>Ga0210405_10000527_pt1 | contig 50509 bp, 36 predicted proteins | sample IncBWH11MmetaG_FD_155492 | JGI IMG/M metagenome (GOLD analysis project Ga0210405, IMG submission 155492) | Forest soil microbial communities from Barre Woods Harvard Forest LTER site, Petersham, Massachusetts, United States - Inc-BW-H-11-M | ecosystem: Environmental > Terrestrial > Soil >...
GCGGCAGGCCCTGACCGAGAAGTTCGACAGCGCGTTTTCGGCGGCGCTCCAAATCCTCCGGGCTTCCTTGAGGGCGCATTTCCTTCCTCCCGCCTCAAGGATAGGACATTCATTACGCAGGTGTCAAATAGTGGATACCCGGCCCGCTTTCAGTCCCCTGGTGCACCCCGTATCTTGGACCTGGGAGGAGAAGCGGTGTGCAGGGGCGGTCCCTGCGCCCGCCGGCCTTCCGGCGAGAGGAATCTCGCATTTTTCAGCGGAGACGCGACATGAAGAAGAACACCAAGAAGCTGCACCTGTGCCGTGAGACCTTGCACTACTTGACCCTCGGCGACTCCGGGCTGCGCAATGCCGCGGGCGGCCTCATCACCTACGGAGGCGCTTGCACCATGACCGCGGCCAAGGACTGCACTGTCTGCACGAATTCATGCCCGACACAGTGCGGTCCGCACTGCACGCAGTAGCGGCGAGCCGACCCAATTGAACCTCAGTTCCGGCGGTGGCAGAAGAGCTTGCCACCGCCGGCTGCGATGAAGCCCGGGGGCAAGGCGACGCACCGCTACTCCTCGATGAGGCCCAGCAGCCAAGGTTCCCGCCCCCAATTCGCCCTGCGCGCCCCGCGCGATCCGCCCTGCATCTGGCCGATGCCTACAACTTGTCATCATCAGCCGGCTCGACATCTGGCAGGCGTTTGAGAGCAGCCTCGAACCTCTGCCGCGTCCCGCGCTTTGCACGCTCCTCCAGATAGTCGACGGTCATGAGAGCCGCCAGTTTCTCGGCGGCCGCCGTGCTGATGAACTGGTTGATAGAAATACCGTCCACGTTCGCCAATTTCCGGATCTGCTCATGCAAGGAATTCAGAAGCCTCAGGCTCCGCAACCAAGTGCAGGAGGCCGAGCTGAAAGAGGTATTGCAGAGGCGAAGTGTTGGCGATGGCCTCAGGCGTTCGCCAAGTCCCGCCGCAGGTCGTTATCCGAGTGGCGGAATGCAGCAACACCGTAGTCCGCGAGGCGGACCAGGAAAAGCGGCTTCGGGACCCCGGCCAGCTCGGCAGCCGCGCCCGCGGAGAGGCGCCCCAGCTCGAAGAGCTTGACGGCGGCCATCCTCAGCTCTTCGCCCATTTGAGCGGCGGAGACGCGAAGGGCGAGCAGCGAATCCTTGGGGATGTCGAGCAGGATCTGGCTCACTGGACTCACCTCGGCAGGGGCGGCGCTGTAGGCGGCAGCTCTTCCCCCAAGGGCGAAGTGTACCGCAGACCGAGTCGAGGCGGGTCTTTCGCGAGGTGCTCGTCCACCGTCTCGCTTTTCGCCGCTACGCCTTCGGTACGGGCGGCGCCGCGGCACCCTTGGCGGAACGCCGCCCTTGGCACCGCTTCAGGCAACGACGATATGCAGACTGAGTCTGCGCTCGCGGTGTCGCTTGACGGCACGGGCGCGAGATCCGGCTCAACGAGGAGTCGGTCGCCGGATCGACCCCCTACTCTAGGACGAGGTGTCGCCGGCACTTCAGGAGCTCTTCGCCAACGATCCAGCCTCTTTCGGCCGCTCGGACGAGAGTGAGGCTGCCCTCAAAATGAGACGGCAAAAGGTCAACACAACCCTTGGGGTTGCGTCACCTTTTGTCACTTAGGAGACGCGCCAGAATTTTCCCGACCCCCACCCCGCACCCAACGCAAGCATGGGCCATGGAAGGTGCCGGGCCTGCGGAAACCGCAGACCCCAACGGGGCCTAAAATCTGCCTGCACGGTTTGAAAAGAGGACTCAGGAACCCGGATCCGCAAGGGCATCGCGCCTGATTCTACCAATGAGGCCCGCCACGGACATTCAGCTGAGAACTGGACGAACTGACCACCCTCTAGGGGCCGCGAGGAGGCTACGGTGGTCAGAGTATCGATGGGCTTAACGCCATATAGGTATTTAGCATTGGGCTTGCATCCCTCTTCGCTCTATTGCTACTGTCTCGTCTGGAGCTTCGATCATGCGTGACTTAGAAGACGAAATCGAAGAGCTTCGCGACCTTAACCGCCTGCGGATGAGGAGCGCCGAGCTGCGCAACTGGGGCTTCGGCTGCCTGGAAGCCTGGGTTGCCGAACCGAAAAAGGTCAGGAAACATGAGGCGCTGATCGCCCGTGTGCTGCTGCGGAAAAGGGAACAGCCCGCGGAGGACACCGAAACCTGGCGGATGGCGACCGCTTGGCGGGAGCGAACCCTCGCCAGGCTGGAAATGGCAGACCTTGAAGCCCTCTCCGGCGATACGATGCGGGTTACCCAGGTGGCACGAACTCTGGTGGCGGCTCCGGGCTCGGCGTTTTCCCGCGCCGTGCTACTTTGCTATTACCTCCTGATCCGCGAGCTCTATACGATTCAATCCCCAGACTGGAGCACCGGCGGCGCCAAGACCGGGCCCGACGGTTTCGTCAGCGCGTTTGCCACCGGCCACTGCGTGGAGGCGCTGCTTGGCTTTGCCGGGGCGCAGGAAAAGACCGCCAAGCTGATCCGCGATCTGGATGCCGTACGCAAACGTTCACCGTTCGACGAAAACCGCGTTCCCGAGGTTTGGCGAAAGGCCGAACTAGAACGCTCGTCGCTCTCGTTCTTCACCACGCTGCGCCTAGCCTCGACGAATCTGGCGGTGCCTGTACAGGTCAAGAATCCCCAAGACGCCAGGGACTTCATCTCGGACGGTATCGCCAAGCTTCGGGATGGAATCCAGCACGCGAAGGAGAATTTCGAGCATGCGGCGGACGCCATCGAAGCATTTCGCGCCAGAGAAGCCCAACAGGCCGAGGGTGGCGGCGACGAGACCCTCAAGAGAACTTGGAAGCGCTCTCACGCCGGCCATGCGGTCGGTCTACAGGCGGTATTGCGCGCCCAGGAGAACGCAGAGGTTGCGTTGACTTTGTTTGACAAATCGGCCGCGGATCTCCTGCCCGACCTAGCACGGGCGTTCAGCGATGCCGCACTTGAGGTTCGCGACCTCCTACGGCCAGCCTTGGCCTTTGTGTCCGGTGTTCTCGATCGTGAGGTTGCCGCCGCGTTGAGTGGCCGGCCGATCGATGCCGCCGAGCTGACTTGCGCCGCGAGCACCTACGGTGAAATCGGTCGTATCGGCGTCGAGGCTGCATCCGGCGGAGCAGATGACCGATGGCAGGATGAGCGCCTGCTGGTGGCCGTGTCCGAGTTGGCAAAGGTGGTCTCGGAGGAAGGCCGATTTCCTGCTGGGAGGCCGCTCAGCGGGGACGCGAAGGGCAACACTTTCCGGGCCTACCCCGGATCGCTGCTGCGAGCGCTGGCGCTGCTCCTTGAAAAGGTGCGAGGCGCGGTCGTGCCTCCAAAGCTTATCGAGCGCGCCATTAGGTTTTTTGAGCTTACCAAGGTCAATGGTGACAAGCAGCTGCGCGAACATGGGGGATGGCGCCACGAGTGGGACCTGCGAGTGCATCCGGGAGCACACCTGGGGGTGACGGCGAGCGCGGTCGAGGCGCTCGATTGCATCAATCGAATGCTCGACGAGCGGATCAACCAGATGGTGTTCAGATACTTCACGGTTACGCCCCCGCGGCGGGGCGACCTGACGCTGGATGGCCTGATCAACACCGACTTCGGACTGGGCTTGGCGCCCAAAGAAGCGCTGCGCAAGGAGTCGGTCTCCATTGTTCTGCAGCGGATGCGGGCTCACGTTAGTGGCATCCTCCTGCCAACGGTCGAGGCCCGATCTGCCAACCGTTACGATGAGCCTGTCTACTCGGTGGTGTTGCACGGACCGCCGGGAACTGGCAAGACCACTCTGCTTGAGGCGTTGGCGGCGTCCTGCGAGGCGCCGCTGGTTGCGGTGACGCCCAGCGATATCGTCATTCGCGGTGAAGACTCGATCGAGGGGCGGGCCCGGGCCGTCTTCGAGGCGCTCTCTCTTCTCACTCGTGTTGTCATCCTGCTCGACGAGTTCGATCCCGTGCTGTGGCGACGCAATCCCGACGACACCTCGCCGCGTAGCGTTTTCTCCTTCCTCACTCCTGGCATGTTGCCGAAGCTCAAGGAGCTGCACCACCAGGCGGGGCGCCGCCGCGTGGCCTTCAGTCTGATCACCAACGTGGTGGGCGGACTCGATCCGGCGGCGATCCGCGAGGGCCGATTCGATCGCCAGTTGGGTATCTACCCTCCTGATCCGCTGTCGCGGGCCGGCCACTTCCTGAGCCAGCTTTTCGCGTATCGGCAGGGCGCCGACCTGGCACCTGATGCACAGCAGCGCGCGTGTGAGGTCATCATCAGAACCGCCGGTGCGGGGATGCCGGCGCTCGTACGCAAGGGCTGGTTCAGAAAACCGAAAGATGAAAGCGAGTTGCATCCAGAGACGCCCTTTCACTATGTCCTGGAAGACGGCCCGGAGCCGGTGTGGCCGATCACCGAAGCCAAGGAATACGTGCAAGGTGAAGGTGACCTCGCCCGTTTCGAAAACCGTCAGTGGCTTTGGATCAAAGCCTGGGACAAGCGTGCGGCAGGGGCGAACGACCCTTCGACTTTGTTCCGTTTCTTGGAGCCGCCCTTGCCGGAGGTGCCTAAAGCTCGGGTCAAAGGCGGCAATCCCAGCAAACTGCGCCGAAGTTAGCGCAAGCCACGTCATCTGCTGATCTGGCGAATTCGAGGATCAATGACGGTGCCGGCGTTCACGCCGAGGGCCTTTGCCACCTGGCCTTGGGTGAGGCCGAGATCTCGCCGCCGTTTCAGGAGGTGCTCGCCCAACCTCCGGGGCTCCTTGGGGTAGCCCGGACAGGCGAAGGGCACCCGGAGCGTGAGGCGGCAAAGGGCAACGCAACCCTGACCCCTTCGCGGCCGCGGGGCTTGCCGCGGCGTCCTACTCACCAATCTAAGAGCACCGCGTCGAGATCCGCGCGCTCAGGCACGCTCCACATCCGTCCATTTTCGGCGCAATGCCCAACCCACCGATGACCGCCCCCGAAAAGCACCCCTGGCCGCCTATGGCCAGTCCGGCGCCGCCGGGCTCGGCATGCAGCCACTGGATGCGCTCGTCGCCTATGATCCTTGCTGTGGCTCACTCGCGTCGTCGTGCGACTCAGAGCGGCAGGACACAGATCCGGTTCACCCATTCTTCAGGGTCGCTCGCCGCCCAGATCATGATGAGCTGTTCAGCCGCCTCTGGTACCGGAAGGCGTTGCGGGATCAGCAGGGCGCCCGGGCTCTGGCTTGACTGCACGAACTCGCCGAAGTGCCGGGGCATCGTCTTCAGGTCATGGCTCACGAGCACCCTGCCGGCCTCGGCAGCAAACGCCAAGACCTCCTTGTCCGCGAGGGCCACCAACCCCGCCTCGGCGGCGCTGCGGAAATCGACCGCCGGCTCTTGGCGAGCCACGGCCAAGAGGATCACCCGCTGAGGTCAGCGTCCGCTTGATAGCGGACCGTCACGGCTGGCGCTGTCGCGCGCTGGCGAGCTTTTGGTAGAACGCTGGATCTGCCCGGCGGGTTCTTTCGCGGAGGCGCTCCGCCTCCAGCTCACCCTCGCGCAGATAGGCGTCCATCTCGGCGCGGTGCGCCAGGTAGTAGGTGATCGCGCCATAGACTTCTTCGAGGCTCAACACGGGAAACCACTGGACGATGGTCTCCGGGGTCTGGCCTTCCAGGAAGGCATACACGATGGAATCGAGGGAGACCCGCGTGCCGCCCACGCGGTAGGCTCCCTCCTGCTGCGACACATACTCTTCGCTCTTCATCATCGTCCCGGAAGATTTTACACGATCGTGCCCCGCACTACCGAGCGGGGGGCGCGCGCACGAGGACGGCCCACTTGGCCATCCTGGCGCTTCACCTCAGCGGGGCACGGCAGGCGCGCCGCCCGCCGGCGCCGACGCCCGGCCCGCGGCGAGCGCCGCGGCGCGGGCGGCGATGAGGGCATAGCCGCCGGCGCGGGCCTCGGGCTCGAGGGCGGCGGCAAGGGCACGGGCCGCGCCCGGCGCCGGGCCGGTCGTGGCCCGCTCCGCGAGCGCCAGCTCGGCTTCGAGGCGCAGCTCGATCAGGCCGGCGCGGGTGGCCTCGTCGCGCACGCCGGCGAGCGCCACCGCGGCCTGGCGCTGCTGCGCGGCCGGCAGCAGCGCGGCCGCCCGCAACGCCACCGTGAGACGCGAGCGCAATTCCTGGGAGGCGGGCGCCGCCGGCGAGGTCTGCAGCAGCGCCGCGGCCCGCCCCATGGCCTCCCGCGCCCGCGCCGGCTGGCCGGCCACCGCCGCGGCGACGGCGGCGAGCGACAGCGCCCGCGCCGCGGCATCGGCGGCTCCCTGCCGCTCCAGCTCGCCGGCGACGGTCTCTGCCGCACCGCCGATCGCGGCCAGATCGGCGGCGGCTGGCGGTCGCGCTCCGGCACGGGCGGCGGCCAGGTCGAGCTCGGCGAGCGCCAGCCGGCTCTCGGCGGCCGTACCCTTCTCGCCCAGGCCGGTGCGCAAACCGAGCGCCGCCTGGTGGTCGCGCCGGGCCTCGTCGAGCTGGCCCTGCCGCGCCAGCACCTCGCCCAGCCCGTAGAGCGCGTAGGCCGAGGCGCTCTGGCTGCCGATCGCACGGCTGCCCGCCAGCGCCTCCTCGAACCGCCCCCGCGCACCCGCCAGGTCGCCCTGGTCGAGCTGCACGCTGCCGAGGTTGTTGAGCGACGCCACCTCGCCGATCTTCTGGCCGATGCGCCGCCGGATCGCCAACGCATCGTCGTGCCGCCTCCGGGCGCCGGCGAGGTCGCCGCGCCGGCGCAGCGCCACCCCCAGGTTGTCGAGAGCGTAGGCCTCGCCGGCCGCGTCCCCCAGCTCGTGGTCGATCGCCAGCGCCTGCTGGTAGAGCCCGGCGGCGCCGTCGAGGTCGCCGCGGCGCAGCATCACTCCCGCCAGATTGTTGAGCGCATGCGCCTCGCCGTCGCGGCTGCCGAGCTCGCGCACGATGGCGAGGACCTGCTCGTAGAGCTGACGCGCGCGGTCGAGCTCGCCCTGGCTGCGCAACACGACCGCGATGTTGTTGAGCACGCCGGCCTCGGCGCCGCGGCTGCCGATCTCGCGGTAGGTGGCGAGCGCCTGCTCGTACAACCCCTGCGCCCCCGGCAGGTCGCCGCGGTCGAAATGCACGTTGGCGGCGTCGGTCATCGCCTCGGCAACTCCCGAGCGATCGCCCGCCGCCGCGTGCAGCCGCTGCCCCGCCGCGCAGGCGGCCAGCGCCTCGTCGGCGCGCCCCAGGTTGCGCAGGGCACGGCAGTCGAGCAGGCGCGCCTGCGCCACCAGCAGGCTCGCGCCGAGCGCCGAACCGCGCTCCGCCGCCCGCCCCGCCCCGGCGTGCTGGCGCTCGAAATCGGAGCGCGCACCGGCCGCGGTGGCTTCGGCGAGGTCGATGCGCGGATCGTCGCGCGATGGCTCGGGCAGAGCGCGCAGCGCCGCCGCCGTGGCCAGCGCATCCTGCGGCCGCCCGCCGGCGATCTGTGCGGCGGCCAGCCGCAGGCCGTCGTCGAGGCTGTCCGGATAGAGCGCGTAGAGGCGCCGGTAGAGGTCGATCGCCCGGCTCCGGTCGCCGGTCGCTTCCCGGTAGCGTCCCTCGATCAGCAGCCGGTCGGGCACCGGGAGATTGGCGGAGAGCTCGTAGGCTGCCTTGGCCTCGGCCCGCGCCTTGCCGTCGTACCCGAGCGCCGCCCAGGCGGCCGCCAGCCCGGCGTGCGCCGCCGCGCTCCCCGGATCGGCAGCCACCGCCTGCACCAGCAGGGCGCGGGCGCCAACCGGGTCGAAGAGCCGCAGCTTCTGCATCCCCTCCGAGTAGAGCCGCGCCGCCGCGGAATTCGCCGCCAGCGCCGCCCGCACCGGCGCGACGCCGCCGGCCCGCAGCTCCCGGCGCAGGCGCTCGCCGGCCTTCGTCACCAGCTGGAAGAGGCCGGCCTCGCTGCCGGTCTCGACCAGCGACGTGGTGTCGCCGGTCCGCGCGTCCTGGAGGCGCAGATCGAGCCGGATCTGCCGGCTGCCAGGGGCGCCGGCCACCAGGTAGGAGCCGGCGACCACGGCGTCGCTGCCGAGCAGGGTGCGGAGGCGCGCCAGGGTGTCGCGCGCCAGGCTCTCGGGCTGGCCGAGCCGCAGCTCGAGCCGGACCCGCGCCACGTCCTCGCCGGGAACGATCCGCAGCGCCCCGCCGGCCCCCAGCTCGGTGCTCAGCATCTCGGCAAGCGCCGGCGACAGCCAGGCGGTGTCCGCGGAGCCGGCGCCGCCGCCGAGGTCCTTGAAACCGAGCACCGCGACCGACCGCCGCGGCGTCACCTCGGCGCTGGCCAGGCCGAAGCGGCGCTCGGCCTCCGCTCGCCGCGCCCGCCATTCGGCGACCCGCAGGAAGGCGACCGCGAACGAGACCAGGATGAGCGCCAGCAGGACACCGATCCCGAGCCGGCTCCGGCGCCGCCCCGCCGCCGCGGTCACGGGTAGAGCCCCGGACGCAGGTACCACCCCCGCCGCGGCTCCCCCCGCGGACCCGGCTCCCCCCACGGATCCGGCTACCCCCGCGGATCCGGCTATCCCCTCAGCCCCGGCTACCCCCCCGGACCCGGGTACCGCCCGGGACCCGGGTACCACCCCGGACACGGCCGCCAGGCCGGGCGCGAGCGGCGGCTCCAGCACGGCGGCTCCCGGGGCGCCCGGCGCCTTTCCTGGCAAGGACCCGGCACCGGCACCGCCACCGCTACCGCCGGCGGTCATGGCGCCGGGCTCGTCGCCGGTCAGGGCGGCGAGCACTTCGAGAGGACTGCCAAAGCGCGCCGCCGGCTCGCGTTCGAGGCAGCGGAGGATGGCGGCTTCCCAGCGGCGATCGAGGCCGGGGACGTGGACGCGCGGCGAGACCGGGGTCTCCTTGAGACGCTTGACCGCCGTGGCGAGCACCGAATCGCCCACGAAGGGCACGGTGCCGGTCGCCATCTCGTAGAGCACGATGCCGAGCGCGTAGATGTCCACCGCGGTCGAGATCTCGCCGCCGTCGAGCTGCTCCGGGGCGAGGTAGGCAGGGGTGCCGACCAGGCCGCCGGCGCCGGTCAAGCTCGGCGCCGCCGGGTCCTCCGCCCCATGGCCGGCTTCGAGCCGCGCCAGGCCGAAGTCGGTCACCACCGCCCGCACCCCGCCGCGCGCCGGCACCAGCACCACGTTGCCCGGCTTCAGGTCGCGATGAATGATCCCCGCCTGATGGGCGGCCTCGAGACCGAGGCAGACCTGGCGGGCGATCGGCAGCGCCTCGTCCGGCGGCAGCGGCGCACCGCGGCGCAGCCGCTCGGACAGCGTCTCGCCGGCCAGCAGCTCCATGGTGAGGAAGATGATCGGCTGGTCGGAGCCTGCCTCCGGCGCGCGGTGATAGAAGACGTCGAAGATGCGGCAGACGTTGGGATGGGTGACCTTGCGCGCCAGCTGGATCTCGCGCCGGAAGCGTTCGACCGCCATGTCGGCGCCCACCTCCGGCCGCACGGTCTTGAGCGCCGCCCGCTCCCGCAGCTCCAGATCCTCCACCTCGTAGACCTCGCCCATGCCGCCCTGCGCCAGGAAGCGCACCACCCGGTAGCGGCCGGCGACGGTCTCGCCGTCACGGAAGACCGGCGGGCGCGCGCTGGCAACGGCGGCAACCGACTGCGATCCCGGCGGCGGCACCGGCGCCCCCAGCGGCATCCGCGGCGGCATCCGCGGCACCTGCGTCACGGTGGCGGGCACCGGCATGCCGATCACCGTCGGCGGACCGCCGTCGCCCGGCACCGCACTACCGCCCGACGCCACCCGGCCTTCCGCGACCGTCGCGCCGGCGGCAACGCTGGCCGAGCTCGTCCCACGGCTCGACCCGCTCCCGGTCACCGACAAGGCGCCGACGCCCGGCCGCCGCACCCCGAACTCCCTGGCGCAGCCGGCGCAGTGGATGCGAACTCGCGGCGGCCCGTCGGCAGCCAGCTCGAAGCGCAGCCGCTGGCCGCAACCAGGGCAGGTGACGGCGAAGGCAGAGGAGGCCGAATAGCTCATGAAGCTGGGTGCTTTGCCAGCATTGTAGCCGAAGCGGAAACCGACCGCGCCGGCGACCGGGCGCCCTCGCGCAGCGCGGCACCCGCTAGAGCAGCACCAGCCCCAGCCGGGCGGCGCGGATGGCGGCATCGGTGCGGGTCTGAGCGCCCAGCTTGCCGACGATGGCGTTGACGTGGAACTTGGCGGTGTGCTCGCTGATGCCGAGCCGCTCGGCGATGCGGCGGTTGGAGAGGCCTTGGGCCAGCAGCTGCACCACCTCCAGCTCGCGCGGGGTCAGCGGCTCGGGCTGGGTTTGCGGCGCGGGCGGCGGGCGCAGCAGGGGCGGCAGCAGGGCGTCGTCGAAGACCAGCAGACCCCCCGCCAGTGCGCGCAGGGCGGCGGCCAGGCGCCCGGCCTCGACGTCGCGGAAGAGCACGCCGCGGGCGCCGGCGGCGAGAGCGGCGGCGGCCGCCTCCTCGTCGAGCAGCAGGGCGACGGCCGGCGGCCCGGTTTCGCCGAGATCGCCCAGCCGCTCGAGCCAGGCCGGCGGATCGACGCCGAGATCCCAGACGGCAACCTGCGGGTCCTCGCGCTCGACCGCCGCCGCCGCGCCGGCGGCGTCGGCCTGCGCCACCACCTCGAAGCCCGGCTCATCGGCCAGCAGGTAGGCCAGGCCGCCGCGGGCAAGCGGGTCGTCGCCCACCAGCAACACGCGGAGGAGAGGCGGTGCGAGCTTGGGCGGCGGGGGCGCCGGTGGGGAGGCCGTCCCCCGAGGCGTCGTTGGCATGACGGATCCGCGGCGCCGGCCGCGACAGAGCCGCCGGCGGCCGGAGGCGCTCATCAGGATGACGGAAAAGCCGCGCCGCGGCAAGAACCGGCCTGCCCGGGAGCGCACCCGCCGGCGCCTCCAGGCGCCATCCCGGTCGACCCGCAGGCGCCAGCCCGGTCCTGCCGCCGACACCATCCGGCCAGACCCGCAGGCGCCATCTCGCCAGACCCGCGGGCGCCCTCCCGTCGGACCCGCGGGCGCCATCCACTTGACCCTGGACCTCACAACGCTGAGAATAGGACCGTGACGTCTCATGCACGTCACCGGAGGCTGTCATGTTCGAAGGACTCTTCCAGCCCATGCATCTGCTCCTCCTCCTGGGCATCGCCCTGCTCTTTTTCGGCCCCAAGCGGCTGCCGGAGCTCGGCAAGGGCCTGGGCACCTCGATCCGCGATTTCAAGGACGCGATGAGCCAGAAGCCCGAAGACAAGTCCACCTCGCAGCTCGAGGCGCCGAGGGCGGCGGCCATGTCCCAGCCCACCGCGCCCGCGGCGGCCCCGGTTTCGGCAGCCACGGCAGCCGCGCCGGCTCCGCCACCCGCCGCCCAGACCGCTCCGCCGCAAGGCCCGAGCTAGCCGGTCGCGCGGCCCCGCCGGCGTCTGCAAGCACTGCTTCTCGTCGTAAGCGCCTCGTCGCCAAGCGCCTGAGGCCCTCCGCGGATCCTACGCATCGTGCCAAAGCCGCTGGCCCCTGATCGTCTAGCCTTGCCCGACGCCCGCCGAGACGGCAGCCGCCTCGAAGGGCGTCGATGACCGCGGCTTCGCCAGCGGCAACGCCGCCGCCGCCGGCCGGCAAGCCCGGCCGGGTGCGCCGTTTCCTCTCGGTGCTCGGCCCGGGCGTGATCACCGGCGCCGCGGACGACGATCCCTCGGGCATCGCCACCTACTCGGTCGCCGGCGCCCAGCTCGGCACCACGATGCTGTGGACCGCCCTGGTCACCTGGCCGCTGATGGCCGCCGTGCAGATGATGTGCGCCCGCATCGGCATGGTGACCGGGGAAGGGCTGGCGGGGGCCTTGCGCAAGCGCTTCCCCAAACCGCTGCTGGTGGCCGCCGCCGTGGCGCTGCTCGGCGCCAACGTCGTCAACATCGCCGCCGACCTCGCCGGCATGGCGGACGCCGCCCAGATGCTGACCGGCATCGATTCGCACCTGCTGGTGGTGGTGTTCGGCGTCGCCATCACGGCGGCGGTCGTGCGGCTGCGCTACGTCCAGATCGCCAGCGTCCTCAAGTGGCTGGCGCTGGTGCTGGTCGCCTACGTCATCACCGCCTTCCTGGTGCATCCCCGCTGGGGCGAGGTGCTGCGCGCCGCGGTCATCCCCAGCCTGCCGAAGGGCAAGGAGGGTTGGGCGACCCTGGTCGCGATCCTCGGCACCACCATCAGCCCCTATCTCTTCTTCTGGCAGACCTCCCAGGAGGTCGAGGAGGAGAAGGCCAAGGGGCGCCTGATGAGGGTGCGGCGCGTGGGCGCCACTCGCGGCGAGATCGCCGACCGCAAGCTCGACGTCGGCATCGGCACCTTCTTTTCCAATGCCGCGATGTTCTTCATCATCCTGACCACCGCCCTCACCCTCCACGCCCACGGCCTGACCCGGATCGAGACCTCGCGGCAGGCGGCCGAGGCGCTGCGGCCCCTTGCCGGCAGGCTGGCGGCGACTCTCTACACGGTCGGCATCCTGGGCGTCGGGTTCCTCGCCATCCCCACTCTCGCCGGCTCCGCCGCCTATGCCTTCGCCGAGACCTTCGACTGGCCCGAGGGCCTCGATCAGAAGCTCCTGGGCGCCCGCCGCTTCTACCTGCTGCTGGCGGTGTCGACGGCCGCCGGCGTCGCCCTCGACTTCGCGCACGTCAATCCCATCCAGGCGCTGTTCTGGTCGGCGGTGATCAACGGCGTGCTGGCGCCCTTCCTGATGCTCGGCATCCTGGTCGTCGCCTGCGACCGCAAGCTGATGAACGGCCAGCCCAGCTCGCTCCTGGGCCGCGTCGCCGTCGCCCTCGCCACGCTGTTGATGTTCCTGGCGGCCATCGGCATGGTGGTGTTCTGAGGCGGGCGGCGGAAACCAAAACGCTCCTCCTACGTATAAAAAGATGGCACGCTCACCGGCGCCCGGAGGCGCAGCGCGGGCCACCAAACGACAACGGGAGGAACACACAATGTTGCACGCGTTTCGGGTCAAGTGGATGGTCGCCGTGGTAGCTCTCTGTACCGCCCTGGGCGCCGGCGCCCTCATGGCGCAGGACAAGATGGCGGCACCGGGGGCCGGCGGCGGCGTCACCTTCCAGAACGAATCGAGCCAGCCGGTCCAGTTGTTTGCGCGTTACGGCGCCGGCGATTCCTGCGAACACGGGTCGAACCAGGTCGAGCTGCACGTCGCGCCGGGCTCCAGCAGCACCGTCGACTCCGGCGACTCCAAGGTCTGCTTCTGCCTCGCGGTGCCCGACCGCAACACCTGCCCCACCGGCTGGACCCAGGTCAAGCCTGGCGGCAAGCGCGTCTTCCGCTGATCCTCGGTTCCACGTTCCCGGCATCGTAGGCCGGCCGCGGCAGCCTGCGCCGCCCCGGCCGGCCTCCTCGCCATCTCCAACGCACCGTCGCTCACCCGCCCGCCAGTCGGCAGCAGACTGGCGGGCGGCCGCGTCGTAGACTGTCGACGCTGCCCCGGCACGGCGGGGACCGACATGAGACTTGCGGCGCCCGTCGACCAGGCTGGAGGCTCGACGGGATGCGATGGGGAGGAGCCGAGACATGGGATCCGTCCAGTTTGCCGGCACTGCCGGCCTTGGCGGCGTCGCCGGCATCACCGGCGTCGCCAGAGCCGCCGTCGTGGTCGCCGTCGCCGCCGGCGGGCTGCTGGCCGGCTGCGGCAAGGCCCCGGCGTCGAAGGTCATCACCGCGACCGGACACGTCGAGGCAACCGACGTCCACCTCGCCGCCAAGGTCGGCGGCCGGCTGTTGCACTTCAAGCTGCAAGAGGGCGACGCGGTGCGGCTCGGCGAGGTGCTAGCCGAGGTCGACACCACCGACAACCGCCTCGCCCTGCGGCAGGCGCGGGCCGACCGCGACCAGGCGGCGGCCGAGCTGGACCTGCGCCTCGCCGGCTCCCGCCCGGAGGACATCGCCGAGGCGGCGTCGCAGGTCGCCGGCGACGAAGCCGACCTGGATGGCGCCCAGAAGGACCTCGACCGGATGCAGGCGCTGCTCGACCGCGGCTCCGGCACCGCCAAGTCGCGAGACGACGCGCGCACCCGCCGCGACATGACCGCGGCGCGGCTGCGGGGCGCGCGGGACGCCCTGGCCCGCGCCCGCCACGGCAGCCGGCCGCAGGAGATCGCCGAGGCGCGGGCGCGTCTCGCCGGCATGGACGCGAAGGCCGCCACCCTCGATCAGCAGATCCGCGACGCGACGGTGATCAGCCCGCTGATCGGCGTGGTCACCGAGAAGGTGGCGCAGGAGGGCGAGCTGCTGCAGGCCGGCTCGCCGCTGTGCGTCGTCACCGACCTTGCCAACGCCTGGCTGACCGTTTACGTCGCCGAAACCGACCTGGCACGCATCCGGCTTGGCCAACAGGGGACGGTGGCGACCGACGACGGCCAGCGGCGGGCCGGTCATGTCACCTACATCTCCTCCGAGGCGGAGTTCACGCCGAAGAACGTGCAGACCCGCGACGAGCGGGTGAAGCTGGTGTTCAAGGTGAAGGTCGGCCTCGACAACCGCGACGGCCTGTTCAAGCCCGGCATGCCCGCCACGGCGACCTTCCAGGCCGCGCCAGGGGCGGCGGGAACGGCCGCGGCATCGGCCGCGGATTCGGCCGCGGGAACGGCCGCGGGATCGGCCGCGGCAAAGCCAGAGCCTGCGGGGTCGCCAGCCCGGGGCGGTTCATGAGCGCCGCCGGGGCCACCGGTGCCCTCGGCTCCCCTGGCGCCGCCGCCCTTGCCACCGCCGCACCGACCGGGCAGCCGGCCGCCGCTCCCGAGTCCGGCGAGATGGTGGCGGTCGAAGGGTTGGTCCGGCGCTACGGCGAGCTGGTGGCGGTCGACGGTATCCACTTCCAGGTGGAGCGCGGCGAGATGTTCGGCTTGATCGGCCCGGACGGCGCCGGCAAGACCACGACCCTGCGCGTCATCCTGGGGCTGCTGGCGCCGCATGGCGGCACCGTGCGCACCTGCGGGCTGGACCCGCTCCGGCGGGGCACCGAGCTCAGCCGGCGGATCGGCTACCTGTCGCAGCGCTTCTCGCTCTACGGCGACCTCTCGGTGGACGAGAACATCGCCTTCTTCGCCGCCATCCACGGCATCCGGGACTGGCGGCCACGACGCGACGAGCTGCTGGAGCGGCTGCGCCTGACGCCGTTTCGCGGCCGCCTCGCCGACCGCCTGTCGGGCGGCATGAAGCAGAAGCTGGCGCTGGCCTGCACCCTCATCCACACCCCGGAGCTGCTGGTGCTCGACGAGCCCACGAGCGGCGTCGACCCGGTATCGCGCCGCGATTTCTGGCGCATCCTCAGCCGCTTGCAGCGCGAGGGCCTGACCATCCTGCTCACCACTCCCTACCTCGACGAGGCGGAGCGCTGCCAGCGCGTCGCGCTGATGGACCGCGGCCGGCTGCTGGCGGTCAGCGCCCCCGACGCGCTGCGCGCCGCGGCGGTCGGCGAGGGGCCGCCCCAGGTCCTGATCGAGCTGATCGTCAGCCCGAAGCGGCAAGCCGAGGAGCTGCTGGCGGGCCGCCGCGACGTCGCCGACGTCGAGGCCTTCGGCGAGCGGCTCCATGCCACCCTGCGCGACGTCGATCCGGCCGGCGCCGCCGAGGCCTGCCGCCGCCTCGCCGCCGAGCTCGCCGCCGCCGGCATCGACGTGCACGAGGCGCGCGTCGTGCCGCCGTCGCTCGAAGACGTCTTCATCGCGATGATCCGCGCCGACGCCGGCCCCGCCGGCGGCGAGGCCAGGGCCGAGACCGGAGCCGGCCACCGATCCGGCACGGCGGAGGTGAAGCCATGAGTCGTACCGCATCTCACCCCGCCGCCGGGTCCCGCCGGCTCCGGATTGCCACCGCCGTCACCGTAGCCGCCGTCGCCATGGCCCTGGGGTGGGGCGCGGCGACCCGGGCCAATGCCCTCGATGCCGCCGAGCCCGCCATGCGAGCCCAAGAGGCGCCGGCCGAGCCCGCCGGGCCGGTGGCCACCCTTCGCCTCACCCTGGGCGAGGCGTTGGCGCGGGCGCGCGACGCTTCGGCGCATCTCGCCGAGCTGCGCTCGCTGGCCGCCGCCGCCGGCGCCGGGCTCACCGGCGCCCGCGCCGAGCGCCTGCCGCAGATCGACGCCTCCGCCGGTTACACCCGGCAGTCCGACGTGCCCTCGCTGAGCCTGCCGCTGCCCGGGGTGGGCGTCGAGACGGTGTTCCCGAACATCCCCGACAATTACCGCGGCCACCTGGGACTGGCGCTGCCGGTCTACACCGGCGGCCGGATCGCGCGGACGATCACCGCCAATGCCGAGCAGCTGGCGGCCGCCGACCAGGACGCGGCGCAGGGGCGCGCCGATCTCGCCCAGGAGACCGCCGGCGCCTACTGGAACCTGGTCGCCGCCCGCGACAGCGAGCGCGTGCTCGCCGCTGCGCTGGCCGACTACGACGCCCACCTCAAGGAGAGCCGCGACCGCCGCGACGTCGGCATGGCCGCCCGCAACGAGGTGCTCGCCGTGCAGGTGCAGCGCGAGCAGGCGGAGCTCGCCCGCTTGCAGGCAGCCAGCTCGGCCGCGGTCGCCAACGCCAACCTGCTGCGGCTGCTCGACCTGCCGCCCGAGACCAGCATCGAGCCGAGCGAACCGCTGGCAGAGCTGCCGGCACCTCCGGCCACTGCCTTGGTGCCTCCGGCCACTGCCATTGCGCCCCCGGCCACCGCTTCGGCGTCGCAGATCGATTCGTCTGCGCCTCAGGTCAGCGCCCTGCCGCCAGCCGCCGCCGCACCGCCGGCTGCGGCCGGCGCCCCGGCCTCGCCGGCCGCCGCCGCGCCGCTGACCGGCACCGAACCGCCGGCGACGCTGGTCGCCGCGGCCGCCGCCGCGCGGCCGGAGATCGTCGCGCTGCGCAGCCGCATCGCCGCCGGCCGCGCCAGCGCCGAGGCGGCGCGCGCCGCCCTGCGGCCGCAGGCCAACCTCTCGGCCGGCTACGACTACGCCAACCCCAACCCCCGCATCCTGCCGCTCGAACCGCGCTGGAAATCGAGCTGGAGCGTGGGCGCCCTCATCTCGCTGTCGCTGTTCGACGGCGGCCGCACCACCGCCGCCGCCGCCCAGATCGACGCCCAGGCCGACGCTCTCGGCCACCGCCTCGAAGACCTCGAGCGCCGCGTCCGCCTGGAGGTGACCCAGCGCCTGCTCGAGCTCGGCACCGCCCGCCAGGCCGCCGCCGTCGCGGTCAACAACCTCGATTCGGCACAGGAAAACGTGCGCGTGGCCCGCGACCGCTATCGCGAGGGAGTCATCCCGTCCTCAGAGCTGCTCGACGCCGAGACCGCGCTGCTGCGCGCCGGGCTCGACCGCACCAACGCCCTGGTGCAGGTGCGCCTGGCGCTGGCCAACCTCGAGCGCGCGGTCGGCCGATGACCGGCGCCGCGCCCGGCGGACCGACGGCACCGGCCGCGCCCCAGGAACCGGCCGCGCCCCAGGAACCGGCCGCGCCCCAGGAACCGGCCGCGCCCCAGGAACCGGCCGCGCTCCAGGGGCAGGCCGCGACCGCCTCCTCGGAAGGTCCGGTCATCGAGGTCGCCGGCCTGGTCAAGCGCTTCGGCGCCTTCACCGCGGTCGATGGCGTCAGCTTCACCGTCGGCCGCGGCGAGGTCTTCGGCCTGCTGGGCAGCAACGGCGCCGGCAAGTCGACCACCATCCGCATGCTCTGCGGCCTGATGCACCCCTCCGCCGGCGCCATTCGCGTCGCCGGCGTCGACGTCGCCGCCGAGCCGGAGCGGGTGAAGCGGCACATCGGCTACATGACGCAGCGCTTCAGCCTCTACGACGACCTGCCGGTCGGGCAGAACCTGCGCTTCTTCGGCGGCATCTACGGCCTGCGCGGCGCCGAGCTGGCGGCGCGCGAGGCCTGGGCGCTGCGCATGGCGGACCTCGAAGGCCGGCAGGCCCAGATCACCGGCTCGCTGCCCGCCGGCTGGAAGCAGCGCCTCGCCCTGGGCTGCGCGCTGCTGCACCGGCCCGAGATCGTCTTCCTCGACGAGCCGACCGGCGGCGTCGACCCCATCTCGCGCCGCCGCTTCTGGCAACTGATCGACGGCCTGGCGCGCGACCGGGTCACCATCATCGTCACCACCCACTACCTGGACGAAGCGGAGCGCTGCAACCGCATCGCCCTGATGCACGACGGCCGCCTGGCGGCGCTCGGCACGGTCGCCGAGCTCAAGGACGTGTTCGCCGGCCGCAGCCTGCTCGAGGTGACCTGCCCGCGCTTCGCCGACGCACTGCGGCAGCTCGAAGGCGCCGACTGGGTGCTGGAGGCCGCCGTCTTCGGCACCCGCCTGCACGTGGTGGTCACCGACGCCGAGGAGGGCCGGCGGCGCATCGCCGAAGCCCTCACCGCCGACGGCAACACGCCCTTCGGCATCGAGCGCATCGTGCCCTCGCTCGAGGACGTCTTCATCCACCTGATCGAGAGCGCCGGCGAGCGCCCGGGGGACCGGCGGTGAAGCTGGCGAAGCTCCGCGCGGTGGCGGCCAAGGAGTACCGCCAGGCGGCCCGCGATCCGCTGACGCTCGCCATGCTGCTCGGCCTGCCGACGATGATGCTGCTGCTCTACGGCTACGCCGTGAACTTCGACGTGCGGCACATCAAGCTGGCGGTCGAGGACCGCGATCGGACCGCCGCCAGCCGCGACCTCGAAGCGGCGTTCTTCAACTCGGGCTACTTCGACCTGGCCGCCGACCTGCCCGCCGGCACCGATCTCGCGCGCCTCACCGAGCGCCGCCGGGCCGCCGCGATCCTGGTGATCCCGGAGACCTACGGCCGCGACGTCGCCGCCGGCCGCACCGCGCGGGTGCAGCTGGTGCTCGACGGCGCCGACGCCAACACCGCCACCACCGTGCTCGGCTATGCGGCGTCGGTGGTGGCGGAGGCCAACGCCGAGGTGGTCCGCGCCGAGCTCGGCCGGCATGCCGGCGGCGGGTCCGCCGCCGCGGCGGGCGGCGCGCCGATCGACTACGAGCCGCGCGTCTGGTACAACCCCGAGCTCAAGTCGACGCAGTTCCTGGTGCCCGGCCTGGTCGGCTTCATCCTGATGCTGACCGCGGTGCTCTCGACCGCGCTGTCGGTGGTGCGCGAGAAGGAGCGCGGCACCATGGAGCAGCTGCGGGTCAGCTCGCTGTCGCCGGGCGAGCTGCTGGTCGGCAAGACCCTCCCCTACCTGTCGATCTCGCTGGCGGCGACCGCCATCATCCTGCTCGCCGCCCGGGTGCTGTTCGGCGTCGTGGTGCGCGGCAGCTACCTCGACCTGTTCGTGGTCACCCTGATCTACCTGATCGGCGCCCTCGGCCTCGGCCTGCTGGTGTCGAGCGTCGCCGATTCCCAGGCGATGGCGTTCCAGCTCGGCGCCTCGGGCTCGATGCTGCCGGCGATCCTGCTCTCCGGCTTCATCTTTCCCATCCGCTCGATGCCGCTGGCGGTGCAGATCCTCACCTACGCGGTGCCGGCGCGCTACTTCCTGGTGGTGCTGCGCGGCATCATCCTCAAGGGTGCCGGGCTCGCGCCCTACGGCCGCGACATGGCCTTCCTGGTCCTCTACGCGGCGGCGGTGCTGGGGCTGGCCTTCGCCCGGCTCACCCGCAAGGAGATCTGAACGTGTACGGTCTCTGGCGGGTGATCGTCAAGGAGCTGTTCCAGCTGCGCCACGACCGCAAGATGATCCCGGTGCTGATCGTCGGCCCGCTCTTCCAGATGCTGGCGCTGGGCTATGCCGCCAATACCGACGTCGACCACATCCCGACGGTGCTGGTGGACCAGGACCGCACTCCCGCCAGCCGGACGCTGGTGGACCGCTTCACCGGCTCGGGCTACTTCACGCTCGCCGGCGCCGTGCCGACCGCGGACCAGGCGGAGCCCTGGCTGGTGGACGGCCGCGCCCAGGTGGCGCTGGTCATCCCCGGCGGCTACGGCGAGGACGTCGCCGCCGGTCCTGGCGGCCATCCGCCGCGAGTGCAGGTCCTGGCCGACGGCACCGACGCCAACTCGGCGGTGGTGGGCCTGGGCTACGCCGCCAAGATCCTGGCCGACGTCGGCGCCGAGTTGGCGCGTCCGACCGGCCCCGCGGCGCCCGCCGCTGCCGCCGGCGGCGTCGAGGTGGTGCCGCGGATCTGGTACAACCCCGACCTCAAGAGCCGCTGGTTCTACGTCCCCGCCGTGCTGGCCATGGTGCTGATGCTGGTCACCATGATGATGCCGTCGATGGCGGTGGTGCGCGAAAAGGAGATCGGCACGCTCGAGCAGATCATCGTCACGCCGCTCGCCCCCTGGCAGCTGATCGTCGGCAAGCTGGCGCCGTTCGTGGTCATCGGCGTGGTCGACTTGTTGCTGGTGACCGGCGTCGCGCGCTGGCTGTTCGGGGTGCCGCTGCGCGGCTCGCTGCTGCTGCTGGTGCTGCTGAGCCTGCTCTACCTGCTCAACACCCTCGGCCTCGGCCTGCTGGTGTCGACCATGGTCAACACCCAGCAGCAGGCGATGATGTTTTCGGCCTTCGTGCTGATGGTGCCGATGATCTATCTCTCCGGGTTGATCTTTCCGATCGAGAACATGCCGCGGCCGATCCAGATCGTCACCTACGCGGTGCCGGTGCGCTATTACGCCAACGTCATCCGCGGCATCTTCCTGCGCGGCTCCGGCATCGCGGTGTTGTGGCCCGACGCCCTCGCCATGCTCGGCATCGGCGCCCTGCTGCTGACCCTGGCCTCGCTGCGCTTCCGCAAGAGCCTCGACTGAGATTGACCTCCCGATCTCGTATGTATACAGTACGCACATGAAGCGCAAACTGGTCCAGGCCGGCGGCTCGCTCGCGGTGACCCTGCCCTCCGAGGTGGTGCGGGAGTTCGAGCTGAAGAAGGGGATGACGGTGGAGGTCTCGGTCCATCCGCAGACCGGTGCCGTCACCATCCGGCCGGGCGTGCGCATGCTCGAGAATGGCAAGGTGACCAAGCGGTTCGACCGGCTGGCCGACGACCTGATCGAGCGGCGCGCGGCTCTCTACCGCGAGCTGGCGAAGTGACGGTCTATCTGGCGGTGGCCCAGGTACTTCGCCTGCACCAGAAGCTGATCGCGGCGTTCGGTGGCGCCAGGGGCCTGCGGGACGCCGGCGCCCTGGAGGCTGCCGTCGCCCGCCCGCAGCAGACCTTCGGCGGCGAAGACCTTTATCCCGATGCCGCCGCCAAGGCCGCGGCGCTGATGCATTCCCTGGTCATGAACCATCCGTTCATCGATGGCAACAAGCGGGTCGGCGCGATGGCGATGGAGCTCTTTCTCGCGGCCAACCTGTGCGAACTGGACGCCCCCGACCTGGAGGTGGAGACCGTCACCATGGCCGTCGCGCGCGGCGAGATCGAGGCCGAGGCGCTGGCCATCTGGCTGCGCCAGCGAATCCGGCGCACCGAGCCCTAGGCTGGCGGCTCATGACGAATGGAGATTGGGCACGCATGGCACTGAGCATCAAGAATCGGATCGTAGAGCGGTTGGCACGTGAAGTAGCCGCCGAGACGGGCGAAAGCTTGACCGCGGCGATCCAGTATTCTCTAGAAGAGCGCCTGGAGCGCCTCAAGAGAAGCCGGCCCTCCCCGGACCTCGTCGAGATCCTGCTCGCGATCAGCCGCCGATGCGGCGCGTTGCCGGACCTCGATAACCAAACTTGCCACAGGGAGAACGCACATGAGTGAGCAGCTCAACCGCCGCAACTTCCTGATCGCTGGCGCCGGCGCCGGGCTGGCCGCCGCCGCGCCGCGGGCGCTGTTCGGCGAGGCGCCGGCGGTCGTCGCGCCGGGCACTCGACCGGTGGTGATCTCCTCGGCCAACGGCAACCGCTACAAGAACGGCGGCGACGTCACCTGCGTGCAGAGGGCCTTCGCCATGATCACCCAGGGTGGCGACGTGCTCGACGCCTTGCTCGCCGGCGTCAACATCGTCGAGCTCGACCCCGAGGACGACAGCGTCGGCTACGGCGGCCTGCCCGACGCCGACGGCGTGGTGCAGCTCGACGCCTCCTGCATGCACGGCCCGAAGCGGCGCGCCGGAGCGGTGGCGGCGCTCGAAGGGGTGCGCACCCCGTCGCTGATCGCCAAGGCGGTGATGGAGCAGACCGACCACCACCTGCTGGTCGGCGCGGGGGCGCAGCAGTTCGCGCGCCAGCTCGGCTGGAAGATCGAGGACGACCTCAACACCGAGAAATCGCGGCGGTTGTGGCTGGAATGGAAGCGCCGCACCGACCCGAAGCACTACCTCGATCCCAAGGAGCGCGCCGAGGCGGGCCACCGCGCGGCGCTGCAGATGGCCGCCGAGGGCCTGATCGAGCGCGAGCACCTGTGGGGAACGATCAACTGTGACGGCGTCAACGCCAAGGGAGAGGTGTGCGGCGTGACCACCACCAGCGGCCTGGCCTGGAAGATCCCCGGCCGCGTCGGCGACTCCCCGATCCTCGGCGCCGGCCTGTACGTGGACGGCGAGGCCGGAGCCGCGGGCTCGACCGGCCGCGGCGAGGCGAACCTCTACAACCTCTCGTCGTACGCCATCGTCGAGGCCCTGCGCCGTGGCGTCCATCCCAAGGACGCCGGCATGGAGGCGCTGCGCCGGGTGGTCGCCAACACCGTCGAGAAGCGGCTGCTCAACGACCGCGGCCTGCCCAACTTCGACCTCAACTTCTACGTCCTCAACCGCCGCGGCGACTACGCGGGCGTGTCGATGTATGCCTCCCACTTCGCGGTCTGCACCGAAAAGGGACCCGAGACTCTGGCGACCACGGCGCTCTACGAGGGCAAACCGTAGCGGCCTTCATCCCTCCTGCTGCCGGCCAAGCCTTCGCAAAGAGGCCGCTTCCGGCCGGCAGCCACCTCACCGGCCGCGCCGCCGACGGTGCTCCCGCACCAGCGGCTCGACCACCTCGGCGACGGCCTCGGCGAGGCGGGCGTGGCCGCGGTCGTTGGGGTGCACCTCGTCGGCCTTGAGGCTCGGGTCGAAAAGGATCTTGCGCAGGGCGTCCTGGATCACCGGCACCCCGTAGCGCTTGCCGAGCCGGGCGTACATCTCGCCGTGCCTGCCGCCGAACGGCCCTTCGACGGCCACCAGCACCGGCACCACCCGCGCCGCCAGCAGCCCGCGGACGATGCCGTCCAGGGCCTGCTCGGTCGCCTCGATCGGCACCTGGCGCAGGATGTCGTTGCCGCCCAGCTCGACGATGACCAGCCAGGGGTCTTGCGCCAGCACCTGCGGCAGCCTCGCCAGACCCTCCTCCGCGGTGTCGCCGGGCACGCCGTCGTCGATCACCTCGCGGCCCAGGCGCGCCGCCAGCACCGCGGGATAGCCGCGGCCGGCGCTGGCGCCGACGCCGGCGGTGATCGAGTCGCCCAGGCAGACGATGGCGGTGCCCGGCGAATCGATGTTCGGAGGCAAACGACGGCAGCCGCCGGCGACCACCGCGACCGCCGCCAGCGCCACCGCCGCGGCCACGCCCGCGACCGCACCGGCACCGCCGACCGGCGCCGCACGCCGGCGCGCACCGCGGACAGGTTGGGAGCCGGCAGGTGGGAATCTCATCGCAGAACCGCCAAGGAGCCAGGATCAACACTATAACCGCGCCCGCGGCGACCACCGCGCCCGCGGCGACCACTGCGCCCTCGGCGACCACGGCGCGCGCGGTGACCACCGCGACCGCAGCGCCCGCCGGCGCCCTCGCCGGCCGCTCCGGACCCTGCTACGATCTCGCGCATGACGGTAACGCGGGCATTGCGACGGCGCGGGACGGTCCGCCTGGCGGCGGCATCGCTCCTCCTGGCGGTGCTGGCACCGGTGCTGGCGCTGACGGCCATGGCACCACCCGCGGCGCCGGCGCGGCAGGCGGGGGACGAACCGCGCCGAGGGCGGGCCGGTCCGCTCCAGGTGGGCGAGGCCGCTCCCGACGCGGAGCTGGAAACCCTCGACGGCGACCACGTCTGGCTCTCCCGGCTCCGCGGCAAGGTGGTGCTGCTGGATTTCTGGGCCACCTGGTGCGGTCCCTGTGTCGCCGCCCTGCCAACCCTCGAGCAACTCGCCCTGAAGAGCCATGGCGAGCGGCCCTTCGTGATGCTCAGCATCAGCGCCGACGACAACGGCGCGCGGCTGCGCGAGTTCGTCGCCAACCACCAGCTCGGCTGGACCCAATGCTGGGACGGCAACGCCGATGCGCAGCGCCGCTACCGGGTGCGCAGCCTTCCCACCTACTTCCTGATCGATCCGGCAGGACGCATCCGCTACGTCAGGAGCGGTTGGGGCCGCGGCGCCGAAAAAGAGCTGCGCCGCGCGGTGGACGAGGCGCTCGCGGCCGGCGCCGGCCCGGGCGGCACGACCGCCGCGGCGACCCGGTGATGACCACCGCGCCACCCCAGGGGGCGGCTCCCCCGCCACCACCGGCGCCGACGCCGGCAGCCCCGCTCTCGCCGCCGGCGCCGCCGATCCCGCCCGCCAACCTCGACGAGTTCGGCCATCACTGGCAGGACGAAGCCGAGGCCGCCTATCTCTATGGCGTGCTGGCGGCGGCCGAGAGCGACCCGCGCAAGCGCGACATCTACACCCGCCTCGCCGGCGTCGAGCAACGCCACACCCGGATCTGGGCCGAGCTGCTGGCGAGCGGCGGCCGGGCGCCCGCCGGCTTCCGGCCCGGCGCCCGCGCCCGGGTGCTGGCGCTGATCGGGCGCACCCTGGGGCCGCGCGCGCTGCTGCCGATGCTGCTCGCCGAGGAAGGCCGCGAGGTCCGCGGCTACCTCGAGCTGCACCGCGGCCTGACCCCCGGCGCCGCCGGACATCCCGAGGCGCTGCTGCTGGCGCGCGAGTCCGCCGAGCACGCCACCACCCTGGGCGAGATCAGCGGCGGCGGCCCCGAGCCCTGGCACCGCATCGGCTCGGGCGGCTTCCTGCGCAACGTCGTCTACGGCTTCAACGACGGCCTGACCGCCAACTTCGGCCTGGTGGCCGGCGTCATCGGCGCCACCGCGGCGGCGCAGTACCGGACGGTGATCGTCGCCGGCGTCGCCGGCCTGATCGCCGACGCCCTGTCGATGGGCGCCAGCGGTTACCTCGCGGCCAAGAGCGAGCAGGAGGTCCACGACAACGAGATCGGCATGGAACGCGCCGAGGTCGAGCTGATGCCCGAGGTCGAGCGCGACGAGCTGGCGCTGATCTACGAGCTCAAGGGCATGCCCAAGGACGAGGCGCACCGCCTGGCGACCGAGATCATGGCCGATCCCCGCCGCATGCTCGAGGAGCAGGTCCGCGAGGAGCTCAAGATCGGCGAGGCCGCCACCTCGCCGCTGCGCGAAGGTTGGATCACCGGCGTCGCCACCGCGGTGGGCGCCATCATTCCGGTGCTGCCCTTCTTCTTCGCCCACGGCCCCACCGCCATCGCCGCCGCCTTCATCGTCGCCATGCTCTCCCATTTCCTGGTGGGGGCGGCCCGCTCCATCTTCACCGGCCGCGGCGTCTTCCGTTCCGGCTTCGACATGTTCGTCGTCGGCATGGGCGTCGCCGCTGTCGGCTACTTCGTCGGCGAGTGGGTCTCCCACCTGCTTTGAGGCGCTGCAAGGAGGCTGCGATGACGTCGAGCACCGCGAGAACCCTGACCCTCTGCTGCCTGGCCGCCCTGGCGGCGGGCGCGGCCGCCGCGCCCCCGGCGCCGACGCCGGGGCCGGGGCCGGCGCCGCTGGTCGACCGCATCGGCCCCACCGCCTTCCTCGAGGTGAGGGCGCCGAGCCTGCCGACGCTGCCACTGCGCCAGAAGCTGCTCGCCTATCACCTGGCGCAGGCGGCGATCCAGCTCGACCCGGTGTTCTACGACCAGATGTCGAGCTACGGGCTGATGGCCAAGCGCCTGCTGTGCGCCCTGGTCGAGGACCCGAGCCGCCTGCCGCCGGAGACCCGGCCGCGGATCGTCGAGTACACCAAGCTGTTCCTGGCCAACCACGGCAATCACAACGAGACCACCGGCCGCAAGTTCGTGCCCGGCTTCACCGCCGAGGATTTCGCGCAGGCCGCCGAGCAGGCGCGCGCCCGCGGCGCCCACCTCGGCTCCGCCGGCCATCTGGCCGAGACCCTGCACGCCCTCGCGACGCCGCTGTTCGACGCCACCTACCAGCCGGCGATCACCGACAAGAGCCCGGGGCCCGGCGGCGACATCCTCACCGCCTCGAGCAACAACTACTACCAGGGGGTGACCACCGCGGACCTCAAGGGCTTCGTCGAGCGCCATCCCCTCAACTCGACGCTGGTCAAGCGCGACGGCCGGCTGGTCGAAGAGGTTTGGCGCGCCGGCACTCCCGACGGCAAGGTGCCGCCCGGCCGCTACGCCGCCGAGCTGGCGGCGGTAAACCGCGAGCTGGCGACGGCGGCGACCTTCGCCGACCCCGACCAGGCGGCGGTGATCCGCACCCTCGTCCGCTTCTACCAGACCGGCGAGCCCGCGGACTGGCGGGCCTTCAACATCCTCTGGCTGCGCGGCAACCCGACGGTCGATTTCGCCTCCGGCTTCATCGAGGTCTACCGCGACGCCCGCGGCATCAAGGGATCGGCGCAGATGATGGTGTCGGTCACCGACCAGCACCTCGATCCGCTGATGCACAAGCTGGCGGACAACGCCATCTACTTCGAACGCCGGGCGCCCTGGGAGGACCGCTTCAAGAAGCTCGACGTCAAACCGCCGGTCGGCAAGGCGATCGAGACCGTGGTCGAGACCGGCGATTTCGCGGTCAACACCACCGGCGACAACCTGCCCAACGAGCAGGAGGTGCGCGAGAAGTTCGGCACCAAGAGCCTGCTCTTCACCTCGTCGCTCGACGCCATCAACGCCACCCGCGGCGCCAAGGTCGCGGTGGAGTTCTCGACCGACCCGGACGAGGCGCAGCAGTACGCCCGCTACGGCAGCACGGCGGCCGAGATGCACACCGCCATGCACGAGGTGATCGGCCACGGCTCGGGCAAGGTGGTGGTGCCGAACGACCCCTCGACCTACCTGCGCGAGTACTACTCGACTCTCGAAGAGGCGCGGGCGGACCTGGTCTCGTATTGGGACATCACCGATCCCAAGCTGGCCGAGATGGGCATGGCGGATGGCCGCGAGGTCGCCCACGAGCTCTACCGCCAGCTCGCCCGCGAGGCGCTGACCACGCTCAGCCACTATCCGACGGGTGACAGCGCCGAGGAGGACCACGACCGCAACCGCCTGCTGATCGCCAACTACGCCATCGCCGCGGGCGCCCTGGCGACCATCCAGCGCGACGGCCACTGGTACGTCGAGGTCAAGGACTACGACGCCGTGCACGCGGCGGTCGGCAAGCTGCTGGCCGAGATCATGCGCATCAAGGCCGAGGGCGACTACGCCGCGATCAAGGCCCTGGTCGACAAGTACGGCACCCATTTCGACCCGGCGGTGCGCGACGACGTGATCGCCCGCTTCAAGAAGCTCGACACTCCGTCCTACTGGGCCGGCGTCTACCCGGTGCTGAAACTGGTGCACGACCCGGCCGGCAAGGTCGCCGACGTGGCTGTCACCTACGGCCACGACTTCCTGTCCCAGGCGCTGGCCTTCGCCGCCGCCAACGGCACGCTGGGATTCAAGTAGAGATCGCGGTGTTCGCGGCAGTGGCGGTCAGTCGGCGAAGCGCAGGGTGAAGACGGCCGCCGTGCCGCCTGCCGCGCCGGCGGCCTGGACCTCGCCGCCGGCGGGGTCCAGCAGCAGCGGCTGGCCGGCGGCGGTTTCGAGGGTGACGGCATCGCCGTTGGCCACGAACCCCGCTCCCAGCAGCCGGCGCAACACGAAACGCGCGGGCGGATGGGCAACCGACGGCGCCTGCTGCGTGCCCGCCACGAGATCGCGGCCGGCGCCGGCGATCTCGAGATAGCGTCCACCATGCGCCTGCAGGTAGACGCTCGAGCCGCTCTGCAGCGGCCGCCCGCCGGGATCGACGACGTTCAGGGTTTCCCATGGTCCGACGCTGCCGGCCCTCGCCCGCACCAGGCCGGCGGAGCCTGGCGGCGCCGAGAGGTAGGCGCCGGTGGCGGCGCGCAACGCCAGCTGCCATTGCGCGCCCACCATGCGCCGCTGCATGTCGGACCACCAGGCCGCCCGCCCGCCGTCCGGCCGGATCAGCCAGAAGCCGCGCAGCTCCGCGTCGGTCGGTCGCTCCTTGAGCGGATCGAGGGTGACGTAGGACTCGTTGTCGTAGATCTGCCAGTACACCGCGTAGCGCACGCCCCAGGCCAGCGCCGCCTCGGCCAGCTCGTCGATCACCTCCCGGCGGGCCGCGCCCGGCGGCACCTGGTCCTTGGCCGCGCCGAACTCGCCAAGATAGATGTTGGACTGGCCGTAGAGCGCGGTCGCCGGGGCCTTGGTGCGCAGGTAGTCGAGGGCCTGGGTGAGCAGGACGGGATCGAACTGGACGTCCCAGCTCGAGTAAGAGTACAGGTCCGCACGGGTGTGGGGGAGCACGTCGTTGGTGGCGGTCACCTTGCCGGCGACGGCGTTGGCGAGGTCGTTGACCTCGGCCGCATGCGCCACCCGGACGCCGTGCTCCCCCACCTCGGCACGGGCGCGGGCGACGCCGTCCTGGCGCGCGTTCCACCAGGCGATCATGCCCTTCACGGCGGCCGGGCTGGGGTCCTGGTCCGGCGCCAGCCCGGTGCGCAGCAGATGGTCGCCTTCCCAGTTCTGCAGCACGAACGTCTTGCCGCTGCCCGCATACGTCGTCAGCAGGTAGCGCGCCAGATCGTGCATCTGGCCGGACTCGGCGGCGACCTGGGCGGCGGTCATGCCGTTGAGGAACTGCGGCGAGCCGGTGACCGGCTCGATCACCAGCAGGAAGGTGGTGAACGGCTTGGCGAAGAGCGATTGGAAGTAGGGCTTCTGCGCCAGCTCGACGACGGTGGCGGCGGGCGGCGACCAGTCGGAGTTGAATGGATAGAGGCTCGCGACGTCGGGAGTGAGCCAGACCTCGATCACCCGCGTCCCGAAGCCCAGCAGCCGATCGCCGCCCTCGTCGAGGTAGTCCTCGGAGGTGAAGTTGTAGGTGCCGCCGGCGTGGGCCGAGCCGAGCACGTCGCGCACGTCCGCGGCGGCCAGCGGCGAGGCGAGGGCGGCCGCCGCCGCCAGGAGCAGCACCGCGGCCCGGACCGGCACCGCGGCCCGGACCGGCACGGCGGCCCGGACCGGCCCCACGGCCCAAGCCGGCACCAACGCGGGGTTCCGTTCGAGCATAGCGCTCTTCATCACGTCACAATATACGGCTCGCGGCCGGATTTGATCTAGGATGGGCCGCCCGTTAGGGGCCCCGAGGAGGCTGGTCATGCAACGATCCCTGGTTTGGCCGTCGCGCTTCGCACCCGTCCTGAGCCTGTCCCTGGGTCTGGCGGCCGGGGCGGCGGTCGCGGCGGCCGCCGCCCACGCGCCGGCTCCGGGCGGCGCCGCGCTGCCGGAGGCCACCGGCGCGGAGCGCAAGAGCGCCGAGGCGCTGTTCGCCCGCTACGTCGACCTCGAGCACGCCTTCGATCCGGCGCTGGTCGAGCTCTATGCCAACGACGCGCACATCCAGAGCCGGATCATCGTCGCCGGGCGCCCGCCGACCATCCGCACCTTCTCCGGCGCGCAGTACAAGGACCTGTTGCGGCGAGCGCTGGCCAAGGCCAAGGAGAAGCGGGAGGACCTCAACTACTACACCGCCGTCACCTATCTGCGCGAAGGCGCCCGCGTGCGGATCAGGGCCGTGCGCTATGCCGAGCTGCAGAAGGCGGTGAGCCCGATGGAGCTGCTGGTCGGGCCGGACGCCCACGGCACCTGGCGCATCTTCGAGGAGCTCAGCGAGTCTCATCCGATTCTGCGGCCGCCGCCGCCGCGGACCTGAGCCCGCGCTCCGCCGCCGCCCGGACCGCCACCAGCCGCTCGCGCTCGCGAGCGTGCCGCTGGCGGGCCTGCTCGGCGCCGCGGCGCGCGCGCTCCGCCTCGCGCGCCGTCTCGGCCGCCTGACGGCGGGCCGCCGCGGCGGCGCGCTCGGCGGCATCGGCAGCCGCCTCCAGCCGCGTCGACTCGGCGGCGGCGTCCCGCACCGCGGCCTCGGCCGCCGCCAGGCGGGCGCGATCGCGGTCGCGAGCCTCTCGCAGGCGGGCGCGCTCACGCTCCCGCCGGACCTGCTCCTGGCGCTCCCGCGCCGGCTGCTGGCGTCGTGACGGCGCCGCCGGCTCCGGCAGGGGCGGCACCGCGGGAGACCGGCCGACCGGCAGGCGCCGCGGCCCCGCCAGCGCCGCCGCTGCACCTGACACCGGCGGCTCTCCCGCCAAGCGTCCCCTGCCCACCGACCGCTCCCGCTCGCCGTCGCTCTCACCGCCCGGCCGCTTCCGCCGCACCCCTCTGTTTCCCGCCGGCGCGCCGCCAGACGGATGCTCCTTGCCGGCCACGCGCTCCTTCCCCGTCGCGGTCGCGCTCTTGCCGCCGCGCGCGGCGGCGGCGCGGCCGGCCGCGGCCTGCAAGCCGGCCAGCTCCGCGAAGCCAGGTGCGTCCAGGTCCTGTTCGAGCCAGCCGCGCGCGATCGCGCTCTCGGCGCCGGCGGTGAAGGCCAGCGCCTGCAGATCGGCGGCGAGGCGCTCGGGCGTCGGCGCCGCGGCGGCCCGGCCGCCCGCGGCGAGCAGCGCGAGCCCCCGCCGGCGCAGCTCCTCGACCAGCGCCCGGGCCTCGCGCAGCGCCTCGCGCAAACGCGCCGCCGCTGCCGCTGCCGCCGCGGGCCCGGCGCCGCCGCTCAGCACCTGCCGCTGCGCCTGGCGCGCCTGCTTGCCGGCGGCGAGCAGCGCCTGGAAGCGCACCGGTTCGAGGCGGAGCAGCCGCGTCACCGCCCAGGCGGAAGGCGTCGGCCGCGGCAGCGCCTTCACCGCGGCGGCGGCCTCTTGCCGCCCTTCATGCTTCAGGCGCGCGGCCAGCTGGTTGCGCGCCGCGGTGAAGGCCGCCGGCGGCAGCGCATGGAGCCGCTCGAGCTCCGCCTGCAAGCCGCCGTCGTCCTCGCTTCGCCGTGCCATCGCGGTCTCCCTGCCGGTCGTGGGTACCCGATCGCCGTCGCGCCAACCGGCGCCCATCGTATCGTCCGCCGTTGCGCAGCGCTCGCCGCCGGTGGGCGCCGCCGGCACGGTTTTTGCGACTGTATGAGAGTCGAGGCGCCGGCCTCCGCTGCGCGGCCCGGCGCCGGCTTCAGGGTTCAGCTCCCATCCACGCGGCGGCGCCATTGCTCCGCGCAGCTCCGCGATCCCGCCGCAAACGAGGTGAGATATGAAAACTGCAAGAACCGCTTTATCCGCCTTGCTGCTCGCGGGCGCCCTGAGCGTCACCGCGGCGGCGCAACCGCCGGCTCCGGCGCTGCTGCAACCGGCGCTGAACGCCGCCGTCGCGGTGGGCGTCGGGATCCAGGGCCCCACGGTCGGCGTGGACTACTTCTACAGCAACCTGGCGCCCTACGGCTATTGGGTCAACCGTCCCAGCTTCGGCTGGGCGTGGGTGCCTCGCCAGGTGCGCCACGGTTGGCGCCCCTACACCTATGGCCGCTGGGCCTACACCGATTACGGCTGGACCTGGGTGTCGGCCGAGCCCTTCGGCTGGGCGACCTATCATTACGGCCGCTGGAACCTCGATCCCGACTACGGCTGGGAGTGGGTCCCCGGCACCGATTGGGGACCGGCCTGGGTTTCTTGGCAGGAAGGTGACGGCTATCTCGGCTGGGCGCCGCTGCCGCCGCAGGTCGGCTTCAGCGCCGGCGTCGGCCTCGACCTCGGCGGCTTCAACCTGAACGTCGGCATCGACCCCGGCTGGTACTGCTTCGCGCCGGAGCGCTCGTTCCTGGCGGTCAACGTCGGCGCCTTCATCGTGCCGTCGTTCCGTAACGCCGCGATCTTCCGCAACACCACCAACATCACCAACTACCGCTTCGCGGGCGGCCGGGTCTTCAACAACGCCGTCGCCGTGGACCGGATCGCACGAGTCACCGGCCAGCCGGTGCGCCAGCTCCGCTTCGCCGCCGCCGGCGCTCCCGGGCGGGCGCGGGTGAACGGCGACAGCGTCGCCATGTTCCGCCCGGCGGCGGTGGTCAGGCGCGCCAACACCCCTGATCCGTCGCGGGTGGCCCCGCGCTCCGTCGCGACCGGCCGCGTCGCCCAGCAGCTGGTGCAGGAGCGCCACGGCATGGCGGCCCAGCTCCGGCAGCCCGGAACCCGGCAAGGGGCCGCCGCGCGGACGGCGCAGGCAACGACCGCTCACCGGTCGAACGCCGTGGCGCAGTCTCGCCAGACCCAGGCTCGGCACCAGGCAATTCCGGCGGGTCGCCGCCAGGGGACGGCTCAGGCGCAGGTGGCCCACGGCCAGCCGGGGCCGCAGGTCCGGCACCACCCCTCAGCGACGGCACCGCACTCCCAGGGGACGGCGCATGCCCGGCGCCAGGTGACGCCGGCGAATCGCGGCCACCAGCCGCCGCCGCAAGCCACCAGCGGCCGGTCGCACCAGGCATCGCGCCCGACGCCTCAGGCATCGCGCCCGACGCCTCAGGCGTCGCGCCGGACGCCTCAGGCGTCGCGCCGAACCCCACAGGCACCGCGCCGGACCCCTCAGGCGTCGCGCCCGACACCTCAGGCGTCGCGGAGAACCCCGCAGGCGCCGGACCGACGCCAGCCCGCGGCACCAGCCCGCCGGCAGTCGCCGCCGCCCGAGCGCCAGGCGCAGGCCGAGGTCCGTCGTCCATCGCCGCCGCCTCAGCGCCAGCCGCAACCGGAGGCGCAGGTCCGCGGCCATGCGTCGCCGCCACCCCAGCGCCAGGCCCCGCCCCAGCATCAGCAGCCGCCGCCCAGGGCGGAGCGGCAGGCGCCGCCGCCGCAGCAGCACCAGGCTGAGGCGCAGCATCCGGCGCCCCAGCGTCAGGCCCATGCCCAGCCCCCGCCGCAGGCGCGGCGCGAACGGCCGGGCGAAGGCGGTGTCGGCAGCGGTCGCTGATCTGGAGCTCGCCTTCGCCCCCCTCAGGGGTGGGCGGCGGAGGGCCCAAGCCGGAAGCACCGGCCGGGGCCCTCCGTGCCTTTTTTCCGCTTCCACGCCGCGGGCGGGAGCTAAGGGGTGACCTGGCCTCTTGGCGGCCGTGGAGCTGGCGCAGGAGAAAAAGGCTGTCGATCGCCCGTTGCCTCGCCTTGCTCAACATCGCCGTGCGCGAGACCTGCTCTCCACCCGCCACGTGTACGGGACGATGGTGGAAAGCAAGCCGCGGAGATAGCCCACTAGGCCTGCCCACAAGGACAGCGATCCAAGACGGTGCATCGGCACGTCCTTTCCGCGCCGTAGGTCACACGGCCGGCCTAGCCGCGCGCCACGTGCGCTCCTACAAAAGAAGTTGGGGAAACCGGTAGGATAGGGACGAATCGACGCCGCAGGCCGGGCGCTTGAAAGCGAGGCTATGCTACTCAGGGCAATTCATCAGAGCAGACGCACCCGAGTCCTCAGACGTGCTATGTTAGGGCATGCCTGACCGCACAAGCAAACCCCCAAGGCTTCCCCGCGACACCAATAAGCGCGCCTTTCAGGTAGTGGCACTGCTGACGGGTACCGCGCCACCGGAGCCACCAAAGCCAGAGAAGGATCCCGCCGCCGTTTCTCTCGGACGCCGGGGTGGGCTGAAGGGTGGAAGAGCCCGAGCGGCAGCCCTTACAGTCGAACGCAGGATGGAGATCGCTCGAAATGCAGCCAGAGCTAGATGGGACAAGAAAGACAGAACCTAAGCTCGATGAGAAGGTGATCGAGGCAGCCCGGCTCTGCACGGCTGAGCAGGAAATGTTTATTTACAGCGGCGAGATCACCGAAGAAAATGTCAACCGGTTTATGTCATGCCTGCTCCGCACCAAGAACCGGAAGCATGAAATTGCGCTTGTCCTGACATCCGATGGAGGTGATCCCCACGCTGCTTATAGATTCGGTCGCGTGCTACAGCGGCTCTTTGATCGAAGCCGAGTCATTGTTACTGGTAGATGCAAGAGCGCTGCGACGCTGGTCGCGGTCGCGTGTGACGAGATAACTTTCGGCTTTTGGGGTGAGCTTGGTCCACTCGATATTCAGGTCCGGAAAAGAGACGAGATAGCATTCTACAGCTCGGGACTTGACTCAACGCAGGCGCTCAATCTAATTACCGGCCATGTATACACTTGCTTTGAGCACTACAGGAACGAATTGATTGACAGCAGTAAGGGAGCCCTTTCTTTCCGGACCGCCTGCGAAATCGCCACGAGCCTAGCTACCGGTTTCTTGAGTCCAATTACTGCACAACTGGATCCATATCGTCTAGGCGAGATAGACAGATTGATGGCAATTTGCACGGCCTATGGCGAGAGGCTCTCTGCCCGGAAAAACAACCTCCATGATGATGCGCTGGACAGGCTTGTCAATGGATATCCATCACATTTCTACATTATCGACGCCGAAGAGGCGAGGGAAATATTCAAAAAGGTTTCTCTCTTGAAGGATAACGAGGGCGTCTTGGTGGCTGGGATCAATGCGGCCTACGGTGGTTGCTGTCGAGAAGAGTCCCGTGCTAGCATGATCCTTGATGTGCGCCAGCTTGGCGCCGGTACGCGACAGGGGAACGACGATGAGGAAAGTGCCAGAGAAGTCGAAGGCCAAGAGAAGGGCGATCCTCGAAAGCCAAGGAAGGACTCAGCGGCAACTAAGCGTAAGAAGGCTAACGGTCCATCGTCCGGAGAGGCCGGAAGTCTTCCAGCCTCCTGACTTGATGAGGGAACAGGATCGCAGGCTGGAGCTACGCTTCCAACACGAAGACTAAACCCCCCGCCCCTAAATAGAAGACCTCCGAAGCGCCCTTTGGGGCGCTTTTTTAGTTTCGCGACCCTTGACTATTCTAGAGCGATCAAGCATAGTGCTCAGTATGACAAACGTACTGAGCCGCTCCGACCGTGCCGCCGTCGTCGCCCCCCTAGTTGAGGGCAACTCGATCCGCTCGACCTCGCGAATGACCGGGACGGCCAGGAACACGGTGTCCAAGCTCCTCCTGGCCCTGGCTGGCGCCTGCTCGCGCTACCAGGACGAGACGCTTCGGGACCTCCCTTGCAAGCGCCTCCAGGTGGACGAGATCTGGTCCTTCTTCTACGCGAAGCAGAAGAACGTCCCGGCCGAGATGGCGGGCACGTTTGGGGTGGGCGACGTGTCGACCTTCGCCGCGATCGACGACGAGACGAAGCTCGTCCCGTCATGGCTGGTGGCGAGCCGCGACGCCGAGTCCGCCATCGAGCTGATGACCGACCTTGCCGGCCGCCTGGCCAACGAGCGCGTCCAGATCACCACGGACGGGCACAGCATGTACCTGCCGGCGGTCGAGGAAGGGTTCGGCGGGCTGGCTGACTACGCGATGCTGGTCAAGCTCTACGGCACGCCCCAGAAGGCCGAGAAGCGCTACTCCCCGGCCGAGTACATCGGCTGCCAGAAGACGCGCATCCAGGGCAGCCCCAACCCCAAACATGTCTCCACCAGCTATGTCGAGCGGCAGAACCTGACCACGCGGATGAGCATGCGGCGCTTCACTCGGCTGACCAACGCCTTCTCCAAGAGCGTCGAGCACCACGCGGCGGCCGTGGCGCTGCATTTCATGCATTACAACTTCTGCCGCCCTCACATGAGCCTCAAGGGCAGGACGCCCGCCCAGGCGGCGGGCGTGACCTCTCGTCGTTGGACCGTCGAGGACCTGATCCATCTCCTGGAAGAGGCGCAGAATCCAAAATCTTGAAACTGAGCCACCACCGTCCCGTCCTTGGGCTTGGCTAATCACGACGATGAAGTTATGCTTATCTCGGGATAAGCCCGTGCCAATGAAGCTGAAGCCAGCGCTTCCCGCGGTCCTGCTGCTTGCCCTGCTCGGCGGGGCGGTCGCTCTGCCGCGAGCGGCCGCGGCGAGCTGGCTGGTCCTGGTGGGTGGCAAGCGGATCCAGACCGAGGGTGCGTGGACTCTCAAGGGCGATCTGCTGACCGTCCATGAGACCACCGGGCGCATCCTGACCGTGGCCACCAGCACCGTCGACGCCGCGGCCTGCCGCAAGCTCAACGACGCCAGCCTGCGCATCGAGGCCGTACCGGTGGCGCCGCTCTCCGGAGCGGTGGTGACCCTGCCGCCGACCGCCGCCATCGCCACCGCCGGCGCGCCGCCGCCGCCGGTCAGGCGGGCCGCGGCGCCGGGCGCGGCGCCGAGCGGCAAGGCGGCGACGGTGACCGCCAAGCAGGCCCGCCAGGCTCAGCTGCGGCGCGAGCTCCGCTACAAGCAGATCGTCGATGGCTGTGCGCAGCTCTTCATCGTTGACCAGGTCGACTTCAAGCGCTGCGTCGAGGTCCAGACCAGAGCCCCGGCGCCCTGACCACCTCCCCGCGCGTTGTAAGCTGCGGCCAATGCACTGTCTCGTCGTGGCGATCCAGGTGCGCGCGGGATGCGAGGAGGAGGCCGCCGACTGCCTGCGGCGGCTGGCCGAGGCGACGCGCCGGGAGCCCGGCAACCTGCTCTACCTGATCCATCGCGCCGTCGACGACCCGGGCCAGATCTTCATCTACGAGCAGTACCACACCGCCGCCGACCATGCGGCGCACCGCGCCACCGAGCACTTCCGGCGCTATGCCACCGACGGGCTGATGAGGCTCGCCGAGAGCCGCACCGCCACCGTCTACGAAGTGCTCTGAGCGCGGCCGTTCACCACACCCGGCACATGGTCGCCGGCGCCATCGGCTGCCCAACCTTGCAGCCGAAGGCCTGACGGAACTGCGGCAGGTTCGAGACCACGCCGTTGGCGCGGTAGCGCGGCGGCGAATGGGGGTCGGTGACCGCCCGCAGACGCTCCGCCTCCTCGCGCTCGTTCGAGCACCAGCTCTGGCCGTAGCCGACGAAGAAACGCTGCTCGGGGGTCAGCCCGTCGATCGGCTTCAGGTCCTGGCCGCGGGTCGCGTCGCGCCACGCCAGGTAGGCCAGCAGCAGCCCGCCCAGGTCGGCCACGTCCTCGCCCAGGGTGAGCTTGCTGTTGATCTTGATGTCGTCGACGATGGTGTAGCGGGCGTACTGGTCCTCGATGCAGCGCGCCCGCTTGGCGAACTCGCCGGCGTCCGCCGGCGTCCACCAGTCGCGCAGGTTGCCCGCGAAATCGAACTGCCGCCCCTCGTCGTCGAAGCCGTGCGTGAGCTCGTGGCCGATGGTGCCGCCGGTGTCGCCGTAGTTCGGCGCGTCGTCGAGGCGCGGGTCGAACAGCGGCGGTTGCAGCACGCCGGCCGGGAAGTTGATGTCGTTCTTGAACGGATCGTAGTAGGCGTTGACCGTGGGCGGGGTCATCGACCACTCGCCGCGGTCCACCGGCTTGCCGATCTTGGCCAGCTGGCGGCGGCTCTCGAACAGCGTCGCGCGCAGGACGTTGCCGGCAAAGTCCTGCCGCTCGACCCGCACCGTCCCGTAGTCGCGCCAGTGGTCGGGATAGCCGACCTTGTTGGCCATGGCGTGGAGCTTGCGCAGGGCTTCGGCGCGGGTCGCCGCCGACATCCAGGGCAGCTGGCGCAGGTCGGCGTCCATCGCCTGCTCGATCTCTTCCACCATCTTGACGGTGCGGGCCTTCGCCGCCGGGCTGAAGGCGCGCTCGACGTAGACCCGGCCGAGCGCCTCGCCGAGCTCGTCGTCCACCCACCCCACGCAGCGCCGCCAGCGCGGCTTCATCTCCTTCTGGCCGCGCAGGAAGGCGTCGTGGAACTCGAAATGATCGCGCTCGAAGTCCGGGGCCAGCTGGGTGGCGCGCGCATCGACCAGGCGCCAGCGCAGGTAGGTGCGCAGGGTGGCCAGGTCGGCGCTCCCGAGCAGCGACTCGAGGCCGCTGAAGAAGCCGGGCTCGGCGACGTTCAGCTCGCCTGACGGCGGCTCCTGCAGCGCCGCGAAGTAACGGTCCCAGGGGAACTTCGGCGCCAGCGCCGCCAGCTGCGCGCGGCTGCGCCGGTGGTAGACGTTCTCCGGCGTGCGCTCGTCGACGCGGCTGATCGAGGCGCGAGCCAACCGGGTCTCGAGGTCGAGCACCTGCCGCGCCGCGGCGTCGGCGGCCGCCGGCTCCTCGCCCAATCGGCGCAGCATGCGCCCGACGTAGGCGAGGTAGTGGGCGCGGATCTCGACCGAGCGGGCGTCCGCGGCGAGGTAATAGTCGCGATCCGGCAGCCCCAGACCGCCCTGGCCGATGGTCGCGATCACCTGGCTCGAATCCTTGAAGTCCTGGCCGGAGCCGACTTCGAACAGCACCGGGGTGCCGGTGCCTTGCTGCAGGCGGGCGACCACCGGCCCCAGGTCCGCGAGCGTGCGGATCGCGGCGATGGCGTCGAGGTCCTGCCGCAGCGGCGCGGCGCCGGCGCCGGCGATCGCCGCCTCGTCCATGCACGAGGCGTAGAAGTCGCCGATCTGCACGGTCGCCGGATCGCGGCCGGGGCCGGGGCGCGCCGCCGTGGCCAGCACCTCGGCGAGGAAGTGCAGGTTGTCCTCCTCCAGCTTGCCGTACACGGTCCAGGTCGTCTGGTCCGGCGGGATCGGATGCAGCTTCATCCAGCCGGCACAAGAGTAGGCATAGAAGTCCACGCACGGGTCCACGCTGCGGTCCATCGAGGTCAGGTCGAGCACCGGCGAGTACGGCAACGCGGGCGGCGCGGCCGGGGCAGCCGGCGCGGCCGGGGCAGCCGGGGCAGCCGGGACGGCCGGGGCGCCCGGGCCGGCGGCAACCGGTGCGGCGGCGGCCGGAGCCGGCCAGCCGGCCGCGGCGAGCACGCCAAGCACCACCAACGCCGGCGAGAAGAGGGGACCGAATGGGCATGCGAGACGCGGCGTCGGGGACATGGCGCCAGAGTCTACGACAACCGATCACCCCGAGTTTCGCCGCGCCGGCCAACCGCCGGCCCGCGACAGGCGAGCGCGGCCGCCCCCTCACCACCCGGGCGAGATCAGGATGCCGGTCACCGCGCCTTTCTGCGGGCGCTGGAAGGGCTTGGCGACATAGACCTGGGCGACGGCGAGTCCGGCGATCAGCACGCGGGCGGCGACGCCGGTGGAGGCGACCGGGATCCTCTCGGTCGAATGGGTGGCGAAGACCAGGTGGGGGCCGGCATGAGCGCTCCAGGCGGTGCCCATGTCGACGAAAGCCGCCAGCTCGGTGGGCAGGAAGCGCAGGGCGACCAGCCGGTAGTCGTTGCGGCCGAACAGCGGCACCCGCAGCTCGGCGTTGGCGACTGCCAGGCGGCTCCCCGAGAGGCGGTCGAACTCGGGGCAGGCCGTCGAGCCCGGCGTCGTGGTGCACTCGCTGGCCGAGAGGCTGCCGAGATCGTAGCCGCGCACCAGGGTGGCGTCACCCACGTAGAGCGGCACCAGGCGATCGCTTTCGGCGTCGGGGCCGTAGCGGCCAAGGTGCAGAGCGCGCACCGCCAGGGTCCAGGGGCGGAAGAAGAAGTAGTGGCGATAGTCGGCGGTGACCTGCTCGAAATGCAGGTCGCCGGTGGTCGTGGCCACTTCGAGTCGGTAGCGCTGGCCGCTCGCCGGCGAGGCGTCGCCGGCGACCGAGGTGTCGCCGACCAGGGCCAGGATCCCCTGCAACAGCCGGAGCGAAGCCGGCGTCGGCAGGTCGAAGCGGCTGGTGCTCACCACCTGGCTGCCGGCAAGCACCTGCCGGACGTCCTTCGACGCGAAGCCGAGATTGCTGTAGCTGGCGCTCGCCTGCAGGCGCTGCGTCGAGGAGAAGGGGTATTGCAGGAGCAGCGATTCCTGGTCCTGGACGACGAGCTGGTAGATCTGGTCGATCGCCAGCCGTCGAACGGGCGCGCCGCCGGCGGCGGCGCCCGGAACGGCGGCCGGCAGCTCGGCGACCTTGGCGAAGCCCGAGACCGCCGGCACGCGGCCGACGTCCACCCCCCACTGGAGAAAGGCGTCCCGATCGAGGAAGGAGGCCTCGCCGCCGACCTCGTGAAAGGCGGAGACCACGTCCTGCAGCGAGCCCCGCAGCTGGTAGCGCTCGACGGCGTCGGAGAGCAGCACCGAGACGTCGCCGCCGATGGCATAACCGAGCGAGTTGTAATCCAGGTCCAGGCCGGGCGACACCGCCGCGAGCGTCAGCCTGGGGTGGTAAGGCACGATCCGCTCGCCGTCCTGCGGCGGCCCCGGAGCGGTGTGGGCGAGATCGGCCGCGGCCGGGGCGAGCACCGCGGGCGGCACGCGCGAGCCAGGCGGCAGGGGCGGCAGGAGGCTGACGCGCAGGGGGGCGCCGCCGGCGGGATGAGGCTCACCTGCCGTTGCTGCCGGGGACCCCGGCGGCACCACCGCCGCCGGCTCCCCGGCATCGATCGGCCGGCCGCGCGCCGCCGCCGCATCCAGGAAACGGATCTCGAAGTGGCCGCCGGCGATGACCGAGATGGCCAGGCTGCCGCCACGCGCGGCGACACCGAGCGCCGGCGAGAGGCGGGTGACGCCGCTCACCCCGGTCGCTGCCCGGGTCACCTGGAACAGCCGGCCACCTCGGCCACCATCGAGCTCCAGCCGGTACACGTCGCTCACCCCACCGCGATCGGAGACGAAGAACAGATCGCGGCCGCCGGGTCCGAACTGCGGATCGACCTGGCTGTCGCCGGCCGGCGGGAGCGCCATCGCCGGCCGCGGCGGCCCGCCGGCCGCGAGGTCGAGCAGCCAGATGTGCGGCGTGCCGATCCCGGGGCCGGGGCCGGCGTCGAGCGCGGAGGTGCCGCGCTCGCCGGCGCTGCGATCGGAGGCGAAAGCCAGGGTGTTGCCGTCCGGCGACCAGGCGGGCTGCAAGTCGGAATGGCCGCCGCCGGTCAGCGGGCGCGCCCTGCCGCTGGACAGCTCCAGCAGGAAGATGCGGGAGCTGCCGGCATTGGTGGCGGTGAAGGCGACGCGGCTGCCGTCCGGCGACCACGCCGGGTCGGAGATCGCGCCGGCACCCGGCACGCCGATCCGGCGCTCGATCCGCCCCGAGCCGACGTCGATCAGCGCGATCTGGCTGCCTGCAGGCCCCCAGGCCACCGCCGCGAACCTGGTGCCATCGGGCGACCAGCCGCCGGCGGCATCCACCAGGCGAAGGTCCGCGAAGCGGGGATTGGCGGCGTTGGCGAGCAGCCGCGCACGCACGCCGCCGGTGCGGGCGTCGGCCAGGTAGAGGTCGAAGCTGGCCGGCTGGCGCGTGGACAGGAACGCGATCCGGCTGCCGTCGGGGCTGAGCGCCGGCGCCACGTTCTGCTCGTGGACCGCGCCCTGGCGCGGGATCAGGCGCTCGCCGACCTCGCCCAGATCGCCGCCGCCGCCGCCGGCACCGCGCCGGCCGGCGGGGTCACGGCGTGCCGCCAGGAAGCCCGCGTAAGCGGTACGGATCGCCGCCTGCCACTGCTGCGCCAGCGCCAGCGGCGTCAGGCCGAGAATCTGCCGGATGGCCGCGCCGGTGCCGACCCGGATGGTCCGCTCGTAAAGGCGGACGGCGGTGGCGTCCCCCCACCGCCCGCCAACGTAGGCCCAGAACGCATGCCCCCACCGATAGCCGAGGAAACGTGGATGGCGCGACAGCGCGCCGAGGTCGGGCAGGTCGTTGCGGAGCAGAGCGTCACGGAGCCATGCGGCGATGATGGTCGACTCGCGCCCCACCGCCAGGTATTCGGCCAGCCCGTCGCTCATCCACCGCGGCACCGACGGCCGTCCGGCCAGGGCGGCGAGCGGCTGCCGGCGGCGCTGGCGCCGGAGCAGCTCGGACTCGAAGATGCGCGCCAGCTGGTGCGCCAGGAGGCGCTCGTTTTCCGCGCTGTCGCCGGTCAGCGGCAGCACGATGCGGCCGCTCAGCGGCTCGAGGATGGCGCCGGTGTCTTCGCCAAGTCGCGCCGGCGCGTGCGCGGTCTGGCGGAAATCGTCCTGGTTGGCGTAGACGATGATCGGCGTGCGCCGCGGCGGTGCGGCGCCGAACAGCGCGGCGAGCCGGTCGTACCACCGTTCGGCGAGCCGGGCCTCCTCGCGGGCCGCAGCTTCCTCCTCGGGGTAGTGATCGAGGTCGAAATGCGCCGTGCGCAGCACCCGCCACTGGAAGCGCGGCCCGCTCACCTGGTTGCGGCCGAAATACTGGCCGCCGGCGGCGGCTGCGAGCAGCCATGCCGCGCCGGCAAGGCCGACGATCCGGGCAGTACGCGCGGTACGCTCGCCGGGGTCGGGGCGCTGGCGGCAGGGGCGGCTGGAAAGCGCGAGCAGAGTTCCTCCTGCGGTCGGCGCCACGGCTCCATCGGGGCCACCGGACCCCGACGGACGCTCTCTCAAAACCGCCCTTTCAAAACCTTTGCCAGGTCTTCAAATCCTCTGCCAGGCCGGACGGCAGCCTGCTCGTCGCCCGGCCGCCCGCGTGAACCTTTCCGTGCGGCCCCGGAACTCACCATCGTGGTTTGTTCACCGCTCCCGTGTTGACGTCGTGGCTGGATTGCTCAATCATCGATGTCCCATGTCGTACACCTGACAAGGAAGGAGGAAGCTCATGTCGGCAGATCGTCCGCCCAGAGAACCCTCGGACCCATCCTTCGACGGCCGCCCGCCCGGTGACGACCGGCCCAACACCGGCGAGGTCGACCGCCGCACGCTGTTCCGCCTCGGCGCCCTGGCCGGTGCCGGCGCTTCGCTGGCGGGAGCCCGGATGTGGAACGGCGTCCCCGCCAGGGCGCAGGAGGCCGGCCCTGGCGCCGATGCCGCGGCGGCGGCGACGCCCGAAGAGATCCAGGCGGCCGTCGCCGCCGCCCCCTCGGAGCTCAACGAGGCCACGATCGCCGAGTTGCAGCAGATGATGGCCCATGGCCATCTGAGCGCCACCGAGCTGGTCGAATACTACATCCAGCGCATCGAGGCGCTCGACCGCCGCGGCCCGAAGGTCAACGCCGTGCTGGAGATCAACCCGGACGCCATCGCCATCGCCCAAGCGCTCGACAAGGAGCGCCGCAGCAAGGGCCCTCGCGGCCCGATGCACGGCATCCCGATGATCCTCAAGGACAACATCGACACCGCCGACAAGCTGCACACCACCGCCGGCTCTTTCGCCCTGCTGGGACCGGCGCCGCCCCAGGATTCGACCGTCGCCGCCCGCCTGCGCGCCGCCGGCGCCGTCATCCTCGGCAAGGCCGGACTGAGCGAGTGGGCCAACTTCCGCTCGACCCACTCGTCGAGCGGCTGGAGCGGCCGCGGCGGCCAGGTCAACAACCCCTACATCCTCGACCGCAACCCCTGCGGCTCGAGCGCCGGCTCGGGCGCCTCGACCTCGGCCAACTTCACCGCCGCCGCGCTGGCCACCGAGACCGACGGCTCGATCGTCTGCCCGGCCTCGATGAACGGCGTGGTGGGCATCAAGACCACCCTCGGCCTGACCAGCCGCGCCGGCGTGGTGCCGATCTCGCACGACCAGGACGTGGTCGGCCCGCACGGCCGCACGGTGGCCGATGCCGCGACGGTGCTGGGGTCGCTGGTCGGCGTCGACCCGCGGGACCCGGCAACCGCCGCCAGCGCCGGCCACTTCTTCACCGACTACACCCAGTTCCTCGACCCCAACGCCCTGAAGGGCGCTCGCCTGGGCGTGGCGCGCATCACCTTCACCGGCTACAGCGACAAGACCGACGAGTCCTTCGAGGATGCGCTCGACACCCTGCGCGCGGCCGGCGCGACCATCGTCGACCCGGCCGACCTGCCCAGCATCGCCGCCCTCACCGCCGGCGTCGACGAGACCAACGTGCTGTTCTACGACTTCCCGTTCGACATCGCGGCCTATCTCGCCACCCGGGTCGGCCTCGGGGTGCACAACCTCGACGACCTGATCGCCTTCAACAATGCGCACGCCGACATCGAGTTGCAGTACTTCGGCCAGGAGATCTTCCTCGCCTGCCAGAACAGCGGCATCACCGCGGCCCAGTACCAGCAGTCGCTGATCAACGCCCACACGCAGGCACGCGAACAGGGCATCGACGCGGTGCTGCAGCAGTTCAACCTCGACGCCATCGTGACGCCGACCGGCACCGCCGCGTTCACCACCGACCTGGTGCTCGGCGACCACTTCCAGGGCGCCGACTCGACGCCCGCCGCCGTCGCCGGCTACCCCCACATCACGGTGCCGGGCGGCACCGCCTTCGGCCTGCCGATCGGCCTCAGCTTCACCGGCACCGCCTGGAGCGAGCCGAAGCTGATCGCCCTGGCCTACGCTTACGAGCAGGCGACCAAGGTGAGGCAGCAGCCGAAGTTCCTCCCCACCCTGCCGGCCAGCGCGCGCTTCGGCACCCGGGCGGCGAAGCAGCCGGTGCCGGCCATGTCCAGGCGCATGGGCAACTGGCTCGACTCCCTGCCGGCGGGCTCGCCGGTGCCGCGCCGTCTCGGCTACCTGTAGCCCTCCTCCGGTCGTAGCCCGAAAAGGGCAAGAGCCGCCGCTGCCGGTCTCCGGCAGCGGCGGCTCTTTTGCTTCAGGGTCGGATGGACTAGTGGACGCTCACCGAGACGGCGGCGTGGTTGTTGATGGTGTTCGGGTCGGGGGTCGAAGCGGTGGCGGTGGCATGGATCCCCACCGAGCCGCCGTGCAGCGGCACCACCCTGAACGTCAGGGTTTCCTTCATGCCGCTGCCGACGCTCCCCAGCTGCCAGATACCGGAGGTCGGATCGAAGCTCCCCTGCGACACGCTGATGTGCGCCGGGTCGTACTTGGCGCCGCCGAGGATGACGTTGACCCGCGGGTTGTAGGACGGGTCGGCGCCGGCGTTGCTGCCGTTGTTGGTGACGTTGACGGTGAAGACGACCGGCGAGCCAACCTTGACGCTGCTGGCGCTGGCGCTGGCGGTGACCGCCAGGTCGGCCAGACGCGGCGCGTTCAGGATCACCTGCGCGACGTCGTTCGCCGGGTTCGGATCGAGCGACACCGACGAGGCGATCTGCGCCGTGTTGGCGATCTCGCCGGTGCCGGTGACCGTCGCCTTGATGTTGAGGGTGGCGCTGCCGTTGACGGCGAGCTGACCGACGTGCCAGATCCCGGTGGACGGATCGTAGGCGCCGCCAGCGTCGTCGGAGGAGTAGGTCAGGCCGTTGGGCAGGGCGTCGAACACCGACACCCCCAGCGCCCGGTTGGGTCCGGCGTTGGTGACCTGAACGGTCAGCGTCACCTGGGTGTTGGCCTTCGCCGGCACCACGGCCGGGGCGACCGAGGCGGCGACGCCGAGGTCGGCGAAACGGGTACCTTGCAGCGGCAGCGCCTGGGCCTGCGTGCCGCCGGTGTTGTGGGTGTGCAGCAACAGCGCGCCCAGCGAGTGACCGGCGATGAAGTTGCCGAGGTTGAAATTGAGCGGGATCGAAGTGCCGTCGAGGTCGAAGTCCATGAACTGGCCGCCGAAGTCGAGCCCCGGCTCGGCGAAGTTCCAGGAGAACGGTCCGTCGATGTGGTCGTAGGGCGAGACGCCAAGAGGCGTGCAGATCGGCGCGAAGCCCGGGCAGCTCTCGATGCGGTAGTGGAAGGCCGTGCCGGCAAGCCCCAGGTCACTCGGGCTGGCGGCGATGACGATGACCTTGTTGGCGAACACCCGGGTGTCGGCGGTGGAGGGATCCAGCAGGTTGATGAAGTCCTCGGCGAAGATCTTCCCGGAGGCGAGATCCACGAAGGCGCTCAGGAAAATGTCCTGGCCCACGCTGCTGCCGCCGAGCGCCTGGCCGAGCAGGCCCGGGTTGGTGTTGAACACCAGCTTGTCGAAGGTGCCGTTGTTCTGGCTGTCGATGTAGACGTTGAACGACACGTCGCTCTGCGACGACCACGATCCCCAGGTGGAGATGCCGAACAGCAGCAGGTTGTCCACCGGATCGTAGGCCACGCCCACGTACTGCAGGTTGGCGAACGACGGGATGGTGGGATCGAAGCCGTGCGAGGCCTGCAACTCGAAAGGCGTCACCAGCGACGCCTCGGTGACCGGGAAGTTGCCGTTGCACGAGCCCGCCGACACGGTGCCCGAGCAGACGCCGATGCCGCTCAGCTGGATGGAGGTCGAGCCGATGCCGTCGCCGGTGGCGATCGGAGCGGCGCCGGACATCGCCGAAGCCGCCATCGGCGCCGAGTAGAGCGGCACCCGCATGACGGTCGTGCTGCCCTGGCTGAAGGTGAGGTAGGCGCCGGCCTCGGTGAGCGTCTGCCGCGGCAGGGCGCCCAGGCCGAAGACCGCATCCGTCTGGGTGGGCAGGACGGTGGCGTCGGCGTTGTGATCCATGTGGGCGGCGGTCGCGGTCATCTGCACCGGCACCACGACGGCGCTGTTGGCCGCCACGGTGAGCGTCGCCTGGCCGGCGTTGACCAGCGAGAAGCTGACGCCCGGGGCGGGGGTGATGTTGTCGAAGCCGAGAGTGAAGGTGGCCGCCTGCGAGCCGTGGTTGACCACCCGCAGGTTCTTGACCTGGTCGACGCTGTTGACCACCGGGCTGTCGAAGCCGAGGGTGACGGTGCCCGGATCGTCGTCGTTGAAAGCGGTGACGTTGTTGCTGGCCGCGATCGCGGCGTCGATGCGGCCGGCGCCGATGCGGCCGGGGCCGTAGCGGGCGCCGGTGCCGTTGAGGCCGGTGGTGAGGTCGTGCACGGCGCCGTTCATCAGCAGCGCCTTGAGCTCCTCGACCGACCAGTCAGGATGCAGCTGCTTGAGCAGCGCCACGGTGCCGGCGGTGTGCGGCGTGGCCATCGAGGTGCCGGAGATGACCAGCACCTGGCCGCCCGGGATAAAGCCGCTGGGATCGGGGCTGATGCAGCCCTGGCCGGGGTTGGAGCCGGCGCTGGTGCAGGTGATGCCGGTCTGCGCCGAGTCGATGTTGAGGCCGGGGGCGGCGACGTCGGGCTTGAGGCCGATCGGGAACGAGCCGCTGCCGCGCGGCCCGCGGGAGCTGAAGGAGGCCAGCGTGTCGGCGGCGCTCGCCAGCGCCAGGGTGGCGTTGACGCCGGTGGCGCCGGCGATGGTCAGGCCGTCGGTGTTGTCGATGAACACCGACGGGATGGTGACCGGCGGCGAGACGCCGTCCCCGCCCATGGTGAGCAGGGTCGGATCGCTCGGCACGTTGTTGAACACGATCGCGGCGATGGCGCCGGCGGCCTGGGCGTTGGTGACCTTCTTCTGAAAGCTGCACGTACCGCGCATGATCAGCGCGATGTTGCCGCTGATCGCGGCGGCGTTGGTGTAGTTGCCGTCGCACCCCTGGGCGGCGGTGCCGGTGGCCGACTTGACCTCCACCACGTTGCCGGACTGGTTGTCGGGATTCGGCGTGTTACCGCCGAAACCGGCCGCCTGCGCCGCGTAGCTGCCGGCGATGGACGCCGGGGCGTTGACCTGCAGCACGACGCCGGCGACGCCGGGATCGACGCTGGCAGCCGCCGAGATCGAGCGCTCGGCGGTGGCCGGGCTGCCGCCGATGAAATAGGTGTCGCCGTCGTTGCCCTGCGCGACGACCGGGACGACGCCGACCAGGGCCGCGAAGTCGGTGGCCTCGGCGGAGGTGTCGGAGAGGCCGCCGAAGGCCGAGCCGAACGACATGTTGATGACGTCCAGGTGGTCGGAGAAATCGCCGTCGCCGTTGGGATCGACGGAGAACTCGATGCCCTGGGTGGCGACGGCGGTCGAGCCGCCGCAGCCGAAGATGCGGATGGCGTAGAGCAGCGAACCCGGCGCCACGCCCGGTCCGATGCGCATCGAGCTGAACGGCGTCGTGGTGTCGTAGGGTCCGGTGTAGGTGCTGCCGTCGGCGTTCTCGCCGAAGCCGCCGGCGGTGCCGGCGACGTGCGAGCCGTGGCCGAAGCAGTCCATCGGGTTGGGATCGGGCACCGGATTGTTGCCGCCGTCGTAGTCGTCGCCGACGAAGTCGAAGCCGCCGACCACCTTGGCGGTCGGGAACAGGCCGGGATGGATGGTGACCCGGTCGTTGGCCATGTAGTCGGCGAGGGCGCCGGTGCCGCCGAACATCGGGTTCTGGTAGTCGATGCCGGTGTCGATGATGCCGATCTTGACGCCGGCGCCGGTGATGTCGGAGGGCAGGCCCAGCGTGTTGCCCCAGACCTTGGGTGCGTTGATGAACGGCACGCTGGTCTTGTTCACCAGGTACTCGGGGGCGATCACCCGCACCCGCTTGACGCCGGGCAGCCGGCGGATCATGTCGAGCTTCGCCGGCTCGACCTTGACGGCGACGGCGTTGAGCACCCGCGTCAGGCGGAACATCTCCTTGGCCTGGATCGGGGCGGCGGCCATCGTCGCCATCAGTTGCTGGTGGAGGGGTCCGAGCAGCGCGATCTTGGCCCGCGCGGCGGCCTTGGCGTTGGCCAGGGCCTGGGCGGGCGGCACCGTCTTGTTGGCCAGCGCCGCGGCCCAGTCGACCGCCGCGGGCGGCTGGCTCAGCTCCACCATCACCGGCACCTGGCCGCTGGCGTTGGCGGCGGCGTTGGCCGGCACGGTGACCTTCGCGGATGCGCCGCCGAGGTGCTGCGGTGCGCCCCAGGGGGTGGTGGCGCCAGCGGCGGCGACCGCCATGCCGAGCGCCAGAAGTAGCGTCAGACGGAAAAGCTGCTGCGGACCTCGTCTCATAAAACCTCCTCGTAATGGCGGTGTGTCCCGCTGGGGGACCCCTCAGGATCGTCAAGCCGGCGCCGTCTTGGCTCCGGACCTTGGCTGCTATGGGCGCTACAGCATCGTAACCTCGGCGCCGCCCAGTGTTCAAGCGGACGCAATAAGCAGGGGTGGGTGATGCCCCGACAGTCTATACCATGCCCGGAGGCCGAGCAAGCCGGATGCTGCGCCAGGCGATCGTGGCCAGGGGTCGGCGAACAGTGAGTCCCGGCGGCGCCGGTCTTGGTTCAAGGGCGGGGCGGCGCCAGCGTGCGGTCGAAGAAATCCGCGGTCGCGTGATAGGCGCGGACCCAGTCCCGCCACAGCAGCAGATCGTGGATCTCGTCGGGAAAGATCAGCTCCTCGACCGCCACCCCACGCTCGCGCAGCCGCTGCACCAGGTCGCGCGTCTGCCCGAAGGGCACGTTGCGGTCGTCGTCGCCGTGGATCAGCAGCACCGGCGAGCGCCAGGTATCGATGGCCGCTTCGGGAGAGGATTCGAAGGCGAGACGGATGGCTTCCTGGAGATCGGGCGGCGCCGCCGGCGAGGCGGCCGGATTGTCGGCTCGCGGCAGCAGCAGCGACCAGTCGTGGACGCCATGGAAGTCGACGCCGGCCATGAACAGGTCCGAGTTGCGCGCCAGGCCGAGGGCGGTGAGCAGGCCGCCGTAGGAGCCGCCCCACAGCCCGATGCGGTGCGGATCCACCTCCGGCAGGCTCTGCAGGTAGTGGGCGCCCGCCACCACGTCGGCGTACTCCGCCGAGCCGCGCCAGGCGCCGTGCGGCGCCTCGCGGAAGGCGCGGCCGTACATGATGCCGAGCCGGTAGTTGACCGACAGGACGGCGTAGCCGCGGCTGGCGAGGTACTGGTTCATGGCGTAGGCGTTGTTGTAGTACTCCATGTAGTGGAAGCCGAGCAGCATCTGCCGCACCGGGCCGCCATGGGTGAAGATCAGGGCGGGCAGGGATCGGGTGGCGGCCCCGGCGCCTCCCGCGCCCCCTGGGGTCACCGGCGTGCCGCGCGGCAGGAACAGCTGGCCGTGGATCGCCAGGCCGTCGGCGCTGGGGAAGATCACCTGGCGCGGCACCACCAGCTCGCCGCCGGGGAAGTCGGCGGGCAGCGAACCGGGGGCGAGCGCCACGCGGCCGATCCCGCCGACACCGCCCATCCCGCCGACACCGCCGGTGCCCGGGGCCCCCGTCGCCGCCAGCCGGTAGGGCGCGGCCGGAGCGGTGGCGCTCGAACCCAGGCAGAGCACCACCTTGCCGTCGCCCGACTCGACCGGCGACCACTCGATCTCCTGCCCGCTGGTGAGCGCCTGCGGCGCGCCGCCGCCGACGGCGACCCGCCAGAGATGGCGGCGGTCCTCGTCGGCGGGATCGGTACCGTGCTCGTTGGCCGAGTAGAGGACGCTGCCGCCGTCGGCGCCGAGCGCGACGTCCTCGACGTCGTAGTCGCCCGGCGTCAGCTCGCGCGGCGCGCCGCCGGCGGCGGCGATGGCGTAGAGGTGGTTGCGGCCGCCGGCGTTCTGCTCCGAGGCGAAGACGATGTGGTCGCCGGCGTAGAGCAGCGAGTCGGCGGCGAACGGCGACAGCGAGCCCTCCGGGCCGGCGGCGCCGCGCCAGAGCTGGTGCGCCTCGCCGGTTGCCGGGTCGCCCAGCCACAGGCTCCAGGGGCGGGGCCGCTCGGGCAGAAGCGGCAGCTTCTCGGCGGTCGAAGGCTCGCGGATGAAGGCGATCCTGGTGCCGTCGGGCGACCAGCGCGGCAGCTCGTCGCGGTCGACGTCCGGCGCCAGATAGCGCAGGGTCGCGGT
>Ga0210405_10000528_pt1 | contig 50370 bp, 53 predicted proteins | sample IncBWH11MmetaG_FD_155492 | JGI IMG/M metagenome (GOLD analysis project Ga0210405, IMG submission 155492) | Forest soil microbial communities from Barre Woods Harvard Forest LTER site, Petersham, Massachusetts, United States - Inc-BW-H-11-M | ecosystem: Environmental > Terrestrial > Soil >...
CCAAAACAGCCTAGAACCAAAATCGGCGCAACACGCCGGACCCCTCGCCATTTGCGGGGTGCCCCGTCACCCGGCCCGGCCGTACTTTGCCTTGCCGGCGCCATATCTCGGCTTTATTGCTGGGGGATCGACCGTCGTATCGGTCAGGGGGTCACCTTGAATCACTTCTTGCCTTGCATCCGCGCGATGACAGCGCTCGCCGCTGTCGCGATCATTGCTGGCGGATGTGCGGCGGCGACCAACGCGTCGAGCCAGGGTGAGCAGCCTTATCCGACCGGGTACGGCATCTCGAGCGCAGGAATGACAACCGACCTTTACACCGAGCTTTTCGGCTCCAGCAAAACGGCGGCTGCGCCGACGACAACGACCGCCGCGACCCAACAGCCCGTGACAGCGCCCACCGCAACCCAGCCGACTCAACCCGCGACCGCAACTGCGACCCGTAAGGGTCAACCCGCGATAGCGTCTGCCACGACACGACAGGTTCAGCCCGCACCTGCCTCCACGGAGGTCGCGCAACAGCCGGCCGCGCCACAGGCTCCGCCCGAGCCCGACGTTCCCGTGGCTTACGGCATCACAGCCAACGGGCCGACGACCGATCTCTACACCGAGCTGTTTGGACCAAGGCGCCGCGACGGCCAGTGAACGTGCAAAGCTACGCTGAGCACGCGCCGAGAATCCGGCAACGATGAGCGGAATCGCATTCGCGGTTTTGTCGTTCGGCGCGCTCGCCGGCGGCTTCGTGTCCGGCCTTGCCGGTTTCGGCACCGGGCTCATGGCGCTCGGGATCTGGCTCTACGTTGTGCCGCCCTCGATTGCCGTGCCGCTTGTCCTGATCTGCTCCATCGTTGGGCAAACCTCGACACTGCCGGCGATCTGGCGAGCGATCGACTTCAAGCTGGTGTGGCCGTTTCTTATCGGCGGCCTTGCCGGCGTGCCGCTGGGGACAATGCTGGTCGCTTACGCCGATCCACGAATTTTTAGACTAAGTGTCGGCGCGTTGCTGCTGGTGTTTCCGATCGCGCTTTACTTCCACCGCAAGCCGATGGCGTTGAGTTTCGGCGGCAAGGCAGCCGACACCGCAATCGGATTCGCCGGCGGGATCCTTGGCGGCATGGCCGGTCTGTCGGGTCCTGTTCCAATTTTGTGGGCGAGCGTGCGGGGCTGGGGGAAGGATGAGCGGCGCGGCGTGTTCCAGATCTTCAACTGGACCATACTGAGCGCGGCGCTGTGCGTGCAGGCGGGCAGCGGATTGATCACGCGCGAGATCATGTGGCTGGCATTACTCGTGTTCCCGGCAACGGTGGCTGGCGCATGGCTCGGCGCGCGGACCTATCACGCGCTAAGCGATGGCAATTTCCGCGATGTCGTGCTCGGCCTTTTGTTTCTGTCTGGCGTAGCGTTGGTCTGGAGCAGCGTGGGGCCAGGCTAGCCGACGCACGCATTGGCGCGTCGGCTAGCCTGTCTTCATCACTCCGCAGCCGACATGCGGTGGAATTCCCCCACCTGCCGCTCGAACAGCCCGCGATAGATTCTGCCGCTACGCACCGCGAGCGCGGCGTGGGTGCCCTGCTCGACGATCTCGCCGCGCTCGAATACCAGAATCCGGTCGAGGCTGCGCACCGTCGACAGGCGATGCGCAATCACGATCGAGATGCGTCCCTTCATCAGCCGCTCCATCGCCTGCTGAATCAGGGCTTCCGATTCGGAATCGAGGCTCGATGTCGCCTCGTCGAGGATCAGGACCGGCGCGTCGGCGAGAAACGCGCGCGCCAGCGCCACGCGCTGCCGCTCACCGCCGGAAAGCTTGACGCCGCGTTCGCCGACCAGGGTGCCATAACCCTTCGGCAGCTGCAGGATGAACTCATGCGCATTGGCGAGCCGCGCCGCATGCTCGATCGCAGCCATGCTCGAGCCCGGCCGGCCATAGGCGATGTTCTCGGCGAGCGAGCGGTGAAACAGGATCGGATCCTGCTGCACGATCGCTATCTGGCTTCGCAGCGAATGCTGCGTCGCCTTGGCGATGTTCTGTCCGTCGATCAGGATTCGCCCACCGGAGACATCGTGGAGCCGCTGCACCAGTTTGACGAAGGTGGTCTTGCCGGAGCCGGAGCGCCCGACCAGGCCCACGCGTTCGCCGGCGCGAATATCGACCGACAGGCCATCATACAGCGGCGCGCGGTGCCCGCCATAATGGAACGTCACATCCTCGAATGTGATGCGGCCGCCGGCAATGTCGATCGGCAATGCGCCGGCGACATCGGCAACGCCGATCGCCTCTTCGTGAATGGCGGCGAGTTTCTCCATGTCGTTGACCGACCGCTGCAGATTGTTGATGTGCATTCCGACATCGCGCAAATAGGCGTGGATGATGTAGTAGCTGGTCAGCACATAGGTGACGTCGCCCGGCGAGGCGCGGCCGGCCATCCACAGCAGCAGCGCGCCGCCGATCACCGAGGCGCGCAGGCACAGCAGCACCGATAGCTGCGCTGCGTTGGTGTAATTATAGCGCAGCCAGGTTCGCCGCACGCGTTTTCGCCAGCGGCCGATGACGCGGGCCAGCCGGGCGTCTTCGCGCCCCTCGGCGCCGAACGATTTCACCACCGCGTTGCAGGAGATGGAAATCCGCCAGGGTGCCGCCGATCCTGGTGTCCCAGGCGTTTGAAACGCGGGCGGCCGGTGCGATATAGCGCGTCGAAAGCAGCACGATCATCGGAACGTAGATCGCAGCGCCCGCGGCGACAACGAGGCCGAGCGACGACCAGTGCAGGCCAAGCAGAATCATCGATCCCAGCAACACCATCAGCGACGGCAGCAGCGCCATCAAGATGGTATCGTTGAGCAGATCAAGCGCCCACAAACCCCGGGTGATCTTGCGCACGGTCGAGCCGGCAAAGCTGTTGGCGTGCCAATCTGTCGAAAAGCGTTGCACGCGCATGAACGCGTCGCGCGAAACGTCGGACATGATCCGCAGCGTGAACGGCACGATAGCCTGCAAGCCGATAAAGCGCAGGATCATCGAGGCGAGACCCAGCACCACGATGGCGCCGAACGCCGCGAGCGCCGCACCGCGTGCAGCCGGGTCCGAAGCCCCAAGCGTCATCGCATCAACAAGACGGCCCGAGAACAGCGGCATGAACAGGTCGGCCACCGTGGCCCCTAACAGGCCGCCGGCCACAGTCGCCGCTCGCGCCGGCTGCTTGAGCCAGTGACGAAACACGAAGGGTAGCACCGCACGAATGGCGGCGGGGCGCTTGTTGACTTGAGCAGTCATGGCGTCATCCGGCTACGCTCGCGCGCACACCGGCTCCGTTGGGTTGACGCGCGAACGGCCGCGGGGGCCAAACGCAAGCGTCGTTGAATCGAAAGTTTCCAGGAAACTTGGCGCGATCGGGACGTCAGGCCCGATCGAAGCTGAAGGCGATGGCCCTCAAAGGGCCAGACAGGCGTCCAGCAATGGCCTCGGACGCGGGAGCGCGATCTGCGAAAATGCCGAAATCATGCAAATCCTCCCCGGTTCGAGCGATGATGCGCGGTCTTATAAATCGATCGGGCGCGGTTGGCAACATATGCACGGGGGCACTCACTCAGAACTGAAAATACAGGAATTCCAGCCGCTGCCACATGCCGAACAAGGAAATCGCCAGCGCCAAGGCCGACAACAACGCCCACGCCGCGTTCGGCCGCCATCGCAGCAGGCTTGGCGGTTCCGGCGCGTGGCGGTATTCGCGATATCCAAAAAGCTGCGGCGCATTGGGCAAGCCAAGCGCGATTGCCAGCGCCAGCGCCACGACGGCGCCGCCGATCAGGAGCAGCCGCCCCTCGCCAACCAGAAGCGGCAAGTCCATCAGCCGCAGGATGCCGGGTGAAACATAGGCCGAGCTGCCGCCCTCAAATCCGAACAGGCCGCCCAGCATCTGCCACGCCCCATCAGCTGTCCGGGCGCGGAAAAACACCCAGGCGATGACGACGGCGAAAAACGTGATCGCCCATGAGAGCACTGTCGCGAATCCATTTGCCGATGCCTTTGTGGCCGCGACCTTCGTGCGGGCGCGGCGCCACGCCTGCCAAAGGTGATTGGCACAGAGGTAGAGGCCGTGCAGGCCACCCCAGATCAGAAAATTCCAGCCGGCGCCGTGCCAGAGCCCGCCCAGCAGCATCGTCAGCATGAGATTGAAATAGCGCCGTCCTTCGCCGAGCCGGTTGCCGCCGAGCGGAATATAGAGGTAATCGCGCAGGAAACGCGACAGCGTGATGTGCCAACGCCGCCAGAATTCGATGATCGACGCCGCCTTGTACGGCGAGCGGAAATTCACCGGCAGGCGGATGCCGAACAACAGCGCGAGCCCGATCGCCATGTCGGAATAGCCGGAGAAGTCGAAATAGATTTGCAACGTATAGGCCAGCGTCGCAAGCCAGGCCCACGGCGTGGTGACGCCGCCGCCGGCGTCCAGATGCGCGAATACCGGCGACACGAATTGCGCCAGATTATCGGCGATGACCACTTTCTTGAACAGGCCGGCGGCGAAGATCGCCAGTCCCCGCGCCGCCAGCACCGCCGAACGCCCGGTACGGCCACGCTTGAACTGCGGAATCATCTCGGCGTGGTGAACCAGCGGGCCCGCGATCAGGTGCGGGAAAAACGACACGAACAACGTATAGCTGACGATGTCGCGTTCGACCTTGACGCCACGCATCACGTCAACCAGATAGGCGATCTGCTGGAAGGTGAAAAACGAGATGCCGAGCGGCAGCACGATGTTGACGAACGGCAGCGGCGCGCCAGTCAGGATATTGATGCTGTCGAAGATGAAGTTGGTGTATTTGAAATAGCACAGCAGCGCGAGATTGAGCGCGACGCCCAACGTGCCTGTGGCGCGGCGGCGAAGCGGATCCTCCATCGACAGCCCGAGTGAAAAATTCACCGCGATCGAAGCGATCAGCAGCAACAGATAGATCGGCCGCCAGGCGCCGTAGAAAAACAGCGAAGCGCCGGCCAGCACCATGATGCCGGCGCGCGGGGAATGCCGGCGCGCGGCGGCAAAGGCCAACACGACCGCGGGCAGGAATTGAAAGAGGAACGTGTAGGAGGAAAACAGCATCGGACCGCGGCTAACGCTTCAACCGCGACACGAGGTAGCGTGTGTAGATCGGCACGCCCGAGGCGTTGACATGCATTTCGTCGGCGTAGTTGCGTTGCTCCAGGCCGGGGACCGACGCAATGTTCAGGACCTCGAAGCCGCAGCGCCTGCCGGCCTCGGCGACAAGCGAAGCGTATTGATCGTCCTTGTCTCGCCATTCGGCATCCCGGGCGCGGTCGTAGCGCGGCGCCCATGGCGGCACCACGACGGTCAATTTCCGCGCCAGGGCGACCATGTCGCACAGCGCGCCGATCTCGAAACGCGCCTTCGGCCCCGACAGATCCCAGTTGGCGTAGTGCGCGTGCGATCCGATGTCGGCCGGCCAGCGATCGTCGGACTGGGTGTGATCGATGATCTTCACGCCAAACGCCGCGGGCTGCGGGCCGGCATCGGCGAGGTGCTGATCGCGCGCCATCCGCGCGGCGAAGGCCTCGCGAATGAAACGGATCAGGGTGCCCACGCGCAACGGCAGGAACGAAACCATCTGTTCGGCGACGCCGAGCCGGGCGGCGACGTCCTGCGGATAGACCGCGGCCGACCGCACGCCTTCATTGAACAGGAACGGCGCAACGCTGACGACGACGTGCGCCCTGAGAAAGCGGTCGGGCTCACGGCGCATTGCGGCCAACAGCGCCAGCGGCTCGCCGGCATCATAGGCAATGTTGACCACGCTGCCTTGCGGCTTGCCGATCAGTTGCGCGGCGAGAGCCGGATCGACCTGATAGACCGTGCGGCTTTCGCCGGCGAAGATCAGTTCGGGGCGCAAGGCCAATAGCGGCAGCTTGCTCGCCAAAAGCACCGGCACGTCGTCATGGACGCGATCGGCAATCGCCAGCAATCCGGCCAGTGCCGCGAGCCATGCCGCGGCGGTCAGCGCCAGCAGGCCTGCGATCCAACGCGCAGCCGCCGCCTGCACACGCCGCGGCGATCCTGGTTCGGAAATGGACGGGCGGTGCATCATGCCGCCGTTCAAGCATGAACGGCCGCGGCAGACAATATCGCTACGCTCAATGCGCCGGTTCTGCCGAGGTCATGACCGGTTTTTTCAGGAGAATGACCATGAGACTGAGACCAAGATAGAACAGCGTCAGCATGAAGAAGGCGTCGCCATATCCCATCACCACCGCCTGGCGGTGAACGATCTGGGACAATTGCTTCATCGCCATCAGCGCCGCGTCGCCGATGCCCTGCAGGCGCTGGGTGAACATGTTGAGCGTCTCGGTCGCGGTGGCGTTGCCCCAATTTATCCTGTCCTGCAAGCGCGAGATATGCAGGTCGGTGCGTTCATTCAGCACCTGGTTGATGATCGCCAATCCCACGGCACCGCCGAGGTTGCGCGTCAGGTTGAACAATCCGGAGGCGTTCTTGACCCGGTCCGGCGGCAGGGTGCCGAGCGCGATGTTATTGGTCGGCACCATCGCAAACATCATGCCGATGCCGCGCAGCACCTGCGGCAGCAGCAATTCATAGAAATCGTAATCGCGGGTGATCCACGTCATCTGGTAAGAGCCGAGCGCGAAGATCACGAGCCCGGCGGCGATGATCAGGCGCAAATCCACCTTCTGCATCAGCCGACCCACGACCGGCGCCGTCAGGAACATGGTGATGCCGGAGACGAACATGGTCTCGCCGATCATCAGCGCGCTGTAGCCCCGCACTTCGGCGAGATAGCGCGGATACATATAGGTCAAGCCATAAAGGCCGATGCCGACGCAAAACGAAATCAGGCAGCCAACGGCGAAATTGCGGTCGGTGAAGGCGCGCAGATCGACGATCGGTTCTTCCGCCGTCAGCACGCGGCAGAAGAAGGCGATCGCGGAGATCCCGCAAATCCAGGCGAAGACCGCAACCGACGTGTCCTGCAACCACTCATATTGCGGCCCCTCCTCGAGCACATATTCCAGCGAACCCAGAAACCCCGCCATCGCGATCAGGCCAAACCAGTCGAAGCGATCGAGCAGCGCGAAATTCGGCTGGTCGAAATCGACCAGCGCCAGCACGCCGACGGTGATGCCGATGCCGGGGACGACATTGATGAAGAACAGCCAGTGCCACGACATGGCATCGGTGATGAATCCGCCCACCGTTGGCCCGATGGTCGGCGCCAGCGTCGCCACCAGGCCGATGATCGGGCCGACGATGTAGAATTTGGAACGCGGAAACACCGTATAGGCGGATGCGAACACCGTCGGGATCATGCCCGCGCCCAGAAAGCCCTGGATCGCGCGCCACAAAATCATCTGCTCGATCGAGGAGGCAAATCCGCACAGGAAACTCGCGACCGTAAAGCCGGCGGCGGAGATCGCGAACAGAAGCCTGGTGCCGAACGCGCGCGACAGAAATCCGGACAGCGGAATCGCGATCACTTCCGCGATCAGATACGAGGTCTGGACCCACGATACCTCGCTGGAAGAGGCCGAGAGCCCGGCCTGGATATCGCTGAGCGATGCCGAGACGACCTGGATGTCCAGGATCGACATGAACATCCCGAACACCATGATGAGAAACGCAATCAGCCGCCGCGGCGCGATCCGCTCGGACGGCGCGGCGGTGGCGTTCGTCATTGCATTAGGAGCGGTAGTGGCATCTGCCATGATGTGCTCGGTTCAGGACGCCGTCGAACCGGGCGCGCGGCCCGATGCGAGCGACCTATTGCGGTTGGACCATCGCCGGCGCGTCGAGGTCGGCGTCGCTGTCGGCATCCCTCGCGCCTTCGCTGGTATCGACGGTGGCATAGACCGACATGCCGGCGCGCAGCAGGTTTTGCCTGGCGACATCCTTTGGCACACGAATCCGTACCGGAAGCCGCTGCACGATCTTGGTGAAGTTGCCGGTGGCGTTGTCGGGCGGCAGCAGCGTGAACACCGAGCCTGCCGCGGGCGAGATGCTTTCGACGACGCCTGCGAACTTGCGATGGCCATAGGCATCGACCGAGATCGTCACCGGCTGGCCCGGACGGATGCGCTTGAGCTGGGTTTCCTTGAAATTGGCGTCGATGAAGACGTCGTTGAGCGGCACGACGTTGCCGAGCCGCTGTCCGACGATGATGTAATCGCCGGTATTGACCAGGCGGTTGGAGAAGGTGCCGTCGACCGGCGCGCGCACCGACGTAAAGTCGAGGTCGCGCTCGGCCTTGGCGAGCGAGGTCTGCAATTCCGCCAGTTGGGCACGGGCCTCGGCCTGCTGCGCCCGGGTGACCTCGACATTGTCGCGCGCCGCGCCGTAGGCCGCCTGCGCGGCCTTCACTGCGGCCAGGCCCTGATCGCGCCCGGCCTCGGACTGTTCGAAGGTAGCGTGCGTGGCAAAACCCTTGTTGCTCAGCGTCTGCTGCCGGTCGTAGTCGAGGTTCGCCCGCTTCAAGCCGGCTTCGGCGGAGGCGAGTTGCGCCTTGGCCTGCTCGGCCGCGCTCTCCTGCGCGACGACCTGCCGACGGATCCGGTCGATGGTGGCCTGCTGGGTTTCGATCTTGGTGCGCGCGGCATCCACCGCGATCCGGTAATCGCCGTCGTCGATCTTGAAGATCACGTCGCCGGCGTGGACCAGCGCGTTGTCGCCGGGAAAGATCGAAGCAATATGTCCGGACACCCGCGCGCCGAGCGTGGTGTTGTTGGCGCGAACATAGGCATCGTCGGTCGCGACATGAAAACGTCCGACCAGGACATAGTAGACGCCATAGGAACCAGCGGCGAGCGCAAGCAGCGCGCCGACGCCGATCAGTATCATCCTGCGCCTGCCGGATTTGGGCCGGGCCGACACGGCGGCTGCCTCCGGCGCCGGCGGTTCGACGACGACCGGCGCTTCTGGGGAACGGCGCGCGACGGTCTCATCCGAAAGATGCGCACGAACCGAGTCGGCAAGCCCAGCGGAAGCATCGCGCGCGGCTTCGGCCTCTGCCGCATCCGGCTCGGTGCGAATAATACGCGCGGCCTGATCTCTCGCTGCGGCCATCAAGGCCTCCCCCTCATAGTGTCGTGCCGAAACAAGGCCCAAAGGAGCCTCGGTCGACCGACAAAGCTGAAATTAGCATTGACCGAACGGTTCGGTCAAGGTATATGATTCGCGCGAATCATAGAGGGCTCGTTGCTTCCGAGCCGCGAATTCTTCAGAGAAGCTGAACTAATGGTTGCAGCCCCATCCAACAATCTCCACCTGGTCGGCGAAGAAGACTCCTCAAAACGCCGGCAGATCCTCGAGGGTGCCCGTAAGGTCTTCATGGACCTGGGCTTTGACGGCGCCAGCATGGGCGAAATCGCCCGCGCCGCCGGGGTCTCCAAAGGCACACTTTATGTCTACTTCGCCGACAAGAGCCGGCTGTTCGAAGCCATCGTTGAGGAGGAAACGCTCGCCCAAGGCAAGGTGGCGTTCAATTTCGATCCCGATCGGGACGTCACCACGACACTGACGGAGTTCGGACAGGCCTATATCCAGATGCTGTGCCGGCCGGGCGGCGGATCCGCCACCCGCACGGTGATGGCGATCGCCGAGCGAATGCCCGAGGTCGGCAGGCGCTTCTACAACAACGTGGTGGCGCATACCATCGCGCGGCTTGCCGCCTATCTCGAGGCGCGTACGCGGTCGGGCGATCTGGCGATCGACGACTGCAAACTGGCGGCAACGCAATTCATGCAGATGTGTCAGGCGTCGCTGTTCATGCCGTTTATTTTCCAGGCCGCGCCCGCGCCTTCCTCCGAGCGCATCGCGCAGGTGGTCGACAGCGCGACGCGGATGTTTCTTGCGGGTTATCAGGCGAAGCCCTGAACGCATACCGACCGCTCGCAGCGCAATCACTCCGCGGCCGCAAGCGGTCGATACGGCTCACGCGCGCCGGGCGCCGCATTGGCGTCGCGTTTCCCGCGCAATTGTTCACGATAGGCGGGATGCTCGGTGCCCATCAGCCGATCCCACCAGGTGAAGTAGAGCCCGTAATTATGGTGGAAGCTCGAATGATGGAGGTCGTGGTGGGTCGTCGCGTTGATCCACCCGAACCAGCGGCTGTCGGCGAGCCCTCGGGGCATCAGTTCGACGCCGGCATGGCCCATGACATTGCGCACGATCATGAACGCCATGAACAGAAACAGGCCGAACGCGTGCATCGGAACCATCAAGAGCCAAAGCGGCGTGAACAGCGCCATCAACAGCGCCTCAGGGACATCGAAGGCATAGGCCGCAAACGGCGTCGGCGTGACCGAGCGATGGTGGGTGCGGTGGAAGTAGTGATACAGGCGCGGATGATGCATCAGCCGATGCGTCCAATAGAAATACGCATCGTGCGCGACAATGATCGCCGCGAGGCTGATCGCGAGATAGCCGATCCCGGCGGTTTCGAAATCCGTATAAACCGTCAAGACGCCGTTCATGGCGCCGAGCACGATCACAAAGCCGGTCAGCGAGAAGATGACCCCGGTCCGCAGCGAGGTCAGGATTTCGCGCCGGACGTCGTCGCGCGATGCCGACCGGATCTGGATCTTGCGCCGGCCAAGCCCGGCATTCCAGAACAGTTTCAGGATCAACGCCAGGCCACCGGCCGCGATGACATAGCGGCCGACATCCAGGACGAGGTTGGGAGACCAGATTTGCCAGAAGCTGGCGAGTGCATCGGAAAATGCTTGCATCGGGAAAACTCCGCCAAATGTCGCGGACAGACGACGCCTGTCCTGCTGCACATCCTGAAGCGGATGGGGTTGATGCTCTCGCCGGGCGCCAGGCCGATTTCGAAATCGGCTAGCCGATTTCCTATTCGGCGGCTATTCGATCGCTTCGGCCGAGCTGCTGACGCCTGAACTCGCTGGGCGTCATGCCGGTCTGGGTCTTGAAGGCGCGATTGAAGGGTCCGAGGGACTGAAAACCGGCATCCAGCGCAATGGTCAGGATCGGCACGGCCTCCTGCGCCGGATCGGCGAGTGCCGTCCTGACGTCGTCAAGGCGATAGAAGTTCAGGAAGGCGTTGAAGTTGCGGTAGCCGAGGCGCCGGTTGATCAGGCGGCGCAGACCGTGTTCGGCGATGCCGAGCTTGGCCGCGAGACTTCCGATCGATAGCCCCTCCTCGCGATAAGCCTTGTCGTGTTCCATCAGCTGCCGCAACGCCGTCAGCAACCGCGCGTCCTCGTCCCGCTCGATCCGCTCTGACGGAACGGGCCCCGTGGCCGGGCGACGCGGCAACGCGGCCAGCAACGAAGCTCCGGACACCGGAAGCGAGATCAGCGCGCCGTCACGGCTGATGGAGAGAAGGAAGACGGCGAATACCGATGTGAGCGCCAGCAATCCCGCGCCATTGGCCAGGTAGAGCATCGGGCCCACGCTGCCCCGCGGCCACGCAATCTCGGATGCGATGATCACCGCCGAATAGAGGGCGACGAGCACGACGAGCACGGCGCGCAGGCGCCGGCGCTCCTCGACGAGATCGAGCGTACGTCCTGCCAACACGTACCAGACGCCGATGGCATTGCAGAGCAGTCCCAATCCGCTGCAAATCCAGCGCAACAGCGGAACGCCGGTCGAAAGACCTAAAATGCCGACTGCCACCAACGACAGCCAGGCAAGCGCGTGCAGCCATGACGTCTTGAAGTCGTCGTCGAACAGCGCCGCGGCAAACAAGCAGAACACCACCGGATTGCCCATCGCGACAATTCGGACGGGCGAGAGCCAGAAAGGAAAATCGACCGCAAACACCGAGGCCGAGACGATCGCGTAACAGGCTGCGCCCAACGCAAACAGCGCACCGAAGGCGCCCGCCGGAACGCGGCGCGCATCGCGCAGCAGCAATACGGCGACCAGAACGAGCAGCACCACTGCTCCGCCACGCAATGCGGCTTCGATGAGGGACACCATGCGCTCCCAAAATGTAACAGCTAGAGCTTAGCAAATCGACGTGCGGGGGGATAGCTTTCGCGGTCGCGATAGCCTGGACCGTCATGACAATCGGTTACCATCTGGCTGGTCGCGGTCCGCAGGGCCGGCGTAAGGGACCATAAGAGCGGCATTCGGCTTCGGCTTCCAAGTCCGCCTTCGAAAAACTTTCTTCGTTTATTTCAGTGTCCCGAGATAGGCGATCAGATCGCCGCGTTTCTGCGCATCGGCGATACCGGAAAACGGCATGAGATTGCCTGGCACTGATTTTTGCGGCTCGGCCAGGTAGGCGTCGAGCGACTTTTCGTCCCAGACGATCCTGGAATTCTTCATCGCCCGGCTGTAGCGAAAGCCTTCGACCGATCCGGCCGGGCGATTGAGGACACCGCTTATTTTCGGACCCACCCCGTTCTGATCCGGTGCGTGGCATGGCGCGCAGGCCGCAAAGGCCTGCTTGCCCATTTCAACGTCCTGCGCCCAGGCTGCGCCGCCAAAAGCCCAGATCGCCACCGCCAAGGGGCGAACCTTCCAACGAACAATCATGAGCTATTCAAACTCCCCTGTGCGCAATCGGCGTTAAACACGATCGCCTTCGATCAAAGCATCCGCGGCCGCTCGATATAGCCGTTGAGATCGTCGCCGAGCCGAAGCGCGAGCGCGCCGAGCAACGCCGTCGGATTGTAACCGGAGTTGTGCGGATAGGTCGAGGCGCCGACGACGAACAGGTTTTGCGCATCCCAATGCTGGAGATGCTGCGAGACCACGCTGGTCCCGGGATCGGCGCCCATCGGCGTGCCGCCGGTGACATGCGTGCTCTGATACTGCCTGGTATCGAACGGCGCCTTGCGCGGCGCCGCGGGGCTCAAGATCGTCGCGTCCATCGCCCTGGCGATTTCTTCCATCTTCCTCGTGCAATACTCCGACATCTTCATGTCGTTCTCGCGCCAGTCGAACGTGATCCGCACCAGCGGTTGGCCATGCGCATCCAGATAGTCCGGATCGAGGCTCAGGTAATTTTCGCGATGCGGGTAGCTCGATCCCTGAGCCTGCATCGAGAATGATTTGGCGTACCAGTCCGCGCTGGCCTGCTTCCATTGCGTGCCCCACCGTGGCGTACCCGGCGGCAGGCGGCGATTGCCGATCGGGCGCCCGTTGGTCAGATTGGCGCTGATGCCGGCGCCACCGAGGAAGCCCAGGCCGCTGTGGTCGAAGTTGTCGTTGTTGAATTCGTCAATGGTGGTTCCGGTGCTGCCGCTGGCCAGGAACGGATTGATCCATCGATCCCTCACGAACACGTTCATTCCGGAGTTGGTCTGGTAGCAGAAGTTCCTGCCGACCACGCCTTCGCCGCTGGCCGGGTCGTAGGCCTTGCCGATTCCTCCGAGCAGCAGGAATCGCGTGTTCGACATCGTGAAGGCGGCGAGCACCACCACGTCCGCGGGCTGTTCGTATTCGGCGCCTGTGATCATATCGACGTAGCGCACCCCGGTGACGCGCCTGGCGTCCTTGTCGTAATCGACGCCGGTCACCCGGCATTGCATGCGAATCTCGAAATTTTTCCGCTGCGCAAGCACCGGGTAGAGCAGCACCTCCGGCGTCGCCTTGGCCTGCGCTTCGCAGATGAATTTCTCGCAGTGCCCGCAATACTGGCACTGCGCGAGCTTCATGCCGTCCGGATTGGTGTAGGCGCCGGATGAATTGCCCGACGGTGCGATAAACGCCTTGTAGCCCAGCTTTTCACACGCGGCCTTGAAGATCAGCCCGGCTTCGGTTGGCTCGACCGGCGGCTGGGGATACTCGTCGCGGCGCGGTGCTTCGAACGGATTGCCGCCGGGCATGATCTTGCCGTTGATGTTGCCGGCCTTGCCCGAGATTCCGTAGAGCTTCTCGAACAGATGGTGATAGGGCTCCATCTCGGCGTAGGTCACGCCCCAGTCCTGAATCTGCAATTCCGCCGGAATGGCTTTGGCGCCGTATCGGCCCTCAAGGCGAGATCGCAAGGTCGGGTCGTACTCCGCCCAGCGCCAGGCAAACCCGTTCCAGTGGCCCGCGGCACCCCCCAGTCCCTCACCGGGCAGGAACGCGGCCAGGCGCCGGGCGGGCAGCGCTTCGTCTTGCGGCGAATGGCGGACCGTATAGGTCTCGACCGCCCAATTTTGCCCGAGACCACCGCGAATATCCCAACGCAACTCGTCGCGTTGATTGGGCAGCTTGGCTTCCGCCGACTTGCGCCGATCATAGCCGCGCTCCAACAGGAGAACGTCGGTGCCTTTCGCAGTGAGCTGGCGCGCGACCAGGGCGGCGGTCAATCCGCCGCCGACGATCACGACGGTCCGCTTGTTCAGCTTTGTGGCCATGACCATTCCCTTCAGCTGAAGTCCGCGATCGACTTGGGATCCCTGGCAGGCGGAAAGGGCTTGCCTCGGAATTCCACCATGTCGCGCGTGTGCGTCGCCGGCAGGCCGGGATAGCCGATCATCCGCCAAAACACCTTGTCATTGTTGCCGCCATAGATCGGATCGGCGAAGCACGCCTGCACGAACAGCGGATAGGCCAGGTCGTTGAACCATTCACCCAGCGGCACCCTCGGGTCGGTGACCTTTCCGGCCGCGAGATCGCGCAGGAAGAGATCGGCATCCGCGGGCGCCAGGGCGTCGAAGTCCTTGCCGAAGCGTGTCTGGCAAGCCGCATTGGCCGCAGCGATGCCGGCCTTGAAGAACTGCGCCGGCGTCAGCGGAAGCTGATAGCCTAACTGCGGCTTGCCCCTCTTCCATGGCCCCTGCATGTAGAGGTTCTGGCCCTGCCCGTACCCGCCGGCCAACTGCCGGTCGATGAAGGTGGCGAGGCCGCAGTCAACGCCGTTCGGCGTGAGATGGTCCGCAGGGCACATGACGTTGACGAAGGCTTCGACGAAACCGGCTTCATCCGGGCCGAGGCACTGGTACCCGGCAGGGGGCGCTGCACCCGGCGCGGGGACCTGTGCTGATGCCGAATTGGCCTGCATCGCCACGGTGGCGGCAGCGGCGGCCGTTGCTCCCAGCGCGTTGGATGACAGCGGGGCCGAGCCTGCCACCGTCACCATCTGTTTGAGAACGTCGCGTCTGTCAAACCCGACAGGGTCATTCTTCGACATCTTGTTTTCCTCCCCGTGACGGAGACTGCCGGTTTTGGCGCCCGGCTTCGTCTTCGCCGCTTCATGTCGCATGGATCATCGGCGGTTCGGTTGCGAGCATGAATGCTGGAATGCGGATCGGCAAGCCGCAATACGGCGATCTGGATCACTGATCGGAAATGCTGACCATACGGATCAGAACCGAGAACACGAGAGCCGCCCGCCAGATGCATGATCCGGACCCGTAGGGCCGCGTTAGCGCAAAGCAGGTACCGGTTATCCCTCGCGACAAACGCGGAGCGTTTGCGCGGAGATCATGCTCAAACAAGGAGATGATCCGATTCAACCTGATCGGATCATGATCTAATCGTCCTCCAACTCGTCTTCCTCGTTGACCTTGTCGCCATGCTTGTGCCGATGTGGCGGCGCCTTCCGGCCGCCGAGCGATCCCGTCACGAACGGCTCGCGCGAGGCATAAGGGTTGCGCTGGGCGGCGCGTGCGGCCACTTCCTCGCCGGACACCGCGGCCGGCTGGCAGATCACCCGCCGCGAGGCGCGGCGCATCAGATCGACGTGGATGTGATCGTAGTGATAGACGTTGGAGCCCGGCGCCAGCACGGTGGAGAATTGCTGGCAGGCCGCCGCCTCGATGTCGCGCAGAAAACCCTGCTCTTCCGGCAGGCCCTTCCAGCCGTCCTTCACCGTCACCTGCCGCCCGTCGGCGAGCGTGAAGGCGGCGATATCGAGCGCGTTGCCGAAGGCGTGTTCGGAAATATGCGCCCGCGAGTCGCCGTTCATGCCGCGGCAGGAATAGGCGGAGATCTGCTTGATCTCGACGACGCGGGCACCGAACCAGCGCTGCGCCGCAGGCTGCACGGCATCAGCGAGCCAGCGATCGAGCACCGAGACGATCGGGCACGCCAGCGTCGCCGCCGGCTTCATTGCAACCGGCCCGAACGCTGCGACCGAATTGTCGGGCCCAGGACCAAGCCGCGGCGAGCGATAGCGATCCGCCGGCGGCTGAACCGGCATATCGACACGCTCCGGGTACGGAGAGGCGTAACGGTCGCGCGGCGGATAGGCTTGCGGGGGCGTGTACGATCCTTGCGCTGGCGCGTTTCGCAACCCGGGCGTTCCTTCGGGTGGCAGATTGATCTCGTCTTCGTCGGGCACGATACCTGGCGCGCTCAATGAGATCGGCGCGCCGGGCGGCGCGCCGGAAGCAGGCGCGCGGGGTGCGGGGTCCGGATAATAAGGCGCGCGTGACGGCGGCGGGGCCGGCTGGCCGACCGGCCAGCGTGGCGCATTGCCGATATTGGCGGGCGGACGCAGATCATCGTCGGCAAAACCGAAGGTGCCGCTGCCTTCACCGAGTGCTGCGACCTTGAGGGGAAACTCCGCGCCGCAAACGCCGGGACCCGAAATCGGGCTCATCCGCACCAGCTCGGCGTTCTCCTTGACGGCGCCGGACTTCAGGCATGCGATTTCAGCCTCGGCCCGCCACGGCTCGCGCTCCTCGGAAAAAAATCCGCGACCGCAGCCCACCAGCGAGACAAGGACGAAGGAGCCGACGAGATACAAACCAACTCCGCGCGTCATGCGGAGAACTTCAACGAATTTATTTAAGGACTCATCAACGCCTTGATTTCACGTCTCTTTAACCACGTCGCCAATCGTTGTGCGCTGCCGAGATGGCGCGGATAGACAGCGAAGCTGACTTTTTTGGCATGGAACGGGTTGTTAGCTTGTGCGTTACGGGTGGGCAACGACATGACCTTGGGAGGCTTGAAAATGGTCGTTCGTCCTTTCGTCACCAGATTGAGCGTCGTGACCGCCTATCTCGCCTTCGCCCTTGTCGGCGCCATCGTGCTCGGCGCGTTCTGACGTTCAACGAACAAAAACCGGATTTTTGACACCCGGCGGCCTGGATCGCTCCAGCCGCCGGGCTTTTTCGTGGCCCGTTGACCGCGCGGCACGCCGTCATCGCGTCGCGCAGGTTAAATTCCGGGCGCTCAACGAACCTTGGCGAACCGTCCTGATTCGATTGCCTCCAGTCGGAGTTACTTTAGCGTTTTCGGCGCTGGGGATCGCACCACACTCTGATAGTCACCAAGAAGCTTAGCGTCTTCGATTGATCCGTGATGGTGCATTTGCCGCCAGCGACCATTGATCAGTTGAAAAATTCGGGTCGTGCGAACGTTTAGATTTTTTACGGTTTCACCATCACGGTAGGTGCCGCGTTCCCGCCCTACGGCCCAAAATACATCGCCAGCGCGATGAATAGTATAATCCCAAAACTCAACGTGAACGTCCGCCGGACTCTTGAATACCCCCTGATACATCTTGTGGGGTTCGTCCGCGCCACGTCGAATTCCTCCGAGAGGGTTATCAATCGCGACTTCATCGGATTGAGCGAAATTTTCGTCCATCATCTTCAGATCGCGAGTATTGAACGCGCGGTAGAATTGCGCCAATGCCTGTTGAGGCTGGCTAAGATCTCCAAGGTCCTCGTTACCTGTGATGGGCTCCTGCGTCGGTTTCATGCCTTGAGCTTTCGCCGCACCGATCGGCATCGATAATGAGGCGACATGGGCCGCCAAACCGAACATGGCTGATGTCGTTAGGCTTCTACGAGATAGCATCGCCGACATGGGCTTCTCCTCTCTCAAGTATTGTTGGTAATCTTTTGCACTCCACGAGCGGTGACGTGTGCTCTCTCGTGAAATGGGTTTGATCGTCCATCGCGACCTCAAGCATTTGGCGCGGGTCAGAGCGATGTTAGCATGGATCGAGCGGTTGTTCTCTGGACGCGTTCCGCGCTCGTCCGCTTTCACCGCCGAAAGCGGACCTCAGTTCGCGCGAGCCCGATGTCTGCCAAGTGCCCGATCGCTGACCTCAGCGCGCTTCCGCAGGACGGCGATCTGATGTAACCTCACCAAAGAGCTGCCATCGGGACGTGCCGAAGTTCCGCGAACTACCGGCGGCGTCTGTGCCCGCGGCGGGCTTTGTACTCTTATCTCCAAGCTTATTTCGATTACGCCGGAACAGGGCGTGCGCACTCGCGCGGTCGTGTGCGCAACGAATCTTATAACGATAAGGAATGATGAGGGAGGAAAGTGATGAAAACCCATTACACTGTGACGTTGGCAATGCTCACGGGCTTCGGACTTGGCGCGGTTGCTGTTCAGGGGCTTCACGCCCAGGCCAAGCCTCCCGTCTACCAAGTCACTGAAATCGATATCCTGGACCAGGAAGCGTATTTGAAGGACTATGTCCCAAAGTCTCGGGCCGCGATCCAGGCGGCCGGCGGTAAACTCCTTGCCGCCGGAGGCAAGACCACAGCGATCGAAGGAGAACCGCCGAAATCGCGCGTCGTCATTCAACAGTGGGATAGCCTGGAAAAAATCCAGGCTTACCGCAATTCAGCGGCCTTCAAGGATCTCCTGCCGCTCCGCGAAAAGCTGGCGAAATTCCGCAGCTTCGTCGTCGAGGGCGCTCCACCGTAGTCGAAGGATTCGCGCAAAACCGCCGGCGTGGGCGCCTAAATGCTGGGGCGCGCGACGACCGGGTGCTGCTTGCCCGCGACTGCCAGCGCGTCCGAGCTTACGACCGTCGCCTGGCTGCGATAGCGCGGGAGATGATCCTCGAGCGAATAGAAAACGCACAGCGCGAGGCTGGCCCAGACCGCCGCACTGAAATAGAGCGACATCCACGCAATCTCGTCCTTCCACTCGGCAAGGTCGTGCGTCACGACCCAGCGCGTGCTCACGTCGCGGAGACCCTCGAGAGGTCTCATAAGCTTGCTGCCATCGGCATTCTCGGCCCGCCATCGGCTCAGATACATCGGGACGTCGATGGTCATGAGAAACGCCAGATAGCCCGCAATTCCGACGATCGCGATGACGAGGACGACGCGAACCGAACCATCGAACTCCGGCAACAACCGGCAAAGGCCAATCCCGACCACGAAGAAGGCCACGGCCCATATCGAATTTTCAATGGCGTTGCCCAGATAGTTGGTGGTCAGCACCGCATGCCATGAGAAGCATTCCGCAATCAGGATCAACGGCACGATCACCCACGCGGCGGTCAAGGTGGTGTCGGCTGCCGTCATCGTGCCCAGTTGGTGCAGGATCATCGCCCACTGCGCCGCGAAGCCGATCTCCGCCACGGTTGCTACCGACCGGCCGACGACAACGCTCGACAGCCAGGTGTCGAACAAGCAGATCCGCTGGACATCCGCGCGCGGAAGGAAGGACCGGAATGCGCAGCCAAAAACATAGGCCGCACAGAGGAGCAGCATGAGCTCGATGCCGGGCGCGCCGCCGAAACCGCCGGTCGGCGGTTCGTTGAGCTGACGGTACAGCACGAACCAGACCGCGATGTTTACGCCGCTGACCAGCGTCAACAGACCCCACCACCACGCCAGGGGATTCGACCAGGCCAGGGAAGTTGACCGCGCCCGCCATTCCAAACTCATGAACTGCTCCGCATGTAACCCAACTGACATTCGAGTGTATTAATTCTGTCACAAATTGCAGCCCAGTCACGACAAAAATATGCGAGCGGCGGGTGCTCGCGGGATGATGGCGGCCGCGTGATGCGGATCACAGAAGGCGCTGCCTGCGGCCCTTAAGGTTCGACCCAGGTTCATTCGGGCTGCTCACGCGTCGCTCAACTCCTGGAGGCTTCCATGAAGAAGGTTTGCATTATCGCCGCGCTGCTGATGGCGACCACTTCCGCGCACGCCGGCAATTCGATTTCGCTCGAGATCGACGGGCATCGGATCCACATCGAGGCGCCGAAGAATTGCAGCCAGCTGTCGTGCCTGCAAATCTCCGGCTTCGACTTCAAGGGCCTCAAATCCAGTCGCTTCGACGGCGATGAAGATGTCGCGGTGAAGTCAGATGCGCCCATGCAAAATCCGGCACCCGCTCCGACCGTCCAGGTGACGCCGCAAGCTCCCGCCGTCACCGCCACCGCGCCTGCATCGACGACGGTTGCGTCCACGCCGCCTGCGCCGGCGATCAAGGACAACGTTGCGCCGCCGGCAACGCCTGCGGCGTCAGCCGCCGCGCCCGTTCAGATGCCGGCGACCCCGCTCGGCGTATGGGCCACCGAGGAGAACAAGGGAAATGTTCGCATCGAGCCCTGCGGCGAGAGCCTCTGCGGATATGCGGTGAAGACCGGCGAAAAAATCCTGATCAACATGAGGCCGCAGGATTCGAAATGGGTCGGCCATATCCACGATCCCGACAGCGGCAGGAATTACGACTCCAGCATCGCGCTGAAGGGGCTCAACAGCTTGCGGGTTCAGGGCTGCGCCTTCGGCGGCATGTTCTGCGGCGGCCAAACCTGGAATCGCGTCAGCTAGCAGCAGCGCCGCGGCATCTGCGAGCAAGGCCCTCTCGGATTTCCCGAGAGGGGCTTTTCCCACGACGGCAACGCCGTCCACATTCATCCCGCATTCAGCCGACAAGGCCCTCAATCGCACCGCTATCGCCAATTCCATTGTTGCCGGGGTTGAGGTGACCGGCAAAAGTGGATTTGACTATGCGTCCGACCGCGCTTCTGACGATTGAAGGCAGGCATGATCCTTTCATCAACCGGCTCACGCTTTGGCAAACCAAGCGCGAGCATGGCGCGGCGGCGGCTTTCATTCTCGATATGGTGTCTCGGTTGCCTGATGCTGGCGAGCCCGGTGAATGCTTACGCGATAGCCACTCCCATGGAAGACGGCTTTGCGCCGCCAACTGCGGACGCGATTGTCGGTGCGACAAGATTGGCGCAAACCCAGCCGGTACCACCCCCCACGCCGTTGCCCTCACCCACCCCGCCCGCGCGACCCGCGGCGTCTCCTTTGCCTTTGCCCTCGCCGACACCGGCGCCGGCCTCGGCGGCGCAAGCGCCTTCCGACGAGCCGATCGGCAACGTCGCGACGCTGACCGGCACCGCCACCGTCATCCGCAACAAGAATTCGCTTCCGCTCAAGCTCCAGGACGACATTTTCCTCAACGACACCCTGCAGACGTCGGCGAATTCCACGCTCGGCGTCACCTTCAACGACGCCACCACCTTCAATCTCACCGCCAATGCCAAGATCACGGTGGATAGTTTTATTTACGAGGATGGCGGCAAGCAGAACAACGCGCTGTTCGATATCGGCAAGGGCACCGTGGCCTTTGTCGCCGCCGCCGTCGCCAAGACCGGCGACATGACGATAACGACGCCGACCGCTTCGCTCGGCATTCGCGGCACCACCGGGCTGGTCGAGGTGCCGCAGGGCGGCGCCGCGGCCGGCGCGCACAATATCAAGCTTTATCCCGATCCCGACGGCAGGGTCGGACGTATCGAGGTCAGTGATCGCAGCGGCGCGCGGCTCGGCTCGCTCACGCAAGGCTCCAGCGGCTTTACCATCCGGCCCGGCGCCGGCGGCCGCGTCACGGCTGCGCCATTGACGATCTCGCCGCAGCAGGCGGCGCGCGACCAGGGCGTGGTGCGCCAGGTCCATGCGGCGCAGGTCGTTGGCCGGCAGGTCGTGACCCAGCAGCGTGCGTTGCGGCAGGCCAATCCGAACCGAACTCCGCGCAGCAATCAGCCGGCTCAACCCGGACCGCAGCGGCAGAACAGTTTGCCGCAACGTCCAGGTTCGCAGCAACCGGGTTCGCCGAACCGTCCCGTGCAACAGGGACAGCCGAAGCAGCCGGCCTCGCCGAACAAGCCCGGGCAACAAGGACAACCGCCGCAGCCGGCAGTGCCCAATCGCGCGGGGCAGCAGGGACAAACGCCGCAGCCGCGACAACCGCAACAGACGAAACCGCCCGGCCTGCAGAAGCAACCCAATGCGCCCGGTGCGCGTCAGCCCGGATTACCGAACAGGCCCACGCTGCAACCGAAGCGGCCAGCTCCGCCGAAGGGCAAGCCGCCAAAGGAGAAGAAGCGCTAGCAGGTTGTTGAAAAAACCCAACGGATAAAAGTAGCCGGTCGGTCACGCAATGGGACCACTTTCGGCCCGCAGCAGGAGCGCAGGATAGTTCGTCCCCATATCTCACTCGGAAGGCAGGCGGTTACGTGCACCCATCGGCAAGCACCAGTTTACTCGTCGTCGTAGCGTGGCGCACCTTGAACAGGTCTTGAATCTCAGGGTCACTTAGAAATGCTTCTGCCTTTTCGCGTTCTGGAAATTCGATGATGACTATGCGTTCGGGTTTCCAATCACCCTCAATTATCGTTGGCTGAACCCCTTGAACGATGTATTTTCCTGAATGTTTTGCGATGAATGCAGGGATTTCAGCAATGTATTTTCTGAAACCACCTATGTCATTCACCGACAGGTCGAGCACCAAATACGCTTTCATTCCTTGCCTCGCGAACCAGCATCAGACCAACTCGCGGTCCGGATGGAGGGAGTAGAACAAGAAATAAGACCGTATGCTTCAAAGGCAAGAAGGCACCCAAAGCTGGCGTCACGCATAGGTCCCATGAGGCCGTTCAACGTCCGGCGGGATCAGCCGTCGGGGGCGCCCGACCAACTGGCCAACCTCGATCAGGTGCCCGTCTGGGTCGCGCATATAACAGCGGATTTCGCTGCCACGGTCGATCGGCGGGGTCAGAAACTCAGCTCCGCGGGCGCTCCACTGCTTATAGACGGCGCCGATGTCGGCAACACGGATGTTCAGGAAGCTCGAGGCGTGATCTGGATCCGAGGGCGGCACAAGCGTTACGGTTGGCTTGTCGTCTGTGGGACCTCCGGCGACACTGATGGTGACCCAGCCGTTCGCCAGGGCGACAATCGAGAGCTCACCCTCAAGCACTGCCTCGCCACCAAGCACCTCGGTGTAGAAGCGCCGGGAGCGCTCAACGTCCCTTGAGACGATGAAATGGGTGATCGCGATCCCCTCCGTCGGCGCTGGGAACTGTGCCATCTGCTTGCTCCTTTGTTAGTGGGCGAGGCTTAGTTTTGCTCCGACGCCTCGCCAGCCACGCCGCGCTCAGCGAACACGCGCCGCGGCGTCAACGTCAATCCAACCACCTCGCGATCCTGCGATGGCTTTCAGCTCAACTGCTTACGCAACGGCCAGTGAGAGCTTTTCGCCGCGTCGGGAAAACAGCTGCCAAACCATCAGCCCCAGGCTCACCCACAGCGCTGGAACATAGAACGGGAGGATCAACCAGGTGACACCGAACGCCTTCTCGAATAGTTGCTCATGGAGTCCCGCGATCGTTCCGTACAGAAGGTCGGCCACGGTTTCCAAAACCAGTGTCCAGACAAGAAACGTTGCTATTCGTGCGCGATAGCGCAGCGCCACGAGGGAGATGAGCGCCAGCATGGTGCCCGCTACGTCGCCGTAGGCGATCATGTCCCGGGTAGGGTCGGATACCAGGAATCCAAAGTGTTGTGCGGAGAAAATCTGCAAAGCGATATCGCGAAACACCTGCACCCAGATGAGCGGGGTGAGAGCCGCGGCCAGTTGTTGCGTGCCCAGCCATGGTGCCACGTACCAAATGGCCACGAGCGTGAATATGGCGAAGTTCAACGCCGTTGCGATCTCCGCAGCCAACGTCAGGCTCATGATGCACTCCCCGGATTTCCGGTCAGGCTCTCTTGAACCAGTCGAGGGCGTGCTGCCGTTCCGAAAACCAGGCAGTCGGAAAGATCGCAGGTCCTTCGAAGGTCTCCTTGCCGCCGGCCTCCATGGTGTTGGGGAAGCCGGCCGGCATGTGGAAGGCAAATTTTTTCGCGCCGGCGGCGCCGTAGCGGGGGATGATGAAATCGTCCCGCCACTGCATCACGTTCGGGCCGAACTGATGTTTGAATTCGGTCGCATCGATCAGCAGAAACGACGGCCGCACCTTCTCCGCTTCCAGCGCGAACAGTGCAAGCGTCGCCTTGAATGCGCCATCGGTCATTTTACCTGGAAGCCAACGCAGCTCCAGAATGTCATCAGCCTTGTGGTGGAGAATTTCGCTCCACATGTTGCCCGCCAGTTTCGAACTCATGGCTATCTCTCCCTTGATGCCCTGGCCCACTATTCGGTCGCTCATTGGCTTGCGCGCGCGAGCATATTGACGTAAGTTCTATCTAACGTAAAGCAAAACTAACGGAGCTGATCAAAAATTGACGGTACTGGCCAAGATTCAGGCACTGAGCAACGAGACCCGGTTCGAGATCGTGAAGCTCGTGCGCGGGCGCGAAATGGCGGCCGGAACTATCGCCCGGCGGTTCCAGTTGACGCGGCCTGCTGTCTCCCAGCACATCGGCGTGTTACGCGAGGCCGGCCTTCTCGACGAGCGCCGCGTCGGAGCCAAGCGCCTCTATGTCGTGCGGCAGGAAGGCTTCAATGAGCTTGTGGAGTTCGTCGAGGGGTTCTGGCGTCCGCGATTGCGACGATTGAAATTGGCTGCCGAGGCGGCTGAACGGAGCAAGGCCAGGAAATGAGCGACGCAAGCGACAGCGAGGATGTTCGCCTTGAGATCGACATCGATGCGTCGCCCGAAACGGTGTTTGCGCTCTTGACGGAGCCGGCCCAGATGAAGACCTGGCTCGCGGAGATTGTCGAGGCCGATGCCCGGCCCGGCGGGGTATTCCGTATCTCGGGTCCTCATGGTCTTGCCATCGGAGGGACTTACGTCGAGTTGGTTCCGAATGAAAAGGTGGTGTTCACCTGGGGTGGTGTCGAAGGTCTGACGTCCGGGCAATCGACGGTGGAATTCCTGCTCGAACCTGGCGGCGCAGGCACGCTGGTCAAGCTGCGCCACTACCGATTGCCGCGGCCCGCGGTCGAACCGCATCGCCGCGGCTGGCTCTATTCCGGACTTGTCAAACTCAAGGACGCCGCCGAGGGACGCGCGCCAACCCGCCTCTGTCTCAGCGACATTGCCCAACAAGGCAGCGCAGAGCGATAGGGAGGTTGTCATCGTGAATTGGTGGATGTTTGCCGGCGGTCTGACGGCTATGAGTTACTGCAATTCTGGCCGCAACTGGAGCGCTCACCGCGCGCTAGATAGGCGCGGTGGGGGCAAGGCACATCCGATTCATAGGTGAGTTGGAACGTTCCGCGCTGTCCGGCCTGTCTAAGCCGGCCGCGCAACGGGCTTTCGCAGCAAGGGCTGACCGGCCAATATCCGCGCGCCCTCGCGCACATTGTCGCAAAACTCGAAATGATCCGGTGCCAGCACGATGATGGTCGATCCGTGCTCGAACCAGCCAAGCTCCTCGCCCTTGCGCACGCTTGCATCGCAGGGAAAGACGGTCGGCCCCCGCGTCTGCGCATTGAGCACGACATCCAGGAAATGCAGCCGGATGCTCGCCACCAAAATCGCCGCGACCGGGACCAGCGTCAGGGCCTCGCCCGATAGCAGGCGCGTTTGAACCACCGCGCGCTCGTTCTTGCAAAACAGCCGCTCGATCCGCTTCAAGGCGATCGGATTGACGTTCCAGGTGTCGCCGCTGATGAAGGTGACCTGCTCGATCCGGCAGTCCGAGGGCGCGTGAAAGCGGTGATACATGCTCGAGGTCAGCCGCAGCGTGAGGAAGCGTCCGTTGCGGTGGGCATCCACCAGTTCGGGGTCGCCGAGAAGATCGAGCAGCGAATAGGAGGCGCCCTTGATCTGAAACAGCTCGGTATCCTCGATGGCGCCATGCGCGCCGATGATGCCATCGCTCGGACTGACCACGATCGATGGGTCCGGATCGGGCGGACGCAGGCCGGGCTTGAGCTCGCGGGTGAAACAATCGTGGAGGCTCTTGAATTCGGTCTTTTTGGCCTCGCTCAGGTCGAGATCGGAAAACATCCGCCAGCAGGCGATCGAGGCGTCCGCTACAAGAGGATTCTCGATCTTGCTGAACCAGCCCATGAACCGCGTCAGCGCCGCCCGCGGGATGCGGTTGGTCAGGAGGAAATTGAGGTCCTCCTGCTGCGTCAGGGCCGAGATCAGGCCCCTGATTGTCATGATTCTGTTAGATGGACCGGCTAGCGCTGATGGCATGGATTCGCCTCTTTCGATTCTCTCTCTGTCCGCCGCGGCGGTGGCCGGCGCCGCCGCCGTCTTTCCCAAGCTCCAGGCGCGGCTGGCGCTGTCGCGGGCCAAGCACCGCTCGCTCACCGGGCATTCGAAGATGTCGCGGCGGGTGGCGCGGCTGATCCCGTTCTATGAATTTTCGATCGACGGGTTCTTCTGTTCCGACGGCGCGCCGCCCGCGATCGCCAGGCAACGCAAGGACGCCTTCTTCGCGCTGGCCCACCTCTACGAGGAACGTTACGCCAAGGGACGGCAGATGACGGCGGAGGTGTCGCACCGCATCTCCGACCTGCAATTCACCGAAACCTACCGGGTGCCGTTTCAGTATAGCCGGCTGGCGCGCGAGCATCTGGCGACCAGCGCCTTCATGCAGTCGTCGGCCGGCGTCACCGTCACCGACGTCGACGGCAATGTGTTCTACGATCTGACCGGCTCCTACGGCGTCAATATCTTCGGCAACGACTTCTACAAGGAGTGCATCGCCGCAGCACAAACCCGCGCGCATGCGCTCGGGCCGGTGCTCGGGCCTTATCACCCGGTCATGACCGACAACGTGCTCAGGCTGTGCGAGATCTCGGGGCTCGACGAAGTCTCGTTCCACATGTCCGGCACCGAAGCGGTGATGCAGGCGGTGCGGCTTGCCCGCTACCATACCCGGCGCACGCATCTGGTTCGATTCGCCGGCGCCTATCACGGCTGGTGGGGCGACGTGCAGCCCGGCGTCGGCAATCCAGTTGCGGCGCACGAAACCTATACGCTGGCCGAGATGTCGGAGCGGACGCTTCATGTCCTGCGCACACGCCGCGACATCGCCTGCGTGCTGGTCAACCCGCTGCAGGCGCTGCACCCCAACGCCAACGCGCCCGGCGATTCCGCGCTGGTCGACAGTTCCCGCTCCAGCCATTTCGATCGTGCCGCCTACAGCGCCTGGCTGAAGGAGCTGCGCGAAGTCTGCACCGAGCGCGGCATCGTCCTGATCTTCGACGAAGTGTTCGTCGGCTTCCGCATCGCAGCCGGTGGCGCGCAGGAATATTTCGGCGTCCGCGCCGACATGGTCACCTATGGCAAGAGCCTTGCGGGCGGCCTTCCCGTCGGCGTGGTGTGCGGACGGAAAGAGTTGATGCGCCGCTTCCGCGACGATCGTCCCGCCGACATCTGCTTTGCCCGCGGCACCTTCAATTCGCATCCCTACGTCATGACGGCGATGGACGAATTCCTCTCCAGGCTCGCCAGTCCGAATTTCCGCGCGGTCTATGACGGCCTCGACGAGACCTGGAACGGCCGCGCCACAGCATTGAACGACAGGCTGGCCGCCGCGAACCTGCCGGTTCGCCTCGCCAACCTGTCTTCGATCTGGACGGTGCATTATACCGAGCCGTGCCGCTACAATTGGATGTTGCAGTATTATCTGCGCGCCGAAGGGCTCGCGCTGAGCTGGGTCGGCACCGGCCGGCTGATCTTCAGCCTCAACTACACCGACGCCGATTTTGCCGAAGTCGCAAACCGCTTCGTGGCCGCGGCCGAAAAGATGAAGCGGGATGGCTGGTGGTGGCATCAGGCTTCCCTCACCAACAAGAACATCCGCCGCCAGATCCTGAAAGAGATGCTTGCGCACAAGTTTTCGCGCTAAGCGCGCTGTTCTCTCATCCGTCATACCTGCCACAGCTGCCCGAAGGTTGCGCGGCATCGGCTTACCTCGCTTCACCTCTCCCGCTTGCGGGGGAGGTCGACGCGCTCGATAGAGCGCGGCGGGTGGGGGAAATCTATCCCCTCGACCAGCACGTTTTGCGGAAGCACCCCCAACCCAGCCCTCCCCCGCAAGCGGGAGAGGCAGGGCATGACATTCGTGGCTAGGTACTCCATCTAATCTCAAAACGTGGATGCCCGGCACAAGGCCGGGCATGACGAACGTTAGATGCATCGAAGCCAATTCTCAGGCGTGCTGTTCCTTGAGATCGTGCTCGGCGATATCAAGGCCCGGATCGATCAGCTCGCCCTTCAAGAGGAACAGCGGAGCCTTGTAGTAGAGCTTGAGATCGCTGAACGGGTCGGTGAGGATCTTCGTCATCCAGACCAGACCGGTCTCGACGTCTCGGATGAAGAACAAATGGACGGTGCGGAACAACAGCCCACCGATCCCGATCGCGAGCCAGATCTTGGCGACCTGCCGCATGAAATCGGCCGGCGAGGCCCACGGAGCAAAGATTCCGAACAAGGACGGATCGAAGTACAGCACCAGCGGCGACAGCGCCCAGACCGTCATCAGCACGACCTTGCGCTGCAGATTGTAGCCGACCTTGATCTCTTCCTTGTGCTCATGGGTGGCCCGGTTGAGATGGTCGTACCCTTTGGGCTCGAAGAAGAAATGACCGGCCTGGCGTGAGGTCATCGATACCAGCCAGCCGATCAGGGCCGCGATCACGGGGTCGAAGAAGATCATGACATAGCCGACCAGGAAGCTCGCCGCGCTGACGAAGTGCAGGCTCTGGTTGATCCGGCTGTGGTGATAGTAGCGATGGTCGTCCCAACGCTGGGTTCGCAGTTGCTCCAGGAAATCCTTGATCATTTCTTTCCCCAAAATGGTGCCTGCATTTTGCATACAGCGATTCGATGTAGGACATATGACATCATGATAATGACACATAACATTCATGATGACGAGGTTGCGCCAAGCCGAGGCGTCAATCAGGCGGCCGTTGCGTCGACTTTCCGGAAGCGAATCAGCGAGAAGTGACCGAGCGGCGGAATCAGGCGGCGCTCCACCAATTCCACTCCCTTCGCGCCCGAAAGCCATCGCGTGTAGCGCGACCAGGCGAACTCGGCGGTCCGGAAACCAAGCCGGCGCACCACCGGCTGCAGCTTCTGCTCGATGAAGCGGCGCATGCCGGCATCCGCACTGACGCGCGTCAGGATGATCAACTCACCGCCCGGCCGAAGCACGCGCGCGAACTCGTCCAATGCCACTTCCGGATTCGGCACCGCGGTGACTACGTATTGCGCCATCACCACGTCGAACGAGTTGTCGGGGAATTCGAGCTTCTCGGCGTCCATCACCGCGAGCCCCTCGATATTCTTGAGGCGCAGATCGGCGACGCGTTGCTTCGCCTTCTTCAGCATCGCTTCCGAAATATCGGTCCCGAAGATGCGGACATGCGGCGCATAGAGCGGCAACGAGATGCCGGTGCCGACGCCGACCTCAAGCACGCGGCCGCCAATATTATTGGTGGCGAGGATGGCCGCGCGCCGGCCCTTGCTGAATACGCCGCCGAACACGAGGTCATAGATCGGGGCCCAACGATCATAGGCCTGTTCGACCATTTCCCGGTCGAAGTCCAATTGCGTCACGCCGTCCAATTTGATGGTTTCAGCCATGTGTTTCTTGCCTCGTTGATGTGTGGCCCGATCCGGCGTCGCCGTGTCAGGCCCGTTGCTTCCTGTTCTGCCGGACCTGGCTGGCCGATCAGCCACGCACCGGATGTCTTCCCGCCACGATGGGCGCGGGCCGCAGCGAACGGCTCGGCTGCAGGGCACTTAGATTGCCGATGAACTGCCGGGCGCTGTTCTCCCAGGAGCGCTCGATCGCAAAATTTCGGCACGTATCCCGCGACATCTCGAGCGCGCGGAGACAGGCGCGGCCGAGGTCCTCGTCCAGGGCGCCAACGGGGTGATCCGCGATCACATCGAGCGGACCCGTTACCGGAAAGGCCGCAACGGGCGTGCCGCAGGCCAGCGCCTCGAGTTGCACGACGCCGAAGGTATCGGTGCGGCTGGGAAAGACGAAGACGTCCGCTGCCGCCAGATGCGCGGTCAAATCCGCGCCGGTCTTCTCGCCCAGAAATTTGACGTCAGGATATTTTTGCTCGAGCGCCGCCTTTTGCGGTCCATCGCCGACCACGACCTTTGACCCCGGCAAGTCGAGCGAAAGAAAGGCTTCGATATTCTTTTCGACGGCAACGCGGCCCATCGTCATGAAGATGGGGCGTGGCAAATCCAGCTCGGCCGGGGAATTGGGATTGAAAAGCTCGGTATCGACGCCGCGCCCCCAGAAGCCGAGCCTGCGGAAACCGCGCGCGCCGAGCTCATTATAAAGAGAGCCGGTCGCCACCATCGTCATCGCGCCTGCCGCATGAAAGTGCCGCAGCACCGCATAACTCAACGCGGCCGGGATGATGGAGCGCACCGCGATATATTCCGGAAAGCGCGTCGTATAGGACGTGGTGAAAGCGAGCTTGCGGCGGCGGCAATAAGCCCGCGCCGCCCAGCCGACCGGCCCCTCGGTCGCGATGTGGATGGCGTCGGGCGAAGCCGCCTCGATCCGGGCCGCGATCTCGCGTCGGTTCGGCAAGGCCACGCGCAAGCCCGGATAGGTCGGAACGCCCACCGATGGAAATCCCTCCGGGGTCAAAAAATCGATGTGCGCCCCGAGCGCCGAGGCACTGCGCTCAAGCGAGGTCAGGGTGCGCACCACGCCATTTACCTGCGGGCGCCAAGCGTCGGTTGCGATCAAAATCCGCATCACGGGACCCTTAAGGGGTTGCTGATTCTCTCTTCCCGACGTTCTGCTACGGATATTTCAAGCGTGTGACGTCACAGAGGTTAACGCCCTCCTTTTTCACATGGCCTCCGCCCTTTTTCGGGGTCCGACGACACCGAAACGAAATAATTCATGAATGCGACGAAGCCATTTTGGCCCTCCTGGGAAAACGTCCTGAAACGTTTCTTCGTTAACGCTGCCCTCAACGACGCACCAAAAACGGCGTGCGAGCGATCAAACAGGGGACGCCAAATGTTCAATCCCGGGACATCCAAGCCAAATTCCCGCCTTGCCGTCGCCCTTGGGGCGTTGGCGATCGGCGCCGTTGCTTTTTCGGGCGCAGCCTCCGGAGCTCCGCTACAGCTTTTTCCGTTCATCACAGTGCCGGCATTGCCATCGCCGCCTCCGATGGTTCAATCGGCGCCGTCCGAAGACCAAGGCGCCACGGCTGAACTGCCGGCGCGGCTCAAGCGCCAGATCGTCGGCTACGCCACCCGCGAGGCGCCCGGCACCATCATCATCGATACGCCCAACACCTATCTCTATTATGTGCTCGGCGGCGGCCAGGCGATCCGCTACGGCATCGGCGTCGGCCGCGATGGTTTTACCTGGTCAGGCGTGCAGTCGATCACAAAGAAGGCCGAGTGGCCGGACTGGACTCCGCCGCCGGAAATGATCGCGCGCCAGCCTTATCTGCCGCGCCAAATGGCCGGCGGTCCCGGCAATCCGCTTGGCGCCCGCGCCATGTATCTCGGCGGCACCGTGTATCGCATCCATGGCACCAACGCGCCGCAGACCATCGGCACCCATGTCTCGTCCGGCTGCATCCGCCTCACCAACCAGGACGTCGCCGATCTCTATTCGCGGGTCAGCGTCGGCACCAAGGTGATCGTGCTGCCGATGGACCGCCGCGCCGAGAATGTGCCCGGCAAGCGGGGCTAAATATCGACCTCATGGTGAGGGTTCAAATGGCGCGGGTTCCGCGCCATTTTCTGTTTCTGACTGGCAACAATTCGACCACCTTTACGCCCGCGCCTTGTGCCATAACTGCCGCGATAACCAAGACCACCGGCCCACCGGTCTGGCGCCGCCAGACCCCGCCCTGTAGACTCCAACGCTGAATCAGTCCGGGGGGATGATGCGTCTTAAGGCCATTTTGCTCGCGGCCGCGGTGGTCGCGGTCTCGTTCTTTGTCAGTCTCAAGGCCATGGACTGGCTGTCGCCGCGCGGCACAGTCTCGGCTCCGGCGCTTGTCGAACTGCCGCCGCTGCCTCCTGCGCCCCAAGTCTCGGTCATCCTGGCCCAGGTCGTCATTCCGATCTCGGCCATTCGCGACGCCGCCGATCGCGGCGCGGCGCATAACTTCTCCGGCAAGGCCGACAACCCGGTCTCGCAGATCCTGCAGGACGCCGACATCGGCTGGACCGCCTCGCGAGGGCCGATCGCGGCGAGCGGCGCCCAGGATGCGTTGTCGCTGACCACCTCGCTGACCGGAAAGCTGAATGTGACGGGCTCGTTATCGTCGAAGGCGACCGGCGCGATCGGCGACGCGATTGGCGGCCTGCTCGGCGGCAATGTCGCCAAGCAAATCGGCAGTGTGAACATCAAGGCCATCAATGCCAGCGCCGAGCTCAAGGGCAATGTCACCATCGTTTCGCGGCCCAAGCTTGCGGCGGCCTGGCGCATCGAGCCGAATTTGAGCGCCCAGGTGACGCTCGGCGACACCAGCCTTTCGGTGGCCGGCGCGCGGATCAACGTCCCGGCGCAGGTCAAGCCGGTGATCGACAAGTCCGTCGCCGATCAGATCGCGGCTGCGGGCGCGCGGATTCGCAACGACACCGCTTTCGAGCGCAACGCCAGGGCACAGTGGGCCAACGCGTGCCGCTCGATCCCATTGCAAGGCGGCGCCACCTCGTCATTGCCGGCGCTTTGGCTGGAGCTGCGGCCGACCCGCGCTATCGCGGTGCAGCCGCACATCGACGCCGCCGCGGTCGCGCTGACGCTCGGCATCGAAGCGGAGACCCGCATCACCCCGGCTCAGACCACGCCGAACTGCCCGTTCCCCGAAAAGATCTCCGTCGTGCCGCCGACCCCTGCAGGGGTCAGCATCGGTATCCCCATCGACATGCCCTTTACCGACATCAACAAGATCGTGGAGACGCAGTTCGCCGGCCGCACCTTCCCGGAGGATGGTTCGGGCTCGGTCGATGTCACCGTGAAGCGGGCATCGGTCGCCGCATCGGGCGACCGCCTGTTGATCTCGCTGCTGGTGAACGCCAGGGAGAAAAAGAGCTTCTTCGGTTTCGGCGGCGAAGCCATGGTGCATATCTGGGGCCGGCCGGCGCTCGATCAGGCGCAGCAGACGCTTCGGCTGACCAACATCGAAATGGCCGTGGAATCGGAAGCAGCGTTCGGGCTGTTGGGCGCGGCGGCGCGCGCGGTCATGCCGCATCTGCAAAAGGCGCTGGCCGACAAGGCTACCGTCGACCTCAAGCCTTTCCTCACCAACGCGCAGAAAAAGGTTGCCGCTGCGATATCGGATCTTCGGAAAAACGAGGACGGCGTGCGGGTGGTGGCGGAAATCACCAGCCTGAGCCTTGCCGACATCGCCTTTGATTCGAAAACGCTGCGGGTGATCGCGGAAGCCGCGGGCACGATCGATGTGGCCGTCACGGCGCTGCCGGGGTTGTAGCGCGGCGGCATCCAAATTCAGCACGCCGTCATTTCCGGGCATCGAACCCGAAAATGACGGCGAGAGAATATTGGCTCAGACTAATCCTCGAATTTGAAGGAGACCTTGAGCTTGGCGCGATAGGCTTCGACCTTGCCCTTGGCGTCAAGTTGCAGGTCGAGCTCAGCAACCTCGGCGACGCGAAGTTCCCGGAGGGTTTTTCCCGCCCGCTCGACTGCCGCGCTGGCAGCCTTTTCCCAGGACTCCTTGCTGGTGCCGATCAACTCGATGACTTTGTAGACGCTCTCGGTCATGTCGTCCTCCCGTTCGGGGTGCTCCTGCCGCCGATAAGCCTAACATCGCGACCTCCTCGCTGAAAGGCGGGAATCAGCCGCGGCAGAGACCCCGTTGCTCAAAAGTCGGCTTTCGGGCCCCTTTGAAGCCGGGTAGAACAAGGGTTCAAACAAAGCCCAACAAGAGCCAAGGGAGAAGACACCATGAAATCGCTTGCAGCCGCATTTGTCGCCGGCCTCGCTTTTGCTGCGTCCGGTGGAGCGGCGAGCGCACAAATTTCCGACGACGTCGTCAAGATCGGCGTGCTAACCGACATGTCGAGCCTCTATGCCGATGCCACGGGCAAGGGCTCGCTGGCCGCCGTCCAGATGGCGGTCGCCGATTACGGCGGCAAGGTGAAGGGCAAACCGGTCGAGGTGATCGCGGCCGACCATCAGAACAAGCCCGACGTCGGCGTCAACATCGCACGCAACTGGTATGACAACGAGAAAGTCGACGCGATCTTCGACCTGCCGACTTCCTCGGTGGCGCTGCCGGTCTCGGCGCTGACCCGCGAGAAGAACAAGATTCACATGAACTCCGGCGCCGGCAGCTCCGACATCACCGGCGTCGCCTGTTCGCCCAACACGGTGCACTGGACCTACGACACCTATGCGCTGTCCAATGTCGCCGGCAAGGCGATGGTCAAGCGCGGTGAGGATACCTGGTTCTTCATTACCGCCGACTACGCCTTCGGCATGGCGCTGGAGCGCGATGCGGCCAATATCGTCAAGGAGAGCGGCGGCAAGGTGCTTGGCGACGTCCGTCATCCCCTGAACTCATCCGACTTCTCCTCCTTCCTGCTGCAGGCGCAGGCCTCCAAGGCCAAGGTGATCGGGCTTGCCAACGCCGGCGGCGACAGCACCAACGCGCTGAAGCAGGCCTCGGAGTTCGGAATCACGCAAGGCGGCCAGAAGATGATCGCGCTGTTGCAGGAGATCACCGACACCCACGCGCTCGGCGTCAAGGCCACCCAGGGTCTGATCGTAACCGACGCCTTTTATTGGGATATGAACGACGAGACCCGTGCTTTCTCGAAGCGCTTCAACGAGAAGGTGGGCCATATGCCCACGATGATTCAGGCGGGCCTCTATTCGGCCACCATGCATTACCTCAAGGCAATCGAAGCGATCGGAACCGATGAAGCGCCAAAAGTGATGGCGCAGATGAAGGCGACGCCGATCAACGACTTCTTCGCCAAGAACGGCAAGATCCGGATCGACGGCCGCATGGTCCACGACATGTATCTGTTCGAGGTGAAGAAGCCCGAGGAGTCGAAGGGCGAATGGGATCTCTACAAGCTGCTCGCCACCATCCCCGGTGACGAAGCCTTCCGTCCGCTCGACAAGGGCGGTTGCCCGCTGGTGAAGACGAATTGAAAAATTCTCCCTCCCCCCGCCTGCGCAGTTCGTAGATGGTCCGCAAAACCAAAAAAAGCGCGCCCGGCAAATGCCGGACGCGCTTCCTTGTTAACTCGCTTAGGACACTGCCTCAAGTCGAGTATTTGAACTCGGGCATCGCCTTCAACTCATCCTTGGTGGCGTTGAACAGGGCGTGGTCGGGATACCACGGAGTGGGTTTCGACGTCGTCGAAGTGGTCGTGGAAGAAGACCCGGTGGTCGTCGAGGTCGCCGGCCGGTTGGAGTTGGACGAGGTGCTCGCGGTGCCGGTGTAGGCCACCGGCTGGTCGACGAATTTGATCTTGTCGAAGGGAACCGCGACCAGATGCTCGCCGACGCCGAGGAAGCCGCCAACGCCGAGTACCACCGCCTTGATGTTTCCGCTCTTGTCCATCAGCAGATCGTTGATCGAGCCGACGCTCTCATTCTTGTCGTTGTAGACGCCAAGGCCGATCACCTTCGAACCGCGCCAGGTTGAGCCCTGTAGCTGCGACTCCGACAGCGCCGTGGACGTCGTATTGGCGCGGTCGGAGGTGGCCGTCGGGGTTTGCGCGGACGCAACGGTCGCAAGCAGTGCGGTCCCGGCCAAGCCGGCCGTGATGTATTTTACCAACATGTCGTTTCTCCCTTGATTAAAAAATCGTTGGGACAAAACACTTCATCGCGCCAGCCGTTCCCGTTCCTCTCCCATATTCGTGGCTGCGATGCTGGAGCGCAGCGGAACTTCGCTCGAACCTGTCGGTTTACTTTGACGCGTCTTCTTCACGCGAACTGGTGCCAACTTCGCTTGAAAACGTATCAGCTTATTTTGACGCGTTTTCTTCACGCGAACCGGTGCCCACCCCGCATCAAGTGCGGGGCAGGCTTTCGCTTGAAAACGCGATGGGGATCAGAACCCGCCCCAATAGGGTGGAATTCCATAATACTGGTGCAGTTCGACTTCCTTTGAACGATCGCCCCAGTCGAAATCCTTATCGGCGCGGAATGACGGCGCGTGCCTGAGCTCCTCTTCATCGATGTCGAGCTCATAGGCTTCGAACCCGATGTTGTAGGACAGGCGCGCCCACGGGAGCGGAAGCAAATTGGTTCCCATGCCAAGGAAGCCGCCGAAACTCAGGATCGCGTAAGACACCTTGCCCGTGACCTTGTCGATCATCAGCCGCTCGATGTGGCCGATCATGTCGCCATTGGGCCTTCGCACCGCGGTGCCTTCGACCCGGTCGCTGGCGATCAGCGGGTGTGGTTTTTCCTTCACATCACTCATCGTCACCCTCCCTTTGGGTTGGTGAGGTGAAGCAACGTTTCAGCCAGGGCCGGGTTCCAGCACAGCCGTCATCGCCGGCTGCAAATGCGAGCTATCTTCCGGTTGAAGGGACGGGGCGGCCACGGCGCGAAACTCCACGCCGTGCAGGTTGATCGTCGGCGACACGCCGAAGTGATTGCCGCCGAAGATACTGATACGCCGCTCGAGTTCATCCCTGGCAATGTTGAGAGGAATCTCACACATCGCGCGATAGGCGCTGCGGGAATATTTCCTGGCGCCCCATTGCAGCGGGAGCGCAGGCGGCGGTTGCGGATCCAAAGCGAGCGAATTCGCCATGCGCCAGTACAGAAACGCAAGGTGCGCGTAGGCCAGGCCCTCGAGGCCAAGAACCGGGATATCGGGTGGAATCGGAAACAACGCTACGTCGACGATCGGACCGGCATCGACCCGCTCGACCATGACATGGACGGTGGCGCCGAATTCCGTTGCCCGTTCGTAAAGTGCAAAATGCGCGGGCGCCCATCCGGGGTAGCTCGGCGGACCGGGGTGGAAATTGAAGGCGCCATAACCGAGCTGCGCGAGAATGCTCTGCGGCACGATCACCGGCGTCACATACGCGACCAGCCGCGCCCGCCGCAGCAAGTCCGGGTTCAGAGCGTCGAGCTCGGCTGAGGTCTCGACCGGTATTACCGTGAGATGCGGATGATGGCCGAGCAAAGCGGACGCCAGCACATCTCGCTCGCCAGGACCGGTAAGAAGAATGACGGTATCGAACATGCGTATCGCGGTTTGGTCGCCGCCCGGCTGTGGTTGTAGGTCAGGTGTGGTAGTCGATCAGGAGCGCCGATGTGGAGGACGCACCGGCGCTGCCGGTGTCGGACGTGCCGCTCGCGCCGTAGGGTGGCGAGGAGGACAGAGAATCCTTCAGCGATTGCAGGAACTGCTGGAGAATATCGGCAGCGGAGCTGGTATTCGATGCGCCGCTCGTATCGGCGGTTGATGACGTCGTGTCGGTAGCGTCTTGACCGCCATGCGATCCGGCATGGTGACCGTGATGGCCATGTTGCGCGGCGCCTGCGGCCGGCGCTCCCGCGGTCGGAGCCGGACCCCCGACCGCCGCGGCGGCTCCGCCGGCATCAGCCGCACTGCCCGCTCCATTGGCGAACGCAGCCTTGAAGACTCCCTGCAATTCGGCGGCTTGAGAACCCGTCAGTTTGCCGCTCGACACCTCGCCCGCAATCAGGCTGTCGATCTTCGATTTCAGGTCGCGGGGAGGTAAATTTGTACTGCCGGCCGAGGCGACGGCGCCGCCGCCCTGGAGCGAGGAATTGATGTCCGTCAGCGCCGAGGAAAGCGCGGTCTGATCGGAAGAGCTGATGGCGCCGGAGGTGACCTCCGATTGCAGTTCGGACTGCAATTGTTGTAGCGGCGACAGGTAATTGTTACTGGATGCGGCGGCGATGGAGGTCATGATGGCTCCGGGGATCCTTGCCAGAAGTCACGACGTTAAGGTTAATCATCTTAACGAGATATTTTCATCGCCCCGCAGAGATGTTGCCCGCTGTTGCGGGTGCAGCGACAGAAACATTCAGAAACAAAACGAGCGCTTTGTCGTCCCGAATCTCAGGCAAAGGATTCCGCATGCTCACGGCATCGCCCAACATTCTGGTCGTCGAAGACGATCGCGAGACGCGGGCGCTGATCGCAAGATACCTGCGCAACAACGCCTGCAATGTGACCACGGCCAATGACGGGCGCGAGATGATCCGCGCGATGGCCGACCATCGCGTCGATCTTCTGATCCTCGACGTGATGCTGCCGGGTGAAGATGGCCTCAGCCTGTGCCGCAAGGTCCGCGCGGAATCGCAAGTGCCGATCATCATGCTCACCGCGCGCGGCGAGGACGTCGATCGCATTCTGGGCCTTGAGATGGGCGCTGACGACTACCTCGCAAAACCGTTCAATCCGCGCGAATTGCTCGCCCGCATCAACGCGGTGTTGCGTCGCCAGGCCGCGGCCCAGACCGTCAGCGCCATCAATGGCGCGACCGCCCTCACCTTCCAGGGGTGGCAGATCGATTTCAGGCTGCGGGAGCTGCGCAATCCCGCCGGCGCGCGGGTCGCGATGACGAGCGCTGAGTTCGACCTGCTTCGCGTGTTCTGCGAACGGCCGGGCCGCGTGCTGTCGCGCGACAGCCTGCTCGATCTCACCCAGGGGCGCAATGCCGGCTCGTTCGAGCGCAGCATCGATGTGCTGGTCAGCCGCATCCGGCGCAAGATTGAAGCCGATCCGCAGGACTCCACCCTGATCAAAACCGTGCGCTCCGGCGGCTATATGTTCACCCCGGAGGTCGAGGCGGTCACGGAGCCCGGCCACGACCGATCATGAAGCTGCTCGATTTTCTGAATCTGAGGAACATCGGCGCGCAGATCGCGGCGCTGGTGATCGCCTCGATCATCGCCATTCACCTGATCCTGGCCGCGATCTTCCTCATGGGCCGGCCCGACCAGCCCGATCCGACCGTCGACCGCGGCCACGCGCAGTTTGCCGCAGCGGTCCAGCTTCTCGGCGCGGCGCCCGCCGCCAACCGGCCCCGGCTTTTCGCCGACATCGCGCGGGCATTTCCGCAGCTTGCGGTCGAAAGTCTGCCGCCGGGTCCCGTTCCCCCGCCGGGCGATCCGCAAGGCCTCGACCTGCGCAGCCTGCACCGGCGGCTCGATTCCAGCTACCGGATCTTCCCGCTCGCGCACGACCACGATAGCCACAAGATCGGAATTGCGCTGCCGGACGGCGCCATGATTTCCGCGAGGATCTTGCCGGATCAGCGGCGCGTGTTCTGGGGCGGACCATGGGCGGTGACCTTGCTGTTTGCGATTGTCAGCGTCACGCTGCTCGGCCTGTGGGCGGCGCGGACGTTGACCGCGCCGCTGTCGTCATTCGCGAAGGCGGCCGAAGACTTCAGCCTCGACGGCGCCGCGGCGCCGCTGCCCGAACGCGGGCCCGAAGAGATCCGCTCGGTGGCGAAGGCGCTCAACCGGATGCGGGAGCGGATCACAACCCTGATCAACGACCGCACCAGGATGCTGGCCGCGATCAGCCACGATCTGAGGACCCCGATCACACGCATGCGCCTGCGCTCGGAGTTCATCGAGGACGAGGGACACCGCCGCCGCATGTTGAGCGACATCGACCAGATGCGGTCGATGCTGGAATCCGTGCTCTCCTTCCTGCGCAACGACCGCAGGCTTGAAGCCATGACATTGACCGACATCGCCACCACGCTGCAACTGGTCGCCGACCAGTTCGCGGATGTCGGCCACAAGGTCACTTATGACGGGCCGGAACACGCCATGGCGACGGTGAGGCCGGACGATCTCATGCGCAGCATCTCCAACCTCGTGGAAAACTCGGTCAGGTTCGGCGCGATCGCCACCATCCGGCTGAAGGCCTCGCCGGACACCGTGACGATCGAGGTCGAGGACGATGGCCCCGGTATTTCGGATGCCCGCAAGGACGTGATGCTGGAGCCGTTCGTGCGCGGCGACGACGCGCGCAATATGGATGAAGCCGCGGGCTTCGGCCTCGGCCTCTCCATCGCCCACAGCATCGTGCTGGCGCATGGCGGCAAGCTTTCGCTCAACGACCGGCAGCCTCACGGATTGATCGTGTGCATTCAATTGCCGGTTCGCCAGCCAAGCCGCCAGCCGGCCCCCTGAGCGCGCGAGAGTTGAGCGGTGCGGGTTGAGCCGGGACCGGGGTTTTATTTTTTGTCTTGACGCGTTTTCCTTACGCGCTCACGCGGCGAGCGCTTCGTGGTCCGGCTCCGAATGCGCGAAGAAAGCCATCGATTCGAAGCGGTAGCCGCAGGCCCGGCATTGCCATAGATAGGACGTGCGGCCTGCTCCGGTCTCAACCCATTCCGGAGCGGCGATCGGTTTGCTGCATTGGGCACAGGGATTTTCCCGGGGCAAGGAGCCGAACTCTATTCGGGCCATGGCGTATCTCCCTTTTCTTTTATCTTTTATGTCTGACGAGGAATGGGACAGGATCGCTGTCGGATACCGTCGCTCGGCTTTTCCATTTCTGAAAGAGCAATGGGGCAATTAAGCGGCACTGAGCTTGCTTCGGAAGATTCAAACCTCATCCCCGACAGTCTGACTCAAAAAGTAACCGATGAAAACCGGATCTCGCGTGTAGCATGGCGGGACCCGAACCGGCCATTCACGTTTTTCCCGGGTCAAGATTCCTGGGTGAAGATTCCTGGGTGAAGATATGGATGCACCGCACAAGGCCGGGCATGCCGGACAATTCCCTGGCCGCGGTTCAACCTACTTCGCCTTCGGATCCACCACCGGCTCGACCGTGTGCAGCGCACCCGCTTTGCGGACATGGATGGTGGCGACGTCGTCGGCGTAGACCTTCTGCCAACCGTCCATGTGATCGAGCAGCTTTGTGGCCGCACTCTGGGTTCGCATCAAGGTTGCTTCGATGTTGTAGTCTTCCAGCAAATGGAACAGATTTTCCGGTTCCATCAGCCCCGACGCGGCGTTGTGGTCAACAAAGAATTTCTCGCCGTAGAGTTCGGTGCGGCCGTCGATGAAGGGCGCAACGCCGCTGGCGATCAGGTAGCCGCCGAAATCGTAGTCGTTGAAGACCCGCGCCAGATTGAGTTTCTTCAGTTCGGTTACCGCCGCAACCGGCGAGGTCGTGGTATTCGGCGCGAAGCGATGCACCGATGCAAAGCCGAGCGTCCCCGTCACGAGCGCCATCGCGACGCCGGCCAACAGCACGCCGCGGGCGAGCCCCGCCGCAGCCGGGCCTGCGGCATCGGCGCCCCCGATCTGCCGCGCCAGGGGAGCGGCCAGCACCAGCGGCGCCAGCAGCGCCAGGATCTCGGCCGCGCGGCCCTGGGCGAGCGCCATGTGAATCAAACCCAGCAATATCAGGATGCGCAGCGGCGGCAATCTGATGCCGCGATATAGCGCGAGCCCGATCCCGCCGAGCAGGCAGACCTCGAACGGGCGAATGTTGCCGAAATCCATCGGCCGCCATTCGGTGATCAGCGGCAGCGCACTGCCAAGCGCGAGAATCTTTTGCGACGCCAGCAGCGCGTTCCAGCCATAGGGCGTGCAGCAGCCCGCGATCACCGCCGCAGCGGCAAACACTGCCCATCGCAACACCAGCGACCTTCGCAAATGTGCTTCCGCGTTCAGCACGGCGTCGAGCGCGATCGGCGCGATCATCACCAGGCCAAAGACAAAACCACCGTGCAGGTTGGCCCACAGCACCATCAGCGGCAGCAGCCGGAACGACGGGGCACCAGGCTTGTCCGCGGCCGCGATCAGCCCGCCGATCCATGCCACCATGACCGGCAACGCCAGCACGTGCGGGCGCGCCAGGATATGCGGCACGGTCAGCGCCAGCGCCACGGTCACGAACACCAGCGTCGCGCTTTCGCTCAATTGCCGGCTCAGGAATCGGGTCAGCAGCGCGAAGGTTGCCGCACTGGCAGCCGCCGCGAGCACCACCGGCCCGCTCCAGCCGAACAACCCGTAGATTTTCGCATACGCTACCTGCGCCAGCCATTGCGTCGAAATCCATGGCTGGCCGCGCATGGTGAAGGAATAGATGTCGGTTTCGGGCACCGCGCGATGGTCGAGAATCCATTGGCCGACGGTGATCTGCCATTGCGTATCGGGATCGAGCAGCAGCCGGTCGCCGGCCACAAAAAGCAGCGCATAGACAAAGACGCCAACCCATAGCGGCAGCAGGGCGCGCATCGGGCTTGCATCCTCGGCGGCATTGGCAACGGACAGGGTCATGGCGCGGCCCGGGATGGGGGGTGTTCGGACCGGATCGAAGCACGCCAGGGCATAATTCCTGGTAAACTGGCGATGGCCGATTCGGGCCAAAGCCAAAGAAAGCCCGGTTTTCGCCATATCCGTGCCCCGGCGAATGCAACAATTACCGTGCAACCGCGTTCAACCGCGGCATTTGCCCCCCACGCGCCCAGAGGCCTTCCCATGAAGCGTCTGTTAACCCTCGCAGCGCTTGCCGCCATGGCGGCGCTGACTTTGCCGGACATCGCGCACGCCCAGCGCGCGGACTATAATGAGTTGGTCGCCCGGCACGCCCAGGCCAACGGCGTCCCCGAAGCCCTAGTGCATCGGGTGATCGTGCGTGAGAGCCGCTATCAGCCCCATCTCGTCGGGCGCGGCGGCACGATCGGGCTGATGCAGATCAAGCTCGCCACCGCGCGCGGGCTTGGCTACACCGGATCGGCCGAAGGGCTGCGCGACCCCGACACCAATCTCGCCTATGCCGTGAAATATCTCGCCGGCGCCTACCGCGCGGCAAACGGCGATCATCAGCGCGCCGTCCACTACTACGCCAGCGGTTATTACTACGCCGCCAAGCGCCAGCGGCGCGCACATGGCAGCCATCCTGAATCGGCATTCGCCAGCGCGCCATGGAGATAGGGTGCTTTGCCAATACCGCCGGTTCCGGGGGTGGTGGTAGGCCGGTGCAAAGCGGCCTTGCCCGCGTTGACACTCCCTGCCATCGGCTTACATTGGCGTAGTTCCGAGGGGAGCTCCGATGAGGAGCTGAGAGACCGCACGCTCAAGTCCTTGTTTTGTGAGGATGCGAGACCGCGGTGACCCTTTGAACCTGATCCGGGTCATGCCGGCGAAGGGACAGGGATGTATCAGAGTTCGAAAGCCCTGCGGGGGGAAACTCCCGTATCCGTCATCGGCGCAGGCATTGCCGGCGCTTGGCATGCGCTGTTGTTTGCGCAGGCAGGCCGGGCGGTCACGCTGCATGAGCGCAGCGATGCCGCGATGACGCAGTCGACCAGTTATTGGGCCGGCGGCATGCTCGCGCCTTATTGCGAGGCGGAGGCCTCGGAACCCCTGATCGTCCGGCTCGGCATCCGCTCGCTTGGCCTGTGGCGCGAACATTTTCCGCATACGCCGTTCAACGGCTCGCTGGTGGTGGCGCATGCGCGCGACCGCGCCGACTTCGAACGTTTTGCCCGGCTAACGAGCGGTCACCGCCGGCTCGATGCGCAGGGCGTGAGCGAGATCGAACCCTCGCTCGAGGGACGTTTCCGCGAGGGCCTGTTCTATGCCGACGAAGGCCATGTCGAGCCGCGGCGGATTTTGCCCGAATTGCATGCGCGCATCACGGCCGCCGGCGGCACCATCGAATTCAACAGCGAACCGGACCTCGAGGCGACCCGTGGCATCGTGATCGATTGCCGCGGGCTTGCCGCGCGCGACACGCAGGGCGAGCTTCGCGGCGTCAAGGGCGAGATCATCCTGATCGAGACCGACGAGGTCGAACTGTCGCGCCCGGTGCGGCTGATCCATCCGCGCTGGCCGCTTTATGTGATTCCGCGCGGCGGCAACCGCTTCATGCTCGGGGCCACCTCGATCGAAAGCGAAGACCACGGCGTCAGCGTCCGTTCCGCGCTGGAATTACTGGGCGCGGCCTACGCCGTGCATCCGGCCTTTGCCGAGGCGCGCATCGTCGAATTCGGTTCAGGCCTGCGCCCGGCCTACCCTGACAATCTGCCGCGGATTGCGGTTCACAACGACAAGATCGCGGTCAACGGGCTTTATCGCCACGGCTTCCTGCTGGCGCCGGCGCTGGCGGAGCTGACGCTCGGCTATGTCGAGCGCGGCGTGATCGACAACGAGGTGATGCAATGCGCGTGATCATCAATGGCGAGCAGCGGGAGATCACCTCCAGCCGGGTCGACGCCCTGCTCGGCGAGCTCGACTATGAGGGCACCCATTTTGCGATCGCAGTGAACTACGACGTGCTGCCGAAAAGCCGCTGGGCCGAGACTGCGATCAAGAACGGCGACGAGATCGAAATCATCACGCCGCGGCAGGGAGGGTGAGGATGTTTGTGATGCGCGAGTCTTGCACCCAGCCGTCATCGCCCGGCTTGACCGGGCGATCCAGTACGCCGCGGCTTCTCGATTCAATCTCAGGCGTCTCTGGGATACTGGATCCCCGCTTTCGCGGGGATGACAGGTTGAGGAATAGCCTGCCTCCTCAAATTAGGCCGTCATCGTCCGGCTTGACCGGACGATCCAGTACGCCGCGGCTTCTCGATTCAATCTCAGGCGCCTCTGGAATACTGGATCCCCGCTTTCGCGGGGATGACGGCTTGGTGCGCGGTGACAGCTTGGTACGCGCAGACGACGGGATACTAACGCCATGCTGAAATTCTACGACCGCGAATTCAACTCCCGCCTTCTCGTCGGCAGCGCGCTGTATCCGTCGCCGGCGATCATGCAGGCGGCGATCCGTGCCTCGGGCGCCGAGATCGTCACGGTGTCGCTGCGGCGCGAGGCCGCCGGCGGCAAGACCGGCGATGCGTTCTGGTCGCTGATCCGCGAGCTCGACGTCACGGTGCTGCCGAACACCGCGGGCTGCCGCAGCGTGCGCGAGGCGGTGACGACCGCAAAGCTGGCGCGCGAATTGTTTGCGACATCCTGGATCAAGCTGGAGGTGATCGCCGACAACGACACGCTGCAGCCGGACGTGGTCGGCCTGGTCGAAGCCGCCGCCATCCTGATCAAGGACGGCTTTGAGGTGTTTCCCTATTGCACCGAGGACCTTTCCGTCGCGATGCGGCTGGTGGATGCCGGCTGCAAGGTGGTGATGCCGTGGGCGGCGCCGATCGGCAGCGCCAGGGGCATCATCAATCCGGACGCGTTGAAGCTGCTGCGCGACCGCCTGCCTGATGTGACGCTGGTGGTCGATGCCGGGCTCGGCGCGCCGAGCCACGCCGCGCAGGCGCTCGAACTTGGCTATGACGCGGTGCTGCTCAACACCGCCATCGCCAAGGCCGCCGACCCCACAGCGATGGCAAAAGCGTTTCGCGCGGGCGTCGAGGCCGGCCGCACAGCCTTCGAGGCCGGACTGATGGAAGCCCGTGACTTCGCCTCCCCTTCAACCCCTGTCGTTGGGACACCATTCTGGCATGCCGTATCCTGATCGCTTTTATCCCGTCGTCGACAGCGTCGCCTGGGTCGCGCGCCTGGCGCTGCTCGGCGCCGGCACGATCCAGCTGCGCGCCAAGAATTTGAGCGAGTCGGACGCGCTGCAAACGGTCACCGATGCGCTTGAAGTGATCAAGGGCACGCCGGCCAGGCTCGTGGTCAACGATCACTGGCGTGCGGCCATTATCGCCGGCGCCAAGCATCTGCACCTCGGCCAGGAAGATCTGGCCGGCGCCGACCTCAAGGCGATCCGCAACGCTGGCCTGACGCTCGGCCTTTCCACCCATGACGACGAAGAACTGGCGACGGCGTTGCGCGCAAAACCGGACTATATCGCGCTCGGTCCGATCTTCCCGACCACGCTGAAGTCGATGCGCTTCGCGCCGCAGGGCATCGCCAGGATCACCGAATGGAAGAGCCGCATCGGCAATATCCCGCTGGTCGCGATCGGCGGCATCAAGCTCGAGCAGGCGCGCGAGATTTTCGCCGCCGGCGCCGACTCGATCGCGGTCGTCAGCGACGTGACGCAAAATCCCGAGCCCGACGCGCGGGTGCGCGCCTGGCTCGGCCTGAAAGCGGAGGCCGCGTGAGATGAGAAAATGGTTTCAACCCGTCACCCTGAGGTGGCCGCTTCTTCAGCGGCCCTCGAAGGGCGACGGTCCGGCTCTGTCATCCTTCGAGGCTCGCAAGAGCTCGCACCTCAGGATGACGGCCACTACGAGACGCAGACAGAAATATAACAGGAGTATCCCATGAACATTCGCTCCAACCCGGACACCACGCTTCCCGCCGTGACCACCGGCCCGCTATCCTCGTCACGCAAGATCTTCGTCACGCCGGATGAGGCGGCGGATGTGCGCGTGCCGTTGCGCGAGATCATCCTGAGCGAAGGCGCCGGCGAGCCGAACCTTTCGGTGTACGACACATCGGGTCCCTACACCGATCCGTCCGTGTCCATCGACGTCAATGCCGGGCTGGCGCGCAACCGCATCGCCTGGGTCAAGGAGCGCGGCGGCGTCGAGGAATATCAGGGCCGCGACATCAAGCCGGAAGACAACGGCAATGTCGGCGCGGCGCATGCGGCGAAATCGTTCACCGCGCATCACAAGCCGCTGCGCGGGCTCGACGGTCACAAGATCACGCAGCTCGAATTCGCCCGCGCCGGGATCATCACCAAGGAGATGATCTATGTCGCGACCCGCGAAAACCTCGGCCGCAAGCTCAAGCTTGAGCGCGCCGAGGCGGCGCTGGCCGACGGCGAAAGCTTTGGCGCAGCGATTCCTCCCTTCATCACGCCGGAATTCGTGCGCTCGGAGATCGCGCGCGGTCGCGCGATCATCCCCTGCAACATCAACCATGGCGAACTCGAGCCGATGATCATCGGCCGCAACTTCCTCACCAAGATCAACGCCAATATCGGCAACTCCGCCGTGACCTCGTCGGTGGAGGAGGAAGTCGACAAGATGGTGTGGGCGATCCGCTGGGGCGCCGACACCGTGATGGACCTCTCGACGGGACGCAACATCCACACCACCCGCGAATGGATTCTTCGAAATGCGCCGATCCCGATCGGCACCGTTCCCATTTATCAGGCGCTGGAGAAGTGCGACGGCGATCCCGTGAAACTGACATGGGAGCTCTACAAGGACACGCTGATCGAACAATGCGAACAGGGAGTCGATTACTTCACCATCCACGCCGGCGTGCGGCTGCCCTACATCCACCTCACCGCCAACCGCGTCACCGGCATCGTCTCGCGCGGCGGCTCGATCATGGCGAAGTGGTGCCTGGCGCATCACAAGGAAAGCTTCCTCTACACGCACTTCGAGGAGATTTGCGACCTCATGCGCAAATATGACGTCTCGTTCTCGCTCGGCGACGGCTTGCGTCCCGGCTCGATTGCGGACGCCAACGACCGCGCGCAATTCGCCGAACTGGAGACGCTTGGCGAGCTGACAAAAATCGCGTGGGACAAGGGCTGCCAGGTGATGATCGAAGGCCCCGGCCATGTGCCGATGCACAAGATCAAGATCAACATGGACAAGCAGCTCAAGGAGTGCGGCGAGGCGCCGTTCTATACCCTGGGGCCGCTGACCACCGACATCGCGCCGGGCTACGACCACATCACCTCCGGCATTGGCGCGGCCATGATCGGCTGGTTCGGCTGCGCGATGCTTTGTTATGTGACGCCGAAGGAGCACCTTGGGCTGCCCGACCGCAACGACGTCAAGGTCGGCGTCATCACCTACAAGATCGCCGCCCACGCGTCTGATTTGGCCAAGGGCCACCCGGCCGCACAACTGCGCGACGACGCATTGAGCCGCGCGCGTTTTGATTTCCGCTGGATGGACCAGTTCAACCTCGGCCTCGATCCGGACACGGCAAAACTCTATCACGACGAGACCTTGCCGAAGGAAGCCCACAAGGTCGCGCATTTCTGCTCGATGTGCGGCCCAAAATTCTGCTCGATGAAGATCACCCAGGACGTGCGGGACTATGCGGCGACGCTGAATGATCCGGCAGGCGTGGGGCTGAATATCAACGGCACCATCGAGGATGGCATGGCGCAGATGTCGGCAAAATTCAAGGAGATGGGAAGCAACGTGTATCTCGATGCGGAGAAGGTGAAGGAGAGCAATCGGGTGTTGTGAGCTTGACCCTCATGGTGAGGAGCGCGGCAAGCCGCGCGTCTCGAACCATGAGGCCGCTCTCCATCCTCGTCATGCCCGGGCTTGACCCTGGCATCCGTCAGGAGAATGAACGGTCGGAAGATATCAATTAGGACGAGTGAACGACCAAAGCGTCCTCTATCTTCCCATGACGGCCAAACCAACTAAGCAAGCGCAGGGTGGGCAAAGGCGCGCTTCGCGCCGTGCCCACCATTTTTCTTTGTACGAAGCCTGGTGGGCACGCTTCGCTTTGCCCACCCTACACTGCTGCATCATGAGACCCTCATAGTGAGGAGGCGCCCCTGCACCGTCTCGAACCATCAGGCCTCGTTCTTCGAGACGCTTGCTTGCGCAAGCTCCTCAGGACGAGGGGATAGGTCGGTTATGACGTAGTATGTCTAACCCACCCTACAGACTCCTCGTTACTCCTTGAACATCGCCTCAAACAGCGCCTTCGCCCGCTCCAGTCCTTCATGCGTGAAGACCACCGATTTCCCCTTGCCCACTGGGTCGTGGATCATGCCTTTGTCGTGCAGCCGGCCGAGCACACCCCAATCCATACCTTTCCATGCCCTCGCCGTCGTGCAGCGTCAAATAGAGCAGCGCCAGCGCCGCGTCGTCGATCTTGTCCCTGTTGAGAGCCATCGCGAACCTCCAGCTAGCGGGCCGGTTCGCACCATCGTATTCAGGATTACGCCGTGCGCAATCGGAGACCGCACCGCGCCACGGAGTGGCGGGTTACGCCTTCGCCTAACCCGCCCTACACAACCACCCCTATCTCAACGTAATCGCCAGCCCGCTCAGGTCCACATTCGCCATCAGCCCGACCTGATGGCCGGACAATTCCAGCACTGCGCCCTTCTGGTTGGTCAGCACGATCGCGCGCGCGCCGCCGCCGACGGCGATTCCCGCGCCCGCGGCGGCATAGACGCCGGCCACGTCCGACGGCCGCCAGATGTTGCTGACACGGCCGCGCAGCACCGTCCTCGATCCGCCGAACACGAGGCCGTAGTCCAGTCCGCCGGTGGACAGCGGATAGGCCCGGCCGTGGAAATACAGCGTGCCGCCTCCGCCCGAGCCGCCGATGATCCACCCCGCCTTGTAGATTACGAGCGACACGCCGCCGCTGTCGGCAAGGGCGGGCAGCGAGGTGCCGGCGGCAGCCGTCAACGCAAGCAGAACGACACGAATGGCGGATGAAATTTTCATTGACGGGGCTCCCTGGATTTTTTCAAGGCTGAAGTTGCGATAGAGATCGATTCGTACTTGACTGATATAGCAAGTGCAGCGCGCCTTCGCGAAACGATATCTCTCGCGCGCTGCCGCGACGCCGCCTCAAAAATGACAGGGTTTTTCCTATGGCCCCCATCAAACATTTCCCGCCACCCGCCGGCATCAAGGCTCCGCCGCTCTCGTTTGCGACCCGCGTCGGCGATCTCCTGTTCGTCTCCGGCATCCCCGGCTTCGACGACAAAGGCGCGCTGCCGGAAAGTTTCGAGGCGCAATTCGGTTTTGTCGTCAAGAATTGGAAGCGCGTGCTCGACGAGGCCGGCGCGACGTTTGCCGATCTCGTCAAGGTCAACGTGCTGCTGACACGCGCGTCCGACGTCGCCACCATGAATGCGCTATACGCCGGAGCTTTCGGGCCGCCGCCCTATCCTGCGCGCACCACCTGCGTGGTCCAGGCGCTGCCCGACCCGAAGATGCTGATCGAGATCGAGGGCGTGGCTTCGCTGGGGCGGTGACGATTCCCCGTCGTCGCTGCGCAGGACCCATAACCACCGTCGTTTGCTGAGCGGAAGCCGTCAGCCACTGTGCCAAAACCGCAAGGCCGCGGCGCCGCGATGAGCGCATTTGCGCTCACGCTGGGGGTCCCCGCGTTCGCGGGACGACACGGCAGCTGACTATGTCCGCAGGTCTCCTCATGCCCGGCCATGACGGCGAGATTGATTTTGCCCGTCGTGCCAATCTGCCGCGGGTCGGCGGCATTGAACCTGACCGCAAATCAGCGGCACATTCCGCCCCGTCCCGCCTCATTGGAGGGGCGGCTCGCGATCGTCACGAACGCGAGGCGGGATGCGGTGGACGCTGACGGCGCGCGCAGACGAAGCGCGTTAGAGGCGGACGGCGAAGTCGTGTGGTCCTGACGCCTCGACGCCGGCGTCAAGCTTCGCGGATAAGTATCCGTGAGGTGACGGTGACAAGAAAGCCCGATCACCGGGGAGAGCGCGATATAAGCCGTAAAACCATTGCGCGGGGAATGCCGGGTGTTTCCGGTGTGACCGTGGTGACTAACGCGTGTGCTTTCTACACACCACACGCGGCTGCGGGCGCATCGAGCGCCCGGCATTCCCTGCGCCCT
>Ga0210405_10000530_pt1 | contig 50273 bp, 39 predicted proteins | sample IncBWH11MmetaG_FD_155492 | JGI IMG/M metagenome (GOLD analysis project Ga0210405, IMG submission 155492) | Forest soil microbial communities from Barre Woods Harvard Forest LTER site, Petersham, Massachusetts, United States - Inc-BW-H-11-M | ecosystem: Environmental > Terrestrial > Soil >...
TCGAAATTATGAAAGTTGCTCTCGGAGTGACGGGCGGGATCGCGGCTTACAAGGCAGCCGAAATCGTGCGGCTCCTGCAAGACCGCGGCATTCGCGTGCAAGTCATCATGACGCGCGCGGCTCAGGAGTTCGTCCGTCCGCTCACCTTCGCGGCGCTATCCGGTGAAAAAGTGATTACTGGAATGTTCTCGCCCGGAGAAGAGCACGCGGCCAACATCGATTCCGCCATCGAACACATCGCGGTGGCGCAGTCGATTGACGCGCTCGTAGTCGCTCCCGCCACTGCCGACGTTCTGGCGCAGTTGGCGCAAGGCTTTGCCAGCGACTTCCTTACTACGCTCTATCTCGCCACCACTGCGCCGGTTGTGGTTGCGCCGGCAATGAACGTGAACATGTGGAATCACACCGCGACCCAGGCGAATCTGGAAATTCTCCGGCGGCGCGGCGTGAAGATTGTCGATCCGGATTCGGGATATCTGGCCTGCGGCATGAGCGGCTCGGGGCGGCTTGCCGAAAACGATGCCATCGTCGCGGCGGTGCTGGAAGCGCTGGGCGCGTCGCAGGATCTCTCTGGAGAAACCATCCTGATCACAGCCGGGCCGACGCGCGAAAAGATCGATCCCGCACGCTACCTCACCAATCGCTCCAGCGGACGCATGGGGTACGCCATGGCCGAAGCCGCCCTGCGCCGCGGCGCTCGTGTGCTGCTTGTCAGTGGCCCCACGGCGCTGACTCCGCCGGGAGCGGCGGAGATCACGCCCGTGGAATCGGCCGAGCAGATGCGCGATGCCGTGCTCAATCTCCTGCCTCAGGCGACCATCGTGATCAAAACCGCCGCGGTTTCCGACTACCGAGCCAAGTCCGTCTCAGGGCAGAAAATAAAACGTAAAGGTCCGATGACACTCGAACTCGAACCAACCGCTGACATCCTGAAGGAAGTCTCTGCGCGCAAGCAGTCGCAGATTGTCGTGGGCTTTGCGGCGGAAACCGAGAATGTCCTTGAGAACGCGCGGCAGAAGCTTGCAGCCAAGCGGCTCGACGCCATCGTGGTCAACGATGTTTCACGCGAGAGCATCGGCTTCGACTCCGAGCGTAACGCTGTGACTATTCTTACCCACGCGGACATCGTCGAAGTTCCCGAGACCACGAAGTGGGAAGTGGCGCAGCGAGTGCTCGATCAGGTCGTCCGCATCCGCGAGCTACGCAAGTCGCCGGTGCAAGCCTGAGAGCAAGGTTCTTCGCCCTGCATTACAATCGATACACCAATGCCCCAGACTCTTGACCCGGAATTGCGGCGCGCTCTCGCCGAACGCGTGCGCTATTGCCATGAGATGGGCATCTACGATTTCTATCAGCGCGAAAGCAACGCGATTGATCAAACTTCATCTCAGACATTCCAGCCGGAACTTCGAGAGGAAATGGCCGCAAGAAAATCCGCTGTCGTCCCAGCCAATAGCGAGGGCAACATCTTCGAAATCGTGACGCCGAAGCCGGAGTATGGAGTGGCTGATCCCGTCGCTGCGCTCAAACTGATTCGCGAAGATCTTGGTGACTGCACCCGCTGCAAACTTCACAAGGGCAGAACCAATCTCGTCTTCGGCGTGGGCAATCCCCGGGCCGAATTGATGTTCGTAGGTGAAGGCCCCGGCGCCGATGAAGACGCGCAAGGCGAACCTTTTGTCGGGCGCGCCGGCCAGTTGCTCAACAACATGATCAAGGCCATGGGCTTGCGGCGCGAAGATGTTTACATTGCAAACATCGTCAAGTGCCGTCCGCCGGGCAACCGCACGCCGGAGCCTGACGAGTGCGAGACTTGCTCGCCGTTTCTCATGCGGCAGATAGCAACTATTAAGCCCAAGGTTATCGTGGCTCTGGGAGCCACCGCGGCCAAGAATCTGCTGGCTATGAATTCATCCCTTGGCGAACTGCGCGGGCACTGGTACGACTTCAAACCCGCCGGCAGCGATCCATCGTGGCCTGGCGCGCGCCTTGCCGTGACCTATCATCCCGCATATCTGCTGCGGGATCCGCGCCAGAAGGGCGAGACGTGGAAGGATTTGCAAATGGTAATGAAGTATCTTGGGATCGAGCCTCCGAAGAAGACTGCCGAGTAAGTCAGCCGCTCCCGTTCTTCCCCTGTCACTGCTATTCTTTGAGACTGCGTCTTCTCGAAATCAATGCCTGAGTATTGTGACGTCGCCCTGCCAGTGCCGCTCGACATGGTCTTTACCTACCGTGTCACCGCCGAGGCCACTCCCATAGTCGGGGGCCGCGTGCTCGTGCCCTTCCGCCAGCAACGCCTGACCGGTATTGTGGTTGAACTGCACGACCGCAAGCCATCGGTCAAGACAAAAACCATTCTTAATGTGTTCGACGCAGCGCCCGTACTTGATGAGCAACTGCTGCGCCTCGGCCGCTGGATTGGCGACTATTATCTCGCCCCACTTGGCGAAGTCTTCCGCACCATGCTACCGCTCGGCGCGGAGTTCAAACGCTCGATCGCGTACCGCCTCACCAAAGAAGGCCGGGTGGCGCTGCATCTGGCGGGAACAAAGGGATCGTCTGTGCGTTCGCGGCGTACTCCGGACGAGCAAGCCGTCGAATTTCGTGTACTCGATTATCTTGCTGCGCAGGAGTCTGCGTCCGGAGATGCAATACAAGTTCGCGAACAGAGCCTGCGCTCCTCCACTCGCGTCTCCAAATTGATCCTGAACGGGATGGTCCGAAAGAAGTGGCTCGTACGCGAGGATGTTTCCGCGGTACGCGATGCCACGCGAACCATCAAAATCGCGCTGCTCAAGTCTGCTGATGGCAAGCTGAACGACAATCAGCGGAGGCTGGTCGAGACGCTCGCTGGATCTGGAGGCCGAGTTCCGGTAGAGACGTTGCAGGCGCTCGAAATCCCACGCACGACGCTCGGCACGCTGGTCAAACGCGGCCTGATTGAGGTCATCGAAGAGGCCGCGGACTTTGCGGTCTCGCGCAGTAAGCCTCGGCCTTCTGTCGAATTTGATTTCAATTCAGCGCAGGCAAATGCGTTGAACCGCTTGCGCGAAGCTGTTGACGCGCGCAAGTTCTCCGGCATCCTGCTGCACGGTGTCACGGGTTCGGGGAAAACCGCTGTCTACCTCGCTGGTATGCGCTCCGTGCTCGAGGCCGGGCGCTCCGCGATTCTTCTTGTCCCTGAAATCGGCCTCACGCCTGCGGTGGCTGCTGATCTGCATCAGATCTTTGGCGATGAAGTTGCCATCCTGCACTCTGCACTCTCCGACAAAGAGCGCGCGCAACAGTGGCACCGGATCAAGAGTGGCGACGCGCGCATGGTTGTGGGCACTCGCTCCGCGGTCTTTGCGCCGGTTGCCGATCTCGCGCTGATCATTGTCGACGAAGAACACGATTCCTCCTACAAGCAGGAGGAGACGCCACGCTACCACGCCCGCGATATCGCCGTTGTACGCGCCAAGATGGCGAATGCAGTCGTGGTTCTGGGCTCGGCGACCCCCTCGCTGGAGTCGTATTTCAACGCCAGGAAAAATAAATACGCGCTTGTCGAGTTGCCGGACCGCGTGGAGCAGCGTCCACTTCCAGAGGTCGAGGTCGTCGACATGCGCCAGGAATTTCAGGAAACCGGCCACGAGCAGGTCATCTCACGCAAGCTGGCGGCGGAAATCAAAGAGCGCTTCGATCGCAAAGAGCAGGTCATGGTCCTGCTCAATCGCCGCGGATATTCTCCTGTGGTGCTGTGCCGCACCTGCGGCAAGACTCTACAGTGTCAGAACTGCGCCATCTCCATGACGCATCACAAGCGCGAGCACAAAATGGTTTGCCACTATTGTGGATTCACCGCGCCCGTACCGAACACCTGCGCCCAGTGCAGCAGCGAGTATGTGTATTTCCTCGGCACTGGCTCGGAGAAGCTGGAAGAATTGCTGCATGGCATGTTCCCGCAGGCACGCATCGCCCGCCTCGATCGCGACACGGTCCGCGGGCATGAGGATTTCGAGCGCACTTTGAACGCTCTCAGCGAGGGTGAACTCGACCTGCTGGTCGGTACGCAGATGATCGCCAAGGGCCACGACATTCACGGCGTCACGCTGGTTGGCGTGGTCGGCGCCGACAGCGCGCTCGGACTGCCTGACTTCCGTGCCGCCGAGCGTACCTTCCAGTTGCTGACCCAGGTTGCAGGGCGAGCTGGCCGCGGAAACTCTCCCGGCAAAGTTATTCTGCAGACTTATTTTCAGGATCACTATGCGGTGCAGTACGCGGCCCGGCACGACTTCACAGGATTCTACGAGAAGGAACTGCGCTTCCGCAGTTGGATGCACTACCCGCCGTATTCAGCTTTGGCCAACGTGCTGATCCGCAGCGACAAGCTGGACGATGCCTTGCAATGGTCGGGCACATTAGGAGGGTGGTTTGAGCAAAATCGCCATGAAGGCGTGCGCGTGCTGGGCCCCGCCACTGCGCCGATTATGCGGCTGAAGCGTGATTACCGTTACCACTTCGTGCTGAAGTCGCCCAGCCGGGAGAAGCTCAATGCCACACTGCGCGCTATGCTGGCCTATGCGACCGCACAGAAAATTCCGCGCACTCAAGTGATTGTCGACGTAGACGCGCTTTGGCTGATGTGAGACGAACCTGTTAGCCGTTAGCAATTAGCAGTAGCCTTTAGCTTAAGACCATCGAGTGCGGCTGGGACGTCATTTCATGCCGCCGACGCTTCCCCGAATCACCACCACCGATGCTGCCGGCAGATCAAACATCGTGCCCTTTTCCGCGGTCAGTTTGGTGTGAACAATCGGGCCGTCGGGATCGGCTGTGCCGCGGGTCGTGGCGACGATCGTGCGCTCCCCGCCATTCTCCGCATGAGCCATGAAGCGTGTCTGCCCCGGATGCCATTGATACTGTGCACTTCCGAAAGTGGAAGTCTCTACCGGCCCCGCGAAGCTGCTCCTTGTTTCCGGCTTTCCATCAAACGCAATCCGCACCCGATGTGCATTCTGCTGGTCCCTGTTCACTGCCATCACCGCCCACTTTCCGTCGGGACGCTTCACCGCATAGGCTGTCACCAGCTCGTGACCTGCACCGTCTTGCACATCGCTCTTTGCCGCAAACACTTGGTGATCGCCACCATCCGATTGCGCCCATTCCAGATTGATCAACTGCGCCACAAAAAACTGCGCCAGCGGTTGCTGAATCTGATAATTCGCGTCGACGGTAAACATTCCAAACGTTCCCGGAGAGCTGTTGCATCCCGGCTCCATCTGCAGCGGCAGATAGTGGAAGAAGTAAACGCCCTTTCCTCCCGAGTTCAAGAATGATCCAATGTAATCGGCCAGCCAAACTCCGGCAAAAATATCCTGATAGGTTTCGCTTGCGCCCGACGAAAGATTTCCCTCAGTAATGAACATCGGCATATCCGCCGGAACGCCGTCCTCGTGCCACACCTGCATGATGTGGCTGACCAACTCGGGCTCATCGTAAAGCACGCCCCACGGCGTTTTGCACGGATCGTAGGGATAGTGCTCGAACGAAAAGAACGCCAGATCATTCATGCGACCGTGCTGCTTCAGATAGTCGATGAACCGTGCCGTCCACGAAACTTTTCCGTTTGCATCCGGCCAGACTTCGATGTCCCTGTTCACTCCTTGAAACGATGGTCCACCGAGCTTCAGTGCCGGGTCCACGCGATGGATCGCCGTCGCCCACTGTACATAGAGTGCGGCGTAGTCTTCCGGCAGCATGTACTGGCCGTCGGCCTCTTCGCCCATCTCGACGTAAGAGATGGGATAGCCGCGCTTCTTGAGATACGCAATTTCTGCCGCCGCGTTGTCGGGAGTGTCATACAGCATCGCGACCGGCACCATCGCCGGCAGTCCGCGCGTAACCCCGCTGGTGAAGAAGAGATCGAAACCCATCTGCGCTTGCTTGGTGGAACCCAGGTCCGACGGCTGATGCCAGGGATCGACCGACGAACAATAGGTCGTTGTCTGCTCCTGATCGGACGTATGCCGCAGAATATCGTGAAGGGCTCCGTCCTCGCTGCTCATGCCAAGGAAGAGTTCGCGAATAGCATAGCCCACGCAATTTCGCGGATCGTTTAGTTTTGGATCGTTTAGCTTTGGATCAGTCGAGCCATCCGCGTTGCATGTGTTGGATGACTCGCTCATCCATATCCGCACGAACCGCACTGGCACGGGGCCGCCACTCAGGCGAATCGTCTCTGTGCGGCCTTTCCCGTCCGTCAGTGTTCCCTGCGAAAACGCCTGCCATGCCCCGCGTGTCGGCGCATGGATGGGATCATCGCCTGTCCAGTACTGAACGACATAGCGGCGGGCGTAAGGCTCTCCCCATGCGATGCGAATACTGTTTACCGCTTGCACCTGGGCCAGGTCCACGACCACCCACTGCGGATGCAGCGCATCGCTCTCGCCCGTGAAACGCTGCGTGAGATATGGATTGCTCTTCCAGAAAGTATTGAGATCGCCATCGGTCAGCCGCGAAAACCCCACGTTGTCGGTGCCGTCGTTGCGCGTGAATCCGCGGCGCGGCAGTCCATAGCCGTACGAGTAGCGCAGTACTTCGGTCGGAGTCGCCGAACCGGTGAAATATCCCTTACCGCCCGCATCGTTCCCGTCGCTTCCATTGCTCCATGTCCCTTGCGGATTCCAGTGCCACGCCTCGACCGCGAGTTCCGTGTTCTGCCGGTACGTAACTGGCTGCCACCCTGAAGCCAGGGTCTTCTCCAAAGTCGGCTGCAAGAGATCTTTGTCGATCGCGTCCACGGCAATGCGGTCCACGCCCGCGCCCAGTGTTTCCTTCGGTACGAAATGGTTCGAGGGATGCGAGATGTCGACTGAGATGGTCTGACCCGCGCTAGAAACCTCCAAAACGAAAATCCCAGCTACACAGGCAAGAATAATGGCAAGTTTTTTCAAGGTGAAACCACCTCCCGGTTCGTCTAGTGAAACGATTGAATACAGGAGTATACGAAAAAAACGGTGTCGCGAGCGAATTGCTGGGAAGTTGCTTTTCCGACAGCCCCATTTCCTACGTGGGCCTGGATGACGAGCCTCGGGTACAATTCCCTGCGACTGAGCCAGCGAGGGGGATCATAACTCTTGTCTGATTTCTTAGCCACAAAGCCACTCGACCTTTTGCTCGCCGAAGCGCACGACGAGACCGGAACGGGCCTGCGTCGCGTGCTCGGTCCGGTGAATCTGGTTACGCTGGGGATTGGCGCCATCATCGGTGCGGGCATCTTTGTTTTGACTGGGACGGTGGCCGCCACCTTCACCGGTCCGGCGATTGTGTTGTCGTTCATTCTGGCGGGCTCCGGCTGCCTCTTCGCCGGACTCTGCTATGCAGAGTTCGCATCGCTGATTCCCATCGCCGGTTCCGCCTACACCTACGGCTACGCGACGCTCGGTGAGATCTTCGCCTGGATTATCGGCTGGGACCTCATCATCGAATATGCATTTGGCGCGGCTTCAGTGGCCGTGGGCTGGAGCGGCAATCTGGTCGCTCTTTTTCAAAACTTTGGCATCCAGCTTCCGCCGCAGCTCACGGCTCCTCCCGGGACGCTGCTGGTCTTTTACAACGGTCAGTGGGCACGACTGGCGACGATTGGACCGCTGCTCGCGGGCGCAGCGGTTGACCCTTCGAAGTTGCCTTCGGCTCACGGAATTCTAGACCTGCCCGCCTATCTCGTGATTGCCCTGATGACCGCCATCCTGGTGATCGGAGTGCGCGAATCCGCCAACTTCAATTCCCTGATTGTGTTCATCAAGGTCGCCACCGTTCTCACGTTTATCGCGATAGCGACAGCTTATCTGCTGCGCCATCCGCAAGTCGGCGCCGCGAATTGGCATCCATTCATCCCACCGAATCAGGGATCGTTCGGCGCATTCGGATGGTCGGGCATCGCGCGCGGCGCGGGCGTGATTTTCTTTGCCTACATTGGTTTTGATGCGGTCTCGACCGCCGCGCAGGAAGCTCGCAATCCGCAGCGCGACATGCCCATCGGCATTCTGGGCTCGCTCGCCATCTGCACCGTGCTCTACGTTGCCCTCGGCTGGACGCTCACCGGCGTGGTCAACTACACCTTACTCAATACTTCGGCCCCGGTGGCTGTGGGCATTCAAGCTACGGGCGTGCATTGGGGCAGCATCGTCGTGATGCTCGGAACCTTCGCCGGACTCACCACAACCATGCTGGTGATGTTGCTGGGACAGTCGCGAGTATTCTTCTCCATGTCGCGCGACGGACTGCTGCCGGAGTGGGCGGGCCGGGTTCATCCGCGCTTCCGCACGCCATGGATTTCCTCGATTGTGGTTGGCTTCTTTGTGGCAATTATCGCCGGCGTGCTCCCGATCAATGTGCTGAGCCAGCTCACATCAATCGGTACTCTGCTGGCATTTGTGATTGTATGCGCAGGAGTTTGGACTCTGCGCGTAAAGCGGCCGGAGCTGCAGCGTCCGTTCAAGACACCTCTGGTCCCGCTGGTCCCGATTCTGGGGATCGGGATTTCTTTGGGACTGATGCTCAGCCTGCCTTGGAGCACTTGGCTGCGATTGATTGCGTGGCTGATTGTGGGGATGGCGATTTACTTTGGCTACGGCCGCACCCACAGCCGTCTGAGAAAGATTGCGCGGTAGTGCGATAGGAATAACGGCGACCGGGAGTCGATGACCAACACTACCTGCTTCGGAACTCGCGCACCATCTCAGGAAAAGCTTCCCGCAAGGAGAAGTGAAGGAACGGGGCTGGCGTCAGGGTAAGTACCAGCATCGCAATCGCTAACCCAGCCAGGACTGCGCGAACGCCCGAAACCTTGGGCCACTCGGCCACTTGAGGATGCCGCAAGCTGCTCAGCCGCAGCAGAACTGCCCACATGAGCCAGACATAGCAGAGATAGTAAGCCATGAACAGCAGGACCAGAGTCGTTACCCACGAGATCCAGCGATGGGCTCGGGGAGCAATCGAAAAAACAATGTGGCCGCCATCGAGTTGGCCTCCGGGCAGCAGATTTAATGCCGTTGCGAACATGCCTACCCACGCCGCAATCGCGGCGGGATGCAACAGCATGTGATTCAAAGGAACGGCAGTCGTGCCGGAGGCTAACCAGCGATTCATCAACTGGAAAATCAAGGGAAATCCAAGTTCGAGGTCGGCGGGCGGCGCTCCGGGCGGGATGGGTCGAGACAATCCCAGCGAAACCGCCAGCACTCCCAGCGCGACGACAAATCCGGCGATCGGCCCGGCGATTCCAATATCGAACAGCGCCGTGCGGGATCGAATCGGCGACCGGATGCGGATGAAAGCTCCGAAAGTCCCGATCAGTGTGGGCGCGGGAATAAAGAACGGCAGCGTGGCCCACACGCCGTAGCGCTTGCAGTACAGGTAGTGACCCATCTCGTGGGCCATCAGGATCAGCATCAGCGTGCCGGCAAAAGGAATCCCGAGCAGCATGCGCGACGGTTGCTGGAGAGCCCATGGCATCCGCAGCATAGTGCCGGGGCCGTCGTCGAGAAAGAACGCAGGCCGGCCAAGCGCAAAATTGTGCTGCATATGCGCGCCCACCACAAGTGTAGTGAAGCAAGTCAGCAGCAGAAGAAGAGCATGCAACCAGTACCGTTGCCGCGGTTGGCGCGCGGCAAATACTGGCATGGGCCGCAGGTATTCAACTGTGGAAGAAGCGATAGGAGGAGTGGATTCCGACATGCGATTCTTGGCCCGCGATTCCGGCGGAGGCTCTCTGTTTAGATGCTACTACGACGGGCGGGAATCTTGGCGGCGTTGCGAGGAGCTAAGAATCCATCTCCCTTAATCAATCGACTGCAATTCTTTCCCGGGCTTGAAGCGCACGGCCTTGCCCGGAGGAATGGACACCTCGGCGCCAGTGCGCGGGTTGCGTCCGATGCCGGTCTTGCGCGGGCGCACATTGAACACGCCAAATCCGCGCAGCTCAATGCGATTGCCGTGGGCCAGCGCCTTCTTCATGCTCTCAAAGACGGTTTCCACCGCCAACTCGGCCTTGGTCTTGGTGATACCGGTTCTGGCGACCACTTCATTGATAATGTCGAGCTTGATCACGAACGGCTCCCGCGGACGGTGTCAGGATGATCCTTCAAGTGATTGATGCTATGGGAGATAAGAGAGATTGTCAACGGGAGCATCTGAACCGTAAACGGGCTGGAGCCGGGAAAGAGTGAATTGAGTAATTTTGTAATTGGGTAATTTGTCAGATAGCGGAGCCGAGATTCTTAAATTACCAAATTACAAAATTACCCAATTACTCAATTCTCCTTACCGCTCGTTCTCGCCTTCTTTGAACATGTACTTGATGGCGGGCTTGTAGATCATGAGGTTGGGTCCGCCGTCGTCGCGGATCACCTTGATGCAGGTCTTGTCGTACCACTCGATGATGCCGCGCACTTCTTCGCCGTCGCGCAGCACGATTACCATCGGTGTCTTCGACTGCATTTGTTTCTGATAATAAAAATTCTCGGCGTTGGTCTGCTCCGGAGGCGCGGCCTTGCGTCCACCACCTGAACCGCGGTCGCCCCGGTCAAATCCCCGCTCGGGCCGGTCGTGGCGCTCCGTGCGGTCCCGGCGTTCCGGGACCTGCATGTGATTGGAGTTGTGGTTGCCGTGGTTGTGATCGACGCGCGGCAGGGCCGGACGGATCAGCTTGCGGTTGGCAAAATTCTCCTCGTCTCCTTGCGGCTGGACGGGAGCGGAATCCATCGTTTCCTTCATAGTGGCGCTACCCCACACGCGCTCGCGCTGACCGAACTATTAGAGGGCCCTGAAAATGTATTTACGAAGGCGTGAAATTTCACCTACGGTACCACAGGAATCTTCCCGTGACAATGCCGCTGAAGTGCCATCCTGCGGAGTATGCCAAATCTTGCACACTCCCTAGAATATCGATTCGCTGAGCGAGAGACCGCAAGGCAGCCGACTGGGGGTTCGTATCCGGTCAGCCCCCCGCCATGGACGGGCGGAGCGGCGCGAAAAAGGCAGTTCGCTAACTGGTATTCGACAGATCCGCGCCTCTCCGTTCGCGGCCTATTCCGGTGACCACCGCCACCAAGGTCGCAACGATCAGAAGGGTCCAGGCCAGCACCGGTGCGAATGTTCCACCGTAGCGCTGCTCGGCAAGCTTGGCCTGCACCACTACGTTGCGCGAAGAGAGCAGGTTTCCCAGTTGGTAGGCGAAACCCGGAAACGTTGCCCGCACCGCGGGTGGCGAAAGTTCATTGAGGTGCGCCGGGATTACGCCCCAGGCGCCCTGCACCATGAATTGCATCAGAAAGCCGCCCAGCGCCAGCATCGGCACGGTGTGCGAGTACGCCCATAGCGGAATCACTGGAATTGACAACAGGGCCGCGATCACAATGGCCTTCCGGCGGCCGATCTTTTCTGACCATGTCCCGAAAAGAATTCCTCCGAGCAGCGCACCAATGTTGGCGATGACGGCGATCGATCCAACAGTCTGCGGGGTAAAGTTGTGATCCTTCGTCAGGAACGTCGGATATAGGTCCTGGCTGCCGTGGCTGAACGAATTGAAGGCAAACATCAGCACCACCAGGAAAGCGAAAGTACCCAGATACGTCAGGATGTCCCTGCCCAGCCGGTTCTCGGCCTTCCTCGAGACGCGCCCCTGCTCCCAGGCCGGGGACTCATTCACTTTCGTGCGAATGTAGATCACCAGAAAGGCCGGCAGCGCTCCGATCACAAACATTCCGCGCCAGCCCACGAGGCGGAACAAAGTCCCGTAAACCAAGGCCGCCAGCAGATAGCCCACGGGGTAGCCTTGCTGCAACAACCCTGAGAAGAATCCGCGTCCCTCCGCGGGCAAGGTTTCGAATGCAAGTGCGGCACCCACGCCCCATTCTCCTCCCATGGCTACGCCGAACAATGCCCGCAGGATGAGAAAAGCCTTCAGGGATGGGGCGAAGGCCGACGCCAGCTCAAACACCGAGTACGCGATGATGTCGACCATTAGCGTGACCCGCCGGCCAAACCGGTCGGCCATGACCCCGAACAGAAGCGCGCCCACCGGACGCATCGCCAGGGTTAGGAAAATGGCCTCCGCGACGGCTGAAACTTTCGTCTGGAACTGCGTCGCGATGGCGCTGACACAGAAGGTCAGAACGAGGAAATCAAAAGCGTCCAGCGACCAGCCCAGAAAGCAGGCGATAAACGTGTTCCGCTGCGCCGGCGTAAGCCTGCGAAAATGGCCAATGAATTCCATTGCGGTTCCTCCGCGCAAGTCCCTACGCGCCGAAATGTCCTGCGGATGCTAGCATAGGTCTTTCAATCGGCGATCTAAATCGGCAGTCCGCACTCATGCCCGAACTCGACTCTCTCCAACGCCAGGCGCCCGATTCGCTGATGCTCACCAACTTCTGGTATAGGGCCTTGCCCGCCGACCGCGTTCACCGCAATCAACTCCATCAAGCCATGCTGCTGGAGACTCCTCTTGTCATAGGGCGTGACCGTACGGACCGCCCCTTTGCCCTGCGCGACGCCTGTCCGCACCGCGGCATGCCGCTCCATTGCGGCAACTTCGACGGAGAGAATGTCGAATGTTCTTACCACGGTTGGACCTTCGACGCCCACAATGGCCAGTGCCAGCTCATCCCTTCACTCACCGCCGACCAGAACTTGAAAGTGGATCGCATCTACGCGGGTAGCTATCCATGCGAAGAGCAGGATGGTTTTGTCTGGGTCTACATGCCTGAGCCGGGTCCGCAGGGCGCGGGATTCAGCAGGCCAGACGAAGCTCCCGAGCCTGCCCCGCTGATTGAGAAGTTCGGAGAAACGTCCAGCGGCAAGTATAAGCTTGCCTACCTCACCGCCGACATGCCCGTCAGCATCGATCACGGCATCATCGGCCTCATGGATCCGGCTCACGGACCGTTCGTTCACCAGGCGTGGTGGTGGCGCAGCCGCCACAGTATTCACGAGAAGATAAAACACTTTGAGCCGATTCCCAATGGCTTTCGCATGAGCGCCCACACGCCCAGCTCAAACTCAGCGCCCTACAAGCTTCTGCGCCTGTACGCCGCCGCCGATTCCATCACCACCACCATCGATTTCGTCCTGCCCAACCTGCGCCGGGAGACGATCAGCGCAGGGAAGTATTGGTTTTCGTCGCTGACTACAGTGACGCCAATCACGCGCAATCAATGCCGTATCGACGTGGTCGCCGCCTGGAACATCTTCCGCTGGATGCCCTTCGGACCTGAATTGTTGAAATTTGTTTTTGCCAAATTTGTCGAGCAGGACCGCCGCACCATGGAATTGCAAGCCGAAGGCCTCAAACACAATCCGCATCTCATGCTGATTGACGACGCTGACCGCCCCGCCAAATGGTATTTCCAGTTGAAGGCCGCGCATCTGGAAGCCAAGCGCACCGGCGGCGAGATGAAACACCCCATGACGGGGCCAGTGACTTTGAAGTGGAGAAGCTAGAGTGGCGCGGGCGCCCTTGCCCGCGAATGCCGACAGCGAATCTGATCCCGCACGCTCGTCGATCAGTAGCGTCCATCGAGAAACGCTTCCACGCTTCCACTTCCTCATCTTTCATCGGCTTCCACCAATCCGGATCGATTATTTTGATCTTGCCTCGCAGCGTTCCGAACTTAGGCTTCTTGCGAGTAGCCGCCGCCCGCACAAGATCTACGGCGGGCACTCCCCGGCGGCAAATTGTGACAGTCTCTCCTCGCTCGACTGCTTTAATCAGTTTCGGGGGCAAGTTCTTCCGGGCGTCCGATAAGCTGAGTCGCATATCTTATGCTCGTTTAGCCTACTCCTGCACCAGCCAGTCCATCGCTTCCTCGCGCGTCTTGAAGGTGGGAAGCTCGCGCCGGGAGAAATTCTTGATATGCTCGAAAAAAATCGCGGGCAATGTCTCGATCCCCACCCAGGCTGAGCGCTTCAGGTGGGGCCGGTCGAAAACGGTGGCTTCTTTCAAGCGGTCGATGGCGATGCGATCGAACTCCGCGCCCGTGAAGTCGGCAAGCAGCAATACCGAGCCGCGAGGTTCGCTGGTTACATAAGACGGTACGAGCAGGGCAATCTTCTCGAGTTCTCTGGACGTGCAGTGAGAAATATCCACCAGCAGAATCTGCTTTCCTTTGTGTTCAACGAAGCGGATGCGATCTTCCATGAGCACCTGCGAACGGCTGAAAGGTTTAGCTCTCCAAAAGCGATTCCACTACGCCATATGCCCCGGCCAGGGCCGCGTCCAGCGCAGCCGCGTCTTTTCCTCCGGCCTCGGCCAGATCGGGACGGCCTCCGCCTTTTCCGCCAACTTTTTGCGCCACCGGACCAATCACCTTACCCGCCTGCACGCGGCCGGTCAAATCTTTGGTGACGCCCACAATCAGAGAAACACTTCCGTTGGAGGCTGAGCCCAGCACCACCACGCCCGAGCCAATCTTCTCGCGCAGTTGATCCACCAGTGTGCGCAGCTGTGCGCGCTCCAGATTGTCCACGCGGTGGGTCAGCACCTTCACGCCTTTTACTTCTTTGATCTGATCGCCAATGTTCGCCGTGCTCGACGACGCCGATTTCATCCGCGCCTGATCCAGTTCCCGCGTGAGGCGCTTAATCTCGGCGTCTTTTTTCTCGAACTCAGCTCTCAGCGCCGCAGCCGGAGACACCAACTCCGCGTGCGCGGCGATCTCATCCGCGGAGGGTGTCCCATCCTTGCGCGTTCTTTGCGCAAGAGCCTGCCCTGAGCTTGCCGAAGGGGTGGGTGAAACAAAAGCCGACACCACGTGTTCTAACTCATGGTCCTTCCGAAAATGCCGAAGCGATCCCTCCCCAGTGATCGCCTCCACCCTCCGCACGCCAGAAGATACGCTGCCTTCTTTTAGAATCTTAATCAGCCCAATCTCGCCGGTTGCACCAGTGTGCGTGCCGCCGCAAAGCTCAGTTGAGAAATCGCCGATGCGCACCACGCGCACCTTATCGCCATACTTTTCGCCGAACAGCGCCATGGCGTGATAAGTAGTGATCGCCTCGTCGATGGGCACGTCGGTGATGGTCTCGACAATCTGATTGCGCAGCACTTCCTTGTTGATGATGTCTTCAATGTCCTGCAACTCTTCATCCTCGACCGCAGTGAAGTGCGAAAAATCAAAGCGCAAATGATTCGGCGCCACCAGCGACCCCGCCTGTTTCACGTGCTTCCCCAGCACTTCCCGCAGCCCGGCATGAAGCAAATGAGTAGCCGTGTGATTCCGCATGGTCGACTGACGAACGTCCGCATTGACAACGGCATCGACTTTATCGCCCACGCGCAGCGCCTGCTTCGCTACCACCTGATGCGCCCGCACCCCCTGAATCGGCGAATAACATCCAGTCACGTCGGCGACGACGGTATTGTGATCGTCGGAGTAAAACCATCCCTTATCACCAACCTGCCCGCCAGACTCAGCATAAAACGGCGTGTGATCGAGAATGACCTCTCCGGATTCGCCGGCTTTGAGTTCCTGCGCGCCCTGTCCGTCATGAATGATCGCGAGCACCTCGCAGCCGTCGGAACGAGTCTGTCGATAACCTTCAAAGAGTGATTTCGGAAGCTGCTGATATGCGGGATTGGCCGTCTGTTTGGCTGCGCCTTTCCAGGAGGCGCGGGCGCGGGATTTCTGCTCCTCCATCGCTCGATCAAAGCCCGTCTGATCGAATTCAATTCCTTGGTCACGCGCGGCATCCTGAATGAAGTCCAGCGGCATGCCGAAGGTGTCGTAAAGCCTGAAGGCTTTCTCTCCAGGGTAGACGTAGCGGGGCTGTGGAATTTCAGCTGGCTTGTATTCCCGCTGCAGAATTACCTCATAAACCCCCTTCGGCAACGTCAGCGGCTTATGGCTGTCATGCAAAATGCTGACCGAGTCACCAAAGACAGAGACGTACTTGCGTCCGTCGAGTTCTAGCAACTCCGCTTTTTCTGGATGGGAAATCCGATGGCCTATCGAGCCGGACTGCCGCACATCAAGAGTATCCCCGCGTAACTCGATTGACTTCGGGAATGGGAACCAGTCGGTAACGCTCTGAAACGAGACATTGCCTTGTCTGTAAATCCGCCCTCTGTCCTCAACCAGTTCGAGATCCTTTTCAAGTTCGCGTAGTCCGATTTCAAGTGCATGCACGAACTTCATCTCCTCGGACAGAACCATCTTCGAGACGCGATCCGCTGTTTCTTTCAGCTCGGGATACGCATCCCTCATCAACTCGGGGACAGCGTTGACCATTTCGTGCAGGAAAGGTTTCGTTTGGCCGAGGAGACGTCCGTGGGTGATGGCGCGGCGGATGATTTTTCTTAGCACGTAGCCGCGGCCTTCGTTCGAGGGCAGCACTCCGTCGGATATTAAGAACGTGGCGGCTCTGGAGTGGTCGGCGATTACTCTAAGGGAGGCCGCTCCCTTGTGGCCGGGAGAGCCTGCCGGGCCTTGCTCGGCCTGGACAGCCGAGGCAACTGTCCCCACATCGCCTGTCGTGGTTCCAGTCAGTTCGGCCGCGCGCTTGATCAATGGCACAAACAAATCCGTCTCGTAATTCGAAACCACGCCCTGCAACACGGCTGTCGTGCGCTCCAACCCCATCCCCGTATCAATCGAAGGCTTGGGGAGCGGATTCAGCTTCCCGCTCACGTCCCGGTCGAACTGCATGAACACCAGATTCCAAATCTCGACATATCGTCCGCAATCGCAAGGAAACGCGCAGTCGGCATGCCCCTGATCCGACGCAGCCGGCCCCATGTCGTAATAAATCTCGCTGCACGGCCCGCAGGGCCCGGTATCGCCCATCTGCCAGAAATTGTCTTTCAGGCCCAGCTCGAAGATGCGATCTTTGGGAACACCCTGCGCAGCCCACAGGTCGTATGCTTCTATATCGCGCGGAACGCCGCCCTCACCGTTGAACACGGTCACGTACAGTTTGTCCTTGTCAATCCCGAACCACTCCTTCGAAGTGATCAGCTCCCAGGCGTAAGCGATGGCATCTTTCTTGAAGTAATCGCCGAATGAAAAATTCCCCAGCATCTCAAAGAACGTGTGATGGCGGTTGGTGAAGCCGACATTCTCCAGATCGTTGTGCTTGCCGCCGGCGCGCACGCATTTCTGCGAAGTGGTGGCGCGGGAGTAGTCGCGCTTCTCCAGTCCGAGAAAAACGTCCTTGAACTGGTTCATGCCCGCGTTGGTGAACAGCAACGTGGGATCGTTCGCCGGCACCAGCGAGGACGAATGTACCTCCTTGTGCGGACGTTCCTTCTGCTGCACAAAGAAGTCGAGAAACTTGCGGCGAATTTCAGAGCCAGTCAGCATTCAGGTGAGCACGAAAAACAATTCTAAATGAAAACCGCAGAGACCACAGAGGATGCCGAGAGAACGAAAAAAGGCCGCGCAGAACGTTTGCGTGGCCTTCGAAAACCAATTAGTCAGCCTAGATTACTTCACCGCGTCTTCGGTCTTCTCTCCCGCCTTCTTCATCTCCTTGCCGGTAGCCTTCGTGCCTTTCTTCACACCGCTGCCGGTTTTCTTAGCGGCCGTTTTTGTCGCATCGGCGGTCTTGTCGGCCGCCTTTTCTGTACCCTTCGCGGTGTCTTTCGCCGCGGTCTTGGTGGCGTGCCCGGTCTTCTTGGCCGCCGTCTTTGTAGCGTCGGCAGTCTTGTCGGCAGCTTTTTCGGTGGCAGCGCCGGTTTTCTTGGCGACTTTCTTGGTTTCGTGTCCCGTGGCCTCAGCGCCCTTCTTCACATCCGTAGCCGCGTCCTGACCCAGCACAATTGGCACTGCGCTGAGCAGCAGGGCGGCAAGAATGGTCTTCAAACTAAGCTTCATAACTCCTCCTCAGGAAATAGTATTGGGGAACGGCGCTTGGAGTATGCACCATCGAAACGGTGATTGCCAAGTGAATCTTCACGGATGCTTCAGAGCGGCTCCGGACGTCTCAGGTGTGGGTCCCTCGCGGAGACTACTTAGTGAGACTCAGGCGGTTTCGCTTTCCAACTCGCTCAAGGTTTCCTCGTCCACGTCCCATTTTTTCAAGATCGTGAAGATGGTTTTGGTGCCAAACCCTCCCCGAGCCAGTTGCCGGAAGACGCGCGCCACCTGCTTCTGATCTTTGGGTTTCACCAGTCGCTTCTTGCGCAGGAATTCCCGAGCCTGTTTCTCTTCGCTCACGCCCTGAAAAGCCGTGTCGACGGCCTTGTCGATCACGTCTCCGTGCACGCCCTTGATCTTCAGATCGGTAACCACGCGCTGCCGTCCGAATTTCTGATTGTCTCGCCGCAGAGAAGAGAAATAAGCAGCATACTGGGAATCGTTGAGATACCCGCGGTCCTTGAGCCGCCGAATCACCAGTTCGATCAGCGTTTGCCCGTACTCCGACTCGGCATCTTCGATCCGCGCTCGAAATAAACGCTTGAGTTCCGCAACCGTCCGCATGCGCCGTGCCAGCGCTCCCACGGCATACTCATACAACTCGTCTTCGGAATAGAACTTCTTCTTGGGACGCGCGAACGCCATGCGTTAACGATAGACCTTTTTACGATGGGAGGGAATGGAAGGAGCTTCCGGCGCCCGAAAATGGAGATTCAATTCCGGAAAGCCGAAAATCTGAGAACTGACAACTGTACTCCTACCGTCCGCCGTATCCAGCCGACTGCATCGACTGCCGTGAAATGTCGGCAGTCGAAGCGATGCCCTGCATCCGCAGCTTGAAGTCGTCAGCGTTGGAAGCGTTCTCCAGGGCGGTTTCGTAGTTGACCAGCCCCGCCTGGAACAGGTCCCACAACGACTGATCGAAGGTCTGCATGCCATATTGCGACGTACCAGCCGCAATGGCGTCGCGAATGGAGCGCGTCTTTTCCGGCACCAGCACGCACTCGCGAATGAAAGCCGTATTGATCATCACCTCAACCGCGGGCACGCGTCCGTCAGAATCGCAGCGCCGGACTAATCTTTGGCTCACAATGGCCCGCAGCACGGCCGCCAACTGCAGTCGAATCTGCTTCTGCTCCGGCGGTGGGAAAATGGAAATGATGCGGTTCACCGTTTCCACGGCGTCCAGCGTGTGCAGCGTGGAGAAAACCATGTGGCCGGTTTCCGCCGCGTGCAGCGCCGTCGAAATCGTTTCCAGGTCGCGCATTTCGCCCACCAGAATCACGTCCGGATCCTGACGCAGAGAAGCGCGCAAGGCCGCGCTGAACGAAGGCGTGTCCACGCCGATCTCGCGCTGGTTCACGTAACCCTTCTTGTCGCGATGCAGAAATTCGATCGGGTCCTCAATGGTGATGATGTGTTCGGCGCGGCTGGAGTTCACCCTGTCCACCATGGCAGCCAGCGTCGTCGACTTTCCGGATCCGGTCACACCCGTCACCAGCACCAGCCCGCGAGGCATCTCGCAAATCTGCTCCACCACCTTGGGCAGGAACAGCTCATCGAGCGCGCGGATTTTGGTGGGAATGACGCGCAGCACCAGTCCAACGTTGCCGCGCTGCTGGAAGATGTTCACACGGAAGCGCCCCAGCCCGGCCACGCCGTAGGCCATGTCGATCTCCGTGGTCTCTTTGAATTTTTGTTTCTGCCGCGCCGACATCATGCTGAACGCCATGGTCAGCATGTCTTCGGCAGTCACGCGAGGCTGTTCGGTCAGCGGCGCCAGTTCGCCATCAACCCGCAGGTGCGGATAATTTCCCACCTTCAAGTGCAAGTCGGAGGCTCGCCGTTCCGTAGCAATCCGCAGCAGATCGTCAATATTCATCGGAGAGGTTTCCCGGGAGGCGCCTTGCCTCCAAGCTCTCCGTATCATGACCCGAATCGTCACCTTCCCCAAGATGACCTAGGTAACGGCCCTGCCTTGGCAGGTGGACAGCACCTTACGTTCGGGGGGAAAGTCTGGTTCGGGCCGACCATCCCCCCGAAGTCGCATCCTCTGACAACGTCCTGCGCAGGTATGACGATTCACCTCTCCTGCTTCGCGACACGTACCCAGGAAATCTACGCTCTCGATTGGCACGTGCAGTAATTCACTTTCTTCGATTCACCACGATAGAGTTTCACTCGCTAATGAGTGGGAATTGTCTACCCGCTTGTCGACCATTTTACTCATTCACCGCGTTGTGGGTCCTGTGGCGAGGTTACGCAATCTGCATGCCTCTCCTCTATCCGCTACTCGCCAAGAGAGTCAGGTGGTGCCGTGCCTGCAACCTACCACCTGACTGGTGAAACGAAATGCACTGCGCTGATCTTGACCAGATCCGCCAACTTTTCAACCGGTAAGCGTCCAGCAAGCACTTTTCCGCGAGACCGCGACTGGGACTTCACAAAGCCTAACGCTGAGAGCTGGGCGATGACTGAGTCGGAGTCCTCTCCCAGCCACAGTTGCACTTCCAGTGTCCCATCCGTCACCAGTTTGCAGTGCTGCTCAGACTTTTGCCAGCAGTCAAACGCCCGGAGCACCGCAGGGTGCAGTTTCGCTTCCAGCGTTGCCCGCTCGCCGGTGGGCTTGACCTCAACCGAAGGCTTGTCAATAGAGGCATCCATCTCCCGAGAGCGCGGCGGCGGCGCCATGGGGCTAACTACAAGAGGGCCGCCAATCCCACCTCCCACGCCACCGGCAATGCCTGAGGCGCGAGCCGACTTCGCGGCACTACCCAGCTGTGCGTACATCGTGAGACCAGCATTCGGGCTGTATGCCAACGCGTTCTTGTCGTCTCCGAACACCTTCTCGTAGCTCACGCCCTCCGGCATCTCCACCGGGACTTCCACCCGCTGGGGCTTGCCATTTTGCGTGACCACCCGTTCCTCCACCGCCACGAACGACGTGAACTGCGTCATCAGGCCATAGTCGAGTCCGAGCTGCGTGATTTCGGTCTGCACCGGCGGCTTCATGTTCCCACTTTGCAGCCCGGCCCAGTCTTGCGACATCAGATCCTCAATCTTTTTCCTGGCCCAAAAGCTCGCGAGAATGCGATCCCCGCCGCTCGCGCTTCCGCTAAGGCTGACTGGAACCTCGCGGACAAAGTCCTCCCCTGCGCGTTTGCCGCGAATGTGGATCGTTCCGCTCACCGCCGCCTTGTAGCGTCCGCTCACGATCAGCGGCTTCCCGCTGAACAAGTCCGGCAGCCGCGTTGGATAAACATCGCTCACCGGTAAGCCACCCCAATCGATGGAAACGTCGGTCAACAGCGGCGAACGCAACCTTTCGTACAGACGGTGAGCGGCCTCATCAGCCTTGTCATTGAGCGTCACGATCTCCGACTCGCCTCGCCCTGCCTTCGCCATTCCCTCGATCAGAAACCGGTTCACCGCGGTGCCGATCCCGAAAGCGAATACCCGCGCGTTCGTGTGCTTCTGCACTTCGCCGATGATTTCCAGGTCATTGCCGACATAACCATCGGTGAGAAAACACACTACCCGCAGGTGATCCTGCGCGTCCGATGGATCGAGCGCCGCGCGGATGGCCTTCATCATCTCCGTGCCTCCGCCGCCCGAGCGCGTGCTCAACAGTTTCCTGGCTTTGCGGATGTTTTCTGCCGTGGGAAACACCGGTTCCGGAAACAGAATGTGCGTATCGCCGGAGAACGTGATGATGTTGAAAGTGTCTCCGGAATAGAGTTCATCCAGGGCATGACTGATGAGTTCTTTGGCTTTTTCGAGCGGGAAGCCCGACATCGACCCCGAAGTGTCGAGCACGAAAACTAGCTCTTTCGGCGTGATGTCCGTTTCCGGCACGCGCGACGGCGGCTGCAAGATCAGAGTGAAATATCCACCCGGTGCCGCCTTGCCATTCGACCACGCAGCTTGTGACAACACTGCATCGCTGATCTGCTTGCCCGCAACGTCGTACTTCAGGATGAAATCCTTGTTCGGAATCTGCGCCAGATTCTGAAGCTTTACGGTAGCAGTGCTCGCGTCCATCAGGTTCACATCGATTTCGTGCGAGGAAGATCGCAGCCGCTGGATTGGGACTCCGGCATCGATTGCAAGTTCGATGGAAATATCATGTCCCGCACGCGTTCCCTGCGGCGTCACCTGCGGGGTGATCTTCGACGCATCCGGCACTCTGTCGGTATCCGGAGCCCATCCCCCTGCTTGCTTTCCCGTCGGCTGCCCCGGAATATAGCGGGGCCCTACGACCATAGGAAACACAAACTGGTACGCCCCCTCTTCGTACTCCAGCGTTTGCAGGTAGCTGATGGTCACCACCACCTGTTCGCCCGGCATGATATTGGCCACGGCCTGGGTAAATATGTTGGGGCGCTCCTGGTCGAGCAAAGCCGCGACGTGCCCGGTCCGTTTAGCATGTTCGTAGATCGCTCGCGCGTCTTCCTTCTTCTTGATGATTCCGCGGACTGTGCGGGTCCCCACCTGGATGGTCATGTCGTCCACGGCGGCGTTGTCCGGCAGAGGAAAGGTATATACCGCCTCGATTTTCTGTGTGGCTGAATTCTCGAAAGTCTGCGTGACCGTCACACGAGCCAGAAATCCGCTGATAGCGCCGCGGACCTCGGTGTGGCGCAACGGGCATGTGCCTTTCACCGATCCGTCTTTGCCGATGATGCCCAGCGAGCCGGAAGTGTCGTCCCCCGCAGCCGCCGCGATCTCAGTAGGAAAGAAGTTAAGAGTGGTCAGCGAGAGAAATATCGCCAGGAGAATAGTCACATAGGGGGCCCGGCGGCGCCACGGCATAGAAACCTCCCCAATGATCGGATTGGAACCACTTCGCGTTGCACAACGTTGCCCGCGGCTTGCAATATTTCCGCATTCTGTGTCTGCCATTCGCTGACCACCCCTTCTGCCGGATCCGTTCGGGATTAAGAACTTACGATTCCTCGACAGTCCCCTTTGCGGAGATAGACGGAGTTTGGGTCTCACTTGTTCCCGCCGTTGCTGCTTGGCAGTGCAGCAGCAATGCAGCCTGTCACACATGCCCTGTCCGAGTTCGTCGCTACTTGCTGCGGCTTCGTTGGGGAGAACGAGTGGGAGGCAGAAACTTGCGTTCAGCAAATTCTGTTCTTAAGCAAGCACCCGATGCGTCAGATGATAAAACGCCGGACGCCTCCGAGTGAGCTGCGGCTAACTGGGATAACAGGCGATAGCGCTCATCGACCGGGCGATGAGTCATATGGAGATATGGCGTCAACAATTGAATGCTAGAACGATCAAATATTGGGGCGTGCTGGCAAGGCCGAACTTCGCAGACCGGCACTGAAGAACCTTCATGCGCGGATGGTTGTTGACGCGCGGCCCGCTAGACGCATAGCGGCTTTAGGGGAACGTCAATTCGAAGACCGTTCCCGCGTCATGTCCCGAACCCCGGTCGAGCGTCGTCCCGAACAAGTTCCCTGCCGCGTCACGCCACAGAGCGGCTTCAGGTCGCGCTCCGTCGCTACTGCCGGTGAAGCTGTAGAGCACCGTCTCATTTCCGGCATTGTCCACTCGGAAGACCGATCCATGACCGTAGACCCCACCGCGGTCGGTGACGCCGTAGAAGTTACCCGACTCATCCTTCACCAAGCCCACGAACGGGCTGGCGCCGTCGTTGGGAGAGCCAAAGCTGTGCAGGATCTTCTCGTGGCCGCTGGCGCTTACCTTGAACACCGTTCCCACGCCATTAACACCTCCGGCGTCGGTGGTTCCGTAAAGATTACCCGCAACATCCAGCACTAAATTCGACGAAGGATCCAGTCCATCACTTCCGCCTCGGAAGCTGTAAATCACCGACTCATTCCCCGATGCATCTATCTTGAATACGGTGCCTGAGCCAAACCGGCCACCGCTAAAAGTCGTGCCGTAAAGATTCCCTGCCGCATCGCGGACCAGGCCGGCAAACGGCTCGCTCCCATCGGCAACACGGCGTTTACCGAAACTGTGCACGACCGAGTAGTTGCCCAACGTATCAACCTTGAACGCAACCCCTTGGTCGTAGGCCCCACCGCGCTCCGTAGTGCCGTAAAAATTGCCGGAAGGATCTCGAATCAGTCCCGACGCGGAACCCGAACCGTCCGCCGTCGTAAGGGGGTGAAGGACCGTCTCCACCCCACTCGGGTCCAGCTTGAACACAACGCCTTGACCAGGGAAGATGCCGCCGCCCGCGGTGATGCCGTAGAGATTGCCTGCGGCATCCAGTAAAAGGCCGCTACGGGGATTGCCACCGTCGGTTCCGCCGGTGAAGTTGTACAGGACCGTCTCATTGCCCGACGTGTCGACCCGGAACACGATGCCCTGGTGGAACGTGCCGCCACCAGCCGTGGTGCCGTATAGATTTCCAGCGCTGTCTTGCACCAACGGAGCGTAGGAATTAGCCCCATCATTCCCGCTACTCCCGCTGAAGGTGTGAAGCGTGATCAGAGTGGTTTGCGCGCACGCAGCTGACGCCATCACGAGCAGTAAAAGGGGCAGCGCAGACGCTGCCACAATCGCACTCAGTCCACATAGCACTCGCGCGGGCATACCTGGCTTGTAGTTCTTTCGTAGCAGCGATTGGTTTGATTCTTCCGAAGGCTGTTTTGTCATAGTATTTCCTATTGAGAAATCCTGGAGTTCTTGTTAATCGTGCCCGCTGGTCGGGCCCGTGTCAGCGTGAAAGATCGCAATCACGATAAGGGTTTCGGCGTAATCTCGAAAGCGACTCCTAAGCGGTAACCACCGCCATACCCTGCTATACCGTTTACAATTCTTCCGCTCTCGTCTTTTCGGTGCTCAGTCTGCGCTTGTGCGGGCGAGGTCGTCAATGGTGAAAAATTTTGCATGGTTCGCGACCCAACCGTTGTAATCAGGCCATGTGCACGCATTGACACGTCAGAAAGGCTATGGGGATATTGCGTCAGTTATTGAGCAATATTTGAGGGCAAAGCTCGAGCCGAGGTCGGATCAGTCTTGCAGAGATAGAGATGCAGTGTCCCGCCTGCGGCGCATGATTCCGGCCAATTGAGAATGTAAAGGTTGCAAAATCCTTCATCTTGACGACGCTCGCTCAATCGTGTGCAATCCTCATTGCCCCTTTGGATCGAACACGTTCTCTTGTCTACCGGCTCTGGATGCAAGGAGGAAGTCGCTTGAAGATCATTCTGCGGATCGCCGCCGGCCTATTGATTGCGATTCCCGCCACCGCGGGCAGCGCCAAGATCATCACCTTTGACCCTCCCGGTGGTACGGAAACGCAGCCCGCGGCGACCAATTCCTCCGGCACGGTGGTTGGTCGTTACCAAGACAATAACGGCGACGGCATTCAGCCCGGTTTTATCAGAGACGCCAACGGAAATTTCACGGCCCTGTATGGCCCGGTTACAGGCACCACCCAGACAGTGCCAGTTTCGGTCAATGATGCCGGTCAAATCACGGGCTGGTACAGCGATGGGAAAACCGTTCACGGCTTTTTGCGCGATACAGGCGGTAGCTACACTACCTTCGACCCCCCTGGCTCGGTTTCAACGACACCCGACAGTATCAACAGTGCGGGCCAAATTAGCGGCGTTTACAACACCAGCGGCGCGAGTACGAACGTTGCCTTCCTGCGTGACTCCACAGGCAACTTCGTCACCTTCGGGGGCCCCGGCAGTTGCGGAGACGCTGTCGTAAATGCAGTACTTAGCGCTTCCGGGGAGGTCGCAGGGACTTGCTCGTATCACGGTGGTAGAAGGTACACCTTTTTCATCCGCACTGCCAGCGGCATCTTGACGGAGTACGGTAACGTTTTCGGTGGTACGGTAATTTTCGTGCAAGCCATTAACGATCACAACATCCTGGCAGGCTATTACACCGACGCTGCCGGTCTCGCACACGGATTCTGGGGCGACAGCTCCGGGCTACATTCCTTCGACTACCCGGGTGCCCTGTCCACTGGGGCTACGGGCATCAACCTGGGTGGAACGATCACGGGCTTCTATTTCGGTGCAGACAGTGTTCATCACGGTTTCGTACGCGACCAATTGGGAAACTTCACAAGTTTTGATGCCCCCAACGGGGGAACCAAAGTGGGTCAGGGTACGACTCCCACGGCGATCAACCTCTCAGGCCAGATCACCGGCCAAGTGGTTGGCCTTCAACGGGTCGCCCACGGGTTTCTGCGCAGGTAGGTGCGCGCGGGCCGTGCCTTCGGACTCAAAGCTGATCACGTTTCCGTCGACGTGTATAGTCTTGAAACTTTGCGGGGATTGCTCCGCAGCCGGCGAGTTAGCTCCTCTTCATTCAACGGATGGGAACGTGATTCCCCAAAAGGTCTTTACCCTATCGTCCTGTTCGGCAAACTCGATTGCGTAAGTGGGGACTCCCTCGAGGGCAACCAACTGCCCCACGACCCGGGCAGAAACCTGAGTGCCACTCTTATTTCGCACGACCACAGTAGAGCCGACCAGCAACTCACGATTTAGTTGGATGGCAGCTCCATGCTTATTCAGCTTGGTGGCTTTGGCCGGCATCGTAAAGGAACACTTTTGGCGATCTTCGCCCGACAGCCCTATAGGAGCGTTGAGGGCCACTCGACTGCTCCGGCGCTTGGCTATCTGACTGCGATGAACGTTTGCAGTGGCCCTCAGATCTTTACGATGGGATTCCGAGCGGCGTTCGGTGGGCTTCGGGTTCATGCTGATCAGAGGACATTAGACTGAGCGGATAGCTGCTGCAACGTACCTCGGTCACCATCAGTGGTTACCCACCGAACTGTTGACTCCTTTGATTTTAGCGTCACGTGAAACGGCTGATTGCGCACAAGACCTCCGTCTATGAGTGTTAAGGCGATATCTCGCCAACTCAAATTTCCGGTCGGCGAGGACCGGAAATAGCATTACTTGGGCGATGTGAGCGCTTGTAGCTCGGGCCACCCGTAGGATACTTCCAACAGCATCACACCCCCGATTTCGATGTCTTTGGTCGTGACGATCTGCGCACTGGATTTCACATAGAAGTTTCTCCAAGGATTTGTTTCCAGTACCCAAACGATCATGCTTGTGAAACCTTTGCTGAGCAGCGATTCTGCAAGCTCTTTGAGAAGAGCTGTTCCGATTCCTTGTCGTTGGGCCTGCTCTAACAGGTAGATTGCATACAACTCAGCATCGTATGTCTGGACTGGCTCACGAATCGCCCCTCCGCTGATGAAACCCACAATCTCTCCGTCCAGATCGGCGACATAGACCTGTATGTCACGGGTGAGCCATTCCCGCCACAGGAGCACGCGCTCTGCCTCGTTCAGAGTGGCGAGGTATTCCTCGGGGACGATGCCAGCGTAGGTCGTTCGCCAGCTTTGCACGTGCACGTGCGAGATTGCGACCGCGTCGTGCTCCGTTGCAGCCCGAATCGAGATCATTATCCCCACACTAATCTTGCTGCCGCAATTTCGGCAACCCGGCGATATGACCGAGTGATAGGCTACCCGGACGTAACTGTTGTAATCAGGCGATAGCGCTCAGAACCCGGTCAAAGGTGTGATGGTGACTTTGCGAGAGCGAACATCAAATGGTATTACGTAAGACCTCCAGTATCTTCGCATCAGAACGGATGAGCAAAGGAAGCGCTCCAAATGCCTATGAGTGTGCCAGCGATTCTCAGCCAGTTACCGCCATTCGATTGTGATATCGGCTTGGGTTTCAATGACACCGCAGCCGGGGCGCTTGCTGATTTCGTCTCCCGAACCCAAGTCAACGCGTACGTGTCCCCGTTAGCGATTCCCGAACTGCGCTTCACAACTGCATCAGCGACGTCGCCAGACTCTAGAATCTCGAACGCGACAATCGGCGTGTATCCCGTAGATTTCTCGCCTTTACGAACAAAACTTCGAGGGGATTTGCGCTGCCTTGCGTAGCTCACCACCTTTGGTGTGCATCTCTGAACGTCGTACGTGCCGTCAGGTTCTGGCCGCTCCTGTGGAGCGCCTGCACGCGACAAACTAGCAAGGATTACAGCGGCGATTGAGAGGAAACGCATACACCATTGGACACCCGGGGCTTCGGCTAGGCGCGATTACATGCGTAATTGTCGATAATGGCGATGTTACGCCAACGACTCAGCATCCGGGCCAAAACCCTAGTTCCGCGCGTAGCAGGTCTTGCACTGGGGACACTCCAGCACATGCATCTTCCCGCTGAGAGGAATGGTGGGAATGATAAAGAAGAATACAAGGAATCTCATTCCGGTTCTTTGAATGAACTGGGCCTGGGTCCCGCAGGTTCCGCAGCGCATCAATTCTGCTGTGGTTTCGGACCCCCAGAAAAAGACCTTTGTTCCGATGATTAGCATAGCCGCGCCAGTGTACTACGCCCCCACCAATTCGATAACACTCACCCATGCGGGATTCCTGGAATTGCGATTAAAAGGGTCACACGACGGAAATGAAGGGTCACGTCGCCGGCACACGCAGTTACAGCGGAAATGACCCGCGCGATAACTGTTGAGATCAGCACTCATTAAGCGCGTGACGTCGGCGAGGCTCTGCTTCTACGCGCCGGCGCCCGATCGTCTGATCATTGCCCGAAGAGATGACCGTGCAGACCGCCAACTGCGCCTTTCGCAAGTATGCTGTGGACGTGGTGTGGTGCGGCAGATAACGCTCCCATTGCAAACTGAAAGGGCCGCTCTTGTGGGCGGCCCTTTCGTACCGATAAGGCTGACTCCTATGCGGCAGTCTCTTCCGCCGAAGGCGGGTTGAAGGGCTCGTCGTAGCTGCCGCCGTAGATCGACGGCACTTTCGATCCCATGGGACGCAGGTAGGTCGCCAGCTCGCCGCGATGGTGAATGCTGTGGTTGTTGAGGAAGCCCAGATACAGAACCGCGGGAAGATGGAATACGTTGAAGAAGTTGATGGGCGTCATCAATTGCTCCGGCGTCATCGCCGCAACGCGGGCGGCCCCGCGCTTCATGTTCTCGTCGTACCACGTTACCACCTCGGCCGAGGTTTGCGGCTTCTGTTCCGGGTTTGCCATGTTGAATTGCAGATCGGCAATCCCATCCAGAAACTGGACATCGGTGTTGGCCAAATGCCACGCCAGTTCCTTCGCCGTGCGGGCGCATGGATCCGGCCGGTAGCTCGAAGCCGCATCGGGCACGGCTGCGATCACTTTCTTGGTGATTTCCGCTTCGCGCAGGATGCCGTCGAGCGTCATCGCGCAGTAGCCTTGGGCGAATTCCGGTGTTAAACCTTGTTGCTCGGACATTGTTACCTCCTTGTGAGGGTGTTATGTATTCCTTGATCTAAGAAGCCGAAAGGGGCGCGGTGCGCGCCCCTCGGGTCGATTCAGTGCAAACGGATTATACGCCGACCGGTTGCTTGCTGCCCACCGGCACCGGCGTGAGCCAGCCGTGGCGGTCGTTCTTTTCGCCACGAACGATGGCGTAGAACTCTTTCTGGATTGACTTGGTGATTGGGCCGATGGTGCCTTTGCCCACTTTGATTTTGTCGACGGTGCGGATGGGAGTGATCTCCGCGGCAGTGCCGGTGAAGAAGGCTTCGTCGCAGATGTAGAGCATCTCGCGCGGAATCATCTGCTCCACGACTGGAATGCCCAGGTCGCGCGCGATCTGCAGCGCCGAGTCCCGTGTGATGCCGGGCAGCACGGAGTTGCCCAGCGGCGCGGTGATCAGCTTTTCGCGATGCACGATGAACACGTTCTCGCCCGACCCTTCACTGACGAATCCGTTGACGTCGAGCGCGATGCCTTCGGCGAAGCCGTTGACGATGGCTTCCATCTTAATGAGCTGCGAGTTCATGTAGTTCGCGCCTGACTTGGCCATCGCGGGCAGAGTGTTGGGGGCGATGCGGGTCCATGAAGAGACGCAGACGTCGCAGCCGTCGTTCTCGCCGCCCAGGTATTTCCCCCACGGATAATTGATGATGTAGACCTCGGTGGGCGAGTTGAACGGGTTCACTCCCGCCTCGCCATAGCCGCGGAGAATGATGGGGCGCACGTAGCAGGGCCAGGCGCCGTTGCTGCCGACGGTTTCGAGCATGGCCTTCACCAGTTCGTCGCGGGTGTATTCCACTTCGATGCGGTAGACCTTGGCGGAATTCAGCAGGCGCTCGATGTGTTCGTTGGCGCGGAAGATTGCGGGGCCGGAGGGGGGCGCGTAGCAGCGGATCCCCTCGAACACCGAGGAGCCGTAGTGGACCACGTGCGACATCACGTGAATCGTCGCTTCATCCCAGGGAATGAGCTTGCCATTGTGCCAGATGTTTTCCGACTTCTCGATCGCCATGCAGAACTCCTTGGGCTGCGGTCTGGTAACGAGGGCTGAATCCTTCCTCTGGCACTTGCAGGGGAGCGAGGCGCGAAAACCCAACCAGCGTTACAAGACATTATAGCTGAGGCGTCGTCATCGGGCTGCGGACAAAAGCGGCGGCCCTCACTTACCAGACCGTGTCTACGACCTTGGACTTCCGGATGCGCGCATCGGCCGTCACCAGCGTCATGCCCTCTACCATGGCTGTCGAAGCGATCAAGCGATCCGCCGGGTCTTTGGGAAACGGATCGGGCAGTCGCACGGCGAGGGCTGCGATCTCCGGCGTTGCTGGTCTGAGAATGACTCGCGCAACGGTCTCGCGCACGAACGACTCCACGCTTCCCACGACTACGATACGCCGGTGGTGCGCCAGCCAGGCGATCTCCCAGAGGGTGATGGTGGCGACCGCGATGCCCGTACCTTGTCGCGCTTGGTTTTGTCGAGCGTGGCGGATAGCTTCGTGGGCGCGCCTCGACAGACGCTTCGGATCGCTTGCCATCCAGAGCAGGGTGTGGGTGTCGAGCAGAATCACGGGTCGACGCTCACGAGTTCAACCTCACTGGTTCAATCTCATTTGGTCTCCCAGTCTTCGAGTGGAGTGATTGGGCCTACGATGTCTCCGACGATCTTTACCTTGCCGGCCATGTAGCCGAATATCTCGTCCGCTTGCTTTTCGGCGGGGACCAGCTTCACCACGGGCTTGCCGTGCTTGGTGATCACGACGGGCTCGCCGCTTTGCAACACCTTATCCATGATGGCCAGGCACTGCGCTTTGAACTGGCCGGCGGGGATCTGTTTCATAGTATGGTCATATTATTATGACCATGGGAGGAATGCAAGGGAAAAACCTCGCCTGCACCCTTGGCCGGTCGCCCGCCGCGCTGTTGCGATTGAACCTTCCGCATTTGCGAGGGACTTTTTTGGCCGCACCCTGGGCCGCTCGCACGGAGGCCGGCTTTCGGGAGTCCAACAACTCCCAGGCTTCCCTGTGCGAATGCCCCAGCGCTCCATCGTTTCGAGCAGTCGGGTGGCTTCTTTTTTCTGTTCGTTCCCTTCTTCTCGGTCGGGAAATAAAACTTCAATCGGCAGCAAACCGAGCTGTTCCGCTTCTTTCCCCGGCGGAATCACGATCACGCCGGAAATGCCGCGAGCGGCGAGCGCGGCGGCATCGGGATTTGAAGCCACGGCAACGTTCGCGTCAAGTCCAAGGTCTGCGGCACGGCGGAAAATGGCACAGGCAATTTCCGGCAGCGTGCCGAAAAGAGATTCCATGCCGGCCAGGTCAAGAATCGCCGCATCGGCAGCGGCATCTTCCGCGCAGGGCGAAAAGGACTGGGCGCAATCCAGCAGAGCAGCGTGCGCCGCTGATTCCTGCAACAACGAACGCGGACAAAGCGTCACTTCCGAGCAAAGTTCCGCCTGCGCTTTCGTCATGCCGGGCGCGATGCCCATCCGGCCCGCACTCTCATTCACGGCAAAAACTTTTTCCAGCGGAGGCTTGCCTTCGAAAATAGCCACGGCCCGCGCTCGCAACTCCGGTTCGGCGCGAAACACCGCGGCCACGGGAAAGTTCGGCACGAAGATGCAGGCAAAAGGCATTGTCCTCGTTCCAATTCTTCATCCTGCCCAGGCGGTTTTGCTGGCGAATGTGATCTCGGCGGAACGAGCCGGTTTGCGATCCATTCGCGATCGCACTATCTCTGCGGTGAATTCCAGTTCGGTCAGCAATTGCGTATGGGGCGGCGGCGCCGAGGATTGAGGTTTTGTGGTCTGGAGCCGATGCCCCTGCGACCCCAGCTTTATCATTAAGGAAGAGCAGCTTCCAGCGATGGACTGCCGCTCGACTGCCAACAGCACCGTAGAGGTATGCTCCACGGCGCGGCGGAAACGGAACCACGTGGTCAGCGGGATGCGGCGCGCTGTTTGTGGCGGCAGATCGCCAAGGTCGAGCGCGATCAGCCCGAAGCCTCCGCTTTCAAGCAGAAGGTCCGCAGCGCGCAGAAGTTGTTCCAGACACTTCTGCGGAGAACTTTCCCCGCAGCGCACCCACAACAGCCGCTCCAACTCGATCCCCGCGGCGGCGGCAGACTGCGGATCGAGAGCATCGCTGGCGTCCACGACCACGCAGCATTCCCCGCGCCGGGTGGCGGCAGCCAAGGCGGAAAGCAGCAAGGTGGTGCGGCCGGAAGAGGCCGGGCCGCAAATTTCAGTCAGGCAACCGCGCGGCAGGCCTCCGGTAAGCGCATCCATCGCAGCAATCCCGCTGGATACCATTTCTGGCGCGGAACGTATTGCCAGTCGCGAAGCCGGGGTAACGCCGGCCAGCCTCGCATCTTTAAAAGCTCCAAAGGAATCAGCAGAGACAATTCGTTGCGGCGGCCGCCCGTCGCCGAGTTCTTTCCAGGAAGGTTGCGGACAAACTTCTGCCCCAGCTTGAACATCAAAAGAAAAAGGGCGGCTTTGAGCCGCCGAAGTGGAAATCACTACGGAAGACATACAATCCTCAGGAAATTTCAGGGAACACCGGGGTTCGGAAACCCTCGGAGGCATTTTCGTTTTTTATTCGCCTTTAAGAATTCTGCGCCTGGCGGCGCGGATTGTCAAGCCTGACTGAAAACTCGGTGATGTCTGAATTTCAGACACTACCGAAAACTCTCATCGCTCTCAATCCAGCCGATTGCTTACCTCGGCATTCGCCACCCGTCTAAGCCCAACAGACACCGGTCAGGCGCAGGCATTCCATCCAAGTGTCTATCCCAGGATTGCGGCTGAACGGGTGTTAGATCCCCAAAGAGTAAGAGAATGAGGAGCTTCCCCATGCACAGAACTCGCCTGCTTGTTTTGTTATGCTGCATTGTGTCAGTGGCAAGTCTTTGCCACGCCCAGTCCATCATGCTCGATCTGCCCCGGCAGAGCCAGCATGCCGTGGTCAGCCAGCGCATTGGCATTACCGACATCACCGTAAACTATCACCGGCCGCTGGCTAATGGCCGTCAAGTCTGGGGCAAGCTTGTCCCTTACGGACAGGTCTGGCGCGCCGGAGCCAACGAGAACACCACCGTCACCTTCACCGATCCCGTCACCATTGAGGGCCAGCCGCTCGACAAGGGAACCTACGGCCTGCACATGATCCCCGGCGAAAATCAATGGACGGTAATCTTTTCGAAGATGTCGACCGCGTGGGGAAGTTTCACCTACAAGCAAGACGAGGACGCCCTGCGCGTCACGGTGAAGCCGCAGACTGCCGAATTCCACGACGCACTGACCTACGACTTCGATGACGTCAAACCTGACTCCACTGTAGTGACTCTGCGTTGGGACAAAGTCGCAGTGCCCTTTAAAGTTGAGGTCAAAGTAAACGACATCGTCGCGGCCAGCATTCAACGGCAAACCCGCGGGCTCAATCAATATTTCTGGGAGGGCTGGGATGAGGCCGCCAACTACTTCCTCACCGCTAAAACCAATCTGGATGAAGCGCTGAGGAATGAAGACCGCTCCATCGAGACCGAAGAGCGTTACGACAACCTGATAAACAAATCGCGTATTCTCGACGCCATGGGCCGCAAAGATGACGCCACGACTTTCCGCAACAAAGCTTTAGATAAAGCCAGTGCGCTACAGCTTTACTTCTATGGCCGACAGGTACAGGTGGCAGAGAAGAAGCAGGAAGAGGCGTTGGCGATTTTCCGTTCCAACGCAAGAAAATTCCCCGACTTCTGGACGTCACATCTCGGACTGGCCCGCGTCTATAGCGCCCAGGGCGATTTCGATAGAGCTTCCAAGGAAATGCAGTCCGCGCTTGCCGGCGTGGATCAGGCCAACAAATCTACGTTGGAGAACTATGCAAAGCGTTTGCAAGCCAAGGATGACATCAACCGCTGATCACCAAGTATTGGAAAAGAAAATGGGCCAGCCCCCAAGGTTGGCCCATTTCATTGGAAATGATCGGTCCGCTCACCACACTCTGCAAGCGTTCGCCCGGACCATCTTCTGACCAGCCTTGCAGCCAAAAGCCTGGGCGAACTCGGCCATGTTCGAAACCACATTATCGACGCGGAAGATGGGCAGCGAATGCGGGTTGGTGGTAACCACCATACGTGCCACCTCCGGCCTCACAGCTGCACACCACGAGTAGGCATAGGAGAGGAAGAACCGCTGGCGATAGGTCCAGCCGTCCGGACCTTTGTCGTCGAGCGATTTGCCTTGCTTTTTAAGTTCAGCTTCCAGCGCATTCAGTGAGAGGTGGATGCCGCCGTTATCCGCCGTGTCCTCACCTTGAGTCAGCAAGCCATTTTGCTTGACTCCGGGGCCGGCATCGGGGACTTCCTGCGTGTATTCGTCGGAGATGCACTTGCCACGCTCGTCGTATTGCTTGGCATCTTCGGCAGTCCACCAATCGCGCAAGTTCCCGTGAGCATCGAACTTACGCCCCTGATCGTCGAAACCGTGAATGATTTCGTGACCGATCACCATGCCGATCGCCCCGTAGTTCACCGAATCGTCCATGCTCTTTTCGAAGAACGGTGGCTGTAGAATGCCCGCGGGAAAGTTGATGGTATTCAGCTGCGGATCGTAATACGCATTGATTGTGGGCGGCGTCATCGTCCACTCGCTGCGGTCCACAGGCTTGCCCACCTTGGCCACCCAGCGCTCGAATTCGAACGCCGAAGCCTGCCCCATGTTCGCCAGGTAGCTGTCTCGCGTAATCTTCACGCTGGAATAATCCCGCCAATGCGACGGATAGCCGATCTTGTCTTCGATTCCCTTCAGCTTGACAATGGCCTGCTCCTTGGTGGCGGGAGTCATCCAGCTCACACCCTGAACGTCGGCCTGCAAAGACCGCTCGATGGCATGCACCATTTCGATGGTGCGGGCCCGGCTCTCCGGCGGAAAGGCGCGGTCCACATATGCCTGGCCGAGCGCCTCGCCCAAATCGCGGTCGGCGGCGCCAGTACACCGCCGCCAGCGCGGAAGTTGCTGCTCCTGGCCTGCCAGCGTGTGGGCAAAGAAGTCGAAGTTCTCGTCGACCATTGCTTTATTCAGGTAGGGAGCGGACCGGTGAATCACCTGCCAGCGCAGGTAAGTCTTCCAATGCTCAAGCGGATGTTCCACCAGCAGCTTTTCTTCGGCGCGGAAGAAATCGGGTGAGGTGACGATGTAGTGGCCGCTGGCCGGGGCTTTCACCGCCTTCAAATAAACATCCCACTCCATGGATGGCGTCAGCTCGCGAATCTGCGCCAGGCTCATCTTGTTGTTGACGTTCTTCGGATCGCGGCGCTTGACGTTATCCATCTGCGCCTTTGCCATGGCGGTTTCCAGTTCGATTACCGTGCCCGCGTCGGCGCCGGCTTGCGCTTCCGTCTCCCCAGCCAGCACGAACATTTTCTGCAGGTGCGCGCGATATTTCTTGAGAGTCTCGACCGACTTCTCGTCAGTGTTGATGTAGTAGTCGCGATTGGGCAGGCTCAGGCCGCCCTGATCGATTTGTGCCACTACTTTTGATGCATCGTCATAATCCTGCTGTCCCGTGAAGCCGAAAAACGGTGAGTTCGTCTGATTGTCGCCCTGCTCCCAGACGCCGGGAAACAAGTGATGGATATGGGCGATCTCGAGCGTCAGATCTTTCTTTGACTTGAGCGCCGCGAGGCGGTCCAGTTCTGCTTGCAGCGGCTTCACTCCGGCAGTTTCAATGCCGCTTTCGTCCATGCAGGCTGCCCAATAGTCGCCGATCTTTTGCTCGACCGCGCTACGTTTAGAGTCGTTCTTGCTGTTCGCTTCCAGAGTCTCGCGCAGTACGTTGTCGTTCCACAGTTCCAGGCCGCTTCCGGTGCTCCAGTAAACCTGGTCGGGCGGAATCGGGTTGGCCGTCAGCCACTTACTGCAAGCGTATTTGTAAAAGTCATCGCAGGGATTCAGCGACTGGTCGACTAGTTTGGGGTCAAAGTGCTCAAGCTTGGGGGCGGGAGCATCAGCTGCACTTGGGGTCCCGGCGGAAGTCGAAGTGAGGGCCGCATTTTGCCCAAACATCACCAGGGGCGTAGTCAGTGCAAGATACAGAATGAATCTGGGATTAAACATTGAGCCTCTTTCCGGATAGATAAAGTTGGGACATTTGCTCCCAAAGAATACGTACATCGGAAGACGCAGGTTCCGCTCAGCACAGGGCGAAACGGCACACTCCGACCTTTCCCGTAGAACAACATACTACAGACGGGCCGGATGGCGGATAGTGAGCCGGTGGAACATCAACCCTATCCCGTGTTGTGCAGTCCGGCCGCAATGCCGTTGATCGTCGCGCCGAGAGGATATTCAAGTTGCGCCAGTTCCTGGCCTTGCTGCTTGCGCCGCAAAAGTTCCACCTGGATCAAGCTCATCGGATCCACGTAGGGATTGCGCAGATCAATGGAGCGCGCCAGCACACGGTTGCGAGCGAGCAACTCGCGCTGGCCGGAGATCCGCAAAATCATGCGACGTGACCGCAGGAACTCCTCTTCCAGCATCGCGAACACGCGCGAACCCAATTCCGCGTTCTTGACCAGTCCGGAATAAACCCGGGCAATGTGTAGATCGGCTTTCGCCATGCCGAGTTCGACGTTGCGCACCAGGTCCGAGAAGAGCGCGAAGTGCCGCAGCATCTGGCGCAGCAGCCGCTCATGTCCCCGTCCCTTGCCGACGAAGCTCTGCAATCCGTGGCCGATTCCGTACCAGGCCGGCACGGCGTGACGGCTCTGCATCCATCCGAACACCCATGGGATCGCGCGCAGATCCTCCAGGCGACGCCCCCTGCTTCGGCGCGACGGCCGCGAGCCAATGCGCGATGCATCTAATTCGTGTACCGGAGTGGCCTGCTCGAAATACTCCAGCAAGTCAGCGTTCTCAGCGATGTCGCGGCGGTAGACTCGGTAGGCTTCCCCCGACATTTCCGCCATGGCTTCTTCCCAGCGCGCCTGATCCTGGGGTGGTTGCGCGTTAGAACGCGTCAGCGCTTCCAGACTGGCAGCGATCATCAGCTCCAGGTTCCACTCCGCCAGCACCGCGTCGGCATACTTCCAGTTAAGGACTTCTCCCTGTTCGGTGATGCGTATGCGTCCGGAAAAGCAACCGTCGGGTTGCGCCAGGATCGCCGCATGCGTGGGGCCGCCACCTCGCCCCACCGTACCACCACGCCCATGGAAGAGCCGCAGCCTCACTCCGCATTCTTCCGCCGCGCGATGCAGATCGCGGTGCGCGTTGTAAAGTTCCCAGGTGCTGGTGAGCATTCCTCCGTCCTTATTCGAGTCGGAGTAGCCCAGCATGACTTCCTGCCACCGTCCCCAGGAATCAAGTAGCGGCTGATACTCGGGATGCTGCCACAGACGCCGCATCGCGCCGCCTGCCGCGCGCAGGGAATCGATCGACTCAAATAACGGCACCGGCATCAAACCCGGGTCGTTGACGGAGCCAGCCAGACTCAAACCACAAACCTTCGCCAGGCGCACCACATTGAGCACGTCGTTCTCGGACTCCGTGCCGCTGATGATGTACTGACCGACGGACTGTGCAGGATAACTGCGCTTGAGTTCGTGGATGGTGCGGAAAGTCTCAACTAACTCCTGCGCCTGAGGAGACACGGTTGCCCTGTTGTTTGGCAAAACACCTGCAACCAGCGACGGCCCCGTTTTTCTTAATTCGGACTTTCTCAGTTTTGTGTTTCTTGGTTCGGCGTTTCTTAATCCGATCTTGTTCAGGTCGATCTTCAACGTTCCGATCTCTTGCAAAACTTCCGTGTGCACCCGAGCATGCTGGCGGATGTCGAGAACCTGGAGGTGGAAGCCGAAGGTTCGCAGTTGCCGCAAGAGAGGATCGACCAAGGTCTCTGCCAGCCGCTGCCCGCGATTCGAGATTAGACTCGACCGCAGCATGACCAGATCGGCTTCAAATTCCCTTGCATCTTCATAGCAACCCTGAACTTCCGTACCCTCCCGGCTGCGCTGCAACCGGTAGACCACGTAGGAAAGAAACCGCCGATAAAGTTCCACGGTGTTCCCTGGCCCCCAAAGCATTGAGGCTCCAGGCAAAGATCCTTTGTACTGCGCCAGCCGAGAAAGCATTTCGGGGGAAGCGCCCGTCTGCCGCGAGGACGAACTCAGGCAATCACTCAGGAACTCCACGCCGCGGATGTATTCACGCAGAATCACCGCCCGCGCCAGGCCCAGCGCATCCTTAGCGCATTCCGCCTTGACCAGCGGATTGCCGTCGCGATCACCGCCGATCCAGGAACCGAAGCTCATCAAGTTCGGCAACTCGCTGGCATCGAGAACCACACCGTAGACTTCGCGAACCGATTCCGCCACCTCGGCATAGAGGCGTGGCAGCGTTTCAAACAGCGAAAGGCGGAAATAGCGCAGTCCCATGCGAATCTCGTCGTCAACCGTGGGTTTCGTCTGGCGCACTTCGTCGGTCTGCCAAAGCGCGGCAATCTCGGCGTGGATAAGCTGTTCGCATCGCAGCGCCTCACCCACAGTCAACGGAAGGCGATCCAGCCGCTCCAGTTGTTCGGCAATGCGCCGCCGCTTCAGCAGGACCGTCTGGCGCGCCACTTCCGTGGGATGCGCCGTGAATACAGGAGTCACCACAACCTGGCGAAGAGCCGCCAGGGCAGAGTCCGGCGAGATCCCGGCTTCCTTCATGCGCAATAAAGTTCCATGGAATGATCCCGGAAGCAGCGCCCGTTGCCGGTCCAACTGGCGGGCCCGGCGGCGGCGCTTGCGGTGGTTCGTCTCCGCCAGATTCGCCAGTTCGAAATAGATGGCGAACGCTTTGGTGACTTGATAGGCGCGGGCAAGATCCATTTCTGCAATCATCGCCTGAGCCCTGGCCATCAGTTCGCCAGGAGCATCGCTTGCAGGACGCTTCCGCGCGTAATTGGTTCGGACCCGCTCGCGATGCCGAATCATCAGCCGCCGCAACTCTTCGACCGTATCGAACAGTTCTTGGCCTACTTGCTCCACCAGCACTCGTCCGAGCAAAGCGCCCAGCGAGCGCACATCACGCCGCAGAGCGTAATTCTTGGCGGAATCGTCCGACTGCGCCGTAAGTTCGGACAAACGGGCCTTTTGATCGTCCGCTTTCCACAGTGGTTTGTATCGGGTCATGAAGCGGCAGTTGGAGACGCGATAGGACAGGATAAATCAAAAGCCAGTTCTCGGTTCTCAGTTCTCAGTGAAACCGAATTTTCGTTCGCCAGGAACCAAAAATAGGGAACCCCATCGAGGAGGGACACTGAGAACTGAGAACTGAGAACTGAGAACTGAGAACTGAGAACTGAGAACTGAGAACTGAGAACTGCTTCTACTTCGGCGCTTCGAAGCGGTAGCCGATACCGCGCAGCGTCTTCAGATACTTCGGATGGCGAGGGTCGGGCTCTATTTTTTCACGCAACCGCCGCACGTAAACATCAATCGAGCGCGGCGTCACGAACGGAGTCTCCTTCCACACCGCATCCAGCAACTGGTCGCGCGTGAGCACGCGTCCGCAGTGTGTAGCCAGATATTCGAGCAAACGAAACTCGCGCACCGTAGTAAGAACCGCCCTGCCCTCCACCTGTACCGTCATCGAGGAGGCGTCGATTTCAAGATCGCCCATACGGAGCACTTCCGGCGTCACCGGCGACTGGCGCAAGCCACGCAGCACGCTGCGAACCCGCGCCACGAGTTCACGCGGACTGAAGGGCTTGGTGATGTAGTCGTCCCCGCCCAGCTCCAGACCTTTCACGCGGTCGGCCTCGGATGTCTTCGCAGTAAGAAAAATGATGGGTGTGGAGGAAAGCGTCGGTGTCTGCCGAATCTGGCGGCAGAGGTCAAAGCCGTCCGCGCCTGGAAGCATTACATCGAGAAGAAAAAGCGACGGCATCTCCCGCAATGCTTCCGAAACCACGGACCCGCCGCTGACAAAGCTTTGCACATCAAACCCCGCTGCCTGCAGGTTATGTGAGATCAGGCGAGCAATGTCTTCCTCGTCTTCCACCACGAAAACAAGGAAGCGAGACACAGCCGCGCTGCCCGCATTGCCGAGGGGTTCGTAAGATCCCATGGGAGAGTGCATAGTCACTTAGGGCGTCTCGGCCCAAAAGCCGGGACGGCCTCTGTTAGCGCTGGGTTCTGCCTCGAATGTATTTTGGAAATGTTGCGAGAATGTTTCCCGCGTGTTAACGAATGATGAATTTCGGAAGGCAGTGGCTGGTGACCGGTGAAAAACCAAACCTCCGTCCAAAAGCCGACGGTGAGAACTGACCACTGATCACTGGCCACTGTTCCTAGGTTGCAGCCCGCTTCTTGGGTGCATGCCGCAAACTGCGGCCCTCGATCAGGCTGTAGAGATCTTCCGCGAGATTGGTAGTGTGGTCCCCGGCGCGCTCCAACGCCTGTGCCATGAGAATCACATCGAAGCTCGAAGGATTGTCTGAAGCATGTTCGGTGAGGTGCTTCTGGAACAGCCCGTGACAGACGCGGTCAATGTCCTTATCCATTTGCAGGACCTTTCGCGCGCACTCCAGATCGAGATCGACGAAACCTCGGTAAACCAGATCGAGCATCTCACGCAGGATCGCCGACATCTCCACCAGTTGCCGCACATCGGAAGCCGCCATCTTCGCCGTCCGCGACTGCACCCGCATGGCCACGCTCATCATCAGATCGCCAATGCGCTCCAGATCCGTAGTGCACTTCAGGCTTGTCAGCAACTGGCGGGCCCGCGCCTCGTTCACCCGCGTGATGGCCGCGGGCAGCCGCTCATCGATGTAGCGCTCGATGATATCGAGTTCCTTCTCGCACTCCTTGATGGCCAGAAACGCCATGCGCGAAGAGTGAGTAAGCAGGTCGCGCATGTTGAAAGCGGCATCGCGAGCGATCAGGAAAGCCCTTAACGCCGTGCGCGCCAGATCGTCGAGCGATCCACTGCCTTTCCTTGTGGATTTCTTGCCCTCCGGGTTCTGAGCGGGTGTCGCCTCGGAGGTCTCCACTCCACAGGGCTCTTCAACCGCGGTCCGCGATGTGGCAGTTTTGCGGGGCATGTTTCGCCAGTCTACCCCCTGATTGTGAACGGACTGTTAACACGATTGCAATGCGTTATCGTTGTTGGCGCTGATGGTAGACTTCACGGAGTCGTGGACCTGCCTGACCACCTGCGCCGTCAGTTCGCCTATGATGCATGGGCAAACCGCGAGGTACTCTCCGGGCTAAGGGCGAGCCCTCGTCCCGCTGCAGGGCCACTGCACCTTCTGGCGCACATTCTTTCCGCCGAGAGGCTTTGGCTGGAGCGCATCCGCGAGCAACCTCAAAGCCTGCCCGTGTGGCCAGACTTCAGCTTCGAACAATGCGAGGCGCAAATCACCGACACGGCCCGGCTGTGGCAGGAATTTCTCGGCCAGCTTTCTCCCGCCGGGCTCTCGGCGGAGGTCTCCTACAAGAACAGCAAAGGCGAACACTGGACCAGCTCGTTGGAAGACATTCTCACACACGTGACGCTGCACTCGGCGTACCATCGCGGACAGATCGCCAGCCATTTGCGCGCCGGTGGTGAAACGCCCGCCTACACGGACTACATCCACGCCGTACGCCAGGATCTGATTGAGTAAGCGAGTGCGTAAACGCTGATCGAATAAGAAAGGCATCTATGGGAGACCGGCCATCCTTGACTTTTTTTGATGTCGTCCAGATGTTCGCCGCCGTTTTTGTTCTGTGGTTCGTAGTTTCCAGGCCCGGCCACTGGGATTTGCAGCGCGACGTCGGGTCAACGCTCGTGCTCGCCGGTATTGCCGGTATCGCAGCCGCACGCTACCAGCTCGGCAAGTCCTTCTCCCTCACGCCGCAAGCCCACCGGTTAGTGACGCGCGGGGTTTATTCGAAAATACGCAATCCAATCTATATTTTCGGCACCGTCGCGGTTGCCGGATTTGTGCTCGTTCTGCACCGGCCTATCCTGTGGCTGCTTCTCGCGGCCATCGTAATTATGCAGACGCTCCGCGCCCGCCGCGAGGCTCAAGTCCTGGAAGCTGCTTTCGGCGACGCCTACCGCGATTACCGCCGTAAGACCTGGTTCTGACAGACCTGGTTCTAATAGACATGGTTCTAATAGACATGGTTCTGACAAACCCGGTTCTGATAAGACCCTGGCTCTGACCAAGTACCCAACGAGCTCGCTTCAGCGATTTTGACATTCTTTTGACAACTGACGCGCTCGGACGTGGAAAGATCAAGCCGGTCGAGCTTCGATGCAATTCGAGCTTCCCCTGCAAAAGGAGCAGTTATGAACCTGCGCGTCAGTCTTCCACGATTTTCTTTCGTTCTTCTTCTGGCTGCGTTGTCGTCGCTATCCGCCGCCCAAACCTACACGGTCACGGACCTTGGAACCCTGCCCGGCGGCACCTTCAGCGGGGCCAAGGCGATCAACGTAAGCGGCGAGAGCACCGGCTGGGCTTATTCAAACAGCACAGTCAGCGACGTGTTTCTTTACAGCAATGGGTCGATGACGAATCTGGGCACGCTGGGCGGACCGAGTGGCATCGGCAATGGGATCAATAAGTCAGGGCAGGTGGCCGGATATTCGACGAATGGGTCCGGGACGTATCGCGCTTTCCTGTCGAGCGGCGGGAATTTGACAGATATCGGCGACCTCGGCGGCGGCTCCGCCGTGGCGTATGCCATCAACGACGCCGGGCAGGCGGTCGGATCGGCCGTTACAGCGGCCGGCAGCAATCATCCGTTTCTTTACAGCGCCGGGAAGATGACCGACTTGGGCACCCTGGGCTCGCCCAACGGCAACTCGTGGTGGAACACCGCCTCGGGCATCAACAATGCTGGCGTAGTGGTGGGTACGTCTTACGACGCACACGGCAACTTCTTCGGATTCATGTGGCGCAACGGGAAGATGACCAAGATGGGAACGCTGGGCGGCTCCTGGAGTCAGGCGTATGCGGTGAACAATAAGGGCCAGGTTGCCGGGCTGGGTTATACCAAGAACGGATCCGCGCACGCGTTTCTTGCAACCAACGGCGTGCTGAAGGACCTGGGAACGATGAACGACCCGAACGCCACGACCTGGGGCTTCGGGATTAACGACTCAGGAATCGTCGTCGGGCAGTCAACCTACCGATCCACTTATCACGCCTTTGTGTACAGCGGTGGGAAGATGAAGGATTTGAACTCGCTGATTCCGGCGGGATCAGGCTGGGTGCTGCTGTCGGCCAACGGTATCAACACCGCTGGACAGATTGTCGGCGAAGGCACGCTGAACGGCAAGGAGCACGGGTTCTTACTGACCGTGAAGTAGCAGCAAGGTCAGATCCGCGCGGGGAAAGCCACGTCGTCTCAAGATGACGTGGCTTTTGTATTTGTAACACTCGTGATGAGCAAGGACCGCTTCTCCCGTCTTTCAGGAAGCTTTCATAGTGGGTGTGATATTCATCTTATTTGGTGCGCGGTTTTTGAACCCACGCCCGCAGCCACTTCTTAAAGGCATTTGAGTGAGATATCCCTTTCCCTGGATCATAGTCGCGGCGTTCGGTTTATCCTGCCCGGCCCTGCCCTACGCCCAGGCCGCCCCCCCTCCCCTCAGCGCCCCAACGACAACCCTCACCCAAGACGAACCAACCGCCCAGTCCTACCGCGCCGTCACCGGAACACTGCTCGACCCTTCAGGGGCTGCCATCGCCAAGGCACAGGTGTCGCTTCTCGGCTCTGAGGACAATCCGTTGGCTCGAGCCACCACAAACGACTCTGGCTCTTTCCGTCTCGACCACATCCCCCCGGGCAATTACACCCTGGACTTTCAGGCTGAGGGTTTTCGCGAGACCCGTGTCCCAGTGAGCCTGACCGCACAACGTCCCGCTCCCATTCGGGTCATCATGCAGATCGCGGTTCTCAATGAAAGCGTTACGGTCGCTACTGGAGAATCGCTCCCCACGGTCAGCACCGATAACTCCGCAAACCAGAATGCCAATACCATCGACCGCAACGCTCTCGACCGTGTTCCCGTCTTCGATCAGGACTACATCACAACCATGTCGCGCTTCCTCGACGACAACGCCACCGGTACCAACGGCGTCACGCTGGTGGTGAATGGGATCGAGGCCAACGGACCCGGCGTGACTCCTTCGGCGGTGCAAGAGGTAAAGATCAACAACAACCCATACTCCGCGCGCTTCTCGCGTCCCGGCCGCGCCCGACTGGAAATCGTCACCAAGGGCGGAACGCCGACTTATCACGGCTCGCTAAATTTCCTTTTTCGCGACTCGATCTTTGACGCCACCAACGCCACCGTCAAGCCTCCCACCGTCAAGCCTCCCGAGCGCCGCCAGTACTACGAAGGCTCTGTCACCGGACCAATTGGCCACAGCAAGCGCACTAGCTTCCTGCTCTCGCTGGACGAAGACCTCAATAACCAGCAAGCCATCATCGATCCCACGGCACTGGCCAACGCCGAAGCCCTCGGCTACGGCCCCATCGCGCAAACCGTCCCCAACCCCACCCATCATTTCTTCGGCTCCGGACGCATCTTCCACGACCTTTCCAACGGCGATCAGTTCTGGATCGGCTACTCCTACGAGCATCGTTCCGTCGAGAATCAGAACGTGGGCGGCACTACTCTTCCCAGCGCCGGCACCGACACCCACTTTCTCGAGCACGAAATCAACGTCAGCTATCTCCACCAGTTCTCTCCCCATTGGCTGAACCAGTTGCGGTTCCTGGTCGGCCACTATGACAATTCCACGCACAGCATAACCGCGGATCCTCAAATCGCAATCTCCGGACTCTTCACCGCCGGCGGCGCCCAGGCCGATGCCCGCCGCACCGAATATCACTTCGACGGCACCGACTTCGCCACCTACGCCAACAACAAGCACCAGCTCAGCTTCGGCGTCGACATTCCAGATATCAGCCGCCGCGGCCTCGACGACTTCACCAACCGGGAGGGAACCTATACCTTTGCCTGCAGCACTCCTCCACCTGTACCTCCGCCCGCGCCTCCACCCCCACCGTGCAAGCCCGTTGTCAGCACTTACGTTTTGCAAACCGGCCAGGGCCACGTAGTCTTTCTGGAAAGAGTGATCAGCGGATTCGTCGAAGATAACATTCGCCTGAAGCCGAATTTTTCTCTCTACCTCGGCGTCCGCTACTACTTTCAGAACTACTTTCACGACGAGCCGCACAACTTCGCCCCGCGCCTCGGCTTCGCCTATGCCCCGAGTGCCAACAGCAAGACAATCATTCGCGGCGGGGCCGGAGTCTTCTACGATCGGACCGGTCCCAGCCCAATCGGTGATCTGCTCCACTTCGATGGCGTAAATTTGCTGCGCTTCATCGTCGATCAGCCGCACTATCCCGTGCTACCGAGTGAGTTATCGAGTACTCCCACCAGCGTTGTCACACTCGACTCTCACACCCGCATCCCTTACACGCTGCAATACAGCATCGGAGTCGAGCGCCAAGTCACGGCCAAGAGCACCGCCAGCGCCGTCTACATCGGCAATCGCGGGATGGATTCTTTCCGCTCGATCGACGCCAACGCGCCCGTCGGTGGAAGCATCTCTCGCCCCAACCCGGCTTTCGGTCAGGTCCGCCAGATTCAATCCGAGGGATACCTCAAAGGCAACGCGCTGGAACTCACCTTCCGCGGCAAGCCCAGCAAGTATTTCGCCGGACAAGTTCAATACACACTAAGCCGCACTTACAACAACATCAGCGGAATCACGTTCTTTCCCGCCAACAGCTACGATCCCGCCGCTGATTGGGGACGCTCCGACAACGACCGCCTGCACAAGTTCGACCTGCTAGCCTCCAGCCAGCCCACCCGCTTCTTCACCTTCGGCGCAGCGCTGTCTCTCTACGCCGGCAAACCCGTCAACATCACCACCGGCACCGACGATAATCATGACGGCATCATCAACGATCGGCCCGCGGGTGTGGCGCGAAATACTATGCACGGCCCCGGCACGGTTGGCCTCGACTTGAATCTTTCTCACGATTTCCCACTTTCGAAAAAGAAGAAAGAAGTGAAGGTCCTCTCAGTCTCGCTGAATTCCTTCAACGTCCTCAACCATCCCAACTACCTCACGTACATCGGGACCATCTCTTCTCCGCTGTTCGGACAACCGGTCGCTGCGCAGCCTCCGCGCAGGATGCAACTGGATGTGCAGTTTAAGTTCTGATTCGCCGAGTGATTGCTGGAAAAGAATGACTGCGGTCACTGGGGAGATTTTTCGGCGGCGCCGAGCGACTTGACATAGGTCACGATCTGCCACCGCTGCGGCTCCGGCAACTTTGACCACACTGGCATGCCGCGCCGTACAACCCCGTTCGTGAGGATCCAGAAAAGCGTCCCCGGCGTAGCCTGCTGCACCTCGCGGGTTCGCAAACTCGGAGCCTTGCGCCCACCCTCCGCATTTTCGCCATGACACTCGGCGCAGTGCAGTTCGAAGAGCTTTGCGCCCGCAGCTACAGCCTCGGGATCGTGTTCCATCGGATTGCGCCGTGCGACCGCTTTCTTGGGCGCCTTCCCCAGCTCCGCATAAACCGAATCGTCATTCTCGCCAGCTCCGGTTTTCTTCTGCGCGGAGACGGGGACAACCGCTCTCGAAAGAGCAAGGACAAAGATAAACGCAGCGGAAATCAGGCATAGGAATGTCGTCCGGGTCATGGTCACCGCTTATGCCCTCCTAGAACGCGCTCAATAGTTGCGCCGAATCCCGAGAACTCGCGCGAGACGCCCCAGCGCAGCAGGAGGCGGTGGCTTTTGTCGTTCAGGCCGAACCCGGGCGACAGGCGCAGCGTCCAACTCGACGGCAGATTCCAGGCGACCACAGGTGCCAGGTAGTGAGAGGTGTCGTGCAGGCCGAAACTGTGGCGGTCGCCGAGACCTCCGTACATCTCGACTCCGGCAACGAAATTCTCACGGCAAAAACTGCACCGCTTGGCCGATGCTTTCAAAGCCAGCGGGCGACTGGCGCCGATGGCATAGCCAAACTCCCACGGATTACTTCCGACGATGCTCTTTGCGGCGAGGGTGTTTTCGGCAATGTTCCATCCCTTGAAAGTCTTGGACAGCAGCAGCTTGAATTCCAACTCGTGTTTGTGCTCCTTGCGCGCCAGTGCATTCCTGTCGCCGGAGTCAGCTTCGCCATCATGGCCTTCGATCTCTTTCAATATCTTATCGGCGCCGCTGATGTGCTCGTATTCGAAGTACAGCACGGGATTAATGAAATGCTCCCGCTGGAGCAGACGAATGCGGTTCTCCCAGCGAAAGCCGGTGAAGATGGTGCTGTCGTTGAAAGTCGTCTGACCGTCGAGGTAGAGCTCGGTGGTCCACCAGGCGGTGGCGCCATATTCGAACTCGGCCCAGAAGGCATGGAAGTCGTTGCCGCCACGCTGCGTGCCGAACGTCGAGAAGTATTCAACCTCCAGGCTCCCGGGCTCCTCAAGATAGTGGTCGTACGCTACGATGTAAGGACTCTCCTGCGCCTCCGCGCGAAAGGCGAATGCCGTCAGGCCGAGCGCTAAGAGATATAAGTGACAGAAGAGAGGCCCGGCCTTGGAGAAGGGCAAATTCAGCATGGTGATGTCGATAACGATCAGTTCTAGTTGCAACCCAGTCGCATCTGAGCTACATTCATGATATTGCTGGATGTCTCTTAATACCGTCAAGAGCCGACGGAAGAATCCGTCGCAGCCCGGTTGCGACCAGTTGCGACAAGAAGGAGCGACCCCGTGCCCTTACCCCAAACGGAAATGCCAGGCTGCTTGCAAGCCCACTTCGCCGACCGCGGCATCCGCATGACCCAACAGCGCCGCGCCATCCTACGCGTGATGGAGACAGCCAGCAAGCACCTGGACGCTGCCCAGCTTCTGCGTAAGGCCCAGAAACTCGACGCCAGTGTCGATCGCAGCACGGTTTACCGGACGCTGCGTCTGCTTAAGCGGCACGGACTGATTGACGAACTCGACCTGATGCACATCCACGGCGAGGGACATTACTACGAACGCAAGCTGAACCGCGACCACATCCACATGGCGTGTTTGCGCTGCGGCAAGATCATGGAATTCGTCAGCGACATTTTCGAGAAGCTGAAGGGGCAGGTGGAAAAGGACTGCCGATTCCGGATTGTAGTGTCGCGTCTGGAAATTGGCGGATACTGCACGATGTGTTCGAAGTAGCCGACGAAGGAGGCTCGCCCCACACGAACAAACTCCGCTCCCTCATGTCAGCAGCACTGTGTCCCGACGCCGATTTCTGGTGGGCCTTGCCGGTTGCAGTGAGAAGGCTGTGGCCCCGCGCATCACTTTCTGGAACGCGCTTTGGAACTGCTGCATTTCGTCGTGTGTGCCCACAGTAATGCGGACGCAATTCGGCATGACCGGCCAGATGCGGCCGATGAAAACATTTTGCTGTGCCATGGCGTCAATCACTTGCTTACCGGGGCGTTTGGTATCGAGCAGGAAACAGTTCGATTCCGAAGGTATGTAGGAGTAGCCATTGCGGTCGAGCCACTGAAAAGTCTCCTGCCGGATGCTGGCGTTGATGCGTCTGCGCTCAGGGACGAGGCGCGGGTCTTTCAGGCTCGCTGAAGCCGCGACCAGCGCGGTGATCGGCATGAAGTTCCAGCCCGCGCGATCCATGATTTTTTCCAGCAGGTCGGGTCGTGCGACCGCGAATCCGCAGCGCAGTCCGGCCATCCCATAGGTTTTCGAGAACGTGCGGAGCACCACCACATCCTTGCCCGCCTTGACCAAATCGAGAGTGGAGGGGGCATCGCAGAAGTGGAGGTATGCCTCATCGACCATCACGATCGAACCCTTTGGTTTGTTTTCGACGAGATATTCGATATCAGAGTGCGGAGTGAGCGTGCCGGTGGGATTGTTGGGCGAGCAAATGTAGAAGAGTCCCGCGTCAGGCGCGGCGGCGATCATGGCCTTCACGTCGTGCGCGTAAGTCTTGGTGAGAGGGACTTTGGTGACGCGAGCCCCTGTCCCCGAAGCCACCATCATTCCGGCTTCAAAACCGGGGTCGGCAGTGACGTAGCTTTTCTGCGGCGAGGTGAAGGCTACCACCGTAAACCGCAACGGGGGCGTAGAGCCAGGGAAGGCATGCACGTAATCCGGATTGAGGCCCTCCTGCTGCGCGAAGGTGTGGATAAGATCCTCGGTCAGATTGTCGAGATAGCGTCCGCCTTGAGGAATGATCGCGGAAATGGCGTCGCGCGCGGCCTGGCACGGGCCGAGCGGGTTTTCGTTGGAGTCGATCATGACCCCGTCTTTGGAAAATGGCCGGCGCGCCGCGGCTGCCAGCATGGGCTCAGTCACGATTTGGAAGGCTGCCGCGGCGGCTGAGAGTTGCAAGAACGTACGGCGCGAAGGCGAAAGATTTCCAGCGGGCATGGCATGGCTCCGATTCATCCAGCGCATACAGGCTAAATGTTTTTTCAAATACGCGATAGGGGCCGCTTTTGCCCGGGCGGGATTTGCTTGTGTGGCTTTTGCTTGTGTGGAGCGGGCATTCCCTTCGACAAGCTCAGGGCAGGCTCTGCGCGCTGCTTTTGACTTTGTTTTTGCACCGCCAACAACAAGCGCTGCTCACACCCCACTACTGGCCGGTTCCACTTGCGCTCAATATCTCCACGGACGGGTTTGCCGAATCCGTCACCGTGATCGTCGCAGCCCGCGTGCCCACGGCACTGGGGGTAAATGTCACGGTGAACGTGCAGTGCGCATTCGCTCCGAGCGTGGAGGTACACGGAGTCGATCCGCCGGGGGCAGCAGTGTAGTCCCCACTGCCAGTGATGGTTGGGCTCACAGACGTACTGAGATTGTTTGTAAGTGTGACCGTCTGTGCCGCGCTGGCCGTCGCCACGGTTTGCGCAGCAAAAGTAAGCGTCGAGGGCGCGAACGTAAGCTGCAGCGCGGACGTGCCCTTAGCGTCGAGAATCTGCTGATTCACGGTGGCATTATCGGTGATGACGACCGCGCCGTTGATGGTTCCACTCGAGCCAAGCGCAGGGGAAAAGGTCACGTT
>Ga0210405_10000531_pt1 | contig 50249 bp, 38 predicted proteins | sample IncBWH11MmetaG_FD_155492 | JGI IMG/M metagenome (GOLD analysis project Ga0210405, IMG submission 155492) | Forest soil microbial communities from Barre Woods Harvard Forest LTER site, Petersham, Massachusetts, United States - Inc-BW-H-11-M | ecosystem: Environmental > Terrestrial > Soil >...
TGTAGCCCCAGGAAATATCGCCGTCGAATTCAGCCAGCGCCATGACTTCGATCGCGTTGATTCCCAGGTCGCGCAGATAGTCGAGCTTACCGATGGCGCTGGCGAAGGAGCCGCGCTTGCGTAGACTTTCCGGGTCGAACACGAAACTGCCAATGTGCAACTCATAGATGACGAGCTCATTCCAGGGAGGCGTGCTGTAGCCCGAGTCAGGGTAGGTTTTGAGACAGCTTGCAATGAGGCTGTTCAGCGCGCCGTCAGCGTGAGCCATGGAGCGCGCATAAGGATCGTTCCTCCAGAGTGGCGGCTGGCCTGTGCTTGAGACGATGAACTTATACTGTTGGCCCACGCCGGCTCCAACGACATCGACAGACCAGTAGCCATTGTTCTCGGAAAACAGCGGATTGGAGTCCGCGGACCAGCTATTGAAATCTCCCGCAACCGATACCTGCGCCGCGAAGGGCGCCCAGACACGAAATGTGCAGCCGCCTGTGTAGGGTATGGCGCCCATATACGGGCGGTCGGAAGCGGGCATATCTCAAGTCTTGGGCGCTACGCCCACACTGCTCCGAACTTGCCGGGCCCGCTGGTGGGCCTCCTCGGCTTCTTTCAGCCTGTCGGAGCGCTCGTATATCTTCGCCAGAATTTCCAGAGTCGACGCCAGCTCGGGGCCGGGCTTGCGGTCCATGATGAGGATCGCCGATTGAGCCATCTCCTCGGCGATTGCCAGGCGGCCCAGAAGTAGATACACACGAGCGAGATAGAAGAATACTTCCGCAAGCTCCAGCTCATTGCCGGCCACCTGGCGGCGGCGCAACTGCAGGATGCGCTCAAACTGCGCGGCGGCCTCATCGAGACGCCCCGAATCTTCGTAGGCCAGCGCGAGATGGTAAAGACCTTGCGTGACCTCGGGGGCATCGGCGCCCAGTGTTTTCTCATGGATCTGCAAGGCCCGCTCCAGACGCAGCAGCGCTTCGGCATGATCTCCCGCTTGGTGCAGGGCCGCGCCGGCTTCGGTCAACATCTTGCCGGTTTCGGAATGCTCCGGACCGAAGGCTTGTTCATGCAGCTCCAGAGCCCGGTCAAAATGGGGCGCCGCCGCCGCGTGATCGCCGGCATCGTGATACGCCAGCGCGAGCTTCTGCCGGCGTTTAGCCAGAAGCTCCGGATTAGGCTTCGTCATCGACTCCTCGAGGCTCAGCGATTCCTGCAGAACGACCTGCGCTCGCGGGTAATTCCCTTGATCGCGATAGATGTCTGCCAGCACGTCCAGGCAGTCCCCGTATTGTGGGCGGTCCTGGCCAGGATTATTCGATAGCAGCGCCATCGCTTTTTGGATAGTCTGCTCGGCCTCGCCAAACTTGCCCTGTTTTCGTTGCGCTTCCGCCAGATTCCGCTGGATCGCCGCCTGCTTCCCCGCCGAGGCGCCGCGGCTCTCAGCCTCGGCTGCCGCGAGCGTCAGCGATTTTTCCGCCTCGGCGTAATTACCAACCTGGAGGTCCTGCTCGCCCTCGACGGTAAGCCGGTTGCGCTGCTTGTTCCATTTGTCGAAAAGCGCCCAGCCCCAGCCGAAGACATTTATGAACGCAATCGCAACGGCCAAAGAGGCGCGAATCTCCCGCATTCCAGCGATCGACAGGAAGCTCAGCACGGTGACGATGATCAATAGCGTGCGATACAGCGCCATAATCGAAGTTTACAACACAGCGGGCCTTCGCGGCCCATCTGGTATTACCCCTAATGAACCCCCTTGACAGCTTGGGCGTCCAGGCGCATCATGAAATTGTAGTTTGAAGTTAAGAGCAATCGAGCGGTGAGCGTATCATCGCAAAAGGAGGAATTCCAATAGACAACGTCCACATGCAGGGCGGCTACTTGCGAACTCCGCCTGCTGTTGCCGAAAGCTGAAGCGCTCCTGACGCAAAGGCGTCGCTTGGCGCTGCGGTTTATTGCACCGCGTTCACTGGCTTTTTGGGGCAGCAAGCATCGATTGGCGGAACGCATGCGGCCGCCCTTTTTCATTTTCCCATCCCTCCCTATTTCAAGACGGCGCGAATATCCTTCAGCAATCGGAACAAATGATAAGGATCGCTTGGCGACGCGGCAAAGTCGAAGCGCTCATAGAAAGACCTGGCCTCGTCGTCCTTCGCGTGGACCGCGAACGCCCGTATGCCGGCAATGTCGGCAGCCTGCAACGTGCGAAGCATGGCATCCTTGAGGAGGCCGCTGCCGAGGCCCTTTCCTTGCCAAGAGGTCGCCACGGCAAGCCGGGCCAGCAGCATAATGGGGACGGGATGGCGAGCAAGGCCCTTGGTCAGGCGCTCGGGTGCGTCGCCGTACTCGACCTGGCCAACCACAAGCGTGTAGTAACCAACGACATCTTCATCCGCCAGCGCGATGTAGGTTTGTGACGCCCCAGCCTGCTGGTTCGGAAACGCGTACCGTATCAGGAAGCGGTTGAGGGCTTCCCGGCCGCAGTCGAACGTGTCAAGGTGGTGGACGCGCTGAAGCTTTTCGATGCGGAACGCGGTCACCTTAAGTGGTCGCTGCGCTCGAACACGCTCGGCTTTTTGAGAAGCTTGGCAAGCCGCGGGGCTCGCCGGGGCGGGGCTGACAGCGCCGTCTGGAAGGCCTTCCACTGCTCGGCGCTCAGCCCGAAGCGCTGGCGGTCGGGCAGAGTTTCCTCGGCGCGGGCGAGAGCGCTCTCAAGGACGAACTCGCTGACCGAGCGATGGGCGGCAATCGCGGCGACCTGGAGCGTCCGCTTCGCCGACGGCGTCAGCCGGAGGTCGAGCTTCTCGTTACGGGTTTCGGTGTTGGGCATGTTCCTTCAGGTTACGCTACGGGACCATGATAGCACGAAAGCCAGACAATGTCATGACATCAAATCCCACGCTCAAAACAGCAGCTTCATCCCCAACTGGATCGGCCTCGGAGTTCTCGCGGATGATACTCTTCCAAAGTTGGCGCCCAAGCCAGTGTCGGCGCTCGGCAAGCCGAACTGGGCGTGGTAGCTTGGGCCCGTAGAGTCAGAGTGGCGGCGCAGATCAGCAGCGGGGCTTGTAATACGCGCATGGTTCCTCCATGTGGAACGGAGGAATTCTATCACAGGGGCTCAAACGGAATGGCCAAGACGACCGCTAGGAGCAAGACGTTCGCCGGGGAGCGTGCTTTACCTTCTGCTAATATGTAAAGTGATGTCTCAAGCAACTCTCTCAGCGAAGAACCAGATTGTGATCCCGCGCGAAGCTCGAGAAGCCTTGCGCGTAAAGGCTGGCGACAAGCTCCTTGTAGTTGTACGCGGGGAGAGAGTGATCGTCCTTCAAAAGCCAAAGAGTCATCACTCAGCGATTCGGGGCCTGGGCGCAGGCCAATATCGCGAGGGCTACCTTCAAAAGGAACGTAAGAGTTGGGACTGAGAAGTCTCCGCGCTTTTCTACAGCATCATCGCCGCATCTATCTAGATACGTGCGTCTTCATATACCAACTGGAAGCCAGTCCCCATTATGTAGGTCTCACCGATCACATCTTCGCATGGCTGGAACAACGGGACCACGCAGCCGTAACTTCCACAATCACCATGACGGAATTGCTTGTTCAGCCTTATCGGGATTCCCAGAAGCAACGCGTCGATGAGTTTTACGCTTTGCTTGGCACGTATCCCAATCTTGAGTGGATAGCACCGGATCTCGCAATCGCCGATACAGCAGCCAGGATCCGGGCCACGCATCGCCTACGGACCCCGGACGCGCTGCACGCGGCGACCGCAGTCCACGGGCGGGTAACTGCTCTGATTACGAATGATCCAGTTTTTACACGAGTGGACGCCTTCGAAACGATGGTGTTGGACCACCTACTCTAAGTTGAAACTCTAACCAGTTGTTTGCCGGTGTTCTTGCCCTGCAGCATTCCGATGAAAGCTCGGGGCGCATTTTCCAATCCCTCTTCGATAGTCTCTTCATGCCTCAGCTTGCCCTCGCTGAACCAGGTGGTCAGTTGACGCATGCCTTCGCCAAAGCGCGGCGCATAGTCGCTCACAAGAAAACCTTCAATCCTTGCGCGGTACACGATGAGGAGCGGCAGCAACCGCGGTCCCATTTCAGGCTTCTCCAGGTTATACAGCGAGATCTGGCCGCAGATGCTGACGCGCGCATGCAAGTTCAAATTGAATAGCACCGCATCGGTGATCGCGCCGCCGACGTTATCGAAGTAGACGTCCACGCCGCCCGGACACAGCTCTTTGATCCTGGCGCGATAATCGCCGGTGGTCTTGTAATTGAAAGCCCCGTCAAAACCGAGCTCGTCGATCAAATACCGCACCTTCGCGTCCGTGCCGGCAATGCCGATCGCCCGGCAGCCCAGAATCTTCGCGATTTGTCCCACCACTGATCCCACCGCCCCCGCCGCGCCGGACACCACCACTGTCTGGCCGGCGCCTGGATGGCAGATGTCGATCAATCCGAAGTAAGCCGTCAGCCCGATGTGGCCGAGCACGCTCAGCGCGGTCGTAATCGGCGCGGCGGATGGATCGAGCTTGCGCATCCACTTGCCCTTAGCAGCGGCGTAATCCTGCCAGCCCGTGTTGGCGACCACGATGTCGCCAGGCTGGAAATTCGGATCGTTCGATTGCTCGACGCGGCAGACCGTGCCGCCTACCATCACTTCCCCGATCTGCACTGGCGGCGCGTACGATTTCGCGTCGTTCATGCGCCCTCGCATGTATGGATCGAGCGAAAGGTAGAGCGTCCGCACTAAGACTTCGTCAGGGCCAGGAGTGGGAACCGGAGATTCGACCAACCGGAAGTCCGATTCCTTAGGAAGCCCGATAGGCCGCGCTGCCAGTGTGATCTGTCGATTGTGGAACATGCTTTAGCTTGTTCGTATGGCTTTAAAGTTTGATTCCAAATATCGCATAATCCAACCCGCCGAAGAACGCCTCGCGAAAACCCTCCGGCAGCCCAGCCAGCGCCGGCATGGACTCCACCGCCGGAGACAACCGCTGCACCTCAATCTGCCCCAGCCCGCACTCTTCCATATAAAACGCAGCCAGCGGATGCGGCACCGGCCGCGTGTGCGTCGGATCCAGATAAAAATGGCTGGCGAAAATCGCCAGGCACTCCGGGTTCGGCGTTTCCAGAGCCAGCAATCCTTCACGCGACAATTTAACCGACGCCAGCCGAATCATTTCGGGAAGTCTCTCGGGCGTCAGATGCTCGATCACTTGCGCACAGAAAATCCCTCCCAGCGAACCGTCCGGCAAATCGTTCAGATATTGGAATAGATCGGCCTTTTCCACCTGCAAGTCCTTTTGCCGGCACCTTGCCACTGCTTCCTCGCTCAGGTCGATGCCGCGCGCCTCCACCCCTGCGCCGCGCATCATTTCCAGAAACTCTCCGCGCCCGCATCCGATATCGAGCACCGCGCCGCGGCCCTGGAAGCGAGGCAGATAAAACTGGATATTCTTTTTGACATAATCTTCCGTGCCGCGGAAGCGCTCGGCGAAGCGGCCGTAATCGAACGACAACTCGTGAGCAGCCTCCACTCCTGGTGCGGCGGGAGCGATCTTTGGCGCCTGCTGGCCAGCGCGCTGCCTCACGATGCGCAGCTCCTCGTGGATGAGCCGCTCGAATTCACGCCTTGCCTTGGCGACCTCGTCCCAAAAATTCTTCTGCAACTCGACTGTAGATCGTTCCAGTGCGCCCAGATAATCGGCATGCTGCGATCGGGCGATATCGCGGAAGCTCGCCTCCATCAGCGAGGCCCGATGCTGGAAAGCGCCTTGCAGATCGGCCACACTGCGCAGGAACTGCGTCTCATTGACGAACAGCTTATGCTCCCATTCGGAGCGCAACTGTACCCAGTGCGAACGAGCGTCAACCATCTCCGCGGCGGCTGGCGCCACCGTGGCCAACACTCGCTTGGTTTCGTTCAGAGCTTCGAGCGTCGCCTCCACGCATTCCATCACGTGCCGATTGAACTCCACCTGCTCGCGCACATGCCAGTCGAGCGAGCGCGCGACCATCCTCTTGACGAATTGCGCCAGCGCATTCAGCGGACCGCCCGGCCTCGGGTTCACCGTGCCGATCGACGCCACCTTCGCCTCGGCCGCATCCCGCGCGTGGACCAGCGGAAGCAAGTCCGGCAGAGTAATCCGCAGGTGCTTCAGGGCGTCCGGACCGGGGTAGCGCGCGCGAACGCGATCGCGAATCTCCTGCACCAGCGCTGTCAGCTCTTCGGTTTTGTGGTTGTCGCTATCTTGCGCCGCCACGTTTCTTGCTCCATGCCGCCGTGACCTTCGAGTGCAAGCCGCCTCGCGGCGTGAATTCGCCTATGACTTCCGCCGAAACAGGCTTGGCCGCCCGAACCACGTCGCGCAAGAATTTGTTTACCACGTTTTCGTAGAAGATGCCAAGATTGCGATAAGCCAGCAGATACATCTTCAGTGACTTGAGCTCCAGGCACAGCTTGTGCGGCGTGTACCGCAGCGTCAGCTTCCCGAAATCCGGCAGGCCGGTCTTCGGGCACACAGAGGTGAACTCCGGAATCACAATCTCAATGTCATAACCGGGAAACTGGTTAGGCCAAGTCTCGATTTCCGGCAGTGCGGCATCGATGCCCGACCGCGCGTGCTCGTCGGTATAGGCGCGCTTCATGGAAGGGCTTTCGACAGCAGTTCGAGAAACATCCCGACGTCGCTGACAATCCCGACAGCCTGTCCGGTGCCGCGGTCGCTGACCTTGGTCGCGACCGCCGGATTGATGTCCACGCACACGATCTTCACCCAGCTTGGTAGCATGTTGCCGGTGGCGATCGAGTGCAGCATGGAGCCCAGGCACAACACCAGCCCGGCATTTTTCAACTGTGCCGCATAGGCGTCCTGCGCCTGATTCATGTCGGTGATCGTGTCGGGCAGTGGCCCGTCGTCCCGCAGACTGCCAGCCAGAATGTAGGGCACGTTTTTCTTGACGCATTCGTACATGATGCCGGACCGCAGGCATCCGCTCTCCACAGCCCGGCGAATATTGCCGCAATGGTAAATGGTGTTGATGGCCCGCATGTGATTGCGATGCCCGTGCTCCTCCTGCCTGCCGTCCGCCATGCTGATGCCGAGCGAGGTGCCGATCAGCGCCGCCTCTGCGTCGTGAACAGCCAGAGCGTTGCCGCTCAACAGCGCTTGTACGTATCCCCGACGAATTAGCGCCGCCAGAGGCGTTGCGCCGCCGGTGTGGACCACTACCGGTCCCGCTACTACCACCACGTCTTGCTTCTGGTCGATCGCTTGCTGCACTAGCGCCGCGGTCTGGCGCACGGCGGTTTCAAGCTGGCGTTCGGAGGATATTCCGTTCGACATGAAAGCGAACGACAGCCGGTCGCGCTCCTTCGATTCCGGCGCCACGCGGATACCGCGCATTCCCGATACCACTTCGTCTCCGGCGCGAATATCCCGCAGCCGCCGGCATGTGGCGCGTCCCCCTTGCACCACCACCAGGGCATCCATGCGCTGGTTCTCCACTTCCAGCCACTGCTGCCCGTGCCGGATCAACGTTCGATGGTTTGTAGTAGAGTAAAAATCCTCAGGCGCGCAGCGGTCGCGGTCCACCCTCCGCAACTGCGCGTCGCCCGGGTCGAGCGGCGAACAGCCCAAGCCCAGCAGTTGTTGCAGCAGGTGATCCATCGCCTCCTGCGTAGGCGCTTCCACCTTCAAGCGCAGATAAGACGGTTCACTGTTGGTGCGGCCGATACGGAATTGCTCCACTTCGAAGCGGCTGTTGTATTCGACCACTTTGTCGAAGATCTCCTCCATCACGTGCGAGTCGATGAGATGGCCCTGAGCTTCGACAACTTCCTGAAATTGCATAGAGTTTTCATTCTACCAGTCAGTCTCGCTACGAGAAATACCTTAGGAACTACCAAACTTTATGTACACACGGTTCATTGCTATCTGTTCTGCAACAGCTTATGCTCGTGACATGGCTCAGTTTTGTCCATGGCCCCCGTTCGCTCAGAACCGCGTCTTTGTCTCACTTCAAGCAAGACTGAAACCTACGATAAGTGAGCAATCTGCTTCGCAAGTGATTGCGAAAATCTATATCGCGGTGATTACGATATTGGCGGTGCTCACGGCCCTGGATGGAATCGCCTCATGGCAGCCCGCCGCGGACCTGAGCAATTTTCTCGCGTTCTTGATGATAGCGATACTCGTATCCGGGTTGAAACTGAACCTTCCGTTTATTAACCATTCGGTGTCGGTAAATTCTTTGATCATACTCCTGGGAATCATTCAACTGAGGTTGTCACAAGCTCTTGCTCTGGGGTGTTGTTCCATACTGGCGCACTATTTAGGGCAAGCGCAGAAGCGGAAGGGATTCGTCAAATTCATCTTTAGCTTGTCCAGCTTGACCGTGGCGATAGGACTTTCCCATCGCTTGTTTTACTGGTCCGGGTGGACTCCTTATACTCATCCGTTAGTCAGATCCGGGCTCGTCGCCTGCTGTTATTTTGCTACAAACGCCATCACCAGCCGTGCGGTAGTTTCGCTCAACGGACGAAAATCTTTGAATGAACTATGGAAAGACTTCGACGTCTGGTCGTGTCGCTACTACCTCCTCGGAGCCATACTCACTGGTGTTTTCAGCGAAGCCACCGCTTTGCTAGGCTGGCAAACCGCCTTGGCTGCAATTCCCGCCGTATACCTCTTGAATCATTTCTATGGCTCACACCTGGGACGGCTCGGAACTGAAAAAGTTCATGCCGAACAGTTGGCTGCCCTTCACTTGAGAACTATTGAAGCGCTTGCGTTGGCCATTGAGGCTAAGGATCATACCACGCATGACCATCTCCGCCGCGTGCAAGTTTACGCCATGGAGATTGGCAAGGAACTGAATCTATCTGCCGTCGAGCTGGAGGCCCTTCGCGCGGCGGCCCTCCTGCACGATATCGGCAAGCTCGCTGTACCGGAGCACATCATCTCCAAGCCCGGCAAGCTTACGCCCGAAGAGTTCGACAAGATGAAGACACACCCCATCGTCGGAGCGGAGATTCTGGAGAGAGTGGAATTTCCATACCCCGTCGTTCCAATCGTCGCCGCGCATCACGAGAAATGGGATGGTAGTGGCTATCCAAACGGTTTGAAGGGAGAACAAATTCCGGTTGGAGCACGGATCCTCTCGGCGGTTGATTGCCTCGATGCTCTCGCCACCGACAGGCAGTACCGTCGAGCACTCCCTTTGGATGAAGCAATGGAGGTGCTGATCTCCGAAGCTGGTACGGCTTTCGATCCCAAGATAATTTCTATACTGAAGCGCAGATACGTCGAGCTGGAACAGATGGCAAGCGGGCAGCACGCCGCTAAGTTGTCCACGGACTGTCTGGTGGAGCGCGGCGTGGCGCCGGCCGCGGGCTTCGAGTCGGGATGGGACGACAACACGTCGCTCGATCGCCAGCCGTCCAGCTTCCTAAAGGCAATCGCCGCGGCCCGCCAGGAGGCCGAGGTCATTTTCGAGATGGCGCAGGCTCCCACCAATTCACTTAGCCTGAACGAAACCCTTTCAGTCATGGCCGTTCGCATGGAGAAGTTGATTCCCTATGACGGCCTCGCCGTCTATCTGAAGGTCGACGGCAAGCTCATACCAGCGTTTGTAACAGGGGACGATTTTCGATTGTTCTCCTCTCTCGAAATTCCGATCGGAGAGGGCTTGTCGGGATGGGTAGCGGAGAACAAGAAGCCGATCCTGAATGGCAATCCGTCGGTGGAGGCTGGCTATCTCAACGATGCCACCAAGTTCAGCACGCTACAGTCGGCGATAGCGGCCCCTCTCGAGGGAATTGACGGTGTGGTCGGCGTACTGACGCTCTACCAGGCGCGCAAGGACGCATTTCTTCGCGATCATCTGCGTATCCTGACGGCGTTCAGCTCAAAGCTGGCTTTGTCCATCGAAAACAACCCGAATTTCCCAACGGCAATAGACGGCGTCGCAACAGATTATTTGACTGGCTTGCCAAACGCGCGGTCGCTATTTGTGCGTCTCGAGAGCGAAGTGAATGGTTGTCTAAGCGAGGGAACCCCTCTGGCGCTGCTCGCCTGTCACCTGGATGGATTTGGACAGGTGAATCGCCGGTTTGGCCGCTCGAAGGCGAATCGGGTTCTTCGCCTTATTGCCGATGCGATGCAATCGATCTGCAGCGATCATGACTGTATCGCCAAGATGGGTGGCGACGAATTTGTGATTGTACTTTCCGGTATTCCGGAAGAAACCATCGATTGCATGGTCGAGCGCCTCTGCGCCGCTACCCGTGAGATCGGTCTGTCGATTTGCGGCTCAGACGTCTTATCTTTGAGCGTGGGCAGGGCTTTGTTGCCTAAGGACGGCACTGAGCCGGAGGTGCTTCTAGCCGCGGGTGAGAGGCGGATGTACAAGACCAGGCGCAATAACTTGCTCGCGCGCGCGGCAACTGAATCCACTCTGTCTTTATCCAACGCACTGGGCGCAAATACTCTACGGTTCGTGGAGATGGATCACGAGGATGCGCGCGAACTGGCAAGCCGGCCCGATATTCCATTGCCCTTTGGCTGTCCGCCCGAATTGGAAGCACGAAAACTCGCGCGCATAATACGAGGCAATGGGGATTAGGGACCGCTCGCTGACGCTTCAGAGCCGCGCGCGTCAGCGAGCGGTCTGTTATTAGAACCTGTATCCGAATCCGATCGAAGGCTCGGCCCGGTGAGACAACCTGTCCAGACTATTCAGCGGGGCTAAGTCGAAGGTTGGACTGTTGTACACCAGTCCGCGGTACTCTGCCCGCAGGAAGAGCCGCTGCGTGAGATTGACATCGGCGCCCGCGCCATACACGAACGCGGCTCGGGCTTGCAGGTTGGCTCCTGGCGCATCCTTGGGATCGAACACCAGACTGCCTACGCCAGCCAGCGCAAACGGTGTGACCTTCTTCAGCGGATATCGAAACACATAGGCCGCGGTCAGTTCATGCGAGTGGGAGTTGACTCCCAGCGGGCCGCTCGACAATCCATAACTCTGGGTATTGAGAGAGTGGCCGTAGTTCACTTCCACACCGTGATTGTTGTTGAAGAAGAAGCGATAGCTGGCTAGAACACCGCCGCTATCAGTCGCTGTCTGCTCAACGCCGTTGTTTACGGTGCTCTTCAAGAAGCTGCCAAACGCCTGAACGCTCGCCTCGGATTTATACTGTGGCTTTTCATCTTGCGAGAACGCCGGCAGAGCTAACAATGCTCCACCGAGCACAAACGCACCAATAGTTTTCATTCGTAACATCGAATTTCCCCTTTTCTAAGTTTCAACCTCTTCAGTGAGATTGGATGCGGGAATAGAGGCCATAGTTGCGAGAATTTCGGCGGTGGTATACTGGGCCGGTTAGAGGTGGCTCGACATGGTCGCATCTCCTGTTCGAACGGCCTGCTTCATTCTCTTCAGTTCTCCGCTCGTGTTCTGCTCGGCTGCATTCGCGTTCGAACGAGAAGTCGAGATCGTACCCCGCGCGAAATCGAAAGCAGCCGCCGACGCCGCGAGCGGCCCGCGCGCCGATCTGCGAGTGGATGTTCCACTGGTTCTGATTCCCGTCAATGTCACGACGCCGCTCGGCGCCTCGGTCACCAGCTTGACCAAGGAAAACTTCCGGCTGTTCGAAGATGGCGTCGAGCAGACGATCGCGAATTTCGCCAATGAGGACGCTCCCGTTTCCATCGGCCTGCTCCTTGACACCAGCGGCAGCATGCGCAACAAGATGAAGAAATCCCTGGAGGCCGCCGGGGAGCTGTTCAAGACCGCCAGTTTCGATGATGAGTTCTTTCTTGTCGAGTTCAACGAGCGGCCGAAGCTCACCGCGCCCTTCACTCGCGACGCGAACGATCTTTACAAGCGCCTGGTTCGCGCCAGGCCCGTGGGACGCACCTCGCTGCTCGATGCCCTCCATCTGGCCATGGCCCAAATGAAGAACGCGCGGAATATGCGCAAAGCGATCGTGCTTCTCTCCGATGGCGGCGACAATCACAGCCGCCACACCGAGACTGAGATCAAGAAGGCGGTCCACGAGGCCGACGTGCAGATTTACGCCCTGGGTATATTCGATTCGGAGGACTCCCCAAAGCGCACGATCGAAGAGCGGAACGGTCCTCACTTGCTGGACGATCTGGCGACCGAGACCGGCGGCAAGCACTTGCCGGTAGGGAAGCTGAACGACCTTCCAGGCATCTGCGCGCGCATCGGCGCCGAGCTTCACAACCAATATTTGCTGGGGTATTATCCGGCCAACTTCGCGCGCGATGGCAAATACCGCAAGATCCTCGTGACCCCCGTCGCCCCGCCGAACATGCCGCCGCTGAAGGCGCATTCCCGGCCGGGATATATCGCCCCCGCCGAGTAGGGGTCTTGATGTATTCGTGTCGCGTATTTGACAGAGCCGCGCGCGTCAGCAAGCGGTTTTGGTGGGGCAGTCCGCCCCTATTGCCATCCGCCGCCCAGAGCCTTATACATTTGCACGACACTCAGCAATTCGTTGAGTCTGATCTCCGACAAATTCAGCTCCGCCTGAAACTGATCGCGGTCGGCATCGAGCGCATTCAGTAGCGTGTCGACGCCGCCGCGATACCGCACGTAGGCGAGCCGCGTCCGGTCCCGCAGCGCGCCCACCAGCAGTTCCTGCTGCTCGCGGCTTTCCCTCACCCTCTGGTGCGCGATGAGCGCGTTTGAGACTTCGGTGAAGGCAGTCTGAATCGTCTTCTCGTACTGGACCAGCGCGCTTTGTTTTTCCGCCTCCGCCAGCCTGACGTTCGATTTTAGCCGCCCGGCTGTAAAGATCGGCTGAGCCACTTGCGGAACGAAGCTCCACACGCTGCTCGGCCCGCTGAACAAATTCGACAGTTGGTTGCTCTGCCCGCCCAGGTTTCCGCTCAAGCTGAGTTGCGGGAAATAAGCGGCCCTGGCAACTCCGATCTCCGCATTGAACGCGATCAGGTTCTGCTCCGCCGCGCCAATGTCCGGCCGGCGCTCCAGCAGCGCGGAAGGCAGGCCGGCAGGAACCTCCGGCGGAACCTCCTGCTCCGTCAGGCTCCGTCCGCGTATCACCTCGCCTGGATTCTTCCCGAGCAGCAAGCTAATCTGATTTTCAGTCTGCTCGATGCGTTGCTCCAGCGCCGGGATCGTTTGGGACGCGGTATACACCAATTGTTCAGCCTGCCGCAGGTCCAGAAGCGTGGCCACGCCGCCGGCTTGCCGCGTCTTGATGAGATCGAGCGATTCCCGTCGCGTGACCAGTGTGTGTTGGGAGATCTCCATCTCGGCATCCAGCTCGCGCAAGCTGAAGTAGCTGGTGGCCACATCGCTCACCAGAGTCGTAATCACCGCCTTACGATTTTCATCCGCCGCCAGCAGATTGGCGCGCGCCGCTTCGGTGGCGCGCCGCAGCCGTCCCCAGATGTCCAACTCAAACGAGAGCAGATTGAGAGTCGCTTCCCCAAAGGTGCGGTTTTGCGATGGAACGAACGACGCCGGCAGTGGCAAGGAGCCGTTCCTGGAAATGCGATTGGTTTGCACATTCCCACTGGCGTCCACATTCGGGAATTGGTTTGACCGCGTAATGCCAAGGTTCGCCCGCGCCGCCTCGACGCGCGCGACCGCGTCCCGCAGGTCGTAGTTTTGCGCCAGCGCCGTTCGAACCAGGTCTTGAAGCTTTTCATCCTTGAAAACTTCAAACCACTTGAGATCGGCCAGGGACGCCGCCTCAGGCGCCGGCAGCGGCGTCGGCGCGCGAAATGTTTGAGGCGTCTGCACCGCGGGCCGGTGGTAGTTGGGCCCGACCGTACAGCCGGCGAGTAAAATCGCAGCCGCGACAGCGTACAGTAGATTCTGGCTCCTGACTCCTGACTCCTGACTCCTGGGTTCCATTCAGTCCCCCTCCGCCGGCGCCGGCGTCCGAGGCAGCATCGCAGGCGCGTGCTCCTTGCCGGCGCCGGACACCCTTTCCACGATATAAAAGATCGCCGGCACCAAGAAAATGCCGATGAAGCTCGCCGCCAGCATCCCTCCGATCACCGCCGTCCCCATGATCTGGCGCGCCACCGATCCGGCCCCGGTCGCCGTCCACAAAGGCACGCATCCGAGGATGAAGGCAAACGAAGTCATGAGAATCGGCCGCAGACGGAGCCTGGCGCCTTCCAGCGCCGCATCCACCAGAGGTTTGCCCTTTTCGAATTCATCCTTGGCGAATTCGACGATCAGAATCGCATTCTTTGCCGCCAGCCCGATCAGCATCACCAGACCGATTTGCGAGTACACATCGTTCTCGATTTGAATCGTGTAGGCCGGTGAGAAGAAGCCGAGCACAACACGGCGCAGCCACAAGATGAAGAACGCGCCGAAAATGGCTACCGGCGTACTTAACAGCACACTAAACGGCAGTGACCAGCTTTCATACAGCGCCGCCAGGATCAGAAAAACGAACAGCAGCGAAAATCCGAAGATCACCGTGGTTGAGACGCCCTCCTGCGCCTTCTTCTCCTGGAACGACATGCCCATGTAGTCGTAGCCCATTTCCCGCGGCATGGTTTGTGAGAACACTTCTTCCAGAGCTTGCATGGCCTGGTTGGAGCTAAAGCCAGGCGCAGCGCTACCGATGATTTGTGCGCTGCGATAGAGGTTGTAGCGCATCGTGAACTCGGGGCCGGGCCGCGATTCGAATTTCGTCAGCGCCGAGAGAGGGGCCATCTCACCTTTGTTGTTGCGTACGAAGAACTGGCCGACGTTCTCCGCCTTTGTCCGGAAATCGCCTTCGGCCTCGATGTAGACCTGCCACTGGCGGCCAAAGCGGTTGAAGTAGTTGATAAACAGCCCGCCCATGAAAGCCTGTATGGTCTTGTAGACATCGGCGATGGGCACGCCCTGTTTGATTACTTTGTCCCGGTCTACGGTCACAAACTGTTGCGGCACGCTTGGCAGGAAGGTAGTAGCCAACCCCGCGATCTCTTTGCGCTTGCGAGCGGCCGCAAGGAAAGTGTCCAGATTATTCGATAGGAACTCGACATCCTTGCCGGCGCGATCCTCGAGAACGAAGGTGAATCCGCCGGACGTGCCGACTCCAGGTATCGACGGCGGCGAGAAGCTGAAAGCCACGCCTTCCGGAAGCTTACTCAATTCCTGATTCAAGTGCTGCTTGATCTCCTGGAACTGTTCTGCCTTCGTCTTGCGATCGCCCCATTCCTTCAAAGTGATAAAGAAGAAGCCGTTGTAACTGGTGCGCACGAAACTCAGCAAGCTGAAGCCAATGACGCTGGTGGTATACTCCACCCCCGGCGTGTTGGCCATGATCTTCTCGATTGTCCGCGCGACCTCGTCGGTGCGTTGAAATGATGCTGCATTGGGAAGCTGAAGATTGAGATAGAAGTAGCCCTGGTCCTCATCGGGCAGAAAACTCGACGGCACTTTATTGGACAAGAAACCAGCCGCGACGCCGAAGACGATTAGCATGATAACGGCAACCGCGCTCTTGCGAATGAGCGCTCCTGAAATTCGGACATAGCTCTCCGTAGCGTGTCCAAACATGCGATTGAACCAATTGAAGAACCTCCGCAGCAATCCATGGCTTTCCGTCTTCGGCTTGAGCAGCAACGCGGAAAGCGCCGGACTGAGCGTGAGAGCGTTAAACGCCGAAAGGACCACTGAGATGGCGATCGTCACCGCGAATTGCTGATAGAGCCGCCCGGTGATGCCCGGGATGAAGGCCGTCGGCACGAATACCGCCGACAGAACCAGCGCGATGCCAATCACAGGGCCGGACATCTCTTCCATGGCCTTAAACGCCGCGTCCTTGGGAGCCAAACCGTCCTCGATGTGGCGCTCTACAGCCTCCACTACAACGATGGCATCGTCCACCACCAGGCCGATCGCCAGCACCAGACCGAACAGCGACAGCGTGTTGATAGAGAAGCCGAACATCGGGAAGAACACGAACGTGCCGATCAGCGAGACTGGTACCGCGAGCAGTGGAATCAGCGTGGCGCGCCAGCCCTGCAGAAAAATGTAGACCACGGCGATGACCAGCGCGAGCGCGATCAGGAGCGTCTCCACGATTTCTTTTATGCCTTCGGTGACTGCCCGCGTCGTGTCGAGCGACACAACGTAGTCGACATCCGGCGGGAATCGCTTCTTCGCCTCGGCCATCACCTTCTTGACGGCCGCAGCAGCGTCGACAGCGTTGGAACCCGGCAACTGGTACAGCGCCATAATGGCGCTTGGCTTCCCATTCAAGCGGCCCACAATGCTGTAGTCCTGACTGCCCAGTTCCACCCGCGCCAGGTCCTTGACGCGCACGATCCCGCCATCCGGCGTTTCGCGGACCACGATCTCTCCAAATTCCTCCGGCGACGCCAAGCGCCCTTGGGCGCGAACCGAGTAGGTGTACTCCTGGCCTTTCGGTATGGGCTCGCCGCCGACCTGGCCGGCAGGGTTCACCGTGTTCTGCGCCTGGACCGCATTTACAACATCGGGGACGGTGATTCCCAATTTGGCCAATTGATCGGGCTTCACCCAAAGACGCATCGCGTACTGGCCGGCGCCGAAAACGTTCACGTTGCCGATACCGGGCACGCGCGTGAGCTGGTCGTTGAGGTTGATGTAAGCGTAGTTGGCCAGGAACTGTGCGTCATAGCCGCCGTGAGGCGAATAGACGCCGATGAGCATCAGGGGCGCTGTTACCGACTTCTGGATCGTCACTCCATAATTGGTAACATCAGCCGGAAGCTGGGAAGCAGCTTGCGACTCGCGCATCTGGGAGAGAATCAAGTCGTTGTTGGGATCCGTCTTTACGTCGAAGTCCACGACCAACTGCATCTGTCCGTTGGCGGCGGCGTTTGTGGAATACATGTAATTCATGTTGTCCACGCCGCTCATCTGTTGCTCGATGGGGGTAGCAACCGACTGCTCGATGGTCTGCGCATCTGCGCCGACGTATGTCGCGCGGATCAAAACTTCCGGCGGGGCGATTTGTGGGAACAGGGCCACAGGCAGGCCCGCAATGCTAACCAGCCCCACAATCACCATAACGATAGAGATCACCATCGCCACGATGGGCCGGTTGATGAAAAATTTAGACATTATTGAGCCTCGCCAAATACAACCAATTGTGGGGCGGACCCCCTGGTCCGCGCGGGTCCCCCTGGACCCGCTCTTGGCAGCGAGATCAATCTCCGCTGAGCGTTGCTATATTTTGCCAACATAATCAGGCTCCCTTCTTGGATGCGGGCGAAGGCGCAAACGGCTTGGGGTTCACTTGGCTGTCCGCACGAACCTTCTGTACGCCTTCCGCCACAACGCGTTCGCCGGGCTTCAGCCCTTCATTGATAATCCACGTCGTGCCGATCCGGTCGCCCACCTTGACCGTCCGGATGCTTACCTTGTTTTCAGGATCCACGACGGCCACCTGATAATTGCCTTGCAACTCCGAAACCGCCCGCTGTGGCACTAGCAGCGCCCCACTCTGTACTCGGGTCGCCGTGCGTACTTTGGCATACTGTCCCGGCCGCAGAATATTTCCCGGATTGGCAAATAGCACCGCCAGCCGAATCGCGCCCGTGCCCTGGCTCACCTGCCGGTCCGCGAAAGAGAATCTTCCCGGCTGCGCAAAGATTGTCCCGTCCGCCAGAATCAGCTCGAACTTCAACCGCACCTCCTCGGCCTCACGGCTGACCGCACTCGGGAACCGCCTGTTGAAGTCCAGGTATTCCTGTTCGCTGACGGTGAAGTAAACCTTGATCGGATCCACCGTCGAAACCGTAGTCACAACGCCGCTGCTCGGACTGACCAGGGCGCCGACCTGTTGCTGTGCCTGCCCCGCGATGCCGTCGATAGGTGAAATCAAATGCGTAAATCCGAGGTTGAGCTCTGCCGTTTGGACCGCGGCTTTCGCTGCTTGAACCGCGGCATTGGCGCCCTGAATCTGCGCCTGGCTGGTCTCCACCGCGGCCTTCGCCACCTGGACCTGAGCCTTGGAGGCCAAGTTGTTCTGAGTGGCGTTGTCCAGATCCTGCTGGGTGATGGCCTGCTGTTTCGCCAGCGGAATGTAGCGATCCACATCGAGCTGCGTTCTGCCCTGATTTGCCTGGGCCACTGTGACCTGCGCTTCGGACGCCACCAGTTGCGCCTTAGCTTGCGCCAGTTGTCCGGTGGCCTGCGCGAGCTGTCCCTGAGCCTGCTCGAGCGTTGCTTGAAAGGGCCGCGGATCGATCTCAAACAGCGCTTGCCCCTTCCTGACGAAGGAGCCTTCCGTGTAATTCTGCTTGAGCAGATAGCCCGAAACTTGCGCCTTGATATCGGCGTTCACTAGCCCGTCGGTGGCGCCGATCCACTCGCCGTAGATCGGAACATCCTTCTGCTCCACCTGCACTACTTCGACGTCCGGTGGAGGCGGAGCCTTCGTAGCCGACGTGGACTGCGAACAGCCCGATAGACTAATAACCGCTAAGCATACTGCCGTGAAAGTTCGTTTACTCATGACAAATACAGTATTCCTCATTTTTTGCTTTTGTTGTGGCTTAGCGGGTTACGGGACTGTATTTCTGAGCCACCCCCATTGGATTGGCGGACATTGTTACGGATTCAAATGTCTGGCGGGTAGGTCGCGCCACATGTCGAAAATGCAGGGGACGGCTGCGATGACAAGAAATATTGTTTGAAATGAATTGGTTAGCTTCACTAGCCCTTTGATTTTGTAGCGCCGGCCAGTGGCTTGACGTCTCAAGCGGACCGCCCTGGCGTCGCCGTTCCTAAAAATATCCGGCATGATCGTGAACCGCGCTGAACATCGCCGTGTTGGCTCCGATACCCGCGTCAATACCGCGACGGTTCGGGTTGATCGCCTGAAAGATGACGCCGATCTCGCGTTCACAACCAGCGATAAGCGTCTTTTCTGTCCCCAACAAATTCAATATCGACCACACGCTCTTTCTTGAAGACAGTGTAGACAACGCGGAAATCCCGCCCCATGCGCACGCCGTAGCGGCCTTGGAACCTTTGAGTCGACAGGCGTCGGTCGGCGCAGCTCGCGGTGGGCGGAGGTCGGGTTGTTGTAGGGTTTATAATGTAATGCGACGCTGGCACTGAGGCCGGTCCTATTGAAGACATTGAAGCCCGTGGAGACGGCCCGGAGGTAACTCAAAGAGCAAACGAGCACGCCTTTGCACGACGTACCGTGAGCAACGATATGCAACTACTTTCATGGCTGACAACATTTCTGTGCATGTTTTATTGCATGAGATCCGCGACTGCGTTCCTGCAACACCACGCTCGATTGTTTACCGCGGCGGCGCTGCGTTCGCTCGGCTGGGCACTCGTACTCATTTACTATCACGAGGCGCCCGTACCAGAGACTTTAACGCGCCGGGACTCGATAATGGGGAATCTCGTCGTATGAAGCGGGCAATACCAGGAACGTCGTCTACCACTAGACTGGCTGTTCGGGGCCTTGCGGCTGCTTGCGTGGTGTTGGCGGGGGTTCTCCCGACCACCGCGCAAACTTTCAATTACGTATTTTCGAGTTGCGCCTCCGGCGTCACGATGCAGGTGACTTTTCCGGTCACGACAACCATACCATCTCCACCGGTCGGGTTCCAATACGTCTCCCTTTCAGCCACTTTCATCCTGACCATCAATGGGTCCTCACAAACCTTTAACGGCCTCTCCGCCGCTGCTGTGACCTACTCGCCGAATACCGGAACCGGCGTGCCGCCAACCACCGACGTAGGGTTCGATCCTGCTGCCGGTCAAGGAGGCCCCCCGTGGATCGTAATGCTTCAGGGCAGCGGGAACCTCTTACCCAACGGTCTGACCCCGACGCTTCCACCCCTCTCCGCCTGGGCCCTGGCGGGCGTGCCGAGCAATGTCGCCATGCATTACGACTACATCGCCGCCAACGGCCAGTTCTACCAGATCGACACATTCGGCCCCTGCAGCAGTTCAGGCGCCGGCTCGGGCCCGTCCGCGTCCGACCTCGACAAATCCCTCGGCAATCCCAAGGACGCTCCTGGATGCCCCGTCTGCGGCGACCTGCCCAGCGGCGATCCGATCGGCGTCGGAACCGGCAATATGTTCGAGGAGGTCGCTGACTATCGGACCTCCGGAGCGAACCCGCTGGGCTTCACCCGCTATTACAACAGCATGGGCGGCTCGAACACCTTCGCCACCACGCTCGGCACGAACTGGCGCTCGAACTACGACCGCTATCTGCGCATTGTGTCCGCGTCGTCGGTCACGGCCGAGCGGGCCGATGGCCAGCAGGTGAACTTCACTTTGACGAGCGGCGCGTGGACCACCGATACCGATGTGGATATCAAGCTCACCAACTCCGGCTCGAGCTGGACCCTGACGGATACACACGATACTGTCGAGACTTACAGCGTAGCGGCCGGCGCGTCTGAAGGACTGCTGCAAACCATCCGCGCGCGCAATGGCTACACGCAGACTCTGCAATACGCGTCGGGCAATCAACTCGCGTCCGTCGGCGATTCGTACCACCGGCAACTGAGCCTCGCTTATAGCGGCGGAAAATTGCAGACGGTCACTACTCCGGACGGGCTGATTCTCACTTATGGCTACACCGGCGCCCTGCTCACCTCCGTCGGTTACTCCACCACTCCTCCCACCAGGCAGACTTATGTTTACGAGAACACCGCGCTGCCGTCGGCGCTGACCGGCGTCATCGACGAGAACGGCAATCGCTACAGCACCTGGACATACGACCCGAAGGGCCGCGCGCTAACCACTCAGCATGCGGGAGGCGCGGGACTCATCACGTTCACGTATAACGACACCGACAGCAGCCGCACCGTTACCAATGCGCTGGGTGAGCAGGAGGTGTACAAGTTCAGGACGCTGCAAGGTATCCCGAAGGTGACCGAGATCGACCGGACGGCGTCGGCTACCCTGCCCGCGGCGACGCGCAAATTCACGTACGATACCAACGGCTACAAGGCGAGCGAAACCGACTGGAACGGCAATGTCACCAACTACGTGAACGACGCCCACGGGCAGGTCACCAGTATGACCGAGGCCGCGGGCACGCCGCAGGCGCGCACCATCACCGCCACCTATCTGAGCGACTATCGCCTCCCGTCGCAGATCGTGACGCCGGGGCTCACGTTCAGCTTCACCTACGACGCGAACGGCGAATTGCTGACCCAAAAACTGACCGACACGACGACCACGACTGTGCCCTATTCGACCGCCGGCCAGACGCGGACCTGGACGTACACATGGTCGAATTTCCTGCTCGCTTCGGTGCAATCGCCGCGCACCGATGTAAAAGGCCTGACCACGTTCACATACGATTCGAGCGGCGCGCTGACAGAGATGACTAACGCGCTCGGCCAGACGACACAGATCGCCCAGCGTCTTCCGGGAGGGTTGCCGCAGTCCATGGTCGACCCGAACGGCGTCACGGCCAGCTTCACGTACGATGCCCGGCTGCGATTGCTGTCGGGCACGGTGATGACCGCGGCTGGTCCGCTCACGACGAGCTACAGTTACGATAGGGCCGGGAATCCCATTGGTGTCGCGCTGCCGGATGGCTCCGCGCTCGCCAATACCTACGATGCCGCGCACAGGCTGACGGCCGTTACCGATCTTTTTAACCAGAGCATCTCGAATACGCTCGACGCGAAAGGCGACCGGACGCAGAGCAGCGTCGCGGACGCAAGCGGGACTTTACAGCACAGCCATTCTGGCAAGTTCGATGCGCTCGGCAGATTGCTGCAGAACATCGGCGGCGCCGGTCAAACCACCAGCTACGCTTACGACTCGAACGGCAACGCGCTCACCGTCACCGACCCGCTGGGCCATGCGGCGCATCAGGCCTACGACGCCCTCAACCGCCTGATTGCGGTCACGGACCCGGCCGGGAGCGTGACCGCGACGAGTTACGACGCGCGCAATCGGCCTATCAGTGTCACCGATCCGAATGGCGGCGTCACCACCTACGTCTACGACGGCTTTGGCGACATGATCCAGCGCGTGAGCCCGGATTCGGGGACCACAGTCTATCGCTACGATCTCGACGGCGACCTGACGCAGAGCGTCAACGGCGCGGGCGCAGTCGCCAATTACACCTACGACGCTCTTGGCCGCGTGATAACGGCGTCCTATCCTGCCGATGCCGCCGAGAATGTAACCTACACATACGATCAAGGCAGCTTCGGGATCGGCAGGCTGACGGGAGTCGCCGATGCCGCCGGAACGCTGGCCCGGTCCTACGACGAGCGCGGGAATCTGCTGGGCGAAACGCGCACGAACGGCTCGGCCACGTTGATTACCACGTACACTTACGATGCTGCGAGCCGCCTGGCGTCGGTCACCTATCCCTCCGGCTGGACGGCCGCATATACACGCGACATGATGGGGCGCGTGACGGCGGTGACCGCGCAGGCCGCGGGCGCGGGCGCATCGGTCCCTGTGCTGGCGGGCGTAGCCTATCAGCCCTTCGGGCCGGTCAACGCGCTGACGTTCGGCAACGGCGTCGCGGAGACGCGCGGCTTCGATCTCGACTACCGTCTTAGCGGTTTGGCCGACACCGGAACGGCCGCTCTGCAAAGCCTTACCTACGCCTACGACGCGGCCAACAACGTGTTGTCCATTACCGACGGCGTCACGGCCGGAAACAGCCAGAGCTTCGGCTACGACAAGCTGAACCGTCTGGCCAGCGCGTCCGGCGGCTACGGCAGCTTCAGTTACACCTACGACAGCGTAGGCAACCGGATGAGCGAAGGCGTGGGGGGCGCGCCCACAACCTATGCCTATGCGGCGAAAAGCAACCAACTGTCCGCCGTCACCGCAGGCGGGGTGACGCAGCCGATCGGCTACGACAAGGCGGGAAACGTCAACAACAACACGATCTACAACCAGGCGGGACGGCTCGCGGCAGTGATGGCGGGGAGCAGCCCCGTCGCGCAATACACGTACGATGCCTTCGGGCAGCGGCTGGAGAAGGTGGGCGCGGTTTCCGGAACCACCTTTTACCAGTATGATCTGGGCGGCCGCCTGCTGGAAGAGAGCGACGGCCAGGGGAATCCGCTGGTGGATTACATTTATCTTGGCTCGCTGCCCGTCGCGACCCTCTCGCCGGCCACGGGCCAGATTTATTTCCTGCACAATGACCGGCTGGGCACGCCCCAGCTCGCGACCGACAGCGGCCAGAACGTAGCCTGGCTCGCCGATTACGGACCGTTCGGCGAGATGAGCGCGGTCCCGGCCGGAATCGTGCAGAACCTGCGTATGCCCGGTCAGGAATTCGATGTCGACACCGGGCTCTATCACAACGGCTTTCGCGACTACAATCCGGCCTGGGGCCGGTACCTGCAAAGCGATCCGGCCGGACTGGCAGCGGGGGTGAACACGTACACCTATGCGGAAGGCAATCCGGCGCAGTTCACCGATCGCCTGGGGCTTGCGCCTGCTGGCGCAGCTACTGCATTGGCTTCCCAGGTCCCGTTAAACTTCCTGTACACGCAACAGAATGCCTGCCTTGCCGCGGGCTTTCAGCCCTTTGTTTGCGCAGCCCCCAACAACAACGAAACCGCGGCGTGGGCTGCCATGGAGCAGCGCACCGATCAGGAGGCCCTGTTTTTCGCGGCAGTCGTGCCTGTCACCTTTGCGGCCACCCTGTCGTTTGCAGTGGACGGACTCACGGCTCTCGGGTATTTAACGCTAGGCGCCGCGGATGCCGCGGATGTTGCGGGGGTGGCCCAGTTGGTACCGGTTCTTTCGGCCGCTTCCCTGGAGTTGAAGGCAATGGCCGGCGAACTCAATCCTTTCGACTTTACTCCCTCAGGCGACGTTTTTGGGACGGTGGGAGATATTCTTTCGGTTGCCCTGCCCGGAGAGCAGGGACTGTTGAAACTGGCAACGGCGGCGCCAGGCGTCCTCAAGGACGCCTACGACTACTTCAAGAATGTATTCGGCGCTGACTCGACCACTCCGGCCTGCCCGAACGCGGGAAAGTAATCGGCGCTGCAAGCTCAATTCGGGCTTAACTAAATAAATAAATGAACGATTGGCGCGGTGTCGGGGCCCATTATCCGCAACGGCTGCGGTCCGGTCACAAGACATCAAAATATTCCTAACCTCTCTATCCGCTTGAAAACACTAGATAGGCGGTCCAAGTTATTTTCCGTAAGACTTGCCAAGCAAGATTCGCCTGCTACTGTTGGAATAGAGAGGGGGATGTTTGCCAGCGAATCTGCAGCCCAAGCGTCAGCGCGGGGGAGTTTTTGGACGGAGCGGCCAAGTATGAAACGAACCATAATGTTCGGCCAAAAACTAACAACCCATTTATTATCAACAAATATTTTCAAAAAACCGAACATTCATGTTCTAATTCCGCGCCGCCATCCGCTCCTCGACAATCCGCCCATCGAACAAATGCACGGTCCTGTCAGCAAACTCGGAGTACCTCGGATCGTGAGTAACCATGCAGATCGTCGCGCCAGACTTATGCAGCTCCCGCAACAACGCAATCACGGCCTCCCCGTTCTGCGAATCCAGGTTCCCAGTAGGCTCGTCGGCCAACAGGATCAGCGGATCTCCGCCCAGCGCCCGAGCCACGGCCACGCGCTGCTGCTGCCCGCCGGAGAGCTGCGAAGGATAATGCTTCATCCGATGCGACATGCCCACTCGTTCCAGCGCCTCGAGCACCCGCTTCTTGCGGTCCGCCCCCGGCATGTTGCGATAGGTGAGCGGCAGTTCCACGTTTTCGTAAACCGTCAGGTCCCCGATCAGGTTGAACGCCTGAAAAATGAATCCGATCTCCCGATTTCGGATGCGCGACCGCTCACCCATCTTGAGCCCGTCCACTGGCCGCTCGTTGAGCCAGTATCCGCCGTCGCTGGGCGAATCGAGCAGCCCCAGGATCGAAAGCAGCGTCGATTTCCCGCATCCCGAGGGACCCGAAATCGAAACCCACTCCCCGGCATGGATGTCCAGGTGTATCCCCGCCAGCGCATGAGTCTCCACTTCGTCGGTCAGAAACTTCTTGGTTACGCCTTCCAGCCGGATCAGTGCCTTGTCCATGCAGATAAATACGATCAAAGCCAATTTTCGTTCGTGAAAAAGTGCATAATACTATCGAAAAAACTTGACAACAACACACTAAAGTTTGATAATGGAGTTGGGCTAATACCACAGCCCGATGCGTCAGCGCGGGGGACAGACTAGGGTTAACACAGCCCCAAGCGTCAGCGCGGGGGCACTTTCGAAGTTTAGTATCGAGGAGAGAAGAGAATCTGTTATGGGCAAAATCATAGGTATTGATCTGGGAACCACCAACTCCGTCGTGGCCGTCATGGAGGCTGGCCAACCGACGGTCATCCCCAACCAGGAAGGCAGCCGAACCACGCCATCGGTTGTGGCATTCACCAAGAGCGGTGAACGGCTGGTCGGCCAGGTAGCCAAGCGCCAGGCCATCACCAATCCTGAAAATACCATTTTTTCCATCAAGCGCTTCATGGGACGCCGGCATGAGGAAGTCAGTGAAGAGATGAAAATGGTTCCTTATAAGGTTGTCCGTGGCGACAACGGCGACGCCCGCGTGGAAATCATGGGCAAGAAGTATTCACCTCCGGAAATCTCGGCGTTGATCCTCACCAAGCTCAAGGAAGCCGCCGAAGCCTATCTCGGAGAAAAGGTCAGCGACGCCGTCATCACGGTTCCGGCCTACTTCAACGACGCTCAGCGCCAGGCCACCAAGGACGCCGGCCGCATCGCTGGCCTGGACGTCAAGCGCATCATCAACGAGCCCACTGCCGCGGCGCTGGCTTATGGTCTGGATAAGAAAAAGAACGAAACAATTTCCGTCTACGATTTCGGCGGCGGCACCTTCGATATCTCGGTGCTCGAGGTCGGCGAAGGCATCGTGGAAGTCAAATCCACCAATGGCGACACGCACCTCGGCGGCGACAACATCGACCAGCGCATCATCGACTGGATCATAGGCGAGTTCCGCAAGGAGCAGGGCATCGACCTGTCCAGGGACCAGATGGCTCTGCAGCGTCTCAAGGAAGCTTCCGAGAAAGCCAAAATGGAGCTTTCCACGCTGCTCGAGACCGAGATCAACCTGCCGTTTATCACCGCCGACGCCACCGGTCCCAAGCACCTTGTAATGAAAATTACGCGCGCGCGTTTCGAGCAGATGGTGGACGATATTCTCAACCGCTCGGTCGGTCCCTGTAAGCAGGCCATGACCGACGCCAGCGTGACCCCGAGCAATATCGATGAAGTGGTTCTGGTGGGCGGCTCGACGCGCATTCCGAAGGTTCAGAAAATCGTGCGCGACCTGTTCCTCAAGGACCCTCATCAGGGCGTGAATCCGGACGAAGTAGTCGCCATCGGCGCCGCCGTCCAAGGCGGTGTCCTGGGCGGCGAAGTCAAAGACGTCCTGCTGCTCGACGTAACCCCGCTGTCTCTTGGTATCGAGACACTGGGTGGCGTGTTCACCAAGCTGATCGAGCGCAACACCACCATCCCCACGCGCAAGAGCGAGGTGTTCTCCACCGCCGCCGATAGCCAGACGTCGGTCGAGATCAAGGTCCACCAGGGTGAGCGTGCCATGGCCCGGGATAACCGGCTGCTGGGCGTCTTCCAGCTCGTCGGAATCCCTCCGGCCCCGCGCGGCATTCCACAAGTTGAGGTGACCTTCGATATCGACGCCAACGGCATCCTCAACGTGACGGCCATGGATCGTGCCACCAAGAACGAGCAAAAGATCACCATCAGCTCCTCTTCCGGCCTGTCCAAGGACGAAGTGGACCGGATGGCCAAGGACGCCGAATCGCATTCCGCCGACGACCGCAAGAACCGGGATGCGATCGAATCGCGCAACCGTGCCGACGCGATGATTTACAACATCGAGAAGACCCTCAAGGAGCATCGCGACAAAGTTGGCGAGGAAGAAGCCAAGAACATCGAGACCGCCATCGCCGATACGAAGAAAGCGATGACAGGCGGCACGACCGAAGAAATCAACGCCGCCACCGACAAACTGACCGCGGCCAGCCACAAGCTGGCTGAAGCGATGTACAAAGCGTCCGCTGCCACGCCTGGTAGTGACGGCGCAGGTCCTGCCCCCGGCGCAGGCCCGTCAGCCGAATCGAAGAAGAAAGACGACGTAGTTGACGCCGAGTTCGTCGACGTCGAAGACAAGAAGTAAACGCGTAGGGCCGGGGAGACCCGGCCCTAGCTAGAAGCTAAAAGCTAAAAGCTAGAAGCTAAAAGCTAAAAGCTAAAAGCTAAAAGCTAAAAGCTAAAAGCTAAAAGCTAAAAGCTAAAAGCTAAAAGCTAGAAGCTAGAAGCTCCCTTATGCCCGCGACACACGACTACTACGAGACCCTCAAGGTCGACCGTAAGGCGTCTCCGGACGAAATCCGGAAGTCGTACCGCCGCCTCGCGCGCAAATATCACCCCGACCTCAATCCCGGCGACAAAGCCGCCGAAGATCGCTTTAAGAATCTCCAGGAAGCCTATGACGTTTTGAGCGAGCCGAAAAAACGCCAGATGTACGATCAGCAGGGCTTCTATTCCGATACCGGTTTCGCTGCCGGCGCTGGAGCCCCCCCGCAAGGTAACGGAATGGGCTTCTCCGGATTCGATTTCTCAGACTACTTTTCCCAGTCCCAGGGTGGTGGCCCGAAGTCCCGCTCATCCCGGCCAACTGCGGAATCCAGTGGTGGATTTCGAGACCTATTCTCACAATTCTTCAAAGGCAGCGCCGAGAGCGAAGAATCCCCCACCGCGCAGCCTGGCACCGACCTGGAATACGCGCTCGATATCGACTTCTGGCAGGCTATTCGAGGCACTCAGATTCGCCTCGGCATCAGCCATCAGGAAGTCTGCGAAACCTGTCACGGAACCAAGGCCGCTCCCGGTGGCGGTTCCCTGAAGTGCCCTCAATGCGACGGCACCGGAAACGTGACCCAGATGGCGGGCTCGATGAAATTCAACCTGACCTGTCCCCGCTGTGGCGGTACCGGAAAGCTGCAGAGTGTCTGCCCCACCTGCCATGGCGACGGCCGCGTCCTGCGGACCGAATCTGTCGAAGTGCGGATTCCGCCCGGCGCGCAGAATGGCTCGCGCCTGCGTGTAGCCGGCAAAGGGAATGCCGGGACAATGGGGATGCCGCCCGGCGACCTATACATCACGCTGCGAGTGGAGCCGCACCCCGTATTCCAGCGCGATGGCGATAACATCGAGATCCGTGTTCCGGTGACGGTCACCGAAGCCGGATTAGGCGCCAAGATCGAAGTCCCGACCATCGACGGCCGCGCGCTTCTCAAGATCCCGCCCGGCACCCAGAACGGGCAGAAGTTCCGCCTGCGCGAAAAGGGCGTTCTGAACTCCCGCAAAGGAACCCACGGTGACCAGATTGTGGAAGTAACGCTGGTGGCTCCCAAGGTTCAGGACGAGCGCACCAAGGAGATCCTGCGCGAGCTGGCGCAACTGCATCCCGAGGACCCGCGCGCGGCGATTTGGGAAAAAGGTGTAACGCCATGAAGAAGGCAAAATCCAGAGGCGCGTATATGATCTCGTCGGTTGCGGAGCAGTACCAGATCCATCCTCAAACCCTGCGTCTTTACGAGCGCGAAGGTCTAATCAAGCCATCCCGTAGCGACGGCAACACCCGCCTATACACTGACGAGGATCTGGAGCTGCTGGAAGTAGTGCTGCACCTCACGCGCGATCTCGGTGTGAACCTGGCCGGCGTTGAAATCATCCTCAACATGCGCGCCAAGATGTCGGAGATGCAGCGCCAGATCGAGGAGTTTGTCTCCACGCTCAATCAGGAAATGGTCACCCGCTCCAGGCCCGCGCGCCGCCAAGAATCAAACTCTCTGATCCCGGTGGTCAGGACCAGGTAGCATGTGGCGTACGCACTCGTGCGTGCAGCGCCGACACTCGTGTCGTCGCTCTTAGATCTCAAAGTACCGCCGAATCCGGCTGAGCAGATCGCTGCGATTCTGCAGCTCTCTCTGCCTGGCGGCCTCATCGCTCAATTTCTCGCGAACGGCCGCAAGACCCTCCTGACGGTTGGCCAGCAGCCCCGCGATATCGGCAGCCACATCCGGCCTTCCAGCGAACACCGCATCCAGATCAGCCTTGGCAATCTGGTAGCAATCCACCTGATCGAGAGCCAGCGCGGTCGCCGTACGGCGTTCCCCGGTCAGCAGCGACATCTCGCCAAAAAAATCACCCGGCGCGAGACAAGCCACTTGCTCCGATAACCCCGAGTCATTCGAAAGCAGAATCCGCACGCGGCCGCTCTTCACTATATAGGCCGAGTCGCCTGCATCGCCCTGCCGCAGGATGACCTCTCCCGGAGCGAACGACGCCTTCCGCATATGCGTGGCGAGCTGCCGCGTCTCCTCCTCGTTCAGACACTGCACCACCTCGATTCGCCGCAGCAGATCCATCCGCTCCTTGGACTCGGCATCCAGGTCCGGCGCCGCTTCAGTCCGCTGCTCCACCATGTAAGGGATCGAGCTAAGCGGCGCGCCGATCCTGGTCAGCGCGAAATTGATGCGCGTTCGCACGCCGGAAATGTCCACCAACTCGAAGCCGGGCCGCATCAGCCAGACCAGCGCCCCATACTCCACGTACTGCGGATGGTACTCGACGACGATGCAGCGGGGCTTGGGATTCTCGGCGATCCCCTCCATCGGCGAAGCGCCGAGCGCCTGCTCCACCGCTTCAACGACCGCCGCCGGGCTGTAGCCGTAGTGAAGTTGAAATACCACCAGCTTGCGGTGCTTCATCGGATCGCCCCCGCTGCTGGCCGTGCGCCCCAGGATAGTCACCGCCGACCGCATCAGCGCGCTGTTGGGCGCGAGTATGGTGTCGTGGTCGGGAGTCTCGAGCGCGGTGTGCCGCAGGCGCACGCTGCGCACCTGGCCGTAGAACTGATCGGTCCGGATCCAATCGCCTTCCCGGATCGTCCGCTCGAACTCCAGAACCAGCCCACCCGCCAGGTTTCCCAGCAGGTCCTGCATGCCGAACCCGATGACGGCCGTGGCCACTGCCGAGGTCGCGATAATGCCAGTCAAGTTGACGCCCACCCGTGTCAGCAGCACAATCAGGATGGCCACATAGCCCACTCCGATGATCAGATCGCTGAGGATGCGCGGCGCCCGCCAGCGTCTCAGGATCACCTGGAACACGAAGACCACCGCCAGCAGCATGCCAATCAGCTCCAGGATGGCGCGAGCCGTCTGTGCGATCCAGAGCGGGGACGCGGGCAACGCGGTGCCCAGCCATAAGACCAACGCCGCCACCGACAGCGCCCAGACGAATCCGATGCGCCGCCGCTCCGCCGGCGCCAGTCTCCACAGGAGTATCGAGGCGCAAATCAGCCCGAGCAGGGTCCAGCCAAGTTCCGAATGCACTGGGAGCCAATGTACAATGGGAACAGCCATCATGTCGAGAGCTTATCTTGCGCTGTTACTGGTTTCGGGTCTGTGGGCGCAGAGCCCAGGCGGCTTTTTCGACAAGGCGCCTCCCGACGTGGAAGAGGCCTTGCGGGCCCGGATCACCGCGTTCTACCAGGCCCACGTGGACAAGAAGTTCCGCCAGGCCGACGAGTATGTAGCCGCCGACACCAAGGACTTCTACTACGAAGCCAACAAGCCGGCCTACCTGGCTTTTGAGATCGGCAAGATCACCTATTCGGACAATTTCACCAAAGCCAAGGCCGTCGTGAGCTGTAAGATTCGCTTCCCGATACCGGGCTTTGATGAAGCCCCCGTGATGGCGCCGGTCCCCAGCACATGGAAGCTCGAGAATGGGCAGTGGTATTGGTATGTCGATCAGAAGGTCGGCAGGGATACACCCTTCGGCGTCATGCCTCCAGCGGCCGGGGCCGCGCCCACAGGAGGCTTCCCATCGCTGGCCTCCGCTCCCAGCGTCGAGATGCTGCAGAAGAGTGTCCAGGCTGACAAGAACGCGGTGCAGTTGAGCGCTAAGGAACCGTCCTCCGATCTGGTCACTATTTCCAACAAAATGCCCGGCAACATTTGGCTGCAGGTCGATGCTCCCAAGACTCCCGGTCTGGAAATCGCTTTGGATCGGGGAGAGTTGAAGTCGGGCGAGGAAGCCAAGATCACCTTCCATTCCGAGCCTCAGGAAAAGCCGGTAGCCCGCTTCGCTCAAGTCCGAGTGACGGTGCTTCCGACCAATCAGGTGATTCCCATCACCGTGGCGATCCGGTAACAGAACGCGCGGGACCGTAGAGCACCCGGCCCGGACGCTCGGCCGTCATCTTGCCATCGGCCAACACCAGCTGGCCGTTCACCAATACATGGTGGAATCCTTCGGCGTACTGGTGAGGATGCTCGAAATCGGCTTTGTCGACGACCCGTGCGGGATCGAACACAGACACGTCGGCTTTCATCCCGGGCCGTAACAGCCCGCGATCGAAGATCCGAAAGCGAGCAGCGGGCAAGCTCGACATGCGCCGCACCGCATCTTCCAAGGTCAGGACTTTCCGCTCGCGCACATAGCGCCCCAGCACGCGCGCGAAGGTCCCGTAGTTGCGGGGATGCGGCACATCCTTTCCGAACAGCGGAATCCCGCCATCGGAGGCGATCATGGTGAACGGAAATCGGAGAATGCGCTCCAGGTCTTCCTCGGAGATAGCGTGATAGATGGCCGAACAGCCTCCTTTGCGCTGTAGGTCAATGGCGGTCTCGGCCGCGCTGGCGAAGGTCACAGGCACTCCGCGCGCCGCCGTCAGCTCGGCCAGGTTCTTGCCGGCCAGCGACGGATCGAACGAGCAGCTTGCCAGGACGACATTCTTTGGGTCGCCGCCGCCGCGATCGTTCTCGATCCGATCGGCGATGCCAGCCACGATGCGAGCCCGTTGGTCCGGCGCCGCGAGCCGCTCGATGAGCGCCTGCTGTCCGCTTTCGAGCGACCATTGCGGGAACAGCGCGCCGGTACCGGTGCTCGAAGCGGTATAGGGATACTGGTCGATAGTAACATCCACGCCGCGCGCGCGGGCTTCCTGCACCAGGCGCAGCGTGTCGATGCTGCGGCCCCAGTTGCTGCGTCCCATGATCTTGTGGTGTGTGATCTGGGTGGGCAATCCACCCTCTTCGCCGATGCGGATTGTCTCCCGCACCGAGTCCAGAACGCCGGCCGCTTCATCGCGCATGTGCGAGGTGTGGATGCCGCCCATAGCACCGGCCACCTTGGCGATCTCGATCACTTCTTCCGTGGGGGTGAAGATTCCCGGCAGATAGAAGAGACCGGTGGAAAGCCCGAAGGCGCCATCCAACATGGCTTGCCGGGTGAGTTCCCGCATGGCGGAGATCTCCTCCGGGGTGGCCTTGCGGTCCTTGAGGCCGATGACCTTCTCGCGAATGCTGCCCTGGCCAACCAGCGTGCCGAAATTGACGGAAAACTGCGTGGCAGCCAGCTTGTCGAGGAAAGGCTTCAGCGGCAGAGGCGAGCTGCCGTCGGGACCTTCGATCAGCGTGGTTACCCCTTGGCGGATCTGGTTCTCGGCCGCCGGCGATTCGAAGATGCCTCGGCGGGCGTGGCTGTGCGTGTCGATGAAGCCAGGCGCGACCACCAGGCCCTTGGCGTCGAGAGTCAGCCTGCCGCTCGAGCGCCCGGTTGGACCGACATAGGCAATGGTGTCGCCTTGAATGCCGACGTCGCCGATGAACCATGGATTGCCAGCGCCGTCGACGATGCGGCCGCCGGAGATCAGGATGTCGTAGGTGGGAGTCTGTGCGAGCGCGACGGCGCACAAGCACAGGACGAAGAAAAGTTGCCGCAGCATGATGACGGCGCTCTTTAGGTAGTCAGGTTGTAAACCAAGCCGAACGGATCTTTGATATAGCATCGCGGAAAATTCGGCTCATCCTTGACGATTTCGCAACCATTATTTACCAGCCGGAGCTTCGCTTCTGCGACACTATCGACCGTCACCTCCAGGACTGGACCCAGCGCGGGACCTCGCTCGATGAACAAGTTGATACGTTCGCCATGGAGGCTGATCATCTGCGGGTTCTCGTCGGTGACCTCGAATCCAAGCTGCGTGACGTAGAAGGCCGCCGCAATCTTTGGATCTTGCGCTTGAATCAGAATATCCGCGCCAAACTTGTTTGCCATGTTCGTCCTCTCGTTCTACTCACGCCGTCCGCTCGGCGCCTACATCTTATGTAAGTCTATCAAGACCAAGTAACACTACACTGGAAGACGAGTCGCACAGCATGTACTGGAATTCCGTAGTATCATGAAATGGAATTTGAGCGGCACGGTGCCAAAGCCGCCATCAGCCCGGAGGGAAATGCAACATGAGCAAGACGACTACTTCCAGAAAAACGCCTAATCCCCCGAGGCCGATGCCCGCCGCAGAAATCGAGCGGGCCGCGCGTTCCGACCGTGACGCGCGACCGCTGACCGAAACCGATCTTAAGCGGATGAAGCGAACGCCGCAAGCGAAAATCATTCGTCGGGCTTTGGAATTAACGCAAGAGGAATTTGCAGTACGTTATCATATCCCCCTTGGCACGCTGCGAGATTGGGAACAGGGCCGCACAGAACCGGACCAACCCGCGCGGGCGTATCTGACGGTTATTGCCCGCGATCCGGATCGCATTCTGCGTATGTTGAACGCCGAGCCGCACTGAGCTTCGGTCGTGTTTCGTGCATCTGAGCGAGCCTTTAAGCGGGTTGAGCGACCACTGCTCGGGCGGCGGCGTTCCTGGCCACCAAGGCCTGTGCCACTCCGGCTAGTTGGTCCATCTGGGCCGCGGAGAGCGGCGAAGAATACGGCAGGATCGGACCAGTTTCAGCAACGCCGGCAAGAGCAGTCGCGTAGTGCAGGACCTTCGAGGGGCCCCAGGCATCGCGCAGATCTTCGAGCGGCAGGAACTCGGCTCGCAGGGCTCGAGCGGCGTCGTAGTCGCCGCGCGAACACGACGCGAAGATCTCGTTGCTGAGGCGCGGGGCGATGCAGCCGGAGCCAGTCGTAAAGCCGTTCAAGCCAAAATCGCGCAGATGACAGATCGCCGGCCGCTCGCCGATCCCGCTGATCACTTTGCTGCGATCCACCCGGCGCAATAGGCTCTCCAGATATTTGTCTTTGGAAGGGTCGTCTCGCACGACCGCGTACTTGATACCGACGCAGACGCCGAAATCGATCAATCGCGCCACTGCGTCGAGGCCTGCTTCTTTGTCAGAGCCGAAATTGTTCTCATCCTTCAGATAAGCGAGCAGCGGAGTTTCACAGGCATCGGCGATCTCCCGCAATCCCTGTTCGAGGCCGAGCGCGTCGCGCGGATCGCCGCAGGGTAGAGCCAGCGCGCAGGGGAAGCGATGCTTACGCAAAAGCGGGGCCTGGTCCATGGCGCGGCCGTAGGACGGGCCCACGCTGGGAATCACTACGCCATCGAACGCGAGGCCGGAGAGCCAATCGAGCAGCTCCTGGTAATCGGCCAGAGTGATGTGATAGAGAAGCGCGTTGCCGCCGTAGATCAGCCGCGTGATTCCGCCCTCGGCCATGTGGCGGACGAGCCTGTCATTCTGCGCAAAATCGATCGAACGCTTGGAATCGTTTTTGCGCGCCAATGGCGGCACGGGAAGAACGCCATGAAAGTCCAGCATCAGAAATCAATCTCCACTTCATCAACATAACACCAACCCCAATCTTCCCCCGGCTGGAGCGATTGCATGATGGGGTGCTTCGTCGCATGGAAATGCTTGGTGGCATGCTTATTCTTAGATGAATCGCAGCAGCCGACATGGCCGCAGATTCGGCAGATTCGCAAGTGAACCCACGTGTCGCCCATCTTGAGGCATTCCTCACAGCCATTCGTTCGCGGCTTGACGTCGCGCACCTGGCCGAGATGTGTGCAGGTCGTTTTCATATCTCTAGGTTAGCCAATGTCCCGGTATTGCGTTCGTAAGCGCATCAGTTCCTGCTTCAACCCGGCTGTAATTTGCGCCGACGCCGGGTTGCCGTAGACATTTTTCAGCTCGTTTGGATCTTCCTTCAGGTCGAACAATTCCCAGTAGTCGCCTTCGCTGTAGTATTCGATGAGCTTGTAGCGGTCCGTGCGCACGCCGCGATGGGGACCGACGCGATGCGGGGTGAAGTATTGAAAGCTCGGATCGCTCATGGCTTCTTTCCCCTTGCCGCGAAGCGTCCAGGAGTTTTCGTAATAGGAATAATATGCGGACTGGCGCCAATCCTGCGGAGTCTTCCCTTCGAGGAATGGGCGCAGGCTGCGGCCTTGCATCGTTTCGGGGATTGCCACGCCGGCGAAGTCTAGCATGGTCGGGGCGAAGTCTATGTTCTGAACCATGTGGTCCACTACTCTGCCGGTTACTCCCAGGCGCGGATAGCACGCCAGCAGCGGGACACGCAACGACGGCTCATACATGAAGCGCTTGTCGTACCAGCCGTGCTCGCCGAGGAAGAATCCGTTGTCGGAGCTGTAGAGAATGAGTGTGTCGTCAGCTTGTTTGGTGTCATCGAGGAACTTCAAGACGCGCGCCAGATTCTCATCCACGCCGTAGGTGGCGCGGTAGTAATCTTTGACGAAGCGCTGGAAAATCCACTTCTTGCGGTCGGGTGCGGAGAGGCCTTTCGGCAAGTCCTTATAGTCGTCCGCCAGGCTGAGGTCGAGGCGCATGTCTTCGGCTTCTTTGGCCAGACGGCGGGTTGCATAATCGTCGTTGAATGTTTCGGGATAGGGAAGCTCGATATCCGAAAACATGTTGGCGTGCCTGGGAGCGGGCTTGAACGGGCGGTGCGGGGCCTTGTGCTGATAGACCAGGCACCAGGGCTTTTCGGAGCCGGCGCTCTTCAGAAAAGTGAGAGCCAGGTCCGTGGTTACGTCGGTGGCGTAGCCGGGAAACTTCTTGCGCGTGCCCTGCTCGATGAAGTCCGGATCGAAGTAGACGCCCTGTCCGGGGAGCACACACCAGTAGTCGAAACCAGTGGGGTCGTCACTCAAGTGCCACTTGCCCACAATGCCGGTGTGATAGCCGGCTTGCTGCAGGAGCTTGGGATACGTCGGAATGCCGGGCGTCATTTTTTCGATGGCGTCGCGGCCTTCGGAGTTGCCGTAAATGTGGTGGATGTTGGAATAGCAGCCGGTCAGTACCGTCGCCCGGCCAGGCGCGCAGAGGGAATTGGTGACGAAGCAATTGTTGAACCGGACGCCCTCGGTGGCGAGTCGATCGAGATTCGGGGTGTGCAGAATCTTGTTGCCATAACAACTCATGGCGGCGGGAACGTGATCGTCCGTCATGATGTAGAGGATGTTGGGACGGCGCGAGGGGCGGGAACAGGCGGCGGAAGTAACGGCGGCGCCGGTCAGGGCAGCTAGAGAATCGCGACGCGTCATTGTAAGACCGGAATTTGAGACATCTGGGCCAGCTTCTCGGCGGCTTGGGCTTTCACGAGCGCGATGCTATCGCTTTTGATCTTTTCGTAGCCGCGGATCTGGTCGGGGAGCGAGGCGATCTCAATGGCGGTGCGGAGATTGTCTGGGGTGAGCTTTTGCAGACACTCTTCCATGACGGCGCGATACCACTCGATCAGCTCGCGCTCTTCGCGCCGTACGGCGGCGTAACCAAACAGGTCCAGCGGGGTTCCGCGTAACATCTTCAGCTTTGCCAACACGCGCAGAGGACCGCCGAACCATTGTCCGAGGCGCAACTTCTTCTTCCAGCCCAAGGCTCGCAGAATAGGAGGATGCAGGTTGTAGCCGATCGACTCGACCTGATCCCACATCTCTCCGAGCTGCTGCTCGAAGGTGGATTTCGTCAGCAGGCGCGCCACTTCGTACTCATCCTTGTACGCCATCAGCTTGTAGAGATAGCGCGCCACGGGCTCTTCGAGAGCGGGTTCGCGGGCGCTCACCTGGCGTACGAATTGTGTATAGCGATCGGCATAAGCGGCGTTCTGATAGTCGCGCAACTCGGCCGCACGGTGCTCGGCGGTGGGTAGCGTGGGCGCTTTGGGCTTGGGCGGGTCCAAAAATTCTTCCACCGAACGGGCGTCGTGATAATATTTGCGGCCCCAGAGGAACGCGGCCAGATTGCGATCCACTTCCACCTGGTTGAGGCGGATCGATTCCTCGATGGCGGCGGCCGAGAGCGGAATGTGGCCGCCCTGATAGGCAATGCCCAGAAGGAACATGTTCACGGCGAGGTGACTGGCGAAGAGGCCCTCGGCGATTCGCGACGCGTCGACGAAGATGTTGCGCGTGGTGTCTGCATAGCTGTTGATGATGTCGACGGCGCGGCCCGGGCCAGCGAGCGGCGTTTTGCCGCGGATTGCGTCGCCAGTGGGGACTTCAGCGGTGTTCACGATGGCCACGGTGCGCGAAGGGTGGGCTCGCCGCAGGTTCTCGGAGTTGGCCGCGCCTAGTAGATCGAAGCCCAGCAGCACGTCCGCGTTCCCGTAACCGATTTTGGATGACGTCTCGATGGGGCGCTCGCTCAAGATGATGCTGGAGACTACGGCGCCTCCTTTCTGCGCAACGCCGGTCTGGTCCAGAGTGATTGCGGAGAGGCCGTCGATCCAGGCGGCGGTCGCCAGCAGGGCGTTGATGGTGACCACGCCGGCGCCGCCAATGCCGGGCGCAAGGATGGCATAGTATTCGCCTACGGCCGACTTCGTGCGTGGAGCGGGCACATCGGCGGCGGGCAACTGTGGGAGCGAGCGGCGCTTCAAGCCTGTTCCGGGTTTCAGATTGACGGTGACAAACGAGGGACAATCGCCTAGCGCGCAGGAGTAATCCTTGTTGCAGGAGGACTGGTGTATGCGGGTCTTCGGGCCGAACTCGGTTGCGACCGGGTAGAGGCTCATGCAGTTGGACTGGCGGACGCAGTCGCCGCATCCTTCGCAGACGTCCTCGTTGATGACGAGGCGCAGCGTGGGCTCTTCTACTTTGCCGCGCGAGCGGTCGCGACGCTTCTCGGCGGCGCATTGCTGATCGTAGATGATGACGGTGACGCCGGAAATCTGCTCTAGCTCGCGGAGTACGTCTGGGAGATGGTCGCGGTCACGCACGCCGGCGTTGTTGGCTAGAACGACATCGGTGCGGTATTTTTCCAGGTCATCGGTGAGGACTACTGTCTTCTTCACGCCCTCGGCTTCCAGCTTGCGGGTTAGGTCGGGAATGGGGAGGGCGCCGGCGGCGTCCTGTCCGCCTGTCATGGCGACTGTGCCGTTGTACAGGATCTTGTAAGTGATGTTGACGCCGGCGGCGACACAGGCTTCCAAGGCCAGTTGGCCGGAGTGGAAATAGGTGCCGTCGCCGATGTTCTGGAAGATGTGCTGGCGCTCGACGAAGGGGGACATGCCGATCCAGGGGGCGCCTTCGCCGCCCATGTGGGTGAGAAATGCGTAGCCTCGGCCGGAGTGCGCGAGAGTGGCGGCCATGGCGTGGCAGCCGATGCCGCCGCCGGCGATCTGGCCTTCGAGGAGAACGGTCGAGCGGTTGTGGGGGCAGCCGGAGCAGAAGTTGGGAGCGCGGGAGGGGTAGGTTTCTTTTTGGCGGGATTCGATTTCGGCTATGAGTTGCAAGCGGGGCGCTGCGCGCTCGGCGAACAAGCTAAAGCATATTCCACTTAGCGCCTTGATGATGTCTTCGGGGTCTAGTTCGGCTTCGGCCCGCAACAGACGGGCACCTTGCTCATCTTGCTTGCCGATGATTATTGGATGGTTCGGTTGGTTGTACAGGAGTTCGCGGAGTTGGAGCTCCAGGAAGCTGCGCTTCTCTTCTACTACCAGGATTGTCCGCAACCCTTGCGCGAATTCTTTGGTGAACTGCGGCTCCAGCGGGAATGTCATGCCGAACTTGGCGATGCGAATTCCTAGCGCGTCCAAGTCTTCGCGGCGGATTCCCATATCGCGCAGGGCTTGCTGTAAGTCGTAATATGGTTTGCCGGCGGTGGCGATGCCGAGCCACGCATCGCGAGCGCCGTGCATGCGGTTCACGCGATTGAGGCGGGCGAATTGGCGAGCGGCTTCCAGACGGCGGTTGTTCACCTCATACTCCAGCATCAGTGTGAACGGAACTACCAGGCGGGGATCGGAAACTTTTTCGTAGCCCTCCGGAATGGCGATCTCCAGGCGCGCTGGATCGATATCGACCGTGCTGCCGGCGTCGCAAACATTGGTCACCATTTTCATCGACGACCAGGCTCCACAGAAGCGCGAGAGAGCGATGGCCTGCAGGCCGTAGTCGAGGATCTCCTGAACATTGCCTGGATAAAACAGCGGCATGCCGACGTTGTAAAAGCTGAAATCGCTCTGGTGCGGGATGGTGGAGCTTTTGGAGATATGGTCGTCGCCGCCGAGGGCCAGGGCGGCGCAGTTGCGGCCGGTGCCGGCGATGTTGGCGTGTCGGAAAATGTCGCCGGAGCGGTCCACACCGGGGCCCTTGCCATACCAGATACCGACGACGCCATCATATTTGGATTCGCCCAGCACGTGATAGATTTGGCTGCCGAGCACGGAGGTGGCGGCGAGGTCCTCATTCACGCCGGGAACGAAATGGATGTGATGCTGCTTGAGCAAAGCAGGGACGCGGGAGAGGGCGAGGTCGTATGTGCCGAGCGGGGAACCTTCGTATCCGGAGATGAAAGCGGCGGTATTCAGATGGGCGAGCCGGTCGCGGCGCATCTGGTCCATAGGGAGGCGGACCAGCGCCTGAATGCCGGTGAGGTAGACGGAGCCGGACTGCTGGGTGTACTTGTCGTCGAGTTTCATCTGACACCCGTATTATACTTTTTGTGGGTGGGTGGGAATTCTAGATAGCTTGTAGTGGCTCGGGGGGTGTGATGGCTCAAACTGCCCTACCAGTTCCCGCAACGCCGTTTTGGGCCATCCGCAAGATTTTTGGTGGTGAGGGCTGTTATCGACAGCTATCTGCCAGGAATCCATGGGTGTTGTCCGGGCGGTTGAGATTTGGTCCAATTTCCTTAGCCAGTGCAATATCTCCGGCGCGATGAATAACTCCGCCCGCGCGCGTGGAAATGCGGCCTGGGAGGGTTCATGGCCGTTGGACCGGCTCGGATGCCCGTTTTCGGCTACACTTTGATCGGGTCTGTCAGCAGAGGCAGTGATGCAAGCATACGTATGCGTTTATCGGCGTCATTTACCCAGTAAAGCAGATCGGAAGAGGACGCAAGAGCCTGCTAAGTCGGATGCTGCTCTTTCAAAGTTTTTGGACGAGTACGACGATTCGTTCTATGACTGGGGAGATGATCCTGCATTTTTTGCCGCGCAATTTTTCATGAGCGACGTTCAATGTGCGACTTGGGGCGTATGCCGAAGAGACGTTAGACAACAGCTCAAAGATGGCGATGTTGTCGTGTTCTTCTGTGGTAAGCCCCGCGTTGGGACGCGACGTATTTGGGACTACTACTACATTGGACTTGGCACCGTTAAGTCAACAGTTGATCGGCGGCGCTTGTGGACCGAGGAGCTGTTTACCCCTTATCGCAAGTTCTACAACGTGCTCGCGCAACTTCGTGGGAAGACTTTGATCCGGAAAGAAACTTTCCACCCATATCACAAGGATTGGGAGAGAAGGGCGCAAGCGCCGTACATACTATTTGAAAGCAAACCAGACCTGACGCACTTCAATGTGACTAACCCGCAACTGGTGGGCACTTATGACGGTTCTCACATCCCCGAAACGTGGAACAAAGCAAGCATAGATCTGAAGAATCTCATCTTCGTGGAGCGAGGTATAAGCCGCCGACTGCGAAGCTCTCAGACCGGTTTCGGTCATACCCAGATCAATCTCTTGAAATCGGGCAAAGTGTTGCGTCCAGGAAGGAACGTGGACGAGCTGCGGAAGGCGCTCCTAAGAATATCGCGAGAAATCGCGGGAGCATGAAGAGGCGCCAACTAGCATGAAGGGGCGCCAACAAGGATGACTTCGACATCGGGAGAGCGGCGCAAGATCATGGCGCGCACGCACTTTTCGCATTCCGCTATGGCGCCTCATGGCGCCGCCCGCGGTTTCGGTGCGCCGCTTCAGTGTCGAGATGAGTCTCGACACGGCACGCAAAAGTGCGTGCGCCACGGCTGCGCCGCATAGTTATTATTGCGCGAACCCTAAGACTAAGCGTGGGTTCGCTAAAAGGCAAGGACGGCCTCACCCGAGGCTTTGGCTGCAACTGGCTCCTTCAGCCCTTTTGACGGGGAAAGATCCACGCGGACGCCAAGCATGTCCGCGAGGCGGTTTTCGATGGCGACCATATCCAGAAGCGACAGGCGGCGCCCGGGAGCAAACTCGGCTATGACATCCACGTCCGACGTCTCGCGGACGGCCGTCCCCCGCGCGTAGGAGCCGTGCAGGAACAGATGCTCGATGCCGGCGGCCCTCAGCTCGTCCTCGTGCTCCCGCAGTTTGGCTATGATTGTGGACTTGTTCATGCTCCGATCCTATTTTCTATTCTCGCGCATCTCATCGACGGTGCTTAGCTGACTCGGGAGTGGTTGCCTCAGAGGATGGTTTCTCGTACCCTGAAGGCGATGGACGTACAACTCACCTCCGGCCAAAAGGCTTTTGCCCGCCGTGCGATTGAGAGCGGACGGCTCCTCTCAGAAGACGACGCCGTGCGGGAGGCGCTTGCTTTGTGGGAGGACCGCGGGCGCGCCCGCCTTCTTGCGGAACTCACGACGTCCTGCTGATGGCGCATCGTGTTGCCTTACGCGCCGAAGCCGACCTTGATGATATCTGGCTTTACGTCGCGAAGGAAAGCGGTAGCATCGAGATTGCGAATCGCCTGATCGACACCCGTGATACCTCAAACTGCCCTGGCATTTGGGCCAAGAGCAAGGCTTCAGTGGCCCGCCTTTCCGAACAGGGCTTTTTGAGCGGTGGCCAGGGGAAGAAACAACGTCCGCGGATGCGTGGCAAGAGTGCGGAATCCATAGCGCCGATAAAACGCAACCGCCTTATCGTTCTTGGCATCGACCAGAAGCGCAAAAGCCGCGGCATCGGACCGCAGGGTTCGGTCCGCGGCGTTCATCAAAAGCGCTGCTCCCAAACCGCGTCCCTGAAACCGCTCATCCACCGCCAGACGACCGATCCGAACGGCTGGCAAGGTGGGATAGCGCGGCAAACGCCTGGTTTCTTCCGGTGGCAGGTCAACCAATGGGATACTCGCTGCCGACAAGGTATAGAACGCCGCGACTTGGCCGGTGACGATATCGACAGCGACGAAACAATTGGCGATCCGGCGGCGAATGTCCTGGGTTGCCTGCGTCTGAAAATATCGGTCCAGCGCTTCCTCGCCGCAACGAAAAGCGGTGCGGTTATGCGTTTCGCCGAGCGGCTCAATGCGGAAGGCAGCAGCGGTCATTCCGCGACGATCAGCTCCCGATAGCGCCGCGCGGCCTTCTTCAGCGCAGCGGTCGGAGCCGGGGGGTTTAGGATCGCCGCGGCAATTTGCCGTTGGTCTTTCAGCGACAGGCGGATAATCTCGGTTTGCTCGATGGCCCGGCAAGCGGCTTCATCGGCCGCGGCCACCACAAAATCGGTAAGTGTCCGCCCCTGGATCTCGGCGGCGCGCTTCAGGCGCGCGAGAACCTCGTTGGGCAGACGCGCCTCCAGTCGGGCTGTGGGTTGTGGCTCTTGTTTCATGACATTTACACTATACGGCAATCTGCCGTACAAGTCAAGGCAGACCTTCCAAGATGATCGAGGCCTTGACGAACAAACCCAAACGGCAACCAACGTTTCGGTCAGTCGATTACGGTCTCAATCAAACCAATAGTTAGCCAAAATGGACCGCAACTGTAGTTTCGGTTTTAACCTGACTACGATTAGTGGCGCCCGGACCAGCGCCTGAATTCCGGTCAGGCAGACCGGGCCCGACTGCTCAGTAAACTGGTTGTCGAGTTTCATCTGACCACCCGTATTATACTTTTTACTCGTACCCATGAATTCCATACAGCTTGTCTCCCCCCGGCGATTAGAGTCCCGCGAGATGCCGATGCCGCCCGATCCGGCCGCGGGCGAGGTCCTGGTGCGGCTGCGCGCCGTGGGCATTTGCGGCAGTGACATGCACTGGTATAAGGAGGGCGGCATCGGATCCTCGCTCGCCATTTATCCGCAGGTCTTGGGGCACGAGCCGGCGGGTGAGGTTGTCGCGGTCGGTAAGGGTGTCGAGGGGATTCGGGTTGGCCAGCGAGTGGCTGTGGAGCCGGCCATCACCTGCGGGCATTGCGAATTCTGCCGCTCCGGGCATCACAACAATTGCGTGACGTCGATATTCATGGGGTCGCCGCAAATGCCCGGACTGTTCCGCGATTACGCTGTGATGCCGGAGCGCAACGTGGTCCCGATCCCGGACAGCATGAGTTTCGCCGCCGCCACGATTCTCGAGCCGCTGGCGGTGATTCTGCACATTCTGGAGCTGGTGGATATTCGGCTTGGCGACACGGTCGCGGTGATGGGGGCGGGTCCGGTGGGTCTGCTTACCGCGTCGGTGGCGCGCGTGGCTGGGGCTTCGCGCATCTTCATCGCCGACAAAATTCCGCACCGGCTGCGAATGGCGCGGGAGATGGGATTCGACTGCGCGATTGAGATCGGCAAGTTTCAGCAGGCGGTGATGGATGAAACGCGCGGTCGGGGCGTGGATATCGTGTTCGACGCGGCGGCTGCTTTGGAGACCATCAACATGTCTATCGCGATCGCGCGATTGGGTGGACAGGTGGTGCTGATCGGCATCCCCAGCGAAGCGGACCTGAATATCGATATCCATGGGGCCATGGCGAAGGAGTTGAATATTCAGACGGTGAAGAGGTCCAATCACAATGCGCACGGAGCGCTCGAGCTGATGGAATCGGGCCGCATCGGCGACCAGATCGTGACGCATCGCCTGCCGCTGGAGAAGACGCCGGAGGCTTTCGAAATTCTCGCCGAGTACGCGGGCGGCGTGGGCAAGGTGGTCATCGAAATCCCGTGAGCAAGCGCTACCTGGCCTTCGATCTGGGCGCGGAAAGCGGACGCGCCATGCTGGGCACGCTCGAGGGCGGCGGACTCAGCATGGAAGAACTGTACCGGTTTCCCAATATACCGGTGCGGATCCTGTCCTCTTTGCATTGGGACGCGCTGCGTCTATTTCATGAAATCTGCCAGGGGCTCGCCGTGGCGGGACGGGACCGGCGGCAGGCGCTCGATGGCATTGGCATCGACACGTGGGGCGTGGATTTCGGGCTGCTCGGAGCGGATGGCTCGTTGAGCGGCAATCCGCGGCACTATCGGGATTCGCGCAACAACGGCGTGCTGGAAAAAGTGCTGAGCATCGTTCCCCGCGAAGAGATTTTCGCGCAGACTGGGATTCAGTTCATGCAAATCAACTCGCTGATCCAGTTGTACGCGATGAAGGCTGCGGGCGATCCCGCGCTGGAATCGGCGCGCACACTGCTGATGATGCCCGATCTGTTCAACTATTGGCTCACCGGGGTGGCGCGCAACGAGCTCACGATCGCCAGCACCTCGCAGTTTTACAATCCGCGCGAGAAGCGTTGGGCTGTGGAACTATTTGAGAAGCTGGAACTGCCGGCGTCGATCCTCGGCCAGATTGTCCAGCCGGGAACGAGTCTGGGGCCGCTGCTGCCATCGGTTGCCGCAACGGCCGGTCTCTCCGCGGTGCCCGTGTACGCGACTGGAGGCCACGATACGGCGTCGGCAGTGGCGGCTGCGCCGGCCGAGGGTCGCGACTGGCTGTATATCAGCTCGGGCACATGGTCTCTGATGGGGGCCGAGCTCGACGAGCCCGTGATCAACAACCGCCTGCTCGAGATGAACCTCACAAACGAGATGGGCGCGGGCGGAAAGGTGCGGCTGCTGAAGAACATCGCTGGGCTCTGGCTATTGCAGGAATGCCGGCGCGCCTGGGCGCTGGAAGGCGCGGAATTCACATACGACGATCTGGCGCGCCAGGCGGCTGCGGCTAAACCCTTCGTCGCCATTCTCGATCCCGATGCGTTCCTCGAACCGGGCGACATGCCGGGGCGGATCGCCGAGTACTGCAAGTCAACCAGGCAGAGGCCGCCGGCGTCGTCGGCTGAAATCTCGCGCATGATTCTGGAGAGCCTGGCGCTGCGGTACAGGCAAGTGCTGGAGATGATCGAGTCATTGCTCGAGCGCCGCTTCGCGGTGATTCACATTGTCGGCGGCGGATCGCAAAATCAGGTTCTGAACCAATTTGTGGCGGATGCGACCGGTCGCCTGGTGGTCGCCGGTCCCGCGGAGGCTACTGCGATCGGGAACGTACTGATCCAGGCGATCGGGTCGGGCGCGCTGTCTGGATTGGATGAGGCTAGAGCCGTAGTGCGGCGGTCGTTTCCTACGCGTGTGATAGAGCCCGCTCCCAAAGCGGATTGGAACGGCGCGTACAAGAAGTTCTGCAGGCAATCATCCCCGGCTCAGTGATTTTGCTACCAGGCCTTCCCAGATTTCGCGCTGCTCGATCATCGCCTGAACGCGGTCGGGGGGCTTGGAACTTGCTTCCAGCAGCCACCAGCCGTCCCAACCGGCGTCGATCAACAGATCGCTCTGAAGCTGATACGGAAAGTTTCCGCGGTTCAATTCGTGAAAGTGCAGAGTGTCGTCGAGAAAGGGCTTCACCATCTCGAATCGCTGCGGGAAGTCAGGAGCATCCGCCATTTCGCCGTTGAGCTTGATCCCGACGTTGCGCTGGTCTACGCCGTCCATGATTTTCCGCAGCGTAACCAAATCTCCCGCCCCGCCGTGGTTTTCGAGGCGAATCCTTTGACCATAATCGGCGGCGTATTTCCCTACGATATTGAGCGATCGACTGATCTGCTCAATGGTTTTCTCGTGCGGGACCTCGGGGTGGAAATCGTTGGGAACAACTCGCACGCCGTGGCCGCCGACGTCCTGGCTCAGCTTCACGTGGCCCTTGACGCTTTCGATCGCGGCACTCAGCCGAGCCGGGTCGGGCGAATCAAGACGTTCAGCCGAAGCGACGCCTACGATGCCCACCGGGCTATCGGCGAATTGCTTCTTCACCTCGCGACGCTGCGCTTCGGGGAGCGACAATTCCACTCCGTGCGCGTAATGAGCGCTGGTCCGCAGCTCGACAACCCCCGCCTTGGCCTTGGTGCAGTTGGCAATCATCGTGGGGATATCCCAGTCGGCGCCCCACTGATAGGTCATCAAACCGAAGCGCATTTTGGAAACGCGCTTCACGGGATCCGCCATTGCGAGTGGTAATGCCATCAGGCCGGCGCCAGCCTGCATGCCACGAGACAAAAGCGTACGGCGAGTGAGCACAAGTGTTGTTGACATTTGATAGTCTACAGCACAAAAATACTATGTTCGCTAGTTATTTTCAAGAGTTGAGCCGGGCTCGCGCGGTCGGCAAGGAATCTAAATGGAACGGCGTAAATTTCTTCGGCGATCGATGGCGGGCGGAATGGCTGCTGGCTTCGCTGGAGCCCTGAAGCCTGCCAGCGGCGCGGAGGCGGGCAATGGAAGCCATTCCGATCTGCCGTCGAAGTTCACTCCGACGGCCTACTCGCTGCCAAGTTCCAAGTACAGCCCGTTCACCACGCCGGATTACTATACCTACGCCGACGATCTGATCATCGAGCGGAACCACCCCGGCAAGCCGTACCAGGGGAAGGTGCTCGCCGCCATCGAGGCTCATTCGGATGATATTCCATTGTTTGCCGGAGGCACAGTCGCCAAGCTCATAGACGAGGGGTACACCGGGTACCTCATTCGCGTTTCCAATGACGAAGCCGCGGGAAAGACTCTTGGATATGGCGTGGTGCAGAACGAGAAAGATATCCAGGGAGCGGCGAAGGCGCTCGGTTGCAAAAAGGCGTACTCCTTCTATTACCGGAACCACCGCATGGACGACAACGCGGTGATTGAAATCCGGGCGCGCTTGATTTTCTTGTTCCGCCTGCTGCAGGTGAACACCGTCTTCGCCATGGATCCGTACGACCATTACGATGAAAATCCGGATCACCTGGTTGTCGGCAAGGCGGTGGAGGGCGCATGCTGGATGTCGGGCGGCGGCAAGGAATATCCCGAGCACTACAAAGCCGGGCTCAAACCGGCGAGTGTTCGCGAAAAATATTATCACGCCCGTTCGCCGCAAGGGCATAACCTGGTGAATCGTATCGTGGATATCAACTCTTATATCGATCACAAAGTGCGGACCAACGTCGCCAATACCGGGAAAGGGCCCGCCGGAACGGTCGGATCGCGGCTCAGGAATGAGCTGGCGAAGCAGGGCAAGAAGCTCCCTTTTCTGGGCGACGATGACGAAACCGCAAATTTCCAGTACGTGAAGCGTTTCCTGATGGATGATTTCCATCTCATGGGACAGCAGTTCGGCCTGGAATACGCCGAAGCTTTCCGTTACATAGGCCCGCAACCGAATTACCGCGAGAACATCCGGAGATTCGTCGATGAGCACGCGGTTCCACTGTGATCGCCGCCGCCCCCAAAATATTCGTCGAGAAGGATCAACCCGGCCGGCCGCACCAGGGCAAGGTGTTTGTCGCCGTACATGCCCATCTGGATGATGTGCCCTATTTCGCCGGCGGCCTCTGCGTCAAGCTCATGAAAGAGGGCTACACCGGGTATATTGTTCGCACCAGCAATGACGAAAAATACGGCGGGCACACCATCGCGGAGAACATCCTGAGCAACGAGCAGGAACACCTCAAGATGGCGTCGGTCATCGGCTTCAAGGATGTTTTCGATTTGTATTATCGGAGCCGCCGCATGAATGAGATTTCTCCCGTCGAGATTCGCGGCCGGCTTACATTCATCTTGCGCGCGTTGAAGGCCGACACGGTTATCTCATTCGATCCGTCGGCGACCGGAGAGCCGGACGGCGACCACGAGGAAACTGGTCGCGCCGTCGAGGACGCCTGCGCGATGTGCGGCAGCGCGAGCGATTTTGCCGAGCATCTGGAAGCCGGATTCCCAGCCCATCCTGTCGGCGAACGCTATTACTTCGGGGCGCGGCCGGACCAGCGGTTCAACAGGGTGGTCGATATTAGCCGCCATATCGAAAAGAAAATCGATGCCATCGTCGAGTGTAAGTCCCAGGGTGGCGGCGCTCGCGGCTCGGAGCTTCGCGCGCGCCTTGCCAAGCAGGGCCGGCGCCTCCCCTTGCTCGGCTCCGACGACCAGACCGCCAACCGCGAGTACGTGCGTCACTTCCTTCTCGACGACTACCGCGAATACGGAAAGCCGCACAATCTGCAATGGGCCGAGCGCTTCTATTACGTCGACGAACGTCCGCCTACTCGCTCGAAGGTGGACGAATACGTAGAAAGGAACTCCGTGCGTATATGACGAGACGGAATTTTCTCCAACGAGCCGGCCTCGGATCTCTGGCTGCCATGGGTGCGGGCTCGCTGGCCGCGGCCATCAATAATACCGAGCCGATGAAGATCGTCCAGATCGATGCGGTGACCTTTCGCAAAGACCTCCGCATCGGAGGCGGATCGGGCGGATCCGATGGCGCCGAGTTTTGGTGGGTGCGGCTTCACACTGACAAAGGTATCGTGGGGACGGGCGAAACCTATCCGTATTCCAACAGTGAGATCGGCGCCCTCAAGGACTTCGCGCACAACCTCATCGGCAAGGACCCGCGGGACATCGACGGAATCTGGCGCAATCTCTTTTTTCAATCCACGATGCGCAACGTCGGCGGCGCCGAGATACGGACGCTGAGCGCAATCAACATGGCGCAGATGGACATTCTGGGCCAGGCCGCCGGCCTGCCTCTTTATCGTCTGCTCGGCGGCAAGACGCGCCCGCGCGTGCGCGTCTACAACACGACCACCGATTATTGGGCCATCGACGAGATGAAGATGGGCCGCGACACAATGAAGATCGCGCAGTTCCTCCTCGACCGCGGCACCACGGCGATCAAGATCTATCCGTTCACCGCGCCGGACAATTATCTTTCGAACGAGGCGCTCGAGCGGGGCCTGGGCTGGATTCGCGAGATCCGGGAGAAGCTGGGGAACCGCATGGACATCGCGGTGGATTGCTGGAGCCGGTTCGATTTCACCAGCGCCGCGCGCATCGCCAAAGCGCTCGAGCCTTACAACATCATGTACCTGGAAGACGCCATGCTGTCGAGCAATGCGCAGACTTACGCCAAGCTTGCCCAGGGCACCAGCGTCCCGATCTGCATAAGTGAAACGCTGGCCACCCGCTACGAGTACCGAGCGTTCCTCGAAGCCAAGGCATGCTCGGTGATCATGTACGATGTGACCTGGTGCGGCGGCGTGTCGGAGGCGAAAAAGATCGTCGACCTGGCCGACGCGTATCTCATTCCCACTTCGCCCCACACTTGCGGCGGCCCGCTGCTCTATTGCTGCGCGGCGCATCTTTGCACGGCGGCGCCGAACTTCCTCATCATGGAAAGCAACTACTGGAAGTACGCGCACCAGTTCCCATACTTCATCAGTAATGTCCCGACGCCGAAAGAAGGCCACGTGACTGCGGGAGAATTGCCGGGAATCGGCGCCGGCATCAAGCCGGAGCTTTTCAAGAATGGCGACGCCCTCGTAGAGACATTGGCGAAGTTGTAGATGCAACGCAAACCGATAAGCCGGAGAGAGCTGTTCACAGCGGCCGCCGCGGCCGGAATGGGAGCCTGGACGCGCCAGGCGCAAGCAGCCGCCGAAGGCGTGGGCCCGATGAAGATCACCAAAATCGAGGCGATACGTTTCCGCAACAACCTGCGCCTGGTCGAGGGAATCGAGCCCAACTGGATGTGGGTGCGGCTGCACACCGACAAAGGCATCACCGGCCTCGGCGAGTCCTACCCCGGCTATGAGGCGCATCGCGGCGCGCTGAAAGAACTGGCGCCTCTAATCATTGGGAAGGACGCGACCAAGATTGAGCGACTATGGCAGGATCTCTTCTATCACATTTCCTACCAGCCTTGGGGCGGAGCCGACACGCGCATGCTGACCGCCATCAACATCGCGCAGTGGGATATTCTCGGTAAAGCGGCCGGCCTGCCGGTTTACAAGCTGCTCGGCGGCAAGGCGCAGGAAAAACTGCTCGTCTACAACACCATGAACGGATGGCCGATCAACGGCATGCGGGAGCATACCGCGCCGGAAAAGCTTAGCGAGTTCCTGCTCGGCCGGGGTATCAAGGGGATCAAGATCTATCCTTACGACCGCGGTCCCGT
>Ga0210405_10000535_pt1 | contig 50050 bp, 30 predicted proteins | sample IncBWH11MmetaG_FD_155492 | JGI IMG/M metagenome (GOLD analysis project Ga0210405, IMG submission 155492) | Forest soil microbial communities from Barre Woods Harvard Forest LTER site, Petersham, Massachusetts, United States - Inc-BW-H-11-M | ecosystem: Environmental > Terrestrial > Soil >...
CCCGTTCCATGGATGGTTGCTGGGATACGATGCCCAGACCCTTCAGCAGAAAGCGGTTTGGAATTCCACCGCCAATGGAAGCTGGGGTGGAATATGGGCGGGCGGTGCTGCGCCGGCAGTAGACAGCAATGGCAACATCTTCTTATCTACCGGCGACGGAATTTTTGATGCGGACATCGGTGGCTTGGATTATGGAAGCAGTATCGTAAAACTGTCCGCTCCCACTGCCAGCTGGGCTCCCTCGGACTACTTCACGCCCTACGATTTCAAATATGAGAACGAGCAGAATCTGGACCTCGGTTCCGGGGGAGTAGTGCTCCTGCCGGACCAGACACAGGGTCCCTATCAGCATCTTTTGTTTATGTCGGGCAAGGAAGGCACGATCTACCTCGTCAACCGCGACCAGATGGGCCATTTCCATCACGGCAGCGACTCTCAGATTGTCCAGGCTCTGCCTGGAGCATTGGGTGGCCAGTGGGGATCGCCGGCATGGTGGAACAACTATGCTTTTTTCAGCGGCCCTCACGACATGGTGAAGAGCTTCGCTTTTAATCCCACGACCAGTCTGCTCTCGACCACTCCCGTTTCGGAAAGTTCCTCCTCGTATCTATACTTCAACGGATCTACTCCTGTGATCAGTGCTAACCAGAACAGCAACGCGATTGTCTGGACCGCAGAAAATCATGCTGGGCAGGCGACCATGCATGCCTACGATGCCCTGAACTTGGGCAGCGAACTCTTCAACACCGACCAGAATCCCAATCGCGATGGAGCTGGCACGGGAGTACGGTTCATGGTGCCGACAGTCGCAAACGGGAAGCTTTATCTCGCAACCAATTTTAGACTGCGCTTCTATGGTTTGTTCCCGTTTATGCCGAGCAGCGTCACGTTTCCTGTGCAATTAGCGGGAACTGTCAGTTCAACGAGAACCATAACCCTTACAAATCCAAATATTGCGGTGATGAACATAACCAGCATCGCCGCCAGCGGAGAATTTCAACTTTCCAATGGAACTTGCCCGATTTCTGGAGGCCAACTGGCTCCCGGAATCAGCTGCACCATCGGGGTCCAATTTGCACCCCAGGGAGGCGGGACCAAGTCCGGAGACGTCAACGTCACGGTCGCAGGAATGTCCGCCCCGCTGGCGGTCCCTCTCACTGGCACGGGGAAATCGTTGACGTTTTCGCCGCACGCGCTGAACTGGGCGGCAGTGCTGATCGGACACACGAGCGTGCCCAAGCTTCTGACGGTAAATATTCTGGGAAAAGATTCTACGACTTTCAATTCAGTGAAGATCGGTACTGACAGCGCGGAGTATGCGATTTATTCCAACACCTGCACCGGATCACACTCAGGGCCAAGCCAATGCTCGATTTACGTAACCTTTTCGCCGAACTACAGCGGAACACGAAGCGGGACGCTGAACCTGAGCGACACTTCGGGCAACCAGGTCATCAATCTGACTGGCACCGGTGAAGGAGTCGACCTCTCTGCCACGTATCTGGGTTTCGGAAAGGTGAAAGTGGGAGTGGCCAGCGCGCCGCAAACGCTCACCGCCCAAGTGCTGGGACAAGCTTCAGCAACTTTTGGCACGCTTTCTCTTAAAGGCGCTGATCCTGGAGATTTCGAGTTGCAATCCGACAGTTGCAGCGGTCAGACCGTCCCGGCTGGCCAGCACTGCCAGGTTAGCGTTGTCTTCAAACCAGTGCTTTCCGGAAGCAGGACCGCTACCCTGAACGTGCCGAATAATGACGGTCCTTCCCCCCTTGTTGTGCGGCTTGCAGGTACTGGGAATTGATAGAAAATAGGACAGAAGGGGTGGGCCACGCCAGTGATAATGCAACGCACAATTAGGATGGCTATTGCCATTCTTGGATTCTATGCCTGGCGTGGAACAGCGGTAGCGCAGGCGGTGGTGCAACTCTCGCCGACTAGCCTGACCTTCGCGAATCAGACGGTTGGGACTGTCAGTACTCCGCAACCTGTCAACCTTACCAACACTGGAAACGCCTCGTTAAAGATATCGTCCGTTTCCACGAGCGGCGATTTCCAACAAACTAACAATTGCCCAAGCCAACTTCCGCCAAACGGTGGATGTACCATCAAAGTGAGCTTCCCTCCAATTACCCTGGGCGCTCGGGACGGCGTACTGAGCATCAGCGATGATGCGAGCAACAGTCCGCAAACCGTGCCCTTGTCGGGTGCGGCGGTGGCGGATCTCAGCAAGATCCAGCACATCGTTTTCATCATCAAGGAGAACCGAAGTTTCGATCACTATTTCGGGACTTTTCCAAAAGCTGATGGGGCAACAAAAGGGAAAATTTCTACCGGAGAGATTATCCCTCTCGGCCATATGCCGGACCAGCCGCCACGCGACCCGGCCCACACTTGGCTGGCTGCTCATTGGGCAATTGACGATGGGCTGATGAACAGGTTTGATGAGATCGGGAGTGCGAACGAAAATGGGGACTATCTTACTTACACCCAGCTGCAGCAGTCGGACATCCCCAACTATTTTAAGTACGCCAGTACCTTCACTCTAGCCGATCACATGTTTTCCTCGATCAAATCCGACAGTTTTCCCAACCACCTCTACGCGGTAGCAGCCTCGTCCGGTGGCGTGATCGATATTCCCTACTCGAAGGTCACCAGAAGTTCTCCCTGGGGTTGTGACGCTGATCCCACGACGACTGTCGCGGTAATGGATGATGCGGGTAGTATCGCGAAGGTCTTCCCGTGCTTCGATTTTTCCACCATGGCAGACAGTCTGCAGAACAAGAAGATTTCGTGGAAGTACTACGCGCCTTCGAAAGGCGAGAATGGATACAATTTCTCGGCTTTCGACGCAATTAACCACATCCGCAACTCCGCTCTGTGGACAGAAAATGTAGTGCCGGTATCAGGTTTCATCAACGACGCGATGAGCGGCAATCTGCCCGCCGTAAGCTGGGTGGTGAACGGCACACCAGTGGACGAGCACCCGCCTAATAGCAGTTGTGCGGGTGAAAACTGGACAGTCAATCAGATCAACGCAGTCATGCAAGGGCGCGACTGGGATTCCACCGCCATTTTCCTCATGTGGGATGACTTCGGCGGATTTTACGATCATGTGCCGCCGCCCACTCTCGACAATTTTGGCTTGGGACCTCGCGTGCCGCTTATTATCATCTCCCCCTACGCCAAGCCCGGTCACATTTCACGCACCCAGTACGAAGCATCTTCGGTACTCAAGTTCATCGAGGAAAGGTTTAATCTCCCGCCATTAAGCGAGCGCGATGCCAACGCCAACGACACTCTCGATAGCTTCGATTTTAATCAAAGGCGGATTCCGCCGTTGGTTCTGACCCCTCGCAACGACTGCCCATTGATTGCATCGCACGCCACTTTTGGCAGTCAGTTGGTCGGATCCCGAAGTTCCGTGCAAGTGGTAAAGTTGGACAACAATCGGCAGACCAATCTCACGATATCCAGTGTGGTTGCAAGCGGTGATTATTCGGTTTCAAACCGCTGCGGCAGGTTGGTCGGCGCGGGCAAGTTTTGCAACATTGATATCGCATTTGATCCTACCGCGTTGGGGCCGCGCACCGGCTCAGTGACCATCACCGATTCAGACGCTACCAGTCCACAGATAATTAATTTGACCGGAATCGGCACTGCGGTTCAGTTGTCCAAGTCAGCGGTGATTTTTAAGCCGTTTGCGGTGGGAACCAGTTCCGGGCCGCAACGCATTACCATGACCAACACCGGTAATACGGCAATCAGCATCGACAAGATCAATACCGTGGGCGATTTCTCGACGTCCAATACCTGTGGCGCGAGCCTGGCGGCGGGAGCGAACTGCTACGTCGACGTGGTTTTTTCTCCCCAGGATTCAGGCACCCTGTACGGCACTCTCAGTATCTTCCACAGCGATCCCTCAAGTCCCATGCGAATCAGCTTGAAAGGCACCGGCATGGCACTGGTTTTTTCTCCAAGCAGTCTTGACTTCGGTGACCAGCAAGTTGGAACCAGCTCCCAACCTCAAAACATTACGGTGACCAATGCCACCAGCATGGCAGTCGCGATCAGTGGAATCAATGCGAGCGGCGATTATTCTCAATCCAACAACTGTGTTGGAGGGCTACAGGCGGGCGCTAAGTGTACGATTGGCGTCACCTTCTCGCCTACGAAGGTTGGAAAGCGGGACGGAAGCGTAACCGCGGATGACAGCGATCACACTAGTCCCCAGACCATTCCGCTCACCGGTGTAGGAATCCAATGAATCCACAACTGCAGGTTGGTGTGGGTTCTGCCTTAAACGCAGTGGCGCTTTCTACTTTGCTCAAACCGGAGCGTCTCACGTGGCGGCGATACGCGCCGCGCGAGCCTTGACATTAGACCTGATACGAATAATAATTCAGCAACCTCGGGCCCCCCGCCGATTCCCGAAATCAATACCCGACCCTCGAGTGGAGCGATAAACAGAGCATGAAAAGCGGTACAGTCCAAGACCCTCGTTTCGCCGCCGCCGGCAAACCCTCTACCTGGAAGCCAAGGAGGAACGCACTTGAGAAGCTGCTTGGTTCTTCTCTGTATTCCCGCATCGGCATTTACGCTGGGAAATTCGCGGGAACAAGTGGCGCATTCGCTTCCGAAGCGGCCCTCAACCACGCCATGAACTTTGTCTATTCCAATGGCATCGAAGGAGACTACCTGGAATTTGGAGTATGGGAGGGGAGAGTATTCTCGGCGGCTTGCCATCTCGGTAAAAGACGTAGCTCCTCCATGAATTTTTACGCCTTCGATTCATTTGCCGGCCTTCCGGAAAACCAAGAGGCCGATGCCACCGGCTACGAAATGTATAAGCCCGGCACATTCAACTGCAGTGAGCCGGATTTCCTCAACAACGTGCGCCGCAAAGGGGCGGACATGAACCGCGTGGTTACGGTTCCGGGATGGTTTGAGGATTCGCTTAAACCCGATAACCCCCGTCTCGCCAATCTTCAAAAGGCTGCGGTTGTATGGGTAGACTGCGATTTGTACAGTTCCGCCGCCTCCGTTCTGAAATTTCTCACGCCGTATCTGCAGCCCGGCAGCATCATCTTTTTTGATGATTGGTTTGGCTTTCGAGGGGATCCCAACGCCGGGGAGCAGCGCGCGTTTCGGGAATGGCTGGAGGCGAATCCCCAGCTCTCCGCTAGCGAAATGATGCGCTTCAGTTGGCACGGCAATTCCTTTATCATCCATAACGCGGCGCACATTTAAATGACTCTGGGACGTGAAAATTGGGGCGAACCGAATGTGGCGACTGCCACGCCGTCTCAGGAATCTGGGATGGGCCGTGACTCGATGATCGCGGGACTCCAATTTCACCACATCGGCGTGGCCTGTCGTGACCTCGAGAAGGAAATGCGCGCGTTCGCGATCGTCGGATACAAGTTAGAAGGCGAGCACTTCTCCGATCCGCTGCAGAAAATTCACGGTTGTTTTCTGGTAGGCCCTGGGCCCCGAATTGAATTGCTCGCACCCATGGACGACACTTCTCCGGTCCTGCCCTGGCTGCAAAAGGGCGTGAAAATGTATCACCAGGCCTACGAAGTCGAGTCCATCGCGGATGCCACCGCGAAGCTGTGCGCCGAGCGCGCCGTCGTCATTTCTCCAGCCAAGCCAGCCGTGGCATTTGGCGGCCGTAAAATCTCTTTCCTCATGTTCCCCAATCTCCTGCTGGTCGAACTCATCGAATCTGGAACACCGAGATAGTTCCCATAGATGGCGGCGGTTTGTAGCTCATGGTGCGTCGATAGGACGCGGCGGGAGACTCACGAGCGTTTCCAGGTTCCCAGCTGTATGTTGTGCCCATGCGCACTAGCCTAATGAGTTTGACGGGTTGGTGTTTACGGACGGCAAAATGCTCCCTCCAGTAACCCGATGTACTGATTAGCTACCGTTTGCGAGAGGTCCAGTCTAGGTATTCTCCTATCTTGTGGGTGTCAGAGCATCATGTTTTGGAGGGATGACTAGGCCTCGACCCCACTGACATCGTGCCGAGTACCCGAGGTGCGCGTTCGGTCTTTGGACGCTAACCTGATCTTGACGATACTTTGAATTCCCACACTCCGAATGAGACGGCGTCGGGTTTTCACGTCGCGCCAGGCGCAAGTGCGAGACTCTCGTCACAAAGTCGCGGTAGTTTTCTGCTTGACCATCTCCCTCAGGTTGGATAACCTCAATGAAACAACATTGTCTGCAGGATAATGACAGATCTTTGACAATCTTAGACTTCTCTGTCACGTCGGCGTGACCATTTTGGAACCTGGATACAGCTAACTCCTTATTCCGGAATATTTTACGTATAAGTCCTTATTCCTCAAAGATTTTGAGGGTAGTCCCGCCGTAACCTCATCATTCCAAAAGATCGGGGGGGGAGGGGGGACCCACGTAACTCACTGAGTTTGACCGCGTTTAAAGAAGCATCGTAAGATAGCAGCCGATTGACCCCGTTCCTCCGAAAAATCCGATCGCCGGCGCTGTCCTAGTCGTAACGTGACCAACCTCAGGAGGATCTCTGTGATACACGACCACCGCAAAGTAAATCTTCTGTGTCAAGGGCTGCTTCAACTATCGATTTGCATCCTGTTGATGTCAGCAGTCGCCATCGCGGCCGATACGGACGCTGCACCAAACGGTCCAATTCCGGCGACCCTGTTCGGACTGCACATGCACAAGCCCATGATTCTGAAAAACCAACCATGGCCAACCGTCCCTTTTGGAGCCGGCCGGCTGTGGGACACAGGTACCTACTGGGCGGAGATTAATACCTCCGAGGGAAAATACGACTGGGACTTGCTCGATAAGTGGTTAGCCAGGTTCCACGAGCACGGCATTGATGACCTTCTATATACCTTCGGCCGCGCACCGCAATGGGCGTCGTCGCGGCCCAGTGATTCCGATTGTGCGATGGCCGGTTCCGCCAAGCCCATGGGTGATTGTGACCCGCCAAACGATTTAAAACCGGACGGCAGCGGATCGAATCAGCACTGGAAGGATTTCGTCACTGCTATTGCAACCCACAGCAAGAACAGCCACACCTCGCACATCCGTTACTGGGAAATTTACAACGAGCCCAACCAGGAAAAGCAGTGGAAGGGAACGAACGCACAAATGATTCGGATGGCGAAGGACGCGCGTGAGGTTATTTTGGGTATCGATCCCCATGCTGTCATTGTCACGCCGCCCGGTTCGGTGAAGTTTTATCAGGGCTGGATGGAGAATTATCTGCATGACGGCGGGGGCAAGAATGAAGATGTCATGGCGGTTCACGCCTACGTCCACACCGGCAAGTCCGGCGTGCTCCCGGTTGCCGCCGATATTATTCCCGGCCTTAAGTCCTTGCGCAAAATGATGGAAGAGCGTGGCCTGGCCTCGATGCCCATTTTCGATACCGAGTCCAGTTGGGGAAGAGCCGATGCCATGGGGTTTGAGAACGATGACGACTTCGAGTCAGGTTTTCTGGCTCAGTTCTATCTTCTGCATTGGTCGCAGGGCATCTCGCGCCTTTACTGGTATTGCTGGAATAATGCCGCAATTGGCACGCTCTGGAGCCCTGATCCGAGCAACCCTTCCGGCCCCGGCCGCGTACACAAGGCCGCCGGTGCTTACGAGCAAACCTACCACTGGATGGTTGGCGCTACGATGAATCCTTTGTGTTCGCAAGCCAGCGACGGGGTATGGAGTTGCGGTCTGACGCGACCGGGTGGCTACGAATCGCTAGCAGTCTGGAATACCACTGGCAATAAGTCGTACGCGGCAAACGCCAAATTCAAGAAGTTTCGCGACCTCGACGGGAATACCACCACCATCACCGGTGGGAAAGTCAACATCGGGTTTAAGCCTATTTTGCTGGAGAATCAATGAGCGCCTGTGAGTCGTGAGCAGGCGCGAGGGCGATCGGGTACGAAGACGCTGGGAAACTTCAACACAGACACATAGAACTTTTCTATTTCTCTCTACCGCGATGTCTCTGTGGTGAAATGTTGTTGCGTCCCCTCGGGAACAATGTCAATGTGCGGTTCCGCTCAGGCTGACTTCCTGTGGACTGTACAGAGCATCGTGCGACACGGTAACGACTCCCTTAATCGTTCCCACGTTTGCCGGAGAGAACTCTACGCCAACCGTGCAGCTCTTCAGAGTCGGCAGAGTTGCGCCGCAAGGAGTACTGCCTGCGGTCACCAGCAAATAATCCCCGCTGGCGCCAATCGCAGAGATAGTCAGCAGAACCTTCTGATTGTTAGTCAGAGTCACGATCTGGGGTTCGCTTGTGGAGCCCACAGCCTGCGCAGGGAATATCAAGCTGCTGGGGGAAAGTCCTAGCGGCAGGATGCCTGTACCAAAGAGATTGAAAGTCTGTGGGCTGACGCTTGAGTCGTCGTTGATGGCTACCGCGCCGGCAGCGTTTCCTGGCACGGTGGGAGCCAACGTCAAAAGCATTCCGCAAGTGGCGCCAGTGCCCAGCGGGCCTCCGCAGGGCGAAGACTTGGCACCGGTCACGGCATAGTTGCCGCTGGCCGCGACGCCCGTGATATTTACGGTCGAACTACTCGTGTTGCTTACTATTACTTTCCTCTCGGCCGAGGTCGTCCCCACTACTACATCGCCGAAACCCAGGTTACCAGGAGAGAAAGCCAGCGGCACTGAACTTCCAGATGATCCCGTGCCCGAGAGATTGGCGTTCTGGGGACTAAAACTTGCATTGTGGGTTACGGCGAAGGCCCCTCGGATAAGCCCGTTTTGGTTTGGACTAAATCTCACGCTGACCGTACACTGCGAAAGTTTAGGAAGAGTGTTGGTGCAAGGATTCTTGCCGCTTGCTGTGACCTGATAATTGCCACTGACGGCGTAGGTAAAGGTCAATGGCACACTCTGATTGTTAGAAAGCGTGACCGTCTTGGGCGCGCTGGTTTGCCCAACCGTAATCGTTCCGAAACTCAGGCTAGCCGGAGTCACAGTAACCGGATCCACCCCTGTGCCGCTGAGGGTGATGATTTGCGGCGAATTGCTGGCCATATCTGTGATTGTGATAGCTCCGCCGATAGCGCCGGTAACTGAGGGCTCGAATTGCGCACTGACGGTACAGAACGACGAGGGTTGAATCGACTGCCCAGCGCAATTATCGGTCTCATTGAAATCACCACTGGCAGACACAGTGTTGATTGTTAGGACCGCCGTTCCCGAGTTCGACACCTTCACTTTTTGCGCCACGCTGGTTGTCCCGAGAGGCGCGGTGCCAAACCTTACCGTAGTCGAAGAAAGCTTCACTATGGGAGCAATCCCAATTCCGCTAAGGCTCACGTTCTGGGGACTGTTCCTGGCGTCGTCGGTTACGAGCACAAATCCGGTGCGTGTTCCTATTGCAGTCGGTGTGAAAGTAATGGTGATGGTGCAGCTGCCAGAAGGTGGCAGGCTGGCACCGCAGTCGTTGGTCTGTCCGTAATCGCCCGTAGTGGCGATGTTTGAAATATTCAACGTGACAGTCTGATTGTTTGTCAGGCTGACGGGTTGCGGGGAACTGGATGCGCCCACCAGTTGAGCAGGGAATATTACGGTTGTCTGAGAAAAGGAGACTGGTGGCGGGGAACTGTTGCAGGCGGAGAACTTGAACGACGCGATGCGTGTCTTCCAGCTTTTACCACTGCTCTGGTAATACTCGTTTGTGTACCAGAATGTGCAGTCATCGACCGGATCGATGGCCATGGCGGTATAGTCGCCCCAGCGACGGTCCGCCTCCTCCGTTCCACCGCCTTCAATAATGCTGGTTTCGCCCTCCAGCGTGTTCACTGCGTCGGTGGAAAGTCGTCCCGTGTAACGAATGGCCGGATTCATCCTCGCGCTTGAAACACTGTAACCGAGCGCCATGTCGCCAGCACCGTCCATCGCAATGCTACCCATCCAACGCCAATTCGAATCGGGTGCAAAAGTCGCTTGTTGCTGGAGGGTAGGGGGATTTCCAGCCGGGTTCCGGATCTCATACCAGCGCACGCCAACGTTGCCGGACGATGTCGTGACCGAATGATTGACTACTATGGATTCGTGGTCGCCAAAATTCCGGTACGCCAACCGGTACATTAGCCGATCTCCAATCGCGTCGACGGTGTTCGTCGTCCCCAGTTGTGGCACGCACATGGTACCGTTGCATGCCTGAGTAAAAGGGGTAACAGGCAGGCGCACGGGACCGGTCAAGGTAGAATTTGAGGGAGTCGCCCAATCGACGTGAAATTGCCACACATTGAGCGCATTGGCACTGAGGTTCATGAGGTAATTCGGCGATCCGGGTGGGGGTGGGGTCCAGCCATCTACGTCCGAAGGGAGCAGGCTGTGACCAAGATTCGGGGAAAGCTGGAAGCACTGCGCACTCGCAGGTGCACCCGCCAACATGCTGATGCGATCCAGAGCGCAGACAAGGACGCCTGCGTAGGCATAACCATTTCTCGGGTCTTGCTCATCAATGGAGAGATAGTAAGCATCCGGCCAGACCCCCAGCTTGGGATAATCGGGGAAAAGATTTGGTAACTGATAGGCGTACAGATTGTAGGTGCCGAGGGCATCTGGAGTCGTGGAAACGGCGACGCATTCGTAATAGGGTGCCCCGGCGTTGTACGCATGCTTGGTGAAGACCCAGCGCGCCGCCGCCTTGTCATATTGGACGATGGGATCGCCTTCGCCGGTGGTTCCGCACAGGCCTGCCAGAGCCTTCCAAGGATGAGCGAACCCTACCGGGCCATACAGCAACTCGCCCGTTGATTTGTCATAAACGGCGAACATGGCATTGACTACCTGCACGTATTCAGTGGATCCCACCGTTCCGTTCGCATCGGGTGTTGGCCAGTGGCCGCTGACTCCTACTCCGTCAAAATTCAAGCCGTCTAGCGTTCGTACCTTTGCGTTGCCAATTCGGTCGAATCGATTCAATGCTCTGGATTTGATAGCGTCGCTCAGGTACTGACCGGTCAGACCCTCCCTTTGCGGGTTTTCCATGCCTTCCAAAAGGTCCCACACGGCGGGAGTCGGCTCAAGATCACGCAGCGGAGGCGATGTCACTTGCATTACCGGCGGATACACCCTTACATCGGCACTGGGTTCTTGTGCCAATAAACAGGAAGGCGCGAAGGTGGCAAGAAAAAAAACGACGAGCCAAGCGCCGGGCTTGATGGACATGCGTGGAACTTATCCTTTGGACAAATCCCGCCTCAAAACTGCGAAGATTCGAGCAAGCCGAATGCCTTTGAGGCCAAATCGGCATTCGACGTTCGTTGAACCAGTTCATACAACATCAAGAGCGCTAAATGCAAGGCCATTTTAGGGATGGGAGCCTTTAGTCTCCATCACTTACCCTGTAGTGGAGTCCTTTGTTATCAAGGGTTACGGCCCCTTGACGGGTGTTGCGAACCTTGTGTAGGCTTGCTCTCAAGATTCAGTGGCCGAAATGGTCTCACTGTATGGTTAATCCCCTTCTTCTTAATGAATACTGAGACTTCTTCTTAATAATACGTAGACAAGAGTGCCTTTAATAGCATCTGAGGGCTGACGACATTGTCTCGCTGCTCGACACAACAAAAGGGGTCATCAAATGTGACTCAGAGGGCGAAGCTCTATTAATCGTACGCCGCGGTAATGTCGGCAGGCTCTGTGCACCCGTGGTGCGGAGCACCTTTCAGAGTTAATCTGTGGTTCCAGTCCCCGCCTTGGATTAGATCCAATGTTTTCTTTGCGTGTGGACCGGAGGTTACGACTGGGAGTAGTAAACTGGCGAGGGTGGTTCAAGGTATGTCGTCGAAGGCTAACCGTTCGAAAGCTGCGTATCCAGGTCTGCAATTTAGCGTATGCGAGAGTAGCCATGAATAAAATTTCCGTTTCTTTAATAATCGTACTGGTGGGTTCTCTGTCGGCACTTGGTCAAGATGCCGGGGGTGCTGCTTCGGCCCCGGCTGCTTCAACATCTGCCCCTTCGCAGGCAAGTTCAACAAACACTCCCTGGTTTTCTCAGCGCTATCCCAGATACGAAATGCGTCCGGATGACAGCTTTGATGTAATCTTCGAGATCACGCCTGAGTACAACCAGACGGTTGTCGTACAGCCTGACGGGTACGTCTCCATGCGAAGTGTCGGGGACATCCGTGCTGAGGGACTGACCGTTTCTCAAGTTACCGACAAGCTGCGCGAGGCCTACGGTAAGATCTTGAACCACCCCATGATTTCAATTGTCCTTAAGGATTTCGCGAAACCCTATTTTATTGTGGATGGCCAGGTCAAGAATCCGGGCAAGTTTGACTTGCGGGACGATACGACGGTGGTACAGGCGATCGCCGTGGCGGGTGCGTTCCTGTCTAGCGCAAAGCACTCGCAGGTTGTGCTCTACCGGCGGGTATCGGACCAGTGGACGCAAGCGACATTGCTTGACGTGAAGAAAATGGAGAATGATCACAATTTGTCCGAGGACGTGCACCTCCAACCGGGAGACATGTTGTTTGTTCCCAAGAATAAGCTTTCCAAGATCGCGCCCTTTATCCCGAGTGCGAACGTAGCGATGGTGCCAGGCAAGACGTTCTGAGGAACTGTGGCAGACTGCCGCGTCCCTAACGGACGGCGCAGCCGCTTCGAGAGGGAAAAGGTTAAGGAGATTGAACATGGAAGGGCAGGAGTTAGTTCTTCAAGGCACGGGTCGCATTACTTCTTTCACCGCTCGCGACTTTGCTGCCATGGCTTTTCGCCGCAGCCGGACGCTGATTTTCTGCTTTTGCGGAATTCTGCTAGGTACGATGCTTGCGGCGATCTTTATGCCTAGCTACAGCGCTCAAACCGAAATTCTTTTGCGTCGCCAGCGCGTTGATCCGGCAGCGTCACCTGAACAAGCCAATGGTTTGACCGTGAGCGGCACGGTCACCGAGGAAGAAATCAACTCGGAAGTAGAGTTGGTTCACAGCCAGGATGTGCTTCGCCAGGTGGTGTTACGCAGTGGGCTTGACACGCCACGCACGTATCTGGGTTCACTGCTTGCCTCTAAAGATCCCGAGAAGCGGATCGAGAAAGCGATAAAGAAGCTGGATTCCGGTCTAACTGTCGAGCCCTTGCCCAAGAGCAACGTTATCCGAATCAGCTACAGTTCCGGCAGCCCCAAGATGGCCGCTCAGGTCTTGACCGTCCTCGACGACGTCTATCTCCAGAAGCACGAGGAAGTGCAGCGAACTCCGGGTCAATTCCAGTTCTTCGACAAGGAGGCCGAGAAAGCGAGTGATGATTTGGCCGCGGCCGAGGATCGTTTGAAGGCGTTTCCCCAGGAGAGTGGCACCGCCAATCCCACCCTGGCGCGTGACATCACCTTGCAAAAGGTGAATGACATGAACATGAGTCTGTCAGAAACTCGAGGCTCGATCGCTGAGGCTAAGAAGAAGATCGATGCATTGCAACAACTAGAAAACACGACCCCGCCCCGGCTAACCACGCAGATGCGAAAGCAGGACGATGGTCCGGTGTTGTCGCAGATGAAGAACACTCTCCTCAGCCTTGAGATCAAACGCAGCGACCTTGCCTCCAAGTATCAGTCTGATTATCCCCCTTTGGTAGAACTGGATCGCGAGATCGCCAATACTCGTGCCACAATCTCGGGCGAGAAACCTCTCAGTGATATCACCACAGATCAGAATCCCGCGTTCAGTTGGGTTGACTCCGAATTGGTGAAGTCCAAGGCAGAATTACGAGGTTACGAAGCGAAAGCGGCCGAGACTGAAAGGCTCGCTCACGAGGCTCTGGCAAGTGCCCAAAAGCTGGAAATTCAAGGCGTCGAGCAGCAAGACCTACTCCGCGCGGCGAAAACTGCTGAGGACCGGTATTTGTTGTATTCCCGTAAGCGGGAGGATGCGAGAATTACCGACGCCTTCGATGCTCAGCGCATCCTGAATGTCGCGATAGCGGAAAAACCCAGCGTCCCGAGTTTACCGAGTATGTCTCTTTTGATGTATGGCCTGATTGGCGTCTTTCTAGCCATAACTGTGAGTTCCGGCACAGTTTTCGCTCTCGAGTACTTCGACCCCTCTTTCCGAACCCCCGCCGACGTCGAAGAGTTTTCCAATCGCCCGGTGCTGGCTGCCGTGCCCGACGAAAACGAGGGCCTACGGCTGAGCAGCAGTAGGGGACAGAGCGCTGCGATTTAAACAATCGCACCTTGACCGGCATTGCGAAAACTGCCACCGGCCGAATGCCCAGGGTTACTTCTTGCCGTCAGCCATCCAAGATGACAGTCACCGTACTGCACCCCGTCAACGGGTGGACATCGCTCGCTGCCTACTAAATTTGAACTTATGTTCTGCGAATTATATTTGAGAGAGCGCCATCAGGAGTGGTTCATGAGCAAGAATTTTGAGTTGTTACAGCAAGTTGGCGGGCAGCAAGAGATTTACGATACCTCCAAACAACAGAGACCGACGATAGCAGTCGACTCTACTGCTCCCGGAACCATTGCCGTCGGAACTACGGCTTTGGAACCGACCGGAATGGCGCGGGATGAGATTACGAAACTTGTGCATCGCTTGTTTCTTATACCGGGAACCAGCGCCCCCCACACCGTCGTTTTCGCGGGAACGGAAACCGGCAATGGTTGTAGCTGGCTTGCTGCTCGCGTCGCTGAAATTTTGGCCTCGCAGGTAACCGGGTCCGTTTGCCTACTGGACTGTAATCTTCGTAGTCCCAGCCTCCATCAGCAATTCGGGCTCGAGAATCACTTTGGACTTTCCGAGGCGCTGAGCCAAAACAGCCGGATCGGTCAATATCTTCGACTGTTATCAATGCCAAATCTATGGCTATTGAGCTGCGGATCTCCTACCGAAAACGGAACCGCACTCTTGGGCTCCGACCGTATGCGGACGCGCCTGAAAGAATTGCGAGCCGAGAATCAGTACGTAATTGTAGATGCGGGCGCGCTAGACACCGGAACCGAGGGTATCGTACTGGGCAGCTTGTCTGACGGTGTGGTGTTAGTTTTAAAGGCCAATTCTTCCCGTCGAGACAGCGCTCGCAAATCCATGAAGGAACTTCATGCCGCGAATGTTCCCATTCTCGGTGTGGTGTTGAACCGGAGAACATTTCCGATCCCCGAAGCGATCTACAAACATCTTTAGCTGCCATTCGCGTTCGTCCTCGACGACTGATTTCACCCGCATCTTTTTGCAGCAACGGCCGGCCGCTTGGCGCGCCACCCAAGTAATCGCTTGATCACCTTCTACCCCAACCTACCAGGATCTCTGCGGAGAGCTTTTCTAACAGGGAGTTCGTAATGCACGCTATCAGACGGCAGATGATGATAGGCGCCATGAAGCTGTTTGACTTGGCCCTGATGGTTGTCGCGTTTGGAATCGCGACCTCGCCTGTTCTGGCGAAGGTTGGTCCGGTCTCGTTCGCCCAGTTTCTTTCAATCAGAATCAAGCTTGAGAATCTTATTGTGTTTTTGGTGCTGCTTTGCATCTGGCACTTCATATTCTCCATGCTCGGACTGTACGGCTCCATGCGGCTAGCGAGTCGCATGAAAGAAGCCGGGGACGTGATTAAAGCGACCAGTTTATCGGCCTTGGTTCTTCTTTCCGCTTCTTTCGTGCTCCGCTTTCAGATGGTGACGCCTAGTTTCGTACTAATCTTTTGGGTCTTCAGTACGTCGTTTGCGGTTTTGAGCCGGCTTGCGGTCAGGATGTGGCTCAGGAGACTTCGCATCCACGGGCGCAACTTGCGCAACGTGTTGATTGTCGGTTCTAATCGCCGCGCAATTGAGTTTGCCAAGACTGTTCGTTCCAAACCTGAACTGGGCTACTGCATCATCGGGTTCGCTGATGAAGAGTGGGCCGAAGTCGGAGAACTCCAACGCTGGGGTTATTCGCTGGTTTGTAATCTCGGAGAGGTCCCAGCATTCATTCGCAGCCATGTCGTGGATGAAGTTGTGCTGGCCGTGCCGTTGCGCTCTTTTCATGATCTCGCATCGGAGATTGCCGCCAAGTGCGAGGAGCAGGGGATCATTCTTCGGGTTCTATCGGATCTGTTTAACTTAAGAAACCAGCGTCCCGTTTCCGACGATTTCGACGGCTCTGCCTTGGTTACCCATTACACCAGTCTGGAGGAAGGCTGGCCCATGGTGATCAAGCGGGTTCTCGATTTTTCGCTCTCGGCGCTGCTTCTCGTAGGAATTGCGCCCGTGCTGCTTCTGACCGCTGTCCTGATCAAACTGACTTCTCCCGGCCCGGTATTTTTCGTTCAGCGGCGGGTTGGCTTGGGCAAGCGGATTTTTAACATTTTCAAGTTCCGGACGATGATTGCAAACGCCGAGGAGAAACAGGGGGAAATCGAACATCTCAACGAAGTGTCTGGGCCGGTATTCAAGATCAAGAAGGATCCACGTATCACGCCGCTTGGCAGATTCCTGCGAAAGACCAGCATCGACGAATTGCCTCAACTCTTCAATGTTCTCAGTGGCGACATGAGTTTGGTTGGGCCACGCCCGCTCCCCATTCGGGACTATGAACTATTCAGCGAGGCGGGCGAGGACTGGCACCGCTGTCGCTTTAGTGTTCGGCCAGGGATCACCTGCCTCTGGCAGGTGAAGGGGCGGAGTTCATTACCATTTCATAAATGGATGGAACTTGACCTACAGTATGTTCGCACCTGGTCCTTGTGGCTTGATCTTCAGATTCTCGCCCGGACCATCCCTGCCGTCCTTCGCGGTTCCGGCGCCGCTTGATCCGTGGTTAGACCACCCCTCCGACTCTTGGCAGTTCTAAAGCAGACGTTTGGCCCTCCACGCAAATCTGGATGCTGTGAATAGATTCACCGACGGACCGTTGCCGCCGGAAGCGGTCGCTCCAGGCCGTACCACGTTCAGCGCTCCCGAGATGGTTGAGGGACTGGAAGTTCAGCAAGGCTTGGCTTACTGGAAGCGTCAGCTTGCCGGGGCCGGTTCCTTGAACCTCCCGCTCGATCGGCCCCGATCGGGTTCGCCATCCGCTCGCTTTGCAGCACGCTCATTATGCGTACCTGAGGATACAAGTAACCGGCTCCGACGGTTCAGCTTGGTCGAGCAGATTCCGCTTTCGGCTGTGCTCTTGGGCGCCTTCCGTCTCTTGCTTCTTCGCTATGGCTGCTCAGAAGAGATCGTGATCTGTTGTTCGCTGCCCGGGCTCGGTGCTCCACTTGTGGGTGAGCGGTGGACCGACGGCCAGAACGAAATTTTGTTGCGCAGCGATGCCTCGGGCGAACAGGCATTCCGAAGTTTGGTCAAGCAGATCCATTCCACAATCTCCGAGGTGCTTGCCCAGCCGAGCATTCCCCCCCGACAGCTCATTCAGGATCTGACGCTTGAACCAGGGCTGAGCCACCCCATTTTTCAGGTTCTATTCTCCTGCGGGACTTCCGCATTTGGGGCCGAGAGACTGGACCTGGCCTCAACCTACACCCTGCCAGTTGACTTGCACTTGGATGTAGAGCAGAGCAGGGAAGACCTTTATCTCCATCTGTCTTACAACTCAGAGTTATTCGAGGTTGCGAGTGTCGACCGCATGCTTGGGAATCTGCGAACTTTGCTGACGGGTGTCGCTGAGAATCCTGACTGCCAGTTGTCGAGGGTGGCAATTCTCTCCGATGCGGAACTGAGGCAGATCCTGGACGAGTGGAATCAAACATCTCGCCCCTATCCCAGCGACAAATGCTTGCACCAACTGATCGAGGCGCAGGCTGAGCGTTTACCCGGAAGCCCTGCTGTTAGCCACAAAAACAGCCAACTGACTTATCGGGAATTCAACGCCCGCGCCAATCAGTTGGCTCATTACCTACGCCATCGCGGCATTGGCCCAAATATAAAAGTAGGACTGTGCCTGGAGACCGGACTCGACTTTGCGGTGGCAGTTTTGGCCATATTGAAATCAGGTGGGGCGTGTGTTCCGCTCGACCCCAAGTACCCCCGGGAGCGCCTGGCCTACATGTTGCAAGACGTGCAGGCGCGGCTTGTGATTACTCAGAAGGGCATGTTACCGGAAGCGGCGGCGGTGAGTTGCGAAATACTGCTCCTTGCGGACCAGTCGCAACAGTTGTCCAGGCAACCCCGCATCAACCTTGACAGCGGCGTTAAGCCCAGTGATGTCGCTTATGTGATTTACACTTCCGGCTCAACTGGAAAACCGCGTGGTGTTCTGCTCACCCACACCGGTCTGGTGAATTACAACGCAAATGCTGCCCGCATGTACGGAGTCGGCCCGAACGATCGTGTACTCCAGTTTTGTTCGGTAAGCTTTGACATCGCACTGGAAGAGTTCTTCATCACCTGGTTGAGCGGAGCTGCTCTTGTGCTCAGGCCTGAGGATATGCCGCTCGCGGTTCCTGACTTCCTGGAGTGGATTGGTCGCGAACAGGTGACTGTCCTGGATTTACCCACAGCCTATTGGCATGAGTGGGTGCATCATATTCCCCAACTGAGGCAACCTGCGCCGGAGAGCTTGCGTCTCGTAATCGTCGGAGGCGAAAAGGCTTCCTCCGCGGCCTATGCTGCATGGTTGGGTTCGGTGGGTCGCCGCGTCCGTTGGATCAATACATACGGACCTACCGAGGCCAGTATCGCCGCAACTGCATTCGAACCCAACTCGAATGCCGGACGCCCCATACCCGAGAACATCCCAATCGGTCGCCCGTTAGCAAACACTCGGATTTACCTTCTCGATCGCCATCTTAATCCAGTACCGATCGGGGTTCCCGGTGAATTGCATATCGGTGGCCTCGGTGTTGCGCAAGGGTATCTCAATCGCCCTGAGCTCACCGCGAAGAAATTCATTTCCGATCCGTTCTGCTCTGAGGAAGGTTCGCGGCTGTACAAAACCGGCGACTTGGCTCGTTACTTGCCTTCCGGTGAAATCGAATTCCTGGGCCGCGGTGACGATCAAGTCAAGATTCGCGGTTTCCGCGTTGAACTCGGAGAGATTGAATCGATAGTTGCGAAACATCCTGCGGTTCGCGAATGTGCGGTCATTGCCCGAGAAGATATTCCGGGCGATAAGCGTCTGGTGGCGTATCTGGTACTTACCGCGGAAGCGAAGCTTGACAGTGCCGGGCTTCGCCGCTACGTCCAGCAACATCTGCCCGATCACATGGTGCCGTCGGCCTTCATCATTTTGCGGGCCATGCCATTGACACCAAATGGCAAGATCGACAAGCGCGGACTGCCCGCGCCATCCGAAGCTTGGGCGGACGGGACGGCCCCTGCTACGGATCCTCTGCAGGCGCAACTCGTGAAAATCTGGGAAGCCGTGTTGAGCAAAAAGCCGATTGGGATTCGCGACAATTTTTTTGAGTTGGGTGGCCATTCTTTGCTGGCGGCCAGATTGATGCACCGCACCGGGCAAGCGCTGGGCAAGACTCTGCCTTTGGCGATGCTTTTCCAGGCTCCTACAATTGAGCGTCTAACCGCAGTCCTTCGCCAGAACGGATGGTCACACCAATGGTCTTCGCTGGTGCCGATTCAGCCCGTGGGCACGAGGCCACCTTTTTTTTGTGTTCATGGAGTTGGAGGAAATGTCCTCAATTTCCGCGAGCTTGCCCAGTTGATGAGTCCTGAGCATCCCTTCTACGGACTGCAGGCGCAAGGCCTCAACGGGGAGCGTCCCTGCTTTACGCGGGTTGAGGAGATGGCCGCCCACTACCTAAAGGAACTGAAGACCCTTCAACCGGAGGGTCCGTATTTCGTCGGGGGCTATTCGTTTGGTGGTCTCGTTGCCTACGAAATGGCACAGCAACTGCGCGCTAAAGGGGAGTCGGTTGGACTGCTGGCGCTGCTCGACACTTACGCGGGTCGTTTGCGCTCCGTTTCTGGGTCCGTCCTGCGCATGATGATGCATCCTTCCCGCCAGCGTCTCTTCCGCGACATTCCGAAAGCTGCCGGGGAAAGCTTGCAGCGCAGAGTCCGGGGCCTGATGATATCTCGCGTCTTGAAAAACGTGCTCCGCTCCAATCAGACTGCCGCTGATCGCTATATCCTGAAACCGTATGATGGACGGATAACGCTATTTCGTGCCAGTGAACTGTCTCTGAGGAACTCCGAGGAGCTTTATTCCGCCTGGACAAATCTTGCTCTTGGAGGTTTGGATCTTCAGGAAATAACCGGCGATCACGGGGGGGTTCTGGTTAGCCCACAGGTGGATGTGCTTGCGGCCAAGCTCAAAGCTTCCATCGACAAGAATGCGGCCAGTGTTAACGATGTTCCGTCCCCGGCATTCATCGGCGGGTCCCGAGCCTGAATGGCCCGGCGCACGGAGTCAGTCCAGTTGGAATCAGCCGCATAGCCGAGTACAATCCCTTGCCCAAACCCAGCCGCCGAGAACCCGTCTTCTCCACCGTCGAGTCTGTCGAGATTCGGGTCGACCCAGTGATTGCTCAATTGCCTGGTTTTGAACCGTCCCTCTTGGACAAGCTTAGGCTCTGGATCAACAAAGGTGGGCTTGCGCTTCTCGACCAGGGACTCATTTCCGGCTCCAATTTCATACTCAGTATGTTGTTGGCTCGCTGGTTGACGCCGGAGTCCTACGGCGTATATGCGCTGGCTTTTGGAATCTATGTTCTGCTGCAGTTGGCTTATGGCGCCCTGGTGCTTGAACCGATGGCAGTTTTTGGGGGAGCGGCATACCGGCAATGCCTGCGCCAATACTGCCGTTCGTTGCTCTGGACCCATCTCGTAATTGCAGGTGTTATCTGCCTGCTCATGGGCGGTTCGGCAGCGGTAACCCATGCTCTGGGTTGGACACACGGATTGCCTGGCGCGCTGCTCGGGGTGGCTCTGGCGTCGCCCTGCCTGTTGCTGCTCTGGTTTGCCCGTCGCGCCTTCTATTTGGAGATGTCCCCGGCCAAGGCCGCGACAGGATCAATGCTTTACTGTGTCCTGCTGCTGGGTGGCCTGTTTATCGTTTATCGCAATGGCCTTCTCTCGCCCTTCAAGGTGTTCGCGCTTATGGGGGCGGCGGCGCTGCTGGCGGATGTATTCCTGCTGACGCGTCTCAGGTCAGAGTTGCAAGCGGGAGGCCCAGCCCCCGTGATCAGAGAAACTTGGCGTCGACATTGGCGCTACGGGCGCTGGGCGCTGGCAAGTTGCGTGGCTTCATGGACGCCCACTTACATCTTCTATCCGCTGCTCAGCACGTTTTCAGGCGTAGCGCAGTCGGGAGAGCTCAGGGCGCTTATGAATTTCTTCTCCCCTCTGGATCAGACTCTCAGCGCGCTTTCTCTACTTTTTCTCCCCTATGCCGCCAGGATGTGGGCGGAGCACGGACGCAAAGGCCTCGCCGTCCTTACTCGCAACCTTATGGTTTTGTCTCTTGCTGGTGCCGGGATTTATTGGGGCCTGATTAACGAGTTTCGTGAACCCATCTTCCGGTTGCTCTATGCTGGCAAATACGCAAATATCAGCCACCTGGTTCCCGTACTTGCCTTGGGATCCATGTTTTGGAGCGCAGGTTACGGCCCGGCGATCGCCTTGAGGGCTATTGAATCTCCTTATTCCATCTTTCTGGCATACTTCGCAACCACGCTCATTTCCGTGATCGTTGGAATCCCGGCGACCCGTGCGTTTGGTCTCAAGGGAGCGGTTTGGGCAAGCAACGCATCAGAGGTAGCCTCGTTCTTGATTTTGATGTTCCTAATGCGCCGTAAGCTGACGTCCGGTCCGATTGAGGTTCCCTCGTGTCCATAGCTAGTGCATCTCCATTGCGGAACGAAACCGCGTACGGAACCGCTCCCGGAAAATCGCGTCAGAAGGCTCTTTTGCTGGGAGCTGGTTTCGCGATTCTTGTTGCCTTGGTAGTGGGCCTTGGTCCGGATTGGATCATTTCCGACACCGCCCTCAAGACCATGACGGCCACCGCCCTGCTCCTGGTCCCCCTATGCCTGGTGTTGGCCGTAGCCAAAGCGAAGGGAGCAACGGCTGGGGAGTTAACTTTTGCGGTGGCATTGCTGCTCTGGTGGTCGCTGCTTATCTCCGATCAGTGGTTCGATCGCGCCAGCGATGCTGAGAACCTTTATCAGGCACAGTACTCGGTTGATGCCTACGGCGAGGTGGTTACGTGGCTGATCGCGTTCCTTATCCTGGCCTTGATCTCATTCGCAAAACCTGACTACCTTCGTACGCTGACTGTTGGTTCCTATAAGTGGGTCACCCTTTTCGTGCTGTCATCCCTGATCGCTTCGGCATATTCTCCGAGTCGCTCTTACTCGTTCGGCTGGTGGTGCAAGCTCTTCGTGGTTGCTTTGGTCCTCGCCCTTTGCACCAGCTGCATGGAAAAGATCAGTCAGATGCGCGCCTTCCTCTGGAGCACTATGTGGGGGCTCCTGTTGGTATGCATGCTCGCCATCGGTGCAGCCCTCTCCGATCCCACAACGCTGTTTGCGGGGATCGAAGGTCGGCTGAATGCGGATCCGGTTGTATTGTCGGGCACTGCAAGCTGTCTCCTGATCGTGAGTCTGATCCTGAATTCGCTCCACGGACGAGTGTGGCTGAAGTTGATCAGCCTCTTCGCCGTGGTAGTAACAATCATTAGTTTTGGCAAGACCGGGATAGTCGCCGGCGCCATTTCGGCGAGCATCTTTTTCATGTTGCAGCGAAAGCTGGCTTCTAGCATTCTCGTGTTGGTGGGAGTGGGAGCGCTAGCTGCCGTACTGGTGGCAACCATCACTCCGCTGGGAAATTACTTTTCGAGCTATCACGGAGGAGCGAAACTTTCGGGCAGAACCGAAATCTGGAAGATGGCCCTGCCAGCTATCAAGCAGAAGCCGATCCTCGGGCACGGCTACTTAGCCTCCAAATTCCTGTTTAAAGACCAAAGAAAAGTCGATGCCGCTTCGCACTTGCATAATGGTTTCTTGGACACGCTTTACAACAGCGGGGCAATTGGACTGGGCTTATTGCTGGCCCTGCATGGAACCATCCTGGCGAATCTCTTTCGCGCCCGCAAACACTTGTCAGCCTGGAAAGGCAAAGAGACGGATGATCTCCGTCAGGCCAATATCTTGCTCATGGGTTGCTTTGCCCTCTACCTGGATTTGCTGATTTATGGCTGTTTCACGCCCGCATTCGGTGGACGCATGACCGACCATTTCATGGTGTTTCTCTCCATAGTCGGCATGAGCATGGCGCTGGAAAGGTTTGCCCGCGGACTCGAGAAGAAAAGGGTCGTAGTCCGCGCCCCCAAAGTTTGGCGAAGAGGTTTTTCAATACCCTCCCCAAGTTCGACCTAGGACGGGGTTGCAACCACGTTCCAAGGTGTTCGATTCGACCGAAGTGAATTCACCATTCCATGAAGGAGATCAACCGCAATGCCAATTCCTGAACGCATTCTTGTAACTGGGGCCGGGGGTTTTATCGGGCACCACTTGGTGAGCCGCCTGAAGGCAGATGGTTTCTGGGTACGAGGCGTCGACATCAAGGAGCCGGAATATGCCGCCTCCGATGCCGACGAGTTCGAAGTCCTCGACCTGCGCGAATATTCCAACTGTGAATTTGCCACTCGCGGCATCGATCGCGTGTTCAACTTGGCCGCGGACATGGGCGGCATTGGCTACATCACCGCTTTTCTCGCCAACATCTCACGCAACAATACCCTCATTAATGCCCATATGCTCGAGGCAAGCCGGCAGAACGGCGTCAAGCGGTTTCTCTTTTCCTCCTCGGCTTGCGTCTACGCTGGCTACAAGCAGAAGGACGCCAATGTGCAGCCGCTTAAAGAAGAAGACGCATATCCGGCCGATCCGGAGCCCGGGTACGGGTGGGAAAAGCTCTATGCCGAGGAATTGTGCCGCTACTATCGCAAAGACCATAAACTCGAGACCCGAATTGTCAGGTTCCACAACGTGTATGGGCCTCTCGGTACCTACGAGGGCGGCAAAGAGAAGGCACCAGCCGCTATTTCCCGGAAGGTAGCTCTTGCGGCCGACGGCGCAACTATCGATATCTGGGGCGACGGCCAACAGACCCGATCATTCATGTACGTGGACGACTGTGTCGAGGGGCTGATTCGCATCATGAATTCTGACTATCACGAGCCTCTCAACCTGGGTACCGACGAACTGGTCACCATTGACGGCTTGGTAGATATGATCAGCGCGATCGCGGGCAAGAGACTGATAAAAGTACACGATCCTTCGAAACCGCAGGGCGTGCGCGGACGCAACAGTGACAACAATCGGCTGAGGCAGGTGCTCGGTTGGGAACCTTCCATCGACCTGAAAACCGGTCTTGTGGGCACTTACAAGTGGATCGAAGCGGAAGTGAAAGCCAAGGCCGCATCTCAGCCAGTCGCCGTCGCTTAACGAAAACCTACGAACATGGCAGAACTCTCAACCACTCGTCGGGTGAACGTCCTCGGGGTCGGGATTACGCCTTTGGGGACGAAGCAAGTTCTCCGGCTGATCGGTTCGAGCATCGCCCAAGGCGCAAAAGGCTACATTTGCGTCACCGGAGTTCACGGCGTGATGGAGGCGCAGAGTGATCACAATCTGCGCTCGATTATCAATCGCTCCCTGGTAACTACCCCAGACGGGAAGCCTACCGTCTGGGTCGGGTGGTTGCAGGGCTTTCGTGAAATGACCCGGGTCTACGGGCCCGACCTGATGCTGGACACCTGTGCCGAGTCCGTGCAATCCGGATACACTCACTTTTTGTATGGGGGAAATGTCGGAGTGGCGGAGCGGCTCAAACTGAATCTGGAGCAAAGATTTCCCGGTTTGCGCGTGGTTGGTACCTACACCCCACCCTTCCGGCCGCTCAACCCCGCCGAACAAACGGAATTGCAGGAACTAGTCGCACGTCTCAAGCCGGACATCTTCTGGGTCGGCCTTAGCACTCCCAAGCAGGAACGTTTCATGGCCGAATATCTTCCTCAACTAGCCACCAAAGTGATGATTGGCGTGGGTGCGGCGTTTGACGTCCACACTGGTGGGATCAAAGACGCACCTGACTGGGTAAAGAAGGCGGGGTTACAATGGTTTCATCGCCTGTGTCAGGAGCCACGCCGCTTGTGGAGACGCTACCTCTTTAACAACCCGCGCTTTGTAGTGCGAATCGCGTCTCAACTGCTTGGCTTGAGAAAATACGAATTGGCATAAGTGCGGAATCAACGCAATCGAGCCAAGGACTTCGAAGAGATGCAGATAACCAGCAGTGTCGAAAACCTGCCGGAACAGAGCCCTGCGCAGGGCGTGACCTCCGCACGCCTCCTATTGCTGGCAGCATCCTTTGGGCTAATCACTGGCTTGGTCGAGGGTTTCGGGCTACAGGCATTCCACGGCTTTCAGTGGTTCATACTGAACTCCAGGATCCCCGAGGGTGTGTCCATTGAGATCTTGTGGATTTCCCCCTTGGTTAATTTGGTCTTATTCTTATTCGTGGGACTCCTGCTTGCGATTCTTGGCCGTTTCGCGCCTCGTCTCCCCATCCTGCGAGTGGCTCTATTTTTGTTTTCCTTCATGGCAGTCGTGGACTGGCTGGGATTGACCGGACGCATCGCCATCTTGGCCGAGCTGGTTCTGGCCATTGGTTTAGCAACGGTCATCAGCGGTCGCATGTATGAGAAAAGAGCGGCGCTCTGGGCCTACGGTCCCAGAGTCATTCGAGGGGCAGCCGTTGCCACACTGGTCGCGCTGCTTGCTGTAGAGGGCGGGATTTGGTTACGCGAGGAAGTCGCTACCCGCCATCTGCCGGTCGCAAGCAAGTCATCGCCAAACGTCCTCGTAGTCCTGGTGGACACGTTACGCGCTGACCACCTCTCGACCTATGGGTATGCGCGGGCAACCAGCCCGTTTTTGAGTGGCATTGCCCGTCAGGGCATCCTGTTTGAAGATGCAGTTTCGACGTCCTCTTGGACGCTTCCGGCCCATCAGTCTCTGCTTACCGGACGCTATCCCCACGAACATGGGCCGCTGCGCGAACAACCGCTAAATGAAAACTATCCGACGTTGGCCCAGGTTTTGGATAAACATGGCTATCGCACCGCCGCTTTCTCCGCTAATAATGACTTCTTCTGTCGGCGCGCGGGTTTTGCCCGCGGATTTCTGCACTTCGAAGATTACTTCTATTCCGTCGAGGACATGATCTATAGAACCTTCTGGGGCCGCGTATTTTTCCACAACTATTTAGCTGGACTGGTGGGACGCGACGAGTTGCCGGCTCGCAGAACGGCCGCTAACGTCAACCGCTCTCTTCTGCGCTGGCTTGACCGCGATCCGGAGAAGCCTTTCTTTGCCTTCGTCAATTTTCTTGATCTCCATACTCCCTATGTGCCGGAACGATCGTACCGCTACAAATTTGCCGGCCGCGAAGCCCAGGCTCACTGTCCGTCGCCCCAGCTGAGTCTGTCCATGCTGCTGCATCGTCCAAACGAGTTCGACTATCTGATGGGCCTCAGCGCGGAGTGTTTTCAGTTGCAGGTTGACGCCTACGACGGCGGTATTTCCTACGTTGACGATCAAATTGCCGCGCTGTTTACGGAATTGGCTCGTCGTGGTCTCGACAAGAACACTTTGATCGTGATCACATCCGACCACGGTGAATCCTTTCGCGAGCACGGCCTTGTAACTCACGGTACTTCCCTTTACCGGGAACTGGTCTGGGTTCCACTCATCTATTGGTGGCCTGGTCACATTCCTTCTGGCATGCGGATTGACCGGCCCATCAGCGCTGCTTCGCTCCCGGCGACCATTATGGATTTGCTGGGAGATCCCGATGCCAAGGATTTTCCGGTGCCGTCGCTGGCCCAACTGTGGAATCACCCCGGATCCAGTCCGGATTGGCCCTTTCCTATCTCCGAGCTGGCCCAAGACCTTTTCGTTCCCAAGCAATACCCCGCATATCTAGGTTGGCTGAAGTCCATTACGGACCCCCGGTGGCATTTGATAGTGACGCAATCCGGCGCCACGGAACTCTACAGTTATCCCCAGGATCCAGGCGAGATCCAGAACCTGGCGGAGAGTGCCCAGGGCAAGGCTGTCGTCGACGCCGTCGAAACCCAGTTGTGGTCCCAGGTGAACGCTCAGAATCACAATAAGACTGGTTTAACTCATCCCCTCAACGAAAACAAAGTAGCCCAAGTCACTAAGTAACTGAGTAGTTGTGCTGCCCGGTTCAACAGATTCAATTTCAAGGAGAAGGTAATGAGACTTTGTTTATTTGCACTGTACGGTGGTCCGGACCAAATTATGGGAGTGACTTCCGCTCTAGCTACTATCGCTGGACTAGCACTCGTCTTCTGGAACAAAATGGTTGCCTTCTTCGGCAAAATTATGAACAAGATCCACCCCCATTCGGCACCGAAGGAAACTGTGAAAGACGCCCTGCCCCGCGATCAGTCCTTATGAAGAAAAAGGTCATTGTCGTTGGGTTGGATGGGCTTGAGCCAACCCTCTTAGAACGGTTGCTCCAGCGCAACCAGCTTCCCAATTTTGCCAAGATCCGCGCCTCCGGCCACTATGGTCGGCTCCAGACCACCTACCCGGCCCAGACTCCTGTGGCATGGTCATCGTTTGTGACCGGCACCAACCCTGGCGGTCATGGCATCTTCGACTTTATTTCCAGGGATCCGCAAACTTATTTACCGGACATTGCGCTCAATCGATTCGAGCGCCCCAAAAGCATGCTGGCGCCACCTCGAGCCGTCAACAAGCGCCAGGGTGTGCCCGTTTGGCAATATCTGACCAAAGCCGGAATTCCCAGTACGATCCTGCGTTGTCCCGTCACTTTTCCCGCGGAAAACCTTTTGGGCAAGATGTTGTCCGGGGTGGGAGTGCCGGATATCCGGGGGAGCCAGGGCACAGGTACCTTTTACACCCAAGACCGCACCGTCCAACCGAAAGAGCACGAGCAAGTGGTCTATCTCGAGCGTGCGTCGGAGATCGTCACTCGTGTCAATGGTCCGCGCAATCCTCGCACTAATCCGCCGTCCGACTTTACCGCGGAGATTCGGGTTCGAGTCGATCACGGCGCTCGCAAACTGGTCATTACCGCGGGATCGAACCAGGCCATCGAAGCCCCGGAGAACGGTTGGAGCCCGTGGGTCCGGCTCAAATTCAAGCTGTCCATGCTGCAGTCGGTGACCGGCATCGTGCGTTTCTATTGCCGGCGAATCGATCCCCACGTAGAGTTCTACGCTTCCCCCGTGAACTTCGATCCCGCCGCCCCGCTTTTCCCGATCTCCTCGCCGGCCGATTACGGCAAGACTCTCTCGGAACACATTGGTCTGTTTTCCACGGTAGGCATGGCCGAAGACCATACCGGTCATAACAACGGCCGCTTCGATGAAATGGCCTACAAGGCCCAGTGCGAGTTGGTCTTCAAAGAACGCGAAGACATGATGATGCATGAACTTGGCCGCTTCACGGAAGGTTTCCTGTTCACCGTATTCGATACACCGGACCGCTTGCAACACATGTTCTGGCGCTTTATCGACCCCGAGCATCCCAATTTTGATCCGGATCTCGCCTCCAGCCTGGGACCGTACATCGATGGACTGTATCAGCAGTGCGATGCTCTTCTGGGCCGCGTTCTGGAAAAGGTCGATGAAAACACTCTGTTGATCGTTCTTTCCGATCATGGGTTCAATACCTTTCGTCGCGCCTTTGATACCAACACTTGGTTGTGGCAGAACGATCTTCTTGCTCTGGAAGGCGGCAAGAAGCCCGAGGAAGATTTGGGAGACGGCTTTGGCGCGGTTGACTGGTCCAAGACTTATGCTTACGCGCTAGGTCTTGGCGGAGTTTATCTGAACATGAAAGGCCGCGAGCGCAGTGGAATTCTGGAAGAGGGCAGCGGCGAAATCGAGAAAGTCCGTTCCACGCTGCAAACTGGACTCGCGAACTTCGCGGATCAGGAGACCGGGTGCCCGGCAGTCCGCAGTGTTTCCCGAAAAGAAGAGATCTATTCTGGGCCTTTCGTCAAAGATGCTCCTGATCTGCTGGTGAATTTTTGCCCTGGCTTCCGTGTTTCCTGGCAGAGTTCCCTCGGGGGGTTCGCGAAATCTTTGTTTGAGAATAACAACCGGCGCTGGAGCGGGGACCATATTATTGACCCGGATACCGTCCCCGGCATTCTCTTCATGAATAGGCCGGTGGTGCATAACCACGCTCAAATCATCGATCTTGCGCCCACGATCTTGCACTACTTGAACGTTCCCGATCATCTGTCGATGGAAGGAAAATCTCTGCTTTGAAATGGTATAACCGATGAAAATTTTGGTGTTAGGACTGGACTGCGCTGCCCCGGATGTGATCTTCGGCGATGAGCGCCTGCTAAACATCCGTCGTTTGATGGATGCAGGCCTATATGGCAAGCTGCAAAGTGTCGTACCGCCAATCACCGTTCCCGCGTGGATGTGCATGTCCACCAGCCAGGATCCGGGTTCCCTCGGAATCTACGGCTTTCGCAATCGGATGGACCATTCGTACGAGAAACTAGGCTTTGCGAATTCGAACTCAATCAAGTCCTACGCCATGTGGGATCACCTGGCGCGCGAGGGCAAGAAATCAATCATTGTCGGCGTGCCGCCAAACTTTCCGCCCCGGCGGATAAATGGAATCAGCGTCGGATGCTTTCTGACTCCCGATACCATCAAGGATGATTTTACTTATCCGTCCAGTATTAAGGCCAAAATCACTGAACTGGTTGGCGAGTACCCTGTCGATGTGAAAAACTTTCGCACCGATCGCAAAGATTGGTTGCGCGACGAGATATTCGCCATGAGTCGCAAACAGTGGCAAGTAGTCAAGTGGTTGCTCACTGAGCAGGAGTGGGATTATTTCCACTTCGTCGACATCGGACTGGACCGCGTGCATCACGGCTTCTGGAATTATTTTGATAAGAAGCACGTGCAGTACGAGCCCGGAAATCCTTATGAGAATGTCATCCCCGATTACTACCTCTGGCTCGATGAACAGATCGGCAGTGTTATTGAACTGCTCGACAATGAAACTATCCTGCTGGTGGTGTCGGATCACGGCGCGCAGCGCCTCGATGGCGGCATCGCTGTCAACCAATGGCTGATCGACGAGGGGTTACTCGTACTCGATGAGTATCCCAAAGAAGTTACACCCTTTAATCAGCTCAAGGTCAACTGGGCAAAAACCAAGGTGTGGAGCGAAGGCGGGTATTACGCCCGGGTTTTTTTTAACGTGGAGGGACGCGAACCGCAAGGCACGATCCCGGCCGCACAGTATGAGGTGTTCCAAGACGAGATCAAGGCCAGGTTCGAGGCTATGAAGAACGATAAGGGTCAGCCTCTTAACTCGCTTGTTTTTAAGCCAAAGGAGATCTACCACACCGTGCGTAATGTTCCCCCTGATCTGATTGTGCATTTCGGTGGGTTGGATTGGCGCTCTATTGGTACTGTCGGTTATCCCAATATTTATGTCCAGGAAAACGACACGGGTCCCGATGGCTGCAATCATGCCCAGTACGGAATGTTTCTGCTAGCAGCACCTAATTGCCCGATTAACGGTGAATTCGAAGGCGCGAAACTTCTCGACATCGCTCCCACGCTGCTAGACCTAGCTGGCTATGATATTCCCGAATCAATGCAGGGACGCTCCTTGGTCGCGGGAATGGAAAAGCGTATACTTGCAGACGGCACAGAGGCGGAGAAGGAAAAGATTATTCACGACCGTCTGGCTGGTTTGGGCTACGTCTAGGCTGTGAGTATCTGGTGTTGGGTGCTTATCTAAAGCTGATCACGGAATCACATCACGGCGCTTGGCGTTTCAATTTTCATAGACCGCGGTTTTGGACTCCAGGTTCGAAGACGCTATCTTTTCGGATTCTTGCTCGTCTCCGGGTTGAATTCATACATCCAATAGCGGCTTGACAGTTTCCTGGTTTTTTCTTAAGGATCGTAAATTCAGTATGGACATAGCATCCAACGCGATGTCGACCCCTCGGTCGCTGTCCGCAATCTCTCCCGATCTCGTTCCTGAGTTAGTGGATAAGTGGGCGGACATTGCTCCCGGCGCAATTGCGCTGAGTGATGATCGCAAGCGGATGACCTATGGGGAGTTGAACCGCCGCTCCAATCAGTTCGCCCAGTATCTGAGCGCACTTGGAGTCAAAGCGGACTCGTTGGTTGCACTGTGTTTGGGCCGTTCCGTGGAGCAAATCTGGAGCGCCCTGGCGGTTCTCAAGGCAGGCGGTGCGTACGTCCCCTTGGACCCGTCCTATCCAGTAGACCGTATCTCCTTCATGGTAAGGGATGCGGGGCCGTGTGTCCTCATCACTAACCGCGCGATGGTTGAGCATCTGCCGGCAGGTCCGTGGCGCACTGTCGTCGTCGATCGCGATCTCCGTGAGATCGAACGGCAACCGGTGCAGGCCCCACCCTGCTGCGTGACCGGTGAGAATCTGGCCTATGTGATCTACACCTCGGGTTCGACAGGCACACCTAAAGGCGTCGAGATCACGCATCGGAGCCTGTTGAATCTTGTCTCCTGGCACCAACGCAATTTTGCTGTAACCGCCCGGGACAGAGCTACCAGTCTGTCGAGTGTCGGATTTGATGCGGCGGTCTGGGAGGTATGGCCCCATCTCGCGGCGGGAGCGAGCGTCCACGTACCGGAAGACGCTTTGCGCTACCAACCGGCGGCCCTTCGGGATTGGCTGGTCGAGATGGGCATCACCATTAGTTTCGTTCCTACTTTGTTGGCGGAACGTCTAATAACTCTCAGTTGGCCCGCCCGCACGGCACTGCGCGCTTTGCTTACAGGTGCTGATGTTCTCCACCATTACCCTTCTCTGACACTTCCGTTTACTTTCTTCAACAACTACGGACCAACCGAGTGTACAGTGGTGGCGACTTCGGCGCAGGTCAGCACGGTAGAACGTCCCGACCTGGTTCCCCCGATCGGTTGGCCGATTGACAACACCCAAGTTTACATTCTCGACGAACATTTGCAGCCCGTGACCGCCGGGTCAGCTGGCGAACTTTACATCGGCGGTACTAGCGTGGCGCGCGGATATCGCAACAATCCGCAATTAACCGCCGACAAGTTCGTTCCGGATTCCTTTAGCAACATCGCGGGTGCGCGGATGTATCGCACCGGCGACTTGGGGCGCTCACTGCCGGATGGGCAGATTGCTTTTTTAGGGCGGATTGATGATCAGGTCAAGATTCGCGGCTACCGGATTGAACTGAATGAAATCGTAGCTGCGCTCGATCACCACACCTCAATCGAGATGAGTTTCGTCCTCGCGCGTGAAAACAGCTCTGGCCAAAAACAACTCATTGCTTATGTTGTGCCACGCAACGGATCAAAACCGTCCGGGGAGGACTTGCGGAAATTTCTTGTCTCCCAACTGCCAGACTACATGGTGCCCGAAGTGTTCGTGTTCGTTCCCTCACTTCCCTTGAACGCGAACGGCAAGGTGGACCGCTCGACCCTGCCCATGCCCCCAGAGGATACGTCAGAGACAGGCACAGACACGGCGCCGCGCGTCATGATTGAGGAGCGGTTGCGGGACATCCTGCAAACCTTGTTGGGTATTTCCACCGTCGCGGTTGACGATAACTTCTTTATGCTGGGAGGAAACTCCCTTCTTGGCACTCAGTTAATCTCCCGGATGCGGGATGCCTTTGGAGTGGAAGTATCGCTGCTCGCGCTCTTCGACCACTCGACCATCGCAGGCTTGGCGGTCCAAATCGAGAAACTCATTCTGGAAAAATTGGACGCCGGGCATCGGGATTCAGCCTAGAGTATCGCCGATATGGCGGTGGACACCCAAAATTACGCTGCAAGAGCAGGCAAGCCCGACCAGGTTCTCAGCCTGTACCACCTATTGGATCCCCAGGTTCTGGCGGATCCTTATCCCTTGTTCCGCCGTCTGCGGACCGAAGACCCGGTCCATTGGGATCCCTTCCTGCACGCCTGGATAGTTACTCGCTACGCGGATGTGCTGGAAGTGCTGCACACATTCTCCGCCGACCGCACACCCCACCCCGATCAGCTCACTGCCATGGGTTTGTCCGAGCTGAATCCCATTGCGCAGGTCATGGTCCGACAGATGCTTTTCCTCGACGCCCCCGCGCATAGCCGTTTGCGTGGCCTCGCTTCCAAAGCATTTACCCCAGCCCGTGTCGAGATCCTGCGGGGCCATATCGAAGAGATCGTGGAAAACCTTCTGGATCAGTTAAAAGGGAAAGATCGCATGGAGGTGATCGCCGACTTGGCCGAACCGCTGCCTGCCATTGTTACGGCGGAGATGCTCGGTGTTCCCACACGAGATCGTTATCAGTTGAAGGCTTGGTCCGCCGATTTTGCGGAGATGTTAGGCAACTTTCAGCACAATCCGGATCACGTCCCGAAGGTCCTGAAGACAGTTCAGGAAATGACTGCATATTTTCGCGATGCGATTCGGAAACAAAAAGAGCATCCGCGCGAGGGTCTGATCCAGGCATTCCTCACCGCCGAAATTGATGGAGACCGGTTCACCGAAGAAGAGATCGTCGCTAACTTGATCGTGACCATGGTCGGGGGACAGGAGACCACCACCAACCTCATCGGGAATGGCATGTTGACTCTTCTTCGCAACCCGCAACAGTTACAAAAGCTGCGCGAAGATTTGATCCTCATCCCTTCGGCCGTCGAGGAAATGCTGCGATATGAGAGCCCCAGTCAGCACACCGCCCGTATGGCTCCGAGCGACCGGGAAATGGGCGGCAAGCTCATCGCCAAGCGGCAGGCTGTCATAGCCGTAATGGCGGCAGCGAATCGGGATCCCGAGCGTTTCCCAGACCCGGATCGGTTTGACATCACGCGCAATGACAATCGCCATCTGGCGTTTGGATATGCAGCGCATTTTTGCTTTGGCGCTCCGTTGGCACGCATCGAAGGGCAGCTCGCTTTTGCAGCGATCCTGCGTCGCTTTCCCTTGCTGCGACTGGAAACGGAAAAGCCGGTCTGGCGTACCAATCTCGGGTTGCGCGGTGTAACCTCTCTCAGCGTCGCTCTTCAATAACTGCCCCTCCCGTGCGTGCTTCCCGCACGGTACGAGCTCAAATGCCAGGCTCAATCAGCTCCTCGGACACCCGCCACCTCCTGCAGGAATACCTCCAGGCTGCCCGGCCCGCCCGACCATCTCCGATTCTTCCCTCGGGCCTGAAGGCTTCCGCTCCGCTTTCGTTCGGACAGGAACAAATGTGGCTGCATCTCAAGATCGCACCCAGTCACGCCGCCTCCGCCTATAACGAAGCGATCACTATTCATCGCAAGGGGCCTCTCGACGCGAAGGTGTTGGCCGCCTGCCTGAGCGAGGTCATCCGCCGCCATGAAGCTTGGCGTACGACGTTCTCTGAAGTGGACGCGCGCCCGGCTCAAATTGTGCATTCTCCCCAGCCGGTTGCGCTCTGTGTAGTCGACCTTCGTGAGCTGCCTGAGGCCGAGCGTGAAGCTCGCGCGTTGAGAATTCTTAGCGAGGAAGCCCGCCGCCCTTACGATCCGGGTGCTGGTCCGCTTGTGCGGCCTACGCTCGTGAGAATGGCGGATGCGGAGTACCGGTTGATGCTCGCCATGCATCACATCGTGTTCGACGGATTTTCGATTTATCGGGTACTCTTACCTGAACTCGCTACTCTGTACAAGGCATTTTCTAATGGCGCACCGTCGCCTTTGCCCGAGCTCCCCATTCAGTATTCCGACTTTGCCCGCTGGCAACGGAGTCTGCCGGAAAGCCCCGCAGGTTCGCGCGCACTGCAATACTGGCGTAAGAAACTGTCCGGCGATTTGCCTGTCCTGCAACTCCCCAGCGATCGGACCAGGCCGGCGGTGCAGACGTTTCGAGGAGCGACCTCCAAGTTTGGTCTTCCCTCGGAGTTAAGTCGTGAGCTAAAGGAGTTCAGCCGCCGGGAGGGCGTCACCTTATTCATGTCGCTATTAGCGGCATTCGACGTTTTTTTGCACCACTACACCGGCCAGGACGACATTCTAATTGGCGGGGTTACCGCCGGCCGCAACCGCGCCGAACTTGAGCCGCTCATCGGCTTTTTCCTGAACACGGTCGTCTTGCGTACCGACCTCTCTGGGGATCCCACCTTTCGCGAACTGCTGGCCCGCGTAAAGGAGACGACCCTCGAAGCACTGACGCACGACGACGTTCCCTTCGAGCTTCTGGTCAAGGAATTGCGTCCGCGTCGCGACATCAGCGTCAACCCATTTTTCCAGGTACTTTTTTCTATCGAACCTCCTCTGGCATTCCAGAATTCTGATTGGGGGCTCAGCCAAGGTGAAGTCGATCTCGGAGCAACAAAATTCGATTTGGATTTCCAGTTGGATGAAACCCGGGATGGAATTATTGGTCATTGCTCCTACAGCACTGATTTATTCGGCTCTGCAACAGTGGAGCGCATGGTCCAACACTGGCAACAAGTACTCGAAAACGCCGTGGTGGACCCAAACCGCCGGATTTCACAGTTGTCCCTTTTGCCGCCCCTGGAAAAGCAGCGCCTGCTGCTCGAGTGGAACCAAACGGACGAGCAATACCCGCGCGATCGCTGCATTCATGAACTCTTCGAAGAACAGGTGCGCAGAGCTCCTAACGATGTGGCCGTCGTCTACCGGGACGAGGAGCTCACCTACCGCGAACTTAATCGTCGCGCCAACCTTCTAGCTCATCGCTTGCACGGCCTTGGCGTAAGACCGGATACGCCAGTGGGTCTCTTTCTTGATCGCTCAGTCGAGACAATCGTAGGACTTCTCGGCATACTTAAAGCCGGAGGGGCGTATCTGATTCTCGACCCCCAGTCTCCTCCCGAAAGGCTATCGTTCATTGTCAATGATGCGAATTTGAAGGTTGTGCTGACTGAGCAGCGTCTGCTTGATCGCTGGACCGCCCCTTCGGTGACATTTTTGTGCCTTGACGACTCCTTGGCGTCGCATGCGGGCGAGCAGGATGGACCTTTAGAAAGCGAGGTTGCTTGCACCAATCTTGCGTACGTGGTGTACACGTCGGGTTCCACCGGCTACCCGAAAGGGATTGAAGTTACACACAGATCTGTGGTGCGCCTGATTTTTGCGACGGCGTCCCTGGGCCAATCCAGAAACGAAGTGTTCCTGCAATTGGCGCCGCTCACCTTCGACGCCTCCACCTATGAGATCTGGGCCCCGCTGCTGCGAGGTGGACGTTGCATATTGTTTCCCGAGAATACGCTCACGGCATCCGGCTTGGGAGAAGTTATCCGGAAGAATGCGATTACTACGTTATGGCTGACCGCATCCCTCTTTCATACTCTCATTGACGAAGCTCCCGAAGTTCTGTCCACGATTCGCACACTTCTGATCGGCGGCGAGCCTGTGTCTGTGTCTCATGTGCGTCGCGCACTCACCTTGTTGCCCGCCACGAAAATGATTAACGGATACGGCCCGACCGAGGGCACTACCTTCACTTGCTTGTATCGCATTCCTTCACAACTCGATCCGGGCGTAGGTTCGATTCCCATCGGTCGTCCTATTGCGAACACCCGAGTCTATGTTCTTGATCCACATTTGAATCCTTGTCCCGTGGGTGTCCCGGGCGAATTATGCATCGCGGGCGATGGTTTGGCCCGCGGATATTTGAACCGCCCCGAACTTACTGCCAAGCAATTTCTGCCCGACCCATTCAGCCACGACCCCGATGCGCGTATCTACAAAACAGGCGACCTTGCCCGCTATCAGGCGGACGGGAATGTCGAATTCCTCGGGCGGCAGGACCAGCAGGTCAAGGTTCGTGGTTTTCGTATCGAGCTCGCAGAAATTGAGGCGGTTCTGCTCGAACACCCAGTGATCCAGGCAGCTGTTGTAGTTGCCCAGGAATACCACGGCTCCAAACGGCTGGTGGCGCACTTCGTCCCTAAACCTGGCTCGTCTTATACAAAACCGGAGTTACTTGCCTTTCTCCGGCGACGCCTTCCCGAGTACATGCTACCCGCACAGCTCGTTTGTGCGGACCGTTTTCCCACCCTTGCCAACGGGAAAATTGACCGCAACTCGCTCAACTCGATTGCAGACGATAACGAGCCGGAAATCCGCTTCCACAAGGTCCCAAAAGATGTAACCGAGGCGCGCCTTCTGGAAATCTGGGAAAGCGTACTGCCAAACCGTCCTATCGATCTGCAGCGGAGCTTTTTCGAACTGGGCGGCCATTCGTTGTTGGCATTAAGTTTGGTTCATCGTATAGAGACAGCCTTCGGAAGGAAAATGGGATTGGCCACATTCGTGAATGCATCGAGTATCCAAGAAATTGCCGCAGTTCTGCGTGATCCGGGTTATTCTGAGCAATTAGAATATTCCTCGGTCCCATCGCAATGAGTACAGATATTTCAAGTCAAGCGACATCCACCTCGACCGCAAAATCCCTCAAGTTGCGCGAGGCCAGCTTTGAAGATTATCCGCATGTGGTGGCACTCGAATCTAAGTTTCACTTGGACACTAAGAACTACGAGGCTTGGACCCATCTCTGGACCAATAATCCCGCTTACCGAAAAGTTAAGGACAAATTCCCTATCGGGTGGGTTTTGGAAAATCGGGAAGGCGCGATTTCTGGATACCTTGGCAACATTCCGCTTGACTACGAGTTTGACGGCAAGAGGCTTCTGGCAGCCACCACGCGTGCCTGGGTGGTCGATACTGCTTTTCGTGCGTATTCACCCTTGCTCTTAGACAGGTACTTCAGCCAGTCCGATGTCGAGCTTTTCATGAACACGACCGTGAACTCCCATGCTGCTCAGGCCTATAGCGTTTTCCGGGGTGTACGCGTGCCCGTGGGCGCTTGGGACCGTTCGCTGTTTTGGATTACCTCATACCAGGGTTTCACAGAGAGTGTCTTGAGAAAAAAGCGGAGCGTGACCACGAAGGCATTGAGCTATCCGCTGTCTCCGTTTGTATTCCTCCGAGACCGGCTCATGCGACGGCGCTTCCAAGGAAAAGACAGCGGAATGAGTGTGATTCCGTGTGCTGGTTTCGATGATCGTTTCGATGCATTCTGGGCGGCACTCAGAAAGAAGAAGTCCAACCTGCTGCTGGCGGTTCGTACCCAGGAAGTGCTGGAGTGGCATTTCAAGAGCGCTCTGGCCCAGGATGCAGCATGGATATACGCAGTGGAGGGAAGTTCTGGTCTGGCAGCGTACGCCGTCTTTCTTCGCCAGGATCAGCCGGAACTCGGCCTCACCCGAGTTCGCCTCGCCGATTTCAAGTATCTGGAGGAGGAGACCGGCCCCGCTCAGTTGACGGCCATGCTTCAGACCGCGATCGATCGGTGTCGAAGGGATTGCATTCACATGCTCGAAATCATCGGCCTCGCTCCGTCATTGGAAAGGGAAACCGAACGGCTTTCTCCTTACCGGCGCGACTTGCCCAGTTGGTTGTACTTCTACAAAGCAAACGACAGCGACCTGGCGGAGAAGCTCAAAAATGCGGCCGTTTGGGAACCCTCCCTTTTCGATGGCGATTCCAGCTTGTAGCAGGCTCCAGCTACTGCCAGCTACTGCCAGCTACTGATTGATCAGCAGGACTGGCTTGGCGCCAATGGCGACCGTGGAACCGGCGAGCATGTTAGTGTTGCCCGCTAGGTCACGGTATCGTGTGTAGCCGGCAGGGAACGCGAAGCTGCTTGTGGTACACGTCCCCCCACTGCACGATTGTGAAGCATCCCAAACCGCTAGCGCCTGATAACCATTCGCGCGCTTGAACTGGCACGTCCACACTGACCCCGTTGCGCTACAGTTGGAGGTCAGGGAAGCCCCGATCATCCAGTCCGAGACGTTTTTGTAGGCGACCCCAGGTGCCAGCAAGCTTCCGGGAGCAGACGGATCACCTAGATCAGGCTTCCACAAAGTGCCCCATACTTGATTGTTCCACTGGTACCAATAGAAACGGGCAATGCCGGCGGACCAATGTAGTAAGTAAAAGCGCGCGAGAAAAGCGGCTTGCATGTCGGGATCAGTAAATCCATTATTCAAGATGTCGCCCCAACTGGCTTCCGTGTCCCACACCGGCTTCTGATCCTGCCCGTATTTGGAGAGAATGGGTTGCGACAGGCTCATATTACGAACCAAATCCTCGGGATTGCCGGCAGTCTTCTGTCCCGTCACATAGCCGTGTAACGCGATAGCATCCGCATATTGCCCGCCCCCGGCCGCGAGATAGCTGTCTAGCAAGGTTCTTGATGTTTTCAGTTGAGGCCCGAAAGTCGGGGTCAATACCACCGCCGATGAATCGGCCTGCTTGATGATTGCCGACGCGTCTTGCGCCATCCGGATCAGTTGCGATATCGTGCCTGTCCAGCGCAACGGATTGCCCAGCGCTTCATTCCAGATTTCCCAGTACTGGATGTGGCCGCTGCTACTCTGCTGGCTGTGCGAAACCAGGGCGCTGACGAAGTCCTTCCAGTGCTGATTGCTGCCGGTACCGTCGGTATTTAGATCGTTGGGAGGATCGCAGGATCCTGCACCCGCCGCACAACTGGAATCATTCGGATTGGAAGAAGCCCATGCTGGCGTTTCACCGAAAGTATAGAGAATATCAACGTTGTGCGCCTGGGCATCAGTCAACCACTCATCCAACAAGGTCCAGTTATACACCCCGTCAGCCGGATTGATATCTTGCCAGGAGACTCCACTGTCCCAGAGGCGTTGGGCACCGAACGGTACTGAGGGCCAGGGTTGTCGCGAGATGGTGCCGGAATTCATTTGCATCCCCATGTAGATTGATGGGATGGCATCGGCGGGCGCCTGATTGGTGGGAGAAGAAGAGGAAGAAGTAGAAGAACTTGCAATGCCGGCGCAGGATGCCATTCCGACTACGGCGGCCAACATCGCAAGCACTCCGAATATCTGCCAGTACTGTACAGGGCTAGGGCTTCGGGGGAGCATCGATAAACCTCTCCTTCAGGGAGACCCAAATTCAACATCGGGCGCGCGGACTCAAGCTCAGAACGGTTAATTGCGCTTCAACCTCAAAGCGTAGTGCGGGCCCAATGGGCCGCCCAGATGGCAAAAGACCATGAACTAAAACAAAAAGTCGCGTGCACCTTGGGGCAGTGGTCAGGCTGGGCCGGATCGCGCTCCAGGCTTCCAGCCCTGTATTTTTGGCTTGGCGCACTCACTTCAACCGTTTTTGGCGCTGTAGATTGAGTTCAGTTTCGGGAGGTTTAAAGAATGTCCCACGGCAATAACCAGTCGACCCATCCTGTTGGCAAGCCCGGCCGGACGGTGGTTTTCTTTCGTCGTATTCGTCACCGGATTACTTCTACCCGGGCGCGCGTTCCCGTGCTGTGGTGGCGCCACCTTGGCCTGAAGCCGGAAGACGTATTCCTCGGATGCTATCCCCGCTCGGGCAGCACTTGGCTGCGCTTCACCCTGTTCGAGATCTTGACCGGAAAGCCTTCCAGTTTTGATTCCGTTAACGCAGCATTTCGCGGCCCCGGCGACCGCCTGCGCGGATGGCCGCTGTTGCCAGGGCAAGGCCGATTCCTCGGCACTCACGAACTCTACCGCCCCAGCTACCGAAAGGCGGTTTACCTGGTTCGCGATGTTCGCGATGTGGCCCTGTCCGAATTCGCTTTTGAAAAAAACCTGGGCGTCGGTCCCGAACAGTTTGACGACTACTTGGAAGACATGCTCCATAAAGGAAAGAGACATGGCCGCTGGCAGGATCATGTGAATTCCTGGCTCGACTCACCCCTGTCCAACAACGGAGATCTGTTGCTCATTCGATACGAGGACCTGCGCAAGAACAGCGTTGACGAATTCATGAAGCTGACCGATTTTTTGGGGGTTCGCGTTGATCGGGATGCCGTGGAGCAGGCCATCGTCAATAACAGCGTGGAGCGAATGCGGGAGAAAGAAGATCGCCTTTACACTCAGGAGAACTATGCCGCGGTGCCCAGACGGCCGCTGAAAGGTGTTCAACCAGACGGCCGCTTCATCCGCGCCGGTAAGATCGGCGGATGGCAGGACAAACTAAGCTCGAAACAACTCCGGTTTATCGAGGAACACACAGCCTCTGTCCTGCGCCGCTTGCACTACCCGGTGCTGACTTTGGACGCTGACACGTCTTCCCCTTCAACTGCATTTGCCGGTTCGCGACTTGAGTAAAGCTGGAAGCGGTTCTCTCAACAGAGCGTCTTGGAAAGTAGGTTTATAAAACCATCCTCGGGCTCGAAAGGCGCGTCCCGCTTGAGATCTACAGGGTTGTGCAAACTATTTCATCTTGACAGGATTTCGCATATGCATGAGACTATGCGCAGTGTTTTGTAGTAGCAAGAATCGCGGTCCTTTGCGGTTCCCCCCTAAAATAGACACAAACTCAGAATGAACTCACACGAGACGCCAGCTTTTGACGATCACGTGCTGTGAGTCGGAGGAGAATCATGAAAGTTGTTGTCCAACGTTTTGCGGGAGTCGTGTCCCTCGCCATTTTCCTGGCGATCAATTTGCAAGCACAGCGGATAGGTACCTCCGCGGGCGGTTTCGTGAACGACGGAAATGTCGCCACAAACGCCGCTATGTCTCTACCTCAGAACGTTGCCTTCGACAGCGCGGGCAACATGTACATTTCCGACACCGTGAATCAGCGGGTTCGCAAGGTCGACGCCACTACCAAGGTGATCACCACGTTTGCGGGCACGGGAATCGCAGGCAGAAGACACGGCGATGGCCACCCCGCGAACCAAGCGCCCATCAGAAATCCCCGAGGCATTGTGGTTGACGCAACCGGGAATGTCTATTTCTCCGACAGCGGCAACCAGAGCGTACGCATGGTCGATACGTCCGGGATCATCCATACTTTCGCCGGCAATGGTATCGCGGGTTATAGCGGAGATGGTGGCGCAGCCACGTCCGCTGAACTGAACCAGCCCGCTGGATTGACAATTGACTCCGCGGGCAACATCTATATCGCCGACACTTTCAATAATGTGATTCGGATGGTGGACGCTTCCCACATTATCCACACCGTTGCTGGTGACGGGAAGGAAGGCTACAGCGGTGACGGTGGGGCAGCGACCTCCGCCGAATTGGACCGTCCCCGAGGCATGTTTTTGGATGCCAGCGGAAACCTGTTCATCGCTGACACTAACAATCGCGCCATCCGCGAGGTAGTATCGGGCATCATCAACACCATCGCTGGCAATGGCCAGTTGGGTTGCAACGGTGATGGCAGTGCGGCTACCGCAGCGTCGATCGGGAACCCCCGGGACGTGCTTGTCAGCAACGGGACGCTCTACATCTCCAACGGTGGATGCGATCACATCCGGGCAGTGACTTTGAGTTCCGGCATTATCACCACCTTCGCGGGGACCAGCCTGGGCTACGATGGCGAAGGCAATCCGCCGTTGTCCGCCAGGTTCTCAAACCCAACCGGCTTGGGACTTGATCCTTCAGGTAACGTCTTGGTTGTGGATTCGGGCAACAATCGGATTCGCCAGATCACCACCACGGTGAACACGATCGCCGGAGGATATACCGGTGATGGTGGCCCCGCCTTGCACTCTGCCTTGAACGATCCCCAGAACGTTGTCTTCGACAAGCACAGCAACATGTATATCGTCGAGGGAAATGGAAACCGGGTTCGCAAAGTTTCATCTGCCGGGACTATCACAACCTTTGCAGGTACCGGGGTCACGGGTTCCAGCGGAAACGGTGGCCCAGCCACTGCGGCGACACTCAATAATCCTTTGGGTGTGGCTGTGGACGGCAACGCCAACGTGTATATCGCGGACAATGGTAACAACGTGATTCGCGTTGTGAATAAAACCGGCACTATCTCGATCTTTTCACAAAATACGAGCTTCTCATTCCTGGCTTCGCTGGCCACGGACTCGTCCAACAACGTGTATGCCGCGGACCAATTCGCTTGCGTAATCTGGAAGATTAACTCGAAGGGGGTTGCCTCCGTGATCGCAGGTGAGGTCAACAATTGTGGCTACAACTCCGATGGAGTTCCAGCCACCAGCGCTTTGCTCAATTCACCGTACGGTGTGGCTCTGGACTCGAGTGGCAACCTGTTCATCGGCGACACCAGCAACAACCGCGTCCGAATGGTGAACACCGCCGGCATCATCAGCACCGTTGCCGGTAACGGAACCTGCGGTTACACCGGCGATGGTGGAAGCGCCACCGCGGCTGAGATATGTACTCCGTTAGGCGTCAAGGTCGATCCTGCCGGAAACTTCTACATCGCGGACTGGCGGAATGCTGTTTTCCGCGTTGTCAAGAGCGGCATAATCACAACCTTCGCTGGCTCGGGCAAGACTGGCTTCAACAATAACGGCGAGCTCGCAATCCATGCCAATATTGATGGACCAGCCGCCATTGCCATTAAGCCGACCGTGAATGTACCGTTTCTGGTTGACGATCAACAGTACCGCGTCAGATATGTGAAATAGTTCCGACGTAAGCGACGTTCAGGAAAGCGTTCTAACTGCCCGAGCCGTACCCCTAAATAAGGGATACGGCTCGGGCTTTTTTTTGCCTGGAGGACGGTGCCTGGGCTGCCAGCGGGACGTTTCGCTTTCTTGCCATCCACATGGATGAACCAGCCGGGGCAGCGCGCCCGGGAGTTGGCGAACACGCCAGAGTTTATCAAGGCACGGCGGCAAAGAAAGAAGGTGGAAGCTTTATCGCGGAACTGAAGAATCAGATCGGTCTGCGCCCCGTGCGCCTGCGGAGATTGAAGTTTGTGCGAGAGCAGTTCTTTCCGGCGGCTGCGCAAAACATCAAGCGCCCGGTCCGCTTCCTCAGCCAAGGACCGAGATCCATCCTGCCCACGACCACCTATTAGAAGTCTCGCATAGCAAAACCGCGCCACGACGGCGTTCAAAGCGCAGCGAACAACACCCTCCTTGACTTACTTGTTCAACACCTACAGGATATTTCAATAGTAATCGGGTAACCTCCGCGGCGGCGACCTCGGCTCGAAAAGTTGTCCAGAATGGCCCTGGCAACGGGGCCTGTGCGCAATCATTTGCGATAATGCGCAAAAAAGATCGCTTGTTTTTCCGCTTGCTCCCCGAAGCCTTTTGGGTTATTGTGCTTTGAATTTCGGCTTGCTCCCACCCGAGGTCCACCCAAGGCGAAAGGAACAACCATGACGTCACGCAAGCTACCCGACCAGGTTCGCATCTCCCAGAAAACTGCAATGAGGCTCAACCCAAAATTGGAGAAAGGCCTATTGGGTTACGCGGCGGCTGCTAGTGCAGCGAGCGTTTCCTTGCTGGCGCTAACTCCGGCAGCCGAAGCCAGGATCGTGTATACGCCAGCCAATGTGCAGATTATTGGCAACGTTTACCTTGATCTCAACCACGATGGCATCCACGATTTCCGCTTCTCCACCACTCATCACTCGGGGACAGGAGCGGTTCACGCTGGCACCTTTTTCATGACGTCAGCCGCGCAGTTGCGCGTTTACCCGGTCGGGCCCCGCAACCAGATCTGGGGCCACAGCAGCTATACTTCCGCACTCAAACCAGGAGTTACTGTAGGCCCTAAGTTTCGCCAAGGTGGTTTTTCGATGGCTGCGGTCAGGGGAATCAACGGCCAGTTGAGCGTTTACTATGGTCCATGGGAAGGCACAAAGAGCAACCGGACGGTTAAGAATCGGTATGTCGGGTTGAAATTCCTGATCAAAGGTCAAGTCCACTACGGATGGGCGCGTCTTACCCTCACCGTCAAGTACCCCATTTCGGCAACCTTGACCGGCTACGCCTATGAAACCGTACCCAACAAAGCCATCGTTACCGGGAAGACCCAGGGCCCGGACGCGGAGGGTCCGGACGTGGAGCAGATCGAACCAACAGCCGATCAGGGCACGCGCTCGGACCTACCTCAACCTGCGAGCCTAGGCATGCTGGCTCTAGGAGCGGCGACAACTGGCCGCAAACGGAGTGCGATATGGCAATAACGCTCACTCAGCTGCAGTTCAAGCGTCAGAGTTGGTGGCGCACCGTGTTCAACGCGATCATCACCGTGGCCTTGGCTTATACGTGGGTTTACGGCGCGAATGCTGCCAGCACCGAGAAAGTGCTGTACTCCTTCCGCGGTACGCCCGACGCATCGATCCCAACCTCGAACTTAATTTCCGACGATGCCGGCAATCTGTATGGCACAACAGCGAGGGGCGGAATCAGCGACGGATACTACGGCAACGGCACTGTGTTTAAGCTTTCCCCCGCATCCGGCCATTGGCGTGAGACCATCCTCTATAAATTCTCCGGCGGTTCCGACGGGAAATACCCTTCCAGCGGCCTAGTCAGTGACAGTGCTGGAAACCTCTACGGCACCACGTCGCAGGGCGGTAGCAGTTCCTGCGGCTGCGGAGTTGTGTTCAAGGTGGATCCCAGTGGAACCGAGACCGTGCTTTATAGTTTTAACGGAACCGACGGCGAAGGCCCGATGGGCAATTTGATTTTCGATGCCAACGGCGATCTTTTCGGGACCACAACCAACGGCGGAACGAATTTCGACGGGACCGTTTTTGAGCTCATACCCAACTCTGACGGGACTTGGACAGAACAAGTTCTATACAGTTTCACTAGCGGTTCTGGGGATGGATCAAACCCCGAGGCTGGCGTGATTATGGATCACGCCGGGAACCTCTACGGCACGACAGAGTCTGGAGGCAACAACCCTGGCGATGGCACAGTTTTTGAGCTTAAGTACAGCGGCAGCAGTTGGAAGGAGAGCATCCTTTACTCGTTCACCGGTGGTGCGGATGGATCAAGGCCCTTCGCCGGCTTAACCATCCACGACGGGAAGCTTTATGGAACGACCATTGCCGGAGGCAGCGGTCCAGGCGTGGTCTTCGAGCTCCAGCTAGGCTCGTCGGGATGGACCGAAGCCGTGATCTACGCGTTTAAGGGACATCCGGACGGGGCGAGCCCGGAAGCTGGAGTGATCTTCGACCAATCAGGGAACCTCTACGGCACCACGTATAGCGGAGGCTGGCGCTATTGTTTTATCGGTTGCGGCACCATCTTCAAGTTGACGCCGAAATCGGGCGGTGGTTGGCAAGAGACCGTGCTCTACCACTTCAATGGCCGCGGCGTCGGCGATGGAGAAAATTCCGAAGCCAGCTTGCTGCGGGATGCCAAAGGTCACCTCTATGGAACCACTCCGCTGGGCGGAGGAACAAAGAGTTGTCCTGACGGCTGCGGCGTGGTTTTCAAACTTTCCCCATAGCCGCAAAGCAGACCTCCAGCGATTGTTCCTATATCGGGTGGCTCACGGCAGCTCTCGAAGGCGGCTATCATCATCGATTATGAGGCGTTGCGCGTGGGGCCTTCTGCTGGGGCTTGCGATATTGTCCGTGTACGCAAGCAATGCATCGGCCGGGGAATTTTGGGGGCCGGTCGCAAGACAGAAACGTCAGCAAAGTGTAGCTTTTGTTGCTTAGCTCTGAAGAAATCAGGAAACGTCCCGTCTGGAAGCTGTGAAAAAATTGATTCTGCCGATTTCTTAGACCTTTTTGGCTGATCGAAAATGTATACCCAGACGCCAAAGATTGCCTGTAGAGCGTTTAATCGCAAAAGTTTTTCGGCATACGAATTCGTCTCCTCCCGAAAATCGATTTTTTCACATCTTCCTGTCCCCGGGTTTGCCCCCCGGGTTTGCCCCAATTCGAAGCTCTCCTGGTAGTACAATGGCGGTCTACTTTCGAGGTCTCTCGGTGAGAATGCCTAAGATTTTGCATAGCCTGGCAGCGGTTTTCGTCCTCCTGTTGGTGAACCTGGCGTGGGGAGTGAGCGAGAAAGTGCTGTACACATTCGATCCTGAGTATGTATCGGCGGGAGGTCTCGTACTTGACGGGGCTGGAAATCTATATGGCACGACGTACACCGGCGGGGCTTTTGGCTTCGGCACCGTGTTCGAGCTTTCGGCCTCCGCAGAGGGCTGGACAGAGAGCGTGCTGCACAACTTCACCGGCGACACGGATGGCAAATATCCTTCGTACTATGAAAGCCTGGTTTTCGATACCGCCGGTAATTTATACGGTTCGACGCGATACGGTGGAAGCGGCGGCGCGATTTTCAAACTTACACCTAACGGCGGGAACTGGACGTTGAGCGTGATCAAAATCTTCAAGGGTGGAGCTCCCGAGTGTGCGCTGGTCTTTGATACTGCGGGCAATCTCTACGGTACAACTGGCAGTACTGCCTTCGAGCTCTCCCCTGGCTTGGGCGGCTCGTGGACATATCGCGTTCTGCACGTCTTCGGTCCCACTAAAGGCGATGGAGCTTACGCTCACGGAGCACTGGTTTTTGACACGGCAGGAAATCTTTACGGCACCACCAAATTTGGTGGAGGCGTTACGAGTTGCGGCTCTGGGTGTGGCACCGTATTCAAGTTCACGCCTGCTTCTGGTGGTACCTGGCGTTATCGCGTGATTTACCGGTTCAAGGGTGGGACAGACGGAAAAACCCCTTATGCGGGCGTCATCTCGGACCCTGCCGGGAATCTTTATGGGACGACAACCCAGGGTGGCAACACGGCATGCAACAACAGCGGGTGTGGCATTGTTTTCAAGCTCTCGCCGAATTCGAATGGCACTTGGACAGAAACCAAAATCCACGTGTTTACTGGACTAGCCACGGATGGCGCTGGACCTTTTGGCTGGCTTATCCTCGATCATGTGGGCAATCTTTTCGGGACGACCGTAGGCGGCGGATCATTTGGCTACGGGACTGTATTCGAGTTGGTGCCACGAGCACGCCGATGGACAGAAACCCTACTCCACAGCTTCGCCATGGATGGCAGCGACGGGGTTGGACCGTTTGTCGGGCTGATTTCTGATTCGTCCGGAAATCTCTACGGTACAACGCGCGACCTGCCTGTAGCGTACGAAGTTACTCCCTAGCCAGCCGAATCGCGGATGGGCGGAGTACGCAGAGCGCTGGCATGAGGTGACTTCTGACAAGCGTCTTTTCATGCAAGCACATCCTGCACTTGCTAATCGGCACGACGGGGACTCCTGAAATTGAAGACTTACCGAGCCATTGTACCTTTGGAGCCGTGAAGCTTTATCCGACCTCCCTTCCAGGAGAGAGCACGGGCGCGGACGGGGTGGTGATTGCCGACTTCAATCTCGACGGCAAGCTCGACTTAGCTGCCTCCAACCAGGATGGCAATTCGGCCTTGCTTTACGGCAAGGGTGATGGCACCTTCAAAGCCGCCGTCCCCATCCACGACGAGATCAAGTTTGACGGCGCGTTCGGGCTGACCGTCGGCGACTTCAACCACGACCAAGCCCCCGACCTAGCCTTTCGTCATGTACTTCAAACCCAAAGTCGCCATCCTGCTCAACACCCAATGACCCTTTGACCCGCGCATTCTCATTGACCACATCTACACAATCAGATAACCTATATGCAACAACATTATCTGCTGGATAATGCTAGTTCTTTGACAATCTGACCCCGGGCCAATGGCTCGACCCCAGTTCCAAAACGGAGCGCGGGCCAGCCCACGCCCCACGCGTAACTCCCATGTTCTCTAGATTTTGCGTATAACTCCTTTAAACTCAAAGATCTAGCGCATGGTCGCAAAATTACTCTTTTGTTTTCAAGATTTTGCGTAACAAAGGGGGGAGGGGGGGCCCTCTGCGGCGCACGCTTGATTCCCGCAGCGATTGTTCGCTGTCGGCGCCAGGTCGAAGAGAGCCAAGCCTACGTACCTCCTCCGTCGATGTCGGCCCCAGACGATCAATCGTCGTCAGGATCCGTGGGTGGCCGTTTGTCTTCCAGAAAATGCTTGGCGTCGTACTTGGCCGGCACGGTTTGAAAGGTCAGCGGCGTCTGATTGAAGTCGAAACAATCCGACAGGTCGCCGGTTTGGGTGAAAGTATCGGCATATGGGGTGGAGGCGCCGGGGGCAATGGTGCCCAGAGCAAAAGTCTTTTCGATGAATTTCAGGATGCTGCCGAAATCATAAAACGTGTGCGAGATGTTGGCCGCCTTGGCGTAGGGCGAGACCACGATCAGCGGCACCCGGAAACCGTATTCATAGGAGTTGATGATGGAAGGCGGCGGAACGTGGTCGTAAAAGCCGCCCCAGTCGTCCCAGGTGATGATGATGGCGGTATTGGCCCAATACGAGCTGTTGCCGATGGCGTTGACCACCGAGGCAACCCAGGAGGGTCCGGTACCGTCGTTGATCCCGGCGTGGTCCGACACCGTCCCGGTGGGAATCACCCAGCTCACGCTGGCCAGTTGTCCATTGGCAATGTCGTTCAGCACCTGGGTGTATTGCAAGACGACGTTATTAGTCCAATCGGAACCGATACATTGGGTGGCGTTGGGAGGGGCCGCGTTAGGCCCGCACATATGCTGGATGGCATTGGGGCCCGTCCAGATCGAACCAGCCAAGGGCGCGTAATATTTCCAGCTGATCTGACTGGCATTGAGCAAGTCCGTCAGGGTGGGATGATCGTAACAGGGATACATCGATTGCGTTTCGTTGGTATTGGGATCTGGGTTGGTGGAGTCGATCAGTTGCACGGTTTCTTGCGGAGGAGCAATGCAGCCGGTGTGCTGGTCTGATATTCCGGTTGGATCGCCCAGCGGATTCTCCGCGGCGAAGAACTGACTCATCGCATCGGTTGGCGGAACGGGCGCGGAAGTTCCCGCGATAATGAATTGGTGCGCGGGGAAACTGGGCCCCTGGTTAGTCTGGAACATGCGATCGCCAAAGGTGTAGGTTTCGGCCATTTTGAAGTAAGGTGCGAGAACGCCAGTGGAATTGTCGACATAAGTGAATTGGGGATGGGGCGGAGGGCAAGGCGGCGGCGCATTGGGGTTGCAGCCCACCGGGATCTTGTCCGCTCCATCCATCTTGCCTCCGTCATACATCTTCAAGAATGAAGCATGTGAGTGGTCCGGATCAAAGTCACTTCCCAGCGGCGCGGGCGTCAGCGTAATCTTCTCACCCTTGGAATCGAGGCCGACGTTCTTGATGTCTGCACCGGCCGCGATCAACTTTGGATCCTGAAAAAGATTGTCCGGGGTTCGATTCTCCTGGAA
>Ga0210405_10000536_pt1 | contig 50021 bp, 47 predicted proteins | sample IncBWH11MmetaG_FD_155492 | JGI IMG/M metagenome (GOLD analysis project Ga0210405, IMG submission 155492) | Forest soil microbial communities from Barre Woods Harvard Forest LTER site, Petersham, Massachusetts, United States - Inc-BW-H-11-M | ecosystem: Environmental > Terrestrial > Soil >...
CCGGACCGAGTTTGGTATCGCGCGCCTCGATTACTACACTTCGCTGCACATCGAGGAGTACGAGATCGAGGCGCGCGATACCAAACTCGGTCCGGAAGAAGTCACGCGCGATATTCCCAACGTCAGCGAGACCATGTTGCGCAACCTGGACGAGGCGGGTGTGATCCGCATCGGCGCCAGCATCAAGCAGGGCGACATTCTGGTGGGCAAGGTAACGCCCAAGGGCGAAACCCAGCTCACGCCGGAAGAGAAGCTGCTGCGCGCGATTTTCGGCGAAAAGGCCGGCGACGTGCGCGACGCTTCGCTCTACTGCCCGCCGGGCATTGAGGGCGTGATCGTTGACGTGAAGATTTTCTCCCGCAAGGGCCAGGAAAAAGACGAGCGCGCCAAGTTCATCGAAGGAACGCAGATCGGCAAGCTGGAGAAAAATCTTTCCGATGAAATCCGGATTCTTACCGACGAGCGGCTCAAGCGTCTGGAGAACATTCTCGGCGGCAAGGAAGTGCAGGCCGACCTGCACGACGAGCGCACCAACAAGCGCTTGCTGAACAAGGGCAACGTTCTTGACCGCGACGCGATTGAGCGCATCTCCACCCGCAACCTGAAGCGCATCAAGTACGCCGACAAGGATCCGCGGGTCAATGAGCAGATCGATGAGATCGAGGAAATGACCTCGCGCCAGATCGATGTGCTCAAGAAAATCGTCAACGAGAAGAAGGAAAAACTCACCAAGGGCGACGAGCTGCCGCCGGGCGTGATCAAGCTGGTCAAGGTCTACATCGCGATGAAGCGCAAGCTGAGCGTGGGCGACAAGATGGCCGGCCGTCACGGGAACAAGGGCGTCATCGCGCGCATTTTGCCGGAAGAGGACATGCCTTACCTCGAAGATGGAACGCCGGTCGAAATTGTGCTCAATCCGCTCGGCGTACCCAGCCGTATGAATGTGGGCCAGATTCTCGAAACGCATCTGGGATGGGCGGGCTACACCCTGGGCGAGAAGATCACCAACCTGCTCAAGGAAAACACCCGCACGGAAGCGATCCGGCGCGAGTTGAAAGCCCTGTTCAAGGACTCGAAGCTTGCGGACACCATTGGCGAGATGAGTGACGAAGAACTGGAAGCGGTTGCTCCAACACTCGCCCGCGGCGTCTATATGGGTTCACCCGTATTTGATGGCGCGAAAGAAGGCGAGATCAAGGCGCTGCTCGAGCATGCAGGCCTGCCGACGTCGGGCAAGACCACTCTGCACGACGGCATGACGGGCGATCAGTTCGAACAGCCGGTCTGCGTGGGCTACATCTACATGCTGAAGCTGTCGCATCTGGTGGACGACAAGATTCACGCGCGTTCCATCGGGCCGTACTCACTGATCACCCAACAACCTTTGGGTGGCAAGGCGCAGTTCGGCGGACAGCGCTTCGGAGAAATGGAAGTCTGGGCGCTCGAAGCCTATGGCGCAGCCTTCATTCTTCAGGAATTGCTGACGGCGAAGTCCGACGACGTATATGGCCGCACCAAGATTTACGAGGCCATCGTCAAGGGCGAAGCCGCCATGGAGCCGGGCGTGCCGGAATCGTTTAACGTGCTGATCCGCGAGTTGCAATCGCTCTGCCTCGATGTGGAGCTGATCAAGACCGGGGAGAAGAAGCCCACGGCCAGCGCGGCAGCAGACTAAGAGCAGTGGGCAGTGGCCAGTACGGCGCTGACAGGGCTGGCTCTGGAATTTGAGCTTTTGAATAATGGCCGACTGCGAAGCACCTGCGCAGTTTGGCCCATGAGGAATGCTGGCCACTGGTCACTGACCACTGGCCACTTTCTCCCGGGTGCCGTAAGCGGCAACGACACTGCCGAGGAAAGCGGAGGAACACCTTGTTTCGTTCGAGCCCGTTCGAAATGCAAAACACGATTGCTGACTTCGATGCCATCCGCATCAGCCTCGCCTCTCCCGAAAAAATCCGGAGCTGGTCGCATGGCGAAGTCACCAAGCCTGAGACCATCAACTACCGCACCTTCAAGCCAGAGCGGGACGGCCTGTTCTGCGCCCGCATCTTTGGCCCGGTAACCGATTGGGAGTGCCTCTGCGGCAAGTACAAGCGCATGAAGCACCGGGGCGTGATTTGCGACAAGTGCGGCGTGGAAGTCACGCTGTCGAAAGTCCGCCGCGAACGCCTGGGACACATCGAGCTGGCTTCGCCCTGCTCGCACGTGTGGTTCTTCAAAGGCCTGCCCAGCCGCATCGGACACCTGCTCGACATTTCGCTGCGTGACCTCGAGTCTGTGCTGTACTTCGAGGCCTACGTGGTCGTCGAGCCCGGCGACGCTCCGGTGAAAGAGCGCGAGGTCATCAAGGACGAAGCCAAGTTCCGCGAACTCGACCAGCAATACCGTCCCGCCGGCTTCAAGGCCATGATGGGCGCCGAGGCGATCAAGGAACTGCTCAAGCGCATCGACACCGATGGCTTGTCGCTCGAACTGCGCGAGAAGATGAAAAATGAGAGCTCGCTGCAGAAGCGGCTCAAGTACACGAAGCGCTTGAAAGTGGTCGAGGCTTTCCGCCGCAGCGGTAACAAGCCAAGCTGGATGATCCTTGATGTAATCCCGGTGATTCCGCCGGAGCTGCGCCCGCTGGTTCCACTTGATGGCGGCCGCTTCGCTACATCCGATTTGAACGATCTTTACCGCCGCGTCATCAACCGCAACAACCGGTTGAAGAAGCTGATGGACCTGCACGCCCCGGAAGTGATCGTGCGCAACGAAAAGCGCATGCTTCAGGAAGCGGTCGACGCGCTGTTCGATAACGGCCGCCGTGGCCGCGTGCTGCGTGGCGCCAACAACCGCCCTCTCAAGTCTTTGTCCGATACGCTGAAGGGCAAGCAAGGCCGTTTCCGGCAGAACCTGCTGGGCAAGCGCGTCGACTACTCCGGACGTTCCGTCATCGTGGTCGGTCCCGAGCTCAAGCTGCACCAGTGCGGATTGCCCAAGAAGATGGCTCTCGAACTGTTTAAGCCGTTCATTTATCACCGGCTGGAACAAACCGGCAACGTCACCACTATTAAGCAAGCGAAAGAAATGGTGGAGCAGCAGGAACCTATTGTTTGGGACATTCTGGAAGAGGTCATCAAGGACCATCCGGTGCTGCTGAACCGCGCTCCCACGCTGCATCGCCTGGGCATTCAGGCGTTTGAGCCGGTGCTGGTGGAAGGCAAGGCCATCAAGATCCATCCGCTGGTCTGCACGGCGTTCAACGCCGACTTCGACGGCGATCAGATGGCGGTGCACATTCCGCTGTCGCCGGAGGCCCAGGTCGAAGCCAGCGTGCTGATGCTGGCCTCGCACAACATTCTTTCGCCCGCGTCTGGACAGCCGATCACAGTGCCTACGCAGGATATGGTGTTGGGTCTGTACTACCTCACCAAAGCCAAGCCGGGCGCGAAGGGTGAAGGCCGCGTCTTCGCCAACATTGAAGAAGTTCTGATGGCGCTGGAAGCTGGCGAAGTGGAAACGCTTTCTCCGATCCGCCTGCGCTACTCGGGCGAACTCATCGACCTGACAACCGCCTACGACGATCAGGACATCATTCACACCGAGCCTGTTCAGGTGGATCGTGCCTTCGTGAACACCACGGTGGGCCGCGCCATTCTGAACGATCACTTGCCCGAAGGCATGCCGTTCATCAACGGGCTTCTTAAGAAAAAGGGGATCGGGGCGCTGGTGAACTACGGCTACCTTCGGTTCGGACTCGAGACCACAGTCAAGATGCTGGATGAAGTGAAAGAGTTCGGCTTTAAGTACGCCACGAAAGCCGGCCTTTCCATCGGCATCGATGACATGGTCATCCCGGACAGCAAGAAGACTCTGGTCAAGGATGCCGAGAAGCAGGTGGTCGCCGTGCAACAGCAGTATCTGGACGGCGCCATCACCAACGGCGAGCGCTACAACAAGGTCATCGAAATCTGGTCGGCGATCACTGAAAAAGTTGCCGACGAGATGTTCGGACAGATGCAGCGGCGCGACAAGGAAGGCTTCATCAATCCGATCTACGTCATGGCCGATTCCGGCGCTCGCGGATCGAAACAACAGATTCGCCAGCTATCGGGCATGCGCGGGCTGATGGCAAAGCCTTCCGGCGAAATCATCGAGTCACCCATCACGGCGAACTTCCGTGAAGGGTTGACCGTGCTGGAATACTTCGTATCAACCCACGGCGCTCGCAAGGGTCTGGCCGATACGGCGCTCAAGACGGCCGATTCCGGCTACCTGACTCGCCGTCTCGTCGACGTGGCGCAGGACGTCATCATCAGCGAATACGACTGCGGCACCGTGGACGGCATTTACGTCCAGGGCATCGTCGAAGCCGGCGAGATTATCGAGCCGTTGCGCGACCGCATTGTAGGCCGCGTATCGCTTGAGAAAATCAAAGACTACGACGGCAACGTGATTGTCGACATCAACAACGAGATCACCGAAGAACTTGCCGGCTCGATTCAAGCCGCTGGAATCGAGCGGGTGAAGATCCGTTCGGTGCTCACTTGCGAGTCGAAGCGCGGAGTTTGCGTGATGTGCTACGGCCGTAACCTGGCCTCTGGACGCCTCGTTGAACTCGGCGAAGCTACGGGCGTGATCGCCGCTCAGTCGATCGGCGAGCCCGGAACTCAGCTCACCATGCGTACCTTCCACATCGGTGGTACGGCATCGCGAGTCTCCGAACAATCGCGGCTCGATGCCAAGAACAATGGCAACGTGCGCTTCATCGGATTGCAGACGGTGAAGTCAAAGTCCGGCGACTTGGTGGTGATGAACCGCCAGGGTTCGATCGCAATTGTCGACGAAAAGAACCGCGAGCGCGAGCGCTACTCCGTGATTTACGGCGCCAAGCTCAAGGTCAACGACGGCGATGCCGTGCAGCAAGGCAAGGTCATGGTGGAGTGGGATCCTTACACGTTCGCCATCCTTACCGAAATCGGGGGCACGGCGCAGTTCAAGGACTTGCAGGAAGGCGTGACTTTACATGAAGAGGTGGACGAAGTCACCGGCCTGTCGCGTCACGTGGTCGGCGATTCGCCCGACGAAAAGCGCCAACCGGCGGTCGTGGTGAAGGGCAAGAGCAGCAAACGCTATCTCATGCCTTCGCGCGCTCACCTTATGGTGCAGGACGGCGACACGGTTCACCCCGGCGACGTGCTGGCCAAGATCCCGCGTGAGACTACCAAAACCAAAGACATCACCGGCGGTCTGCCGCGTGTGGTCGAACTTTTCGAAGCGCGCAAGCCGCATGAAACGGCGGTCATCAGCGAAATCGATGGCACGGTGAAGTTCGGCGAAGTCTCAAAGGGTCAGCGCAAACTGTATGTGCAGGCCGATAACGGCACGGAAAAAGAATACTCGGTGCCGCGCGGCGTTCACATCAATGTGCAGGAAGGCGAGCGCGTGAAAGCTGGCGAACCCTTGATGGACGGCCCGCTCAACCCGCACGACATTCTGGCCGTGCTTGGCGAAAAAGAGCTGCAGTCTTACCTGGTAAACGAAATCCAGGAAGTCTACCGCTTGCAGGGCGTCAACATTTCGGATAAGCACATCGAAGTGATTGTCCGCCAGATGATGCGCTGGGTGAAGGTTGAGGACGTGGGCGACACCACGTTCCTGCTGGAGCAGCAACTCGATAAGTTCCGCTTCCGCGAAGAGAACGAGCGCGTGATCAAGGAAGGCGGCAAGCCGGCTACCGGACGCCCGCTCCTCCTCGGCATCACGAAGGCTTCGCTCTCGACTGACTCGTTCATCTCGGCGGCATCCTTCCAGGAGACCACGCGCGTGCTCACCGAAGCCTCCATTCAGGGAGCGGTCGATCACCTGCGCGGGCTCAAGGAGAACGTCATCGTCGGCCGCCTCATCCCTGCCGGAACCGGCATGGAGTATTACCGCAACGTGCGCCTCTCGCCAGAGATGGAAGAGGCCGCCGCCAAGGTACAGGCGGAAGTCTCGGCGGCGTACGAAGAGGCCGAGCGCGCTCTCGAGATGATGCGCCACGAGGGCGAAACCGAGGAACTGGCGGCGGAGTAAGCCAGACTACAGTAAACTTCGGGGGCGAACTAAGCTTGAACCAGTTCGCCCCCAAGCTTGTTTTTGGCTACTAAATATCCGATGCACGCGAACCCAAAGCACTTGCCCAACGAGGAACCTGGGCCGCTTCCCTCGTTGCAACCCGCGCCCCGCGGTCATAAGCTAGGGCCAGCGATGCTCCGTTTCTTGCGCCTTCTGCGACTGGCTGTCTGGCGTGCGTTCCAGCACGACGCCTTCTCCATCGCCAAGGCTTCCGCCTACTCCTCGATTCTTACTTTCTTCCCTGCGTTGCTGGTCGTTGGATCGGTGCTGGCCACGTGGCGCAAGGGCGCTCCTTTTATGCGGGAGATCACTTATGCGCTGTCGCGTATCCTTCCCGCGGGAACCACCACGGCCATGAACTTTCTGCGGGGCGCGGCACAACGTCCAGTGGGACTGCTCATTACGGCCTCGCTGCTGACCTTATGGACCGCCTCAGGCGTGATGATTTCCTGGATGGAAGGCTTCCGCCGCTGTTACGAGCTGCCGAAAATCTGGGGATTGGTGAAGGAGCGGCTGATCTCATTCCTGCTCGTAATTTTCGCTCTTCTTCCCATGACCTTTGCCACCCTGCTGGTGGCTTTCGGCAGCAAAATTGAAACTGACATTCTTTATTACACTGCGCGCGAGTTCAGTCCCTACATCCTGCTGATGTGGACCGTTACCCGCTGGGTGATTGCCACCTTGACCAGCATTGCGGTGATTGCGCTGATCTATCACAATGCTGTCCCCCGCACTCAGCCCTGGCACAGCGTGATCCCCGGAGCGACGCTCGCCACGGGCTTGTGGTTTTCGGCCACGCTGCTCTTTGGCTTCTATTTGAGGCACTATGCGGACTACAGCATTATTTACGGATCGCTCGGCGCCGGCATCGCCCTGCTGGTCTGGATGTACATGGTTTCCCTCGTCGTCCTCGTTGGCGCGGAATTCAACGCCATGCTGTTTCCGCGAGCGATGCTGGGGAAAGAGTTGACTGCGGTTAACGGACCCAGGGCAGCGGACAAGAACATATGATTTACCTGAAGAGCGCAATCGCGGGGATTTTGGCTGTGATGGCCACCGCCCTACTGATTTACACGACCTTTACGTTACTTCTGATTATTCTGGTCGCGCGCAGGAATGCTAATGCGGGTTTTGATCGTCCGCACTGGCACTTGCGCACTGAGTCTCCGGCCTTCTGGATACTCGTGCTCATTGTCTTTGCCGTCGGATTCTTGTGGGAGTTTCGAAGAATCTCAACCTAACCGATTACCTGTAGTGTGAGTACGGAAATACTTGCCGAGTTCCTTTGCGCATCCCTGATCGAGGAAAGAGTGAAGTCCCGTAAGCCACAACTCGCTACCGAGGATTCCATCAGCGCGGAGGTTGCCGCATCCTCAGTAGCTTCCCCCACGCGCCGCGCCAAGATCATCTGCACCATCGGCCCGGCCTGCCACTCTGAAGCGGCGATGCGCGATTTGCTTCGCCTCGGCATGGACGTTGCCCGCCTGAATTTTTCCCATGGCTCGCACGAGGATCACGCTCGTAATATTGAACGCTTGCGCAAGGCGGCTGAAAAGGAAAATCGCACCGTCTGCATTTTGCAAGACCTGCAAGGCCCCAAGATCCGCACTGGACGCCTGGAGCGGCACGAACCCATCGAACTGAAAAGTGGCTCGACCGTGATCATTACCCCGCGCGACATTGCCGGAACGCCTACGCGCATCTCTACCACGTTTCCCGATCTCGCCCGCGAGCTCGCGCCAGGCGCGCGCATTCTTCTGCGCGATGGACTCATCGAATTGCGCGTGCGCACCGTGCGCGGCAAGGACGTAGTCTGCGACGTTCTGAACGGTGGGATGCTGGGCGAGCATCAGGGCATCAACTTGCCCGGAACTGCGTTGTCGATTCCTGCCATGACGGAGAAAGATCGCAAGGATCTCGAGTTCGGCCTCAAGCACGGAGTGGACGCCGTTGCACTCTCCTTCGTGCGCTCCGCCGCCGACGTGAACATGGTCCGGCAAGTCGTTACGGGCCACGGCAGCGACACTCCATTGATTGCTAAACTCGAAAAACCCCAGGCCATCGACCACCTGGAAGAAATCCTGGAAGCCTGCGACGGCGTGATGGTGGCTCGCGGCGATCTGGGTGTGGAAATGGCGCCGGAAAAAGTTCCGGTCATTCAGAAGCACGTGATCCGCCGCGCCGGGGTATGGCGCAAGCCCGTGATTACGGCTACACAGATGCTCGAGTCGATGATCGAAAACCCGCGGCCCACGCGCGCCGAAGCCAGCGACGTTGCCAACGCCATCTTCGATGGAAGCGATTCGGTTATGCTTTCCGCAGAAACCGCCAGCGGCCGCTATCCCCGCGAGGCGGTGGCCATGATGTCCCGCATCGTAATCGAGGCTGAAAGCAACATGGGAGAGTTCACTCAGCGCCGCCGCCGCGACCGGCACGGACTCTCCGTTGCAGAAACTATCTGCGAATCCATCGCGCACGCCGCCGAAGACCTGCCCATGGGGGCGATCGCGGTGTTCACCGAGACGGGCAACACTGCCCGCATGATTTCAAAATACCGTCCGCAGGCCGCCATCTACGCCTTTACTCACAATGCCACTGTGGCTCAGCGCACCAACTTGTACTGGGGTGCGCATCCCATAAAATGTGCTCAAGCGCTTTCCACCGATAGCATGGTGGATGAGGCTGAGTACGAACTGTTGAGCCGCGGATTGCTCAAGCCCGGAGATGTCCTGGGAGTGGTTGCGGGCACGCGCCAGGCCTCCGGTTCTACCAACTTTATGCGTTTGCACGTGGTCACCGCGGAAGAGGCAAACGCAGCCACGCAAACGCCACGCAAGCGCACCACCACACGCCAGAAGCTATAATCGCGGAGTATGTCGCAGGAGTATTTATCCATCGCGATCTGGGAGCCTCTACCTGGAATGGAGGCGGCATCACTCGCCACCATTCGTGAGCTGAATGCCATCGTCGCCAACAAAGGCTACGGCCGCGATCTGCTTTACCACAGCGGCGACTCTCACTACGTGCTGCTTCGTTACTGGAATTCCGAGCAGGCCCGCAGCGCCGCGCAAGAAGATCCAGAAATACTTCGTTGCTGGGCGAGGTTAGGGAACGAGATTCAAATCCTGAAAGTATACGAAAAGCTGGAGGAGGTTGGCGCAGGGAGGCGCCCCGAAACGAGCAGCTCTTAATCCATGTCCTCCAAATCCAGCCCGCAAGTCTTCACCGATGTTTCCGCAGACCCGTTTGTGCGCGGCCTGCTGCATCACCCGGCCAGTAACAACAGCCGCGCCCTGGTTCTAACGCACGGCGCCGGATCAAACTGCCAGGCTCCGCTTCTGATTGCCCTGGCCGAAACCTTTGCCGACGCCGGCTTCACCGTGTTGCGCTGCGATCTGCCCTACCGCCAGGATCGCCCTTACGGTCCGCCGGGACCTGGCGATGCGAAGCGTGATCGCGCCGGGCTGAAGAATGCGCTCGCAGCACTCAAGAATCTGGTCTCCGGCGGAGTATTTCTGGGCGGCCACTCCTACGGCGGACGCCAGGCCAGCATGCTCTGCGCCGAGCTTCCGGAAAATGCCGGAGAGAACGCCCCTGCCGAGGTTGCGGGTCTCCTTCTGCTCTCTTATCCTCTGCATCCGCCCCGCAAACCCGAACAACTCCGCACGCAGCATCTTTTCCATTTGCGCACGCCAACCCTCTTGGTTCACGGCACCCGCGATCCCTTCGGCTCGATCTCTGAAATCGAGCAAGCCCTGAAGCTGATTCCTGCGAAGACCAAACTTCTGCCCGTCGAAGGCACAGGTCACGATTTAGGATTCAAAGGAAAGGCCGCGCGGAAAGACTTATCGGCGAACGTGTTGGGAGAATTCCAGACGTTCTTCTTCTTGGAGTGAAGAGTGCGAACGGATCATCGCGGCACTGCCAGACTGTCGATCCGTGTAGATCCGCGAAAGTCTTTGGCCAAGCGGGACTAATTCACCCAGCCCGATTTCGATCCACCGTTTCCCTTGGGCGGACCATCCTCCGGCGGGATGTAGTTTCCATGTTCGTCGAACTCCACCTTGCGGTCGTGGGCGCGCATGTAGACTTCAAACTTCTTCGCCGCCCGCCGCCGCTTCCAGCGGTAATACTCATTGCGGGCCGCGTAGAACCGCTCCGAGACGCGCAGGGAAACTCCCCGCGAAAAAAACACCACATGCCAGACGTAACCAGCGCCCAAACCGAGCAATAGGACGCAATAGAAAAGCGCGAAGTGGCTGAGAAGCAAATAGGCTGTTTCAATCGCCGCAACTCCCAGAACGATCCACTTCACCGGAATCTGAATCGGAAGAGGAAACAGCATCAAGGGTGCGTCGCGATTGAACAGATAGAACACCATAAGGATCGCATTGGCCGCCACGCCTGAACCCATCGCCGCACCCTGCGCGATGCCACCGGTAAGCGAGAGAGCGAATCCAACGATTCCCGAAAGCGCGATGCCGCTGAAGAAGAGGCCGTAGAAAGGACCTGCGCCCACGCGTTCCTGTACCGCCGACCCAAGAAAATAGACTCCCAGCAGCGACAACACGAAGTCCAGCGGATCGACGTACATGAACGCATAGGTCACGAACTGCCATACCCAGCCTTGCCGAATGTGTGCGGGATCCAAAATGCCTAACATCAGCAGCGTCTGCCCGGATGGCTGGGCGAACGACATCAACAAGAGAATCACTACGTAGATCGCGACGCTGGCGAGAACGATCTGCCGTACCGCGGCGCGAAACGGCGGCAGCGTCATTTCAAAGGAAGTGTTTCTGGGCATAACTCCTGAACCGCCTCGTAGAACCTATCCTAACAGCTAGCTCTTCAGCGCTCCGGCACGGGCACCACCGGCAAGCTCGGGTGGCCCTCACCATCCACCGCCCTCACTGCAAAGATGACATTATCTTTGGAAAGGTTCAGAGTAGTTCTTAGAACGTTGCCAGCCTTTTGGACGTGCTCCCATTCCGGGCTGGTCGTGGCCCGCCAGAGGATTTCGTAGCCTGAGGCTCGGCCTCCCAGAGACGCTTCCCACGTCAGCGTCGAGTCATTTTCCAGATCTTTGGTCAGCAAGTGCACACTGGCCGGAGGTGCGGGCGCCGATGCCAGCGACGCCAGCGTCGCCGCATTTAGCCGCGCCACGCGCGCTACGTAGTCGAAGTCCACAAACTTGGGCAAATCGCCATATTCGATGCCGTTCTCGGTGCGCACGTTCTGATGCTGATGATGAAAGTCCTCGCGAAACTCCGTGAAACGCGCCGCGGTAAACCCCTGCTGATTGAAAGAGGAATGGTCGCCACCGCGCAGATAGCGGTCCAAACGGAACACCAGCATAGGTTTCACGTCCACTTTGTAGGCGCGGTCTACATCAGCGATATAGCGCGCCAGTTGACGCGACCCAGAGTCGTTCTCGCCGCCTAACCCGCGAATCCGCCGGACTTCCTGCTCGGTGGCCGCGGCTGGCAAGCCTTCGGAAAATACACGCACCACGGAGTGGTCCTGCTCCGCGCTCTTGTCACCGCCCACGATGTCATTGTTCAGCACTGCCTCAATATTCCAACCTTGCCCCTTCGCGATCTTCGCAAAATGTTGGCTGCCGTTCAGTCCTTGCTCTTCACCTGCGACTGTCAGAAAAATAATGGTCGCCGGGAACTTCATCTTGCTCAAGACCCTAGCGCATTCCAGGCTGACGGCCGTTCCGCTGCCGTCGTCGTTCGCCCCGGGAGCGTCGCCCTTCACGTCGAGCGTATCGCTGTTGCGCGAATCGTAGTGCCCTGTCACCAGCACGATGCGCTTGGCGTTCTCCGCGTCCGTCCCCTTTAGGACCGCATAAACATTGGTGATTTCGGTGGACTGAGGAATCCGGTCGGCGGCCGGCTCGGTGAAGCTGTCGGTCTTCACTTCCAGGCAGCCGCCGCAGTCTTTGCTATAGCGCTCGAATTCCGACTTGATCCACTCCCGAGCAGCGCCGATGCCGCGTCCGGCGGCGATCGATGCGGGATCCTGCGCCGAGATCGTAGAGCGCGTGCCAAAACTTGTCAGTTTCTCAATATTTGCCCGAATGCGCTCCACCGAAACCTGTTGCAGCGCCGCGGAGATGTGGCTGTCGGTGGCCATGGTCTCAGGCGCTTCGAGTCCCGATTTGCCCTGTCCGAGAGCGCGGGTGCTAAGTGCGAGCGCAAGCGCTAACAGCCATGAGCTTTTGTTACGAGGGGAGATCATGGAGGCTCCGGGTAATGAGAGGTGAACGCAGGGCTAGTCTAAGACCGCAGCGGTGTGCGTGTCATCCTGTCGTGGTCGCTGTGGATTTCTCAGTGAAATAAAGTTTCAACGACCTTCCCGAAACGAGAGATTTTGCCTTCGGACGAGCCTGTAAGGGGTATCCCCCTCCCTCCCTCGCAACTCTGAAAGGCTTGCTGGGCACGGGTTCTGCAAAAAGTTGTTCCCATCAGCGCCTTTTGTCAAGTAAATAATCTGCGGCATAGGGCTGTGGAAAAAACCGCTGTCTAATTCAGCGTGGCATGGATACCCAGACCTTCGGCGGCTTTGCGAAGGCGCTTATCGCGTGTCCACAGAAGAGTGGGGGCATCGATTAATACGGAAGAGATCAGGTGGGCGTCGGTCAGGCCGATTCCGAGGCTGTATAGGCGGTGAGACTCGATTGCCAGACGGACTTCGCCTAGATGGGCCGTTCGAACCTGCGGCAGCAGGTCCAGGAACGCGAGAGTGCGGGCGCGATCACGCAGCGATCCGAGGCCCAGTTCGGCAATGATGAAGGGATGGACGACGATCCGTCCGAACTCAAGTTGCCGGCGAAGTTCGGTATTTCCCGACCGGAAGTGGTCGATCCAGATCGAGGTGTCCGCGAGAATCAACTCGGCCGAATCCTACGACGTGGAATAGCCTTTAATTTCGGCATGGTGCCGCCGAGGGAAGCAAGCCGGCGGGCGCTCTCGCGTTCGATGAGGGCTTTCAGCGCCTCGCGAATCAAGGCCGCCTTTTCCTCGACCCCGGTGAACTCCTGGGCGAGGCGTACGAGCTCGTCATCCAGTGCAATCGTTGTTCTCATCGAAGTCTCCAGCACCAATTATAGCATCGGATGATGACAGTTATCGTGCTGTAACGGAGTCGGTAGTTAGGACAAACTCAGGGGCGGAGTCGAAATCGCCGGGGGTTTACAACGGGAAGGCAAGTTAACAAGGTGCGATGAGAGGTATAAAAGTCAGAATCCCTACTCGAATCGTTTCGTGGTGCGCACCTGTCGGAAACCCCGCGAAGAGTGCGGCAGATCAGTCGTGGAGTTGCAAAGGTTCGCCAGCAACCGAGTGATTCTCCCAACAGCAGGGCAACCACGCCAGTTTCCGAACACATTTTTTGTCCGCTTAGTTGGTCTTGATTATGCCAGTCAAACCGGCGACGAAGAATGACGCCAGCAACCACCCCAACCCAATCATGATCCAACGAAGCCACCCCAGCGCCTTGGGAGTGATTGCCCAATAATTTCCCTGCGGCGACTGGGGGAACACAGAGATGCGGATCCGGATCCGGCTGCCAGCGTTCGTCCTGGCCAAGCTTGACTAGCGGGGTGCAGTTCTCGACCGAATAGATCAGAGGACTAAACGGCTGGTAGCGAACCTGAGTACCCTTGCCTTCACGAAATTCAGCATACGCGTCCTTGTCGCTGGGCGCCATCGCCCCAACGCGTTGGGCCCGCCGATGCACGATCCAACCTAACTATGCTCGATGACTTGGCCAAGCATAAGCGCATGAGCGTGAACAGTTGTCTGGAGGAGATTTTGCTCCATACGAACGAGGGCGTTGGCCCGCACACGCAAGCGACCTTGAGGCAGATCGAGGAACTGCGGAAAAAGCACGGAATCGACTACGACTCGCACGGCAGCTACCGGTTTATTGAAGAGTAGGCGGGCCGGGCGGGATACAACCGAGCGCTCGGCTCTAATCGAAAAATTTCCTAATCCGTCCGTGGCCGTTTTCGGCCCGATTTGCAACATACAGGCGACCTGTGGCATTCGCCCCTTGACCTGCGGAGCGGGAAGAATCTAAATATTAGGAGTGGCATCTATGGGAAGCGGAGGAATCATGGTTCTTTGTCCTGAGTGCGAGACTAACCTGGACGTGGAAGAGGAAGAGGTCGACGAGGGCGAGATCGTCTCCTGTCCCGAGTGTGGCACGGACTTCGAAGTGGTGACCACCAGTCCGCTGGAGTTGAAGGCGGTCGAGGCCGGCTACGTGGAAGAGGACGCCGAAGTGGAAAGCGAAGACGGTGACGAGTAGTAGACTCCAGCCTACGGTTCTGCTTGCGCGCTTGTTTTCGTTCTGCTTGCTTGCTGTTTTCTTTTTCGCCGCTTTGGGACCTTACATCTCGTTTCCGGCCATTGCGGCGCCCGCGTCCAAGAAGCTGAAACCCACAGATCGATACGCCCTCATCTTTGGAACGGTATGGGGGCCGGATAGCCGGCCTGTCTATGGTGTCAACGTTAAGATCCGCCGCGCCCCTGACAGGAAGCCAAAGTGGGAACTCACTTCCGATCATGCCGGAGAATTCGCTCAGCGCGTTCCCGCCGGCAAGGCCGACTACGTGGTGTGGGCAGACCTTAAAGGGGTGAAGACTACGGACGGCCAGGCGCTGCATCTGGCGGAAGAGGTCCCGGTCCACGTAGAGGACGACGAGCGCGTGGACATTGGTTTGCATCTGACACGATAGAGAAATACAGAAAGAGGAAAGACTCGAATGACTCACAGAATGGCTCTCCGCAACGCCTCCCTCATTGCCATCGCGGCTCTTTTGGCGCTTTCGCTGGCCCATGCTGCTCCCGACAAAAAGGACAAACAGCAAGGCCGCCTGCTCTACGGCAAAGTGCTCGACCAACAGGACAATCCTGTGGTGGGCGCCATCGTTTACCTGACCAACACTCGCACTCACGCGGTAAAGACCTACATCGTTGGCGAGGAAGGCACCTACCGGTTTCCTGGCCTGTCCACAGTGGATTATGAAGTTTACGCTCAGCTGAACGGCCGCAAGAGCGACACCAAGTCGGTCAGCCAGTTCGATGACCGCTCTCAGGTTTACATCGATCTCAAGATCAGCACCCAGTGAATAGGCCCATGAAAACAGCGGTGGCGCGTACAACTTTTGCTGGCCGCCCGGGTTCAGTACGATAAGAATATTCGTCATGCGGGAGGAGAACCTTGAACGGATTGCGCTTGCTTCGAAACGTGCCTCAACGTAAGAGTCCGTATGCCTGGGCCGCGGGGGTGGTGTTCGCGACCTTCCTGTTGCTGGCTGCTGCCGTGTCGGCCCTTGCTCAAGAGGGCGCCATGAGCCCTTACCAGGACGAAAAAGATGGCGTCAGCGCCGGTGGCAAGTGGATGGAGTTCCAGTCAGAAGACAAGATGACCGGAGCAAAGAAGGTCCGCTTTGTACTGGTGGCGAACAATTATTTTAAGGAGGACCCAGACTCCAAGCCGCGAGTCGCACTCGTGTGCAGTAATGGCAAGTATCAGTATGCCGACTTCCATCCCGGCGAACGATTGGGACACCCCGACTATCCGGGCTTCTGGGGACAGCCCAAGATGGAGGTCATGGTACGCATCGACGGAAGCCACGACCACAAGGGCTGGAACTGGGTGCGCGGGCGCTTCCTCGCTATGGATAAAGGAACGGTTCGCGGCATGATCGGCGCCGAGGTGTTCAATGCGGAAGTCAGAACGAGGAGTGGACCGCAGATCGCCGAGTTCTCGCCCGCGGGCTTGAATCTGGACGAGGTGAGAAAATCCTGCGATCTGACGCCACATAAGCCGTAACGACGGCTGGCGAGTTGCAGCGTGAGGGCCGAGCCTGTGGGCTCGGCCCTTTTTCCGTAGCTGGCGCTGCCCACCAGTTACTTGCGCACTGCCTGCGCTCCTGTTTCACTTAGAGTTCGAGCGAGGCTAGGGCAACGATGGGCAGCAACGTGATCACAACTGCGGCGTTCGTACTGTTCGTGGTGGGGGTGTTGGTCTATATAGTCATTCTCTACAACGAGCTGGTGCGGCTGCGAAACGACAACGACCGCGCGTGGGCCAACATTGACGTGTTGCTGAAGCAGCGGCACGACGAGATCCCGAATCTGGTTGAGACGGTGAAGGGATACATGCAGCACGAGCAGCAGACCCTGGTGGCGGTAACGCAGGCGCGTGCGGCGTCAATGAACGCGGCGAGCATTGGGCAGAAGGCCCAGGCCGACTTAACGATGACGGTCGCATTGCGCGGGCTGTTCGCTGTGGCGGAAAATTATCCACAGCTGAAGGCCAACGAGAACTTCCTCAAGCTCCAGACCCGCATCAGCGAACTAGAAGAGCGCATCGCCGACCGCCGCGAGTTCTTCAACGACGACGTCAACACCTACAACACACGCATCGGCCAGATCCCGGAAGTGTTCGTGGCCAGCTTCATGAACCTGAAGCCGCGTGCCTTCTTCAAAGTGTCCGACGAGGACCGCAAGCTGGTCGAGGTAACGTTCCAGGGCCAGGGCGCGGCCGGAACATAGGGATTGTGTCCGCGCCACGGGTGTATCGCCGCTCTCCCTCCATTCTGCCCGACCACAAATAATTTATTCCCGGCATAAGCCGTTCCCATTGCTTTCTGCAACTAACCCTCATACGTTCTATTTCGCGATCAGGAATGAGAGGTGTGAGTGATGAACAACTTAATTAAATCGATTCTCAAGACGGCAGTGTACTTTCTGGACCAGACGGACCGCTTCGCGGGTGATGTGCGGGACCGCGTCTCGGACACGGTCGACCGTGCGGCCAATCGCGTGAGCGACCGAGTATCGGCGCTGCGCGACCAGGCTCAGGAGCTTTATGAGGGCGAGGATCACACCATGCGCAACGTGCTCACGTTTGCGGCGGGAGTGGCGGTTGGCGTAGGCGCGGGGATGCTGCTGGCTCCGGCGAGCGGAGAAGAGATCCGCGGCTCAATCGGGAACAAGGTTCAGGACATCGGCGACCGGATGCGGAACCGTTTCTCGTCGTCACAGACGCGGAGAAGCGCGACCGGCACGGAAGGCATCTAGTTTGCTGAAGAGTTGGGGAACTCTCGGTTCGCTGGGTTCGAGCGGACCGAGGGTTCCCCGGTAATTCAGTTTTGCCGCAACGCCGGCATGGGTATGGGGATGTTGAAAGCTGTGGCCGCGCCACCCATTCCGTTCTGGCATGTGTTGGGCGGAAACGTGCAACCCGTGCCGTTGCCCTGGCAGCCGGCCGCCCAGAACATGTAGCCCAACATGCCTGTGGTCGTTCCTGCGCCAGCCGGAGCGAGATTCTCCACGAAACTGGCGGCTGTGTTCTGATCAGAATTGCTGAAGTTATCACAATTGGGCTGGCCACCGATCAACCACAGGCTCCCGGTCAGCTTGGCGGGCGCCTGCGGCGGCACCGCCGTCCCATCCCCAGCGACGTGCTGCTGCCAGCCAGCTTCCAGCGTAGCTACACTCGTTTTTTGCGAGCCCACCATCGCATTGGCGTAATCGAGCACCGGCGCGCTGGTCTGTAGCCAATTGGTCACGGCATAATTGGCCAACTTGGTGAGGTAGGTGTCGCCGTCACCCAAATCGATGGTGAGCCGGGCGGCAAAGTTCGCGCCGGTGGCGTCATATGGGATCTGTGAGCGGTAGGCGGTCACGAAGCTTTGCAGTCCAGTCAAATTCGGGCTGCTGCTGTTTTCGTAGTCAATTTCCATGCCGACATTGAATTGCTTGGCGGCGTTGGCGGCGTTGATGCCCAGTTGCGTCGGATTGGTGGAAAGGGCCTTGTCCCAGTCTTTTCTGTAACTGGCCCCGCCAATGGACATCATCACGCGCACGCCGCGGCTCTGAAAGTAATTGATCACCGCCGCATTCATGCCGATGGGAATCCCGTTGACGTCGCCCGAATCCGTGGTCAGGTTCATCAGCTTGACCGGCTCGACAAAGCTTAAGACGACCAGGTTCACCGACGGCTGATAGGTGCTGTTCATGTTGCGATCAATCATCCATCGGTTATCGGTATCAAAGGTTGTCATGTTTGGCGTCGAAGCCCAGCTGCAACCGTCCGTATAGCAATGCCAGGCGCCATAGACTTGCAACTGGGTTTGAGCGTTCGCGCGCGGAACCATCATCAGCGCTCCTGACAGGAACAGGGCCGCCACGCCGCCATGCATCAGCACTGCGAATTTTTGCGTCATACTGCCTCCTTGGTTTCTTGATCCTGATTCTTTTGATCTTGTGGGAAATGGCGAAGGGAGCGATCTTTTTCAGTCGCTCCCTTCGAGGGTAGGTTTACGGAGTTCCGGAGGGCGCTCCTGCGATCTGCCAGGCAAACCCGACAAATGAAGTTGCGGTGAGATCGATGGCCGGCTCTACCGTGGAAAAGGACTGCACATTGTCCTGAAAGACTGCACCGTTCCCGTTGAATTGGGCGAACTGATCCACGCCATTCGGAGGGCACGCTACCATGCCGCTGAGCGTGCCCTTAGCCGCGAACGAATTGGGACCTTCCACGGCCGCACCCAGAAGAAAGGGAGGGCCATTGGGCGGCACGGCAACCAAGTTCGTCACCTGGTGCTGCATGCAAAGCGGGAAGGTGCCGCCATCACCGATGATCAGCGAAGTGCCCCAGGCGTTTGCGCCGAGCACATTGGATTGCCAGCGGTTTCCATACGCGGCATACGCGGTCGAACTGGTCAGATAGTCGTACTCGTTAGCCATCACCACCAGGCCGCCGCCGTGCGAAGTTGTGTCGTAGGTATTCCAGGGGAATCCGAAGCCAAACGGATCCTTGCCGGCTTGCGTTACCGCTTTATCCAGTTGCTTCTTCAAGTCGGCAAGCAGCGCCGCCTCTGAGGTAGCAAGCCCGGGCGGGTTTCCGGCAAGCACGATGGCGCGGTACAGCTCGAAATGCGCCAGGCCGCTGACGTCGTAGAGGTTTAGAGTGTCAGCTGCGTCATTTGGACCTTTGATATAGGCATTGGCCCAGGTCGCCGCCAGTGGCAGGTAATACATAGGATCGGTGTGGGGCAGTCCCGGAGGCAGGTTGGTCGCACCTTGCAGGGCAAAGTACAACTCGGTCGCTCCGAGTTCTAGATCGTCCCGCCATTCCGTTTCCGGATAGAAATCAAACGGCCCGACGGTCAGCAGATTTCCGGTGGGTGCGGTGTTCGCGAGATCGAAAATATGCTCGGCCGACAGCAGGCACTGGTTCGCATAGGAAGAGTTGCTGGCGGCAAACACCTTGTAGCAAAGGGCAAACGAAGCTGCCAAACGTCCCGCGATGTTAGGACTGATCGATGCGCCCGACCCGCCCGCAGTATTTTGAAACACCGGCCGATGGCAAATGTACTGATACGGCGACACGCATCCCTGGTAGTTGTCGTCGGCCTGGGGCAGGCGCCAGATGTCGTGATCGCCGCTGTAGTTGTGGCCGCCAGAGGCGACCGCGACCTGGTAGTACAAAGTCTTGCTGCTGTCGACCCACATTTTCTGCAGCCAGTCGAGGCCGAACTGAGCCTCGGCGGTGAAGTTCGATGTGCTCGAGCCCGAACCCATCTGTCCGGGAAAGTCACGCACTCCGATCAGCATCATGGCCACGGTGTAGCTGTGGGTCTCGACAAACTTCATGTAGTCGCCGGCGTCCCACCAGCCGCCGGAAGCGTCGATTACCGCACCGGTGGCGGTAAGCGGGCCGGCGTTGTCTCTCTTGTTGAACGTGGGAGTGAAATAAACCTTGGCGCTCTGATCGTTCAAGTGGCCGGGCGCAGTGCGTAAGGCGTTTGGAATGTAATTCGGCCCGTCGCGCGAGGTCTCGTAATAGTAGAGAGAGTTTGCCAGCGGAGTGGCATAAAGGTTCGCAGCCGTATCGATTTTGAACGCAGGAGATGTTGCCGCAATTGGCGAGGCTACCGAGATCGTGTAGGTGCCGGCGGTCGATACAGAATCAAAATCAAGGGCGTAAACGCTGGTGAAAGTTCCCCAGGCGCCAAGGCTCGTTCCGACCGAAGCCGAATAAACCGTGGTGCCGCTGGAGCTCTTGACCGCGAACGTGGCGCCGGTCTCAGCGCCGCTCGCCATCAGGTATGCGCGTTTCGTGGAGCTTCCGGCATAGCCAACTTGATTGACGCGGATGTAAGCGCTGGCCGCGTGGGCCAGATCGGTTCCCGCGAACAATGTAAGCGTGATAACGAAGAGATGGGACAGAGTGCGGGCCAAAGCGGAATGCCCGAATCGATCGAACATGGGACACCCCCTAGTGAATGGTTTTAATGAAACGCATGAATATTGAGCCGGACATCGCAATCCTGTCAATAGGGAAATCTCCCGAGGGACTTTAGGCTCTAGCTGGAAAATCGACGCCCTGTCTCGGCGTCAGGAGTATACTGCTCCCGTTTTGCAGTGACCAATGAAAATCGGTCGAAGACGTTGTTGTCGATGAAGACGTTGATGTCCAATCCCAGATGTTGATGTCTGCGAGGAAACAACAATGAACATTCTGCAAAGTGCTGTTGCCTTCCTGTTTTTCCTGTCCACTTTCTCCTTCGGTCAAAGCTTAATAGCGTCCCATCGCTTGGGTGACAACACAGGTGAGGACTGGGAACCCGCGATCCTGGCTGACGGAAACTATGTCTACGCGTTCTGGCCACACTATCTGGCTACAACTTACAAAGACTCCTCCGGCGCCACCTGCATGCCTTTCAAGGGTAAAGGCAAGTTCACTACCAGTTCCTACATGTACTTCCAATCCTCAAGCGACGGCGGCACGACCTGGGGCCCGGTCACGATCCCGCGTTGTCCAGTGCAGGGCAACGACGTGGATGCGCAACTGGCGCTGGGCGCAAATCACCGCATCTACGCAAGCTACATGGATGGAAACACGCAGTACACGCCGATTGAGGCGATCTACTCCGACGATCACGGCGTCACCTGGAGCACTCCAGTGGATGTGACCAATGGCGGCAGAGGCGACAAGGACATCCTGCTGGTGGATAAGAACAACAACGTGATGGTTGCATTCGAGAATGGCGGCAAGCAGCACGTGAGCGTGAGCACCAACGGCGGCGCAAGTTTCACCTCGCAGCAGGTAAACGTGGCGTCCAGCGGGGTGGCGCTGGCCACAGGCGGCATACTGGACACTCAAGGCAATGCTTATTTTGCCTGGTCCGGAACCTCTAACAACGGAACCGGCCCGACCACTTTTTACCTCCAACGCTCCAACAATCTTTTTGCTTCCTACTCCGTCGATACGATCGATGAGGGTCAAGGCGGCCCTCAGGTCACGGGCGCGGGATGGGACTACTGGGGCGGATCGATCCAGATCGCCGTCCAGCCTAAGACTCCCCCTGCCAGCGATCGCGTAATCGTGATCTACAATGCGGGAGCCGGATCGTCGGGCGCGCCGGAGCGCATCTACACCAAGTACTCGGACACACTCGGCGCAACGTGGAATATTCCTTTCAACCCGTCGTCGTGGCCGAATGGATCGCAGCTGTCTCTGGCGCCGAGCGGTGTGTGGCACGGCTTTCCGTCGATCGCCGCAACGTCTTCGATGGTGAAAGTAATCTGGATGGACAATCGGGCTTCGGCCGGGGGCAACTACACCTGCAAGAGTTCGAGCACTACGGGGCAGTGCGGGACCTGGAATGTGTACGAGCGCAGCAGCGCCGACGGCGCCACCAACTGGAGCACGGAATCCACTATGGTTCAACCCACGCCTTACAGGGACTATCAGACCGCTGCGGGTTTTGATCATCCTTATGGTGACTACTCGGAAACCGTCACCGATGGCGCGGGAAACTTCTTTGGCATTTGGGCTGAGGGCGAATCGAAATTTGGAACTGGAGACGTCTATTTCGCGAAGTTCTGAAAGTTACTCGCGGACGACCGTCGGCCGGTGTGGGCGTAATTTACGAAAAAGCGACATGGCCGTGACAAATTCTCCCCGCTGATCCGGCACAATTGTTGGCGACGGCCGGGTAAAGTGACGTTCCGTTTCAATGAGGAGAATTGCGATGAAGGTTCGATCCTGCGTCGGCTTGCTGCTTTGTCTGCTGACCCCAGGCCTGGGACAAACGCAGACTGTTACCACGCTGGCGAATTTCACTGGGAACAACGGCTCGAGCCCTCTTTTTGCCCCTCTGGTTCAAGGCCTGGACGGGAATCTGTATGGAACTGCATCGGCGGGCGGAGCGCACAGTCATGGGACGGTGTTCAAGATCACTCTCAGTGGAACGCTGACCACACTTTACAGTTTTTGCGTCAAGAGCAATTGCACCGATGGCTCTGCCCCCTACGCCGGACTGATGCTGGGCGCGGACGGAAACTTCTACGGGACCACGGAAGCCGGTGGGGCCCACGGTGCGGGCACCGTCTTCAAGATCACTCAGCGGGGAACACTGACCACGCTGCACAGCTTCAACATTAGTGACGGATACAACCCCTACGCCACACTGGTGCAGGGCACGGACGGAAATTTCTACGGCACAACTGAATCCGGCGGGGCTCACATTCTGGGGACCGTCTTCAAGCTCACGCCCCAGGGAACGTTGTCCACATTGCATAGTTTCAACGACACAGATGGGGCCTCGCCGGAGGCGCCGCTGATTCAGGCCACGGACGGCACCTTCTACAGCACCACGTATAATGGCGGCTCGCAAGGCTATGGAACCGTCTACAAAATTACGTCCGGCGGAACACTGGCCACGCTGCACAACTTCGGCGATGAAACTGAAGGCGCCGCCATTACCAGCGGGCTGGTTCAGGCCAGCGACGGGAACTTTTACGGAAGTACCAACCTTGCGGGACCCAACGGTTACGGCTCAGTCTTCACCGTGACGCCAACCGGAACTGTGACCGTGCTGCTCAGCTTCAACGCTACTGACGGCGCCACGCCGAACGAACTGCTTCTAGCCACCGACGGCAACCTTTACGGGACAACGATTTCGGGCGGGGCCAACACGGACGGGACAGTTTTCGAACTGACGCCACAGGGCTCGTTGAGCACCCTGCATAACTTCAGCAAGAGTGACGGCGCGGACCCGTTCGCCGGGTTGGTACAAGCCACCGACGGGAAGTTCTACGGAACAACCTCCTTCGGCGGTTCCAAGAATAACGGCACCGTCTTCCGGCTGGACATGGGTCTCGCTCCATTTGTGAAAACTGTACCCATGGCAGGCAAAGTAGGAGTGAAGGTGAAGATTCTCGGCACGAGTCTGACCGGCGCGACCAGCGTGAACTTTAACGGCGTCGTAGCAGCGTTCACTGTGGTCTCGGCGACCGAGATTACGACGACCGTTCCCAATGGCGCGACCACCGGCACGGTTCAGGTGACAACTCCCGGCGGTGCGCTTTTGAGCAACGTGGTCTTCCAGGTGACGCACTAGCGCCCACCCCCGTTTCTAGGTGTGCAATTTTGGACAGACGGGGATGGAGGACTTAGAACCCCCTTTTCAACAAGGGCTGTGAAAAAACTGCCGGCAAACGTCTTGAAACCCATCACCACTTTGCTCTTGACCTGTTTGCACCTAACCGGAGTCACGAACGGCGAAGCTGTTCAAATATGTACAGTTCGCAAGTAACGGATTCCTTCAGTAGCGAAATATTACGAACCCTATTCGTGAAGTACGACATCGAGCAGCGAACTGTGAACTTCCAAGCCACCGTTGTAGTGGATGAGGCCGAGCTGTCGGAACCGATTCATAAAGAAGTTAACGCGGGCTCGAGTCGTACCGACCATTTCCGCCAGAGTTTCCTGACTTATCTTGGGAATCACATTCTCCGATCGCCCCTCTTTTCCGAAGCGAGCCAGCAGCAAAAGAGTCCGGGCCAACCGCTTCTCGGCAGAGTTGAAGAGCTGATCGACCAAGTCGGCCTGAGTTTGGTTGTAGCGGCCAACGAGATAGGCGACAAACAGGTCTGAAAATGCGTGTTCCCGGTGAAGTACGTTGAGCATCGCGGGTTTTTCAATTCTCAGTACACGACAATCTGTAATGGCGGTGGCAGAGGCAACGCGCCGGGGCTGGTCGGACGTAATACACGCCTCGCCGACGAAGTCTCCTTCTCCCAGCAAGGCGATGGTAGCCTCTTTGCCTCGCGAGGATAGGACCGTCAGGCGCGCCCGGCCGGCTTGAATATAGAAAACGGCATCACTGGGATCTCCTTGCGCGAAGATCACTTTGCTCTTTGGACACTGCAGGATTGTTCTTCCCAACCCGGTTTGGGCGAGGAAAACCTTGGGATCAAATGTCTGTACTTTGCGAGGCGACATAAAAGCCTCAGGGGGAGAAGGCCCCACGGGAAATTGTGATTGCTACGTAGAACGATAGCACCAAAATGGCATTTTTGTTACGAAATCCGAACAGGGGCTCGCCACGGATCAGGCGGAATTGCGACCCGTGAATCTGGCGGAAGAATCTATGGTGTCAATTTATGCCTCAAAACATGTGCAATTCTGAACAGACTGAATCGGCCTCTTTCGATAAGGTGGAGATCAAATACACGTGCGGGAGGAAGGAAGTACCACGATGGCCAGAGTTCTTTTGGCGGAGGACGATGATTCGGTCCGCGATATGTTGCGGGCCTCGCTGGAGCGCGACGGCTTCGAAGTAGTCGCGGTGCCAAGCGTGTGCGAAGCGTTGAGCCGCATCGCCAGCGAGACCTTTGACGTATTGCTCTCTGACCTGCACATGCCGCTGGCCGGCGATGGCTTCACTGTGGTTAGCGCCATGCGCCACACTCATCCCCACGCGGTGACGCTGGTGCTCAGCGGCTATCCCGAACTGGACGAAGCCCTGGCAGCCATCCGGCTGCAAGCTGACGAAATCCTCGTGAAGCCAATCCAAATCGCTTCGCTGCGGGAAATTATCCGCGAAAAACTCAAGAACCCTACAGTGCGCAAGCCGCTGACCACAGTGAGCGTAGCCTCCATCCTGGAGCACGACCTCGAGGCCACGATTCAGGCCTGGATGGCGCTCGTGCAACACAGTGAAGAACTGACGTCCATCCCTTTGAACTTCGAAGAGCGTACGGGGCATCTGCCCAATCTGCTGGCGGACTTGATTTACCGTTTACGAATGCCTGCATCCGCTAAAGCCAACTACTCCCTGGCCGCGCACGAGCACGGAAATCTGCGCCGCCAGCAAGGCTACACGGCGGCGATGATGGTCGAGGAGTCGCGAATCCTGCAAGTCAGCATCTTCAGGACGCTGCAAAATAATCTGTCGAGCGTGGATTTCAGCCAGGTCCTGATCGACGTGATGACGATCGCGGACGAAGTGGACTCGCAATTAAAGCAAGCCATGCTCAGCTTTGTCGAACCCGAACCCGGGTCCGCCCGGTCTGCGGCTGCCTAGAGCGCGACGGTGCTCAAGTCAAAGGCAAGCCGGCAAGAGTACCCGCTCCACACAACCCGCGCCGCACAACCTCTTCCACACAATCACGCCAGCAATCTGGCGGCGTCTTTGGCGTAATACGTCAGGATGATGCTGGCGCCGGCGCGGCGAATGCTTTGCAGGGACTCCATCATGACGCGGTCACGCTCGATCCAGCCATTGCGTGCGGCGGCTTCGATCATGGCATATTCGCCGGAGACTTGATACGCCGCGAGCGGCAGATCGAAGCGGGCGCGAGCGGCGGCGATTACGTCGAGGTAGGGCATGGCGGGCTTGACCATGATCATGTCAGCGCCTTCTTCGACGTCGAGTTCAATCTCGCGCATGGCTTCGCGCAGGTTGGCGCCATCCATTTGATACGAGCGGCGGTCGCCAAATTGCGGCGCGGAGTCGGCGGCTTCGCGGAACGGGCCGTAGAATCCAGAGGCGAACTTGGCAGCGTAAGAAAGAATGGGCGTGTTGATGAAGCCGGCTTCATCGAGCGCGCGGCGGATGGCGGCGACGCGGCCATCCATCATGTCGGAGGGCGCAATAATGTCGATGCCGGCGCGCGTGAGCGAGACCGAGGCTCGGGCAAGCAGTTCGAGGCTGGCATCGTTGTCGATTTCGAATTTGGATTCAACCACGTGCGCCACGATCGATGCCAATTCCTCGATCACCTTCTCTTTTTCCTCGGGACTCCTCACGGGCTTAACTGCTACCCCCTGCCTGGCATGCAAAGCGTCTCTGGCGGCTGCTCCCAGCGACATCGGTGTGGATGATGCTTTCACAATCCCGCAATGTCCGTGCGACATATATTCGCAGAGGCAGACATCGCCCATCAGAATCAGGTCTGGAACTTCGCGCTTCATGGCGCGGGCAGCTTGCTGCACAATACCGTCGTCCGCCCACGCGCCCGTGGCCACGTCATCTTTCTGTTCGGGAAGTCCGAAGAGGATGACCGCGGGGACGCCCAGCGAATGAACCTCTCGCGCCTCTTTCACCGCTTCATCCACCGAGAGATTGAACACTCCCGGCATGGAGCGGACTTCCTTGCGTACTCCTTCCCCGGGACACACGAACATGGGGTACACAAAAGCGTCGGGAGTGAGTCGCGTTTCCCGCACCATGTTGCGTAGCTGGTCAGTACGCCGGAGACGACGAAGACGTGTAACGGGAAAGGCCATGCGACCACCTGACAAGAATTTAGTGCCTTTCAATCCTTGATTCTAGCAGGACTCACGCGCCGGAAGGACTTGCGAAACAGTGTGACGAAAGTAACCTATGGAAACCCGAAGCGATCTGGGAATTTCCTGTTTCGTCCTTAGAATGAGAAGCGGATGAGTCTGTTCGGACGCAATCGCTGGTTTGTGCTCGCGGGCGGCATTACGCTGGCGTTCGCCGTCGTGTCCTTGACGGCGCCCCGTGGTCCGGTGCTAACCGCGATTTCTGACCTTGGATACCTTTTTCTATCCCTGGTCGGAGTAGGGGCGATGCTGGCCAATGCATGGTCGGAACGGGGTTCCAAGCGGCGATTTTGGGCCCTGATGGGATCGGGGTGTCTTCTGTGGGTCTGCAATCAGGTGGCATGGGTCTATTTTGAAGTCTTCCGCCACACCACTTTCCCCGATCCGTCTTTCATGGATTTGTTTTTGTTCCTCCATCTGGTTCCCATGATCGCGGCGGTTGCCTTGCGTCCTCATCGCAGCGAAGACGAGCAAAAATTCCGCGTCGGTATGCTGGACTTTGGCCTGCTGCTGGTTTGGTGGGTGTTCCTCTATGCATTCGTAGTCATCCCGTCGCAATATGTAGCGCTGAATGTGGCGGAGTACGACATGAACTTCGGCCCACTCTACCTGGTCGAAAGTGGGGTGCTGGTGTTGGTGCTGGGGATTGCCGCGCGGGGAGCGTCAGGCGGGTGGAAGCTGGTGTATCTGAACCTGATGGCGGCGAGTGTGCTGTATGCCGTGGTTTCCCAGGTTGTGAACCTGGCCCTCATCAACGGGACATACTACAGTGGATGTCTCTATGATGTTGTGCTGCTGGGCGCAATGGGCTGGATGGCAGCGACCGCTCTGACCGCGCGCGTCTGGAAGCCGGAGGCCGCGCCGCCCCAGATGAATGACAAATGGGGTGCAATTGCTTTGCGCCTGGGGATGCTGGCCATTCTTTCGCTGCCGGTGCTGGGGCTGTGGACCTTCCGCTGGGACAATTCGCCGGGGTTTGTGCGGACATTTCGTTTGCTCACCGTATTAGCGGCAATGCTGGTGCTGGGCGCGTTCGTGTTTCTGCGGCAATATCTCCAGGACCGCGTCCTCATCCATCTGCTGGAGGATTCGCGGCGCAGCTTCGAAAACGAGCAACGTCTGCAGACTCACCTGGTGCAAAGAGAGAAACTGGCTTCTTTAGGCCAGTTGATTGCCGGTGCGGCGCACGAAATTGACCATCCGCTCACGGCAATCATGGAATACTCCGAGAAACTGTGGTCGAATCAGCGGTTGTCCAGTGAGCAGGACACGCTGGTGCGCAAGATCGTGAATCAGTCCCAGCGCACCCGCGATCTGATTTCAAACCTCCTGAGTTTCGCCCAGCAGAGTTCCGGCGAGAAAAAACTGGTAGATCTGGGGATGCTCTTGCAGCGTAGCGTGCAGATGCGCGAGCTGCAGCGGCACGATCAGAAGATCCACATCGAAACCTCGATCGCGACAAACCTGCCGCGGGTGTGGGGCGACGGCCACCAGCTATTCCAGACCTTCGTCCAGATCGTGGAAAACGCTCTGGATGCGCTGGAGGAAGCCGGCGGAGGCTTGCTTCGAGTCAGCGCCCAACTCCACGAAAGAGAAGTGGTGGTGCAGTTTTCCGATGGCGGCCCGGGAATCAAAGAGCCGCATCGCGTGTTCGACCCTTTCTATACCACGAAGCCGATCGGCAAGGGCACGGGTTTGGGACTGAGCGCCGTCTATGGCGTGGTTCAGGATCATCACGGACAGATCACTTGCCAGAACAAGCCCGAAGGCGGAGCGGTATTCGTGTTGCGCTTGCCTGTGGCGGCCCATACCGATGACCAGGCGCTGGCCGCAGCCCAGGCGTAGAACTGTCGCGCTTCCCATCTTCGTTCTTCGCTCATCCATTCCTGTAACATTAATTCGATGCCTGAACCGCTCATACACAGCTCCGCGCGCGTGCTGGAATTCGATGCGCTGCGCGAACTCCTGCGCGGATACTCGTCTTCGCCTCTCGGCCAGGCGAGGATTACGACGCTTGCCGCATCCACCGACCCCATCTGGATTGCAGAGCAGCAAGAGTTGACCACCGAGCTGCGAGAGTTCCGACGCGTCGGCGGGCGCTTCGAATTTTCCGGTTTGCTCGACATTACACGACTGGTACAGAAATCCCGGATCGCGGGCGCTGTGCTGGAAACCGTGGAGATTCGCGACGTCCTGCTGGTGGTGGACCGTGCGGCGGAATGGCGCGAGATCGCCTTGCATCCTCCGGCGAACATGCGGACGGAGTGGAGGCGCACCCGGACACTTTCGGAACGCGTGCCTGACTTCACGGAGTTTCTGCGCTTTTTCCGGAACAAGATTCAGCCCGATGGAACGCTCGAAGACCGGGCTTCGCCGGAACTGGCGCGGATTCGCCGCGAAATTGAAAAGCAGCGGCGCGAAATTCAGCAATCGCTGACCGGATACTTGCGGCGGCTGGCCGAGGGCGGCGCGGTGCAGGATGAATTAATCACCATCCGCGGCGAGCGCTTCGTAATCCCCGTGAAGATTGAACAAAAGCGCCGGGTGCAGGGCGTAGTCCATGGAGCGAGCTCAAGCGGCCAGACGGTATTTGTGGAGCCTCTGGAAACCATCGAGCAGAACAACGAACTGGTGCGGCTGCTCGACGAAGAGCAAGCGGAGATTCATCGCATCCTGCTGGAAATGACGCGGCGCATCGGCGAGCAGGCAGAGGCAATTCTGGCGTCGGCTGAAGTGCTCAGCGAATTGGAGCTCCAGTTCGCCAAGGCCCGCTTCGCCGAAGATTACAACTGCGTGGCCGTGCAGTTAAGCGGAGATGATGAGGGCCAAGAAGGTCCATGTGGGGACAGCCGCCTCGGCTGTCCGGCGAGCGGAGCGAGCTTGCTTCTGCACAATGCCCGCCATCCGCTGCTGCAGCGCAATCTTAAGCTCAAAGGTGTGCCCGTAGTTCCCGTCAGCGTAGAGCTCGAAGCCGAACGACGCCAGTTAGTAATCACCGGCCCAAACACGGGCGGAAAGACAGTAACGCTCAAGACGGTTGGACTGCTGGCCCTGATGGCGCAATCGGGCATTCCCGTTCCCGCCGATCGCGCGGAAATGCCCGTCTTTGACGCGGTGCTGGCGGATATCGGCGACTATCAATCGATCGAGCAGAATCTATCCACGTTTTCCGCGCACGTCACCAACATCGATTTCATTTCGCGCACGGCGACCCGCCAGTCGCTGGTGTTGCTGGATGAACTGGGTTCAGCCACCGACCCGGAAGAAGGCGCAGCGCTGGCCGTGGCGATTGCCGGACACTTCGCGGGCATAGGCTGCATGACCGTGATATCCACTCACCACACTTCGTTGAAAGTTTATGGCGCGAATACTCCGGGCGTCATCAACGCCTCGGTGGGCTTCAACGAGACCACTCTACAGCCTACTTACGAATTGAAGATGGGAGTGCCCGGGGCGTCGGCGGGAATCAACATCGCGCAGCGGCTGGGATTGAATCCCGCGATCATCAACGCGGCAAGGGCGCGGCTGGGCACGCAAGCCCGCGATGTCGGCGAGTTTCTCGACAAACTTCATGCCGGATTGCGCGAGATGGAAGGCGAGCGGCTGAGGCTGAAGACGCACGAGCTGGAACTGGAGCGGGAGAAGGCCCGCCTGGCATCTGAAGGCAAGAAAGAGCAGCAGGCCAAGGTTCGCGAGATGGAGAAAAAGCTGGAGAGTGTTCTGCGCGACTTTGAATACCACGCGCGCGAGGCTGTGACTGCCGTTCAGGATAAGGCAGCGGCTCAGAAGGTATCGAAAGAAGCCGAGCGGCGCGTTGCCAAACTACGGCGGGAGTTCCGTGAACAATTCGATTCCACGGTCGTTGCTCATGCCAGCGGAGCCGATGAAGGCGACCCGCATGCGCAGCCCCAGGTGGTGAAGCACGTTTCCGAAGGCGACAGCGTCAAGCTGAAATCCACTGGCCGGGCGGCAACGGTCCTCCGCAAGCTGGATGAATCCCACTTTGAGGTGGCGATGGGCGCGATGAAGATGAAGATCGCAGGCGATGATATCGCCGGAGTGCTGGTACGCGCGCGGGCGGCGGATTCTCCGGTGAAAGCGGCGCGGGCGCGGGGAATTTCCGTTTCGCTGAATAACGAAAACGAAGGCCAGAACGCGCCGTCTGAAATCAATGTCATCGGTTTCAACGTGGACGACGCCACGCGTGCCGTGGAGAAATTTGTCGATCACGCCTTTCTCGCCGGACTGCCCCGGGTGCGCGTAGTCCACGGCAGCGGCATGGGCATCCTGCGCAAAGCCCTGCGGCAGGCGCTTCAGCAACATCCGCACGTGGAGTCAGTAGCCGAGCCTCCGCAAAACGAAGGCGGTGGCGGGGCTACGGTGGTGGAGTTGCGGGTTTAGGAAGTACGCGCCGCCCCATTTCTCACCAGATGATCCTCTCCCAGTCGTCGTCTTCCAATGCCTTGTGCGCGGCCTGGGCGATGTTTTTCTTCTGGGCATGAGTGAGGTCGTCGGAAATCACGTTGTCCGGGTTGGCGGGGTCTCGGATTACCGCTTGCGCAAGAGGGCCCGCAAAATAGCGCAATACGGTGAAGACGTTCTCTGCGAGCTGGCCGAAGCGCTCACCCTCGAGCGCCAGCAGTGTCGACAGCTCCATATAGAACGAAGGAAAATCCAGCGCGTGGCGCTCGCGCCAAATTTTCAAAGCACAGATCTCTTGCGACCGGCCCGCGTTCGTGATCAGGTGGACGTGCTGCGCGACGTTGGTACGGAACGGACTGCCAGGCTCCTTGTGGTAGAGAATTTGGTCCCCGCCGCCGGTCGACCACGCGGGCACCAGATCCACGCGGAGCCCATTGCTCTCCACCTGCAACGAAACCGTGCGCGTGTGTGGCTGCAGATTTTGGTCCGCCAGATATTCGAACAGCTTCCAAAATTCGCTCCGGACCTCCGTTTCCGAAGACAGGTGCAGGGAAAGGACAATGTCGACGCTGGACGAGAGCGTGATAGCGGTTCCCTTGGCATAGGCACCCGAAAGCGCGATGCCCAGCAGGTGTTGCCCGCACCACTGCTGCAGCATCGGGATCACGGCATCGGCTGCGTGATGCGATGGCGAACCCGCACTTTTGCTCACCTGATATTTCTCAACCACCGAGGCGGCGTATTGATCGACTGTAAGCACAGCAGATATGAGAGCCTGGGTTGTCCATCGGCAGTCTGGGAGAGAAGTTGAACTGGGTGTTGTCGTGCTGAATGTAGTCGAAGCATCCCTACCGTCCTTCCCGCTCTCCAGGACGGTCGTACTTCCCCTGCGTCGACCGTTCCAATCTGGCACACCGGCGTCGTGAATGTGACGGATGTCACAGCTTTATTCTCCTGAAACCTTTCATCTTGTCATGCTGAGCGGAGGAGAATCGTCCGAAGGACGATACTCCGGAGTCGAAGCATCCCTATACCCTCATGACTGCCAGAGAGCGGCGAAGCTATTGCGTATACATCATGGGTAGCCTGTCGGGAACCCTCTACATTGGTTTCACGGGCAATCTGCACAAGAGGGTTTTCGACCACAAGTTCCACAAGATGGAGGGTTTCACCAGTAAGTACGATGTGGAGCGCCTTCTGTACTGGGCGTCTTATGACGACGTGCACAAGGCCCTCGCTAGGGAGAAACAGTTGAAGGGATGGTCGCGGGCGAAGAAGATTGCGCTGATCGAGTCGAGGAATCCGCATTGGTTGGACTTGGCCAAAGAGTGGTACCCGTGGATGGAGAGCGGCGGTGCTGGTAGGGATGCTTCGACTCCGAAGGATCGTCCTTCGGACAATCCTTCTCCGCTCAGCATGACAGAGGGAAAGTTCGTTAACAGAGTCCGCAGCAAGCGCTGCAGCAGCATCCCCACGTGGAATCAGTTGCCGAGCCTCCGCAGAACGAGGGCGGAGGAGGGGCCACTGTGGTGGAGTTGAGGATTTAGCTTTGTCATGCTGAGCGAAGGAAGATTGTCCGGAGGACAATCTTCCGCAGTCGAAGCATCCCTACCTCAATCCGCATCTTTCCAGGAGTGCGCCGAAGCAGATATTTCAACCGCATTTTCCTACGCCGCCAACGGTGCATCCGGGTATTCCCACAGTTTCTCCACAGCAATCCAACTCCGGTATATTCCTATCAGTCTTCCTCTGGGTCACAATTCCAAGGGGAGAAGTGTCGATCCCTGAAGTCATCAATCCATCCATGCCCACCACTGAAGATTTCAAAGAGACGGTGAAGCAGCAGGCGGATATTGTCCGCATCATCGGCGACTACATCAAGCTGAAGAAGGCTGGGGCGCAGAACTATGCGGGGCTTTGTCCGTTTCACGGGGAGAAGACGCCGTCGTTCTCGGTGCATGCCACGCGGCAGTTTTATCACTGCTTCGGTTGTGGCGTGTCAGGGGACGTGTTCAGCTTCGTGCAGAAGATCGAGAACATCACCTTCCCCGAGGCCGTCCGGCTGGTAGCGCAGAAGCTGGGGATTCCACTGCCCAAAGCTACGTATTCAAGTCCTGGAGAGGCTAGGGACGCCAAGCTGCGCGCACAGTTGCTCGACGCCCAAGAGCGAGCGGCAGTATTTTTTCAGGAATGCCTGAAGCGTCCCGAGGGCGCGAGGGCGCGCGAATATCTCCAAGGCCGCGGTCTGGACGCAGAAACCATAGCCCGCTTCCGCATCGGCTACGCGCCCGATTCCGGCTTCCTGCTCCGCGACCGCCTGGCAAGCGAATTCAGCGAAGAGGTGATGCGGGAAAGCGGCTTGTTCTCGTGGAAGCAGGAAGAAAGCCGTCAGCCGTCAGCCCTCAGCCGTCAGCCAACCCAGAGCGATGCCGCGGAAAGCGAGAGCAGTAGGCCAACGACTAACGACCGTTTTGAGCCTGCCCTGAGCGGGGCGAAGGGACCAACGACGATCTACTCCAAATTCCGCAACCGCGTAATGTTCCCTATCGCCAACGATGCCGGAAAAATCATCGCCTTCACCGGCCGAACCCTCGCTACCGACGAGAAGTCCGGCCCAAAGTACTTGAACTCGCCCGAAACCGGCATCTACTCCAAAGGCCGCGTTCTGTTCAACCTCGACCACGCGAAAGAAGCGATCCGCAAGCTGGATTACGCCATCCTGGTCGAAGGCCAGATGGATTGCATTTCCGTCTACGCCGCCGGATTTCACAACGTGATCGCCAGCTCGGGCACGGCTTTCACGGAGCTGCAAGCCAAGCTGCTCGCCCGCTTCAGCAAAAATGTGGTCATCAACTTCGACCCCGATACCGCGGGCGCAAAGGCCACCGAGCGCACCATCGATCTGCTGGTCGAAGAAGAATTTCAAATCAAAATCCTCCCAACGGACGAGGGATTCGATCCCGACCTCGCCATCCGTCGCAAAGGCAAAGATGCTTACGCAAAGGATCTAGAGCATCATTGGAAGGCTATAGCCGACGCCTTGCGGCAATCGCCAAAATATTTTGACTACCTTATCGAGCGCGCTCGCAGCCAGTTCCCCGTGCGAACTACTGAAGGCAAGGTCAAGGCAGTCAACTATCTTCTACCGCGCATTCAGCGCATTCCCAATCGCATTGCGCGCGACGAACTGGCGCAGGAAATCGCCCAGAAACTGGGCATCGATTCCACCGTGCTGCGCCAGGAGCTGCGGCACGTCGCCTCCGAGCGCTCCGCCACATCGGTGAAATCCACGTCAGAGGCGCAAGCCACCGACGCCGAGCGAATCCTCATCCGCGCCCTGGCCTCGGCGCGGCAAATGCAGTCGGGTGCCGAGCGTCTTTCCGCGCGTGACGGCGCCCGTGACGTGGTTAAAGACGAAGAGTTTGATCCCGCGCGCCAGGCGCAGTACGTGCTCCAGAGCGAAGGCCTCCACCGCGGGCTGGCCACCGAATCGCTGGTCGAGGCCCTCCTGAATTCCGGAGCCGAAATTGCCGATGTAATGGAGGTGCCATGCTCCGAGAGTGAACGTCGCATGCTGGCCTCCATCCTCTTGAAAGAGGAAGAAGAACTAAGCGCTGAGCGCCTGGAGGGCGCGGTGCGGGCGCTGCGGCGTATTCACCTGCGCCGCCGGCTGGAACAAGTGCAGCGCGAACTAACCAAGCCCGGAGTTGGTGACGATAAGGTACTCAGGAACGAGTTGCTGCTCGAAAAGGATCGGCTGAGCCGGGCGTTGCGCGATCCCAGCCTGGCGGAAGACGGCCTGAGAAATGGTCCGGCAAACAAGAAAACTGCGTGAAACAAAACAGCCATTAAAGCCATCTAAGTATTTAGCAGAGTTAGATTTAGCCGCGGACGGCGGGAACATCAACCGGGCAAGTGATAGACGGAGCGGCACTTATGTGCTAATATCTGTAAGTTTGTGCTAGACGCACAACTCCGCGCTACCCCAAGTTTCCCACCCTTCAGACGGTACCACACGCTCCGCGCGGGCGAATTGAAGAATTTGAGGACATCCTTTGGCTCTTGAAGACAAGTACGACGATATTAAAAAGCTGGTCGACGCCGGCAAAGAGAAGGGCTATCTGACCTACGACCAGGTCAACGAGCTCATCCCCCACGACGTTGTTAGTCCCGAAGATCTGGACGACCTGCTGACCACCATCGGTACGCAGGGCATCGACGTGCTGGAGGGGCCGAAGCTGCCTTCCGCCGCGCTCGATAAGAAGTTCGACGAAGGCGAAGAGGGAGACGATGTTGAACTCGATCTCACTCCCGGCGCTCTCGAAAAAACCAACGATCCCGTCCGTATGTACCTGCGCGAGATGGGCACCGTGCCTCTGCTCACGCGCGAAGGCGAAGTGGAAATCGCCAAGCGCATCGAGCGCGGCCAACTGCGCGTGCTGAAAGCGCTCTCCCGCTCCCCCATTGTTATTCATGATTTGCTCGCGATGGGGGAGGATTTGAAGAAGGGCGTGCGCTCGATTAAGGAAGTTGTCACCTTCGACGAGGAGGAGATCACCGACGAGATTCTGCAGAACCGGTTGAACGAGTTCACCGGCAAGATCGACGCCATGGCCAAGCTGTACAAGAAGGCCGGTGTCCTACAGGAAAAATACGGCACGATGTCGCAGAAGAAGCGGCCGAAGGACCATCGCCGCGCCCGCCGCAACTTGGCTCGCGCCATCGTGCGGGTTTCGCTTGCGGTGCGCAAGCTGGGCTTCACCAACAACGAACGCAAGCGGCTGATTGACCGCGTCAACAAGACGGTCGACAGCATGCGTTCGCTTGACCGCCAGGCAGGGAACCTGGAGCGCAAGGCCGACGCCACGCGCAGCGAAGATCAGAAAAAGGAATACCGGCGGCAGGCGCGCGCCGTGAGGGGCGAGATTGAAAAGCTCGAACAGGAAGCCGGCCTGTTGTTCCAGGAGATCAAGCGCACCCAACGCGAAATCATCCAGGGAGACATGGACGCGGAGCAGGCCAAGCGCGAGCTGATCGAGGCCAACCTGCGTCTCGTGGTTTCGATTGCGAAGAAATATACCAACCGGGGCTTGCAATTCCTCGATCTCATTCAGGAAGGCAACATTGGCCTGATGAAAGCCGTGGACAAATTCGAATACCGCCGCGGATATAAGTTTTCGACTTATGCCACTTGGTGGATTCGGCAGGCGATTACTCGTGCCATCGCCGATCAGGCGCGTACCATTCGCATCCCGGTGCACATGATCGAGACCATCAACAAGCTGATCCGCACCTCGCGGCAACTGGTGCAGGAACTGGGACGCGAGCCTACCAGCGAAGAGATCGCCAAGCGCATGGACATTCCGGTGGCGAAAGTGCGCAAGGTGCTGAAGATCGCGCAGGAGCCGATCTCGCTCGAAACGCCGATCGGCGAAGAGGAAGATTCGCATCTCGGCGACTTCATCGAAGACCGCGCCGTAGTGTCGCCGGCCGAAGCGGTGATCAACGTGAACCTGAAGGACCAGACCGGACAGGTCCTGCGCACGCTGACCCCGCGAGAAGAAAAAGTAATCAAGATGCGCTTCGGCCTCGAAGATGGCAGCGAGCACACTCTGGAAGAAGTAGGCCAGTCGTTCGCAGTGACCCGCGAACGCATCCGCCAGATCGAAGCCAAAGCTCTGAGGAAGCTGAGGCATCCGTCGAGATCGCGGAAGTTGCGGGCGTTTATGGATGGAGTCAGGGACTAGCTCCAGTCGAGGCCTCGTGTCATGCCAAAGAAGGCGTCAAAGACGCGCCTGCCCATCACTCGCTCCGAGCCGGAAGTACTCAGACTGATCGGAGAGGAGTCGCGGCGGAAGGGCACGGACACGCTTAGTTCGAGACTGATTGAACAGGTTATCAAGGCGACTCGCATGCAGGAGACCAGGCGCGAACGCCGGTCGGGCTGAATGCGACTGGAGTTGGCGAACGTCGTCCGGTACCACTAAGTGTCTGGCAGACGGTGTTCAGTGCGGAAGCCCCGAGTGATCCTCGGGGCTTTTGCTTTTGCATTCGCGGCGCCTCAGTCGTGGAAAGCGCAATGGGCCGGCCGCGTTCGTTGGAGTTCTGGTATTGCTGCTATACTCCTCCCACTAAGCTTGAATCCTACTTCTAACACATTGACGGAGTTTGCAAGCTATGTCATACTCATACACATGAGTACGACTGAGAAGCTCGAAACCGTATGGTTCACGACGAAGGGGCAGGTTGTCATCCCGCTTCGCCTGCGCAAACAATTCGACATCGAGGACGGGACCAAGGCCGTGGTCCAGGCCACGCCGGAGGGAATCCTTCTCAAACCCATGACGGCGGCGCTCATCAAGCGCGGGCGCGGCATCCTCAAGCGCACGCCTGGAGGCAAGCCGCTGACGCTGAAGGAAGACTGGGCCGAGCACAAGAAGCGGGAACGGGCACTCGAGGAGCGCCATGCCGGCTAAGGTGCTCGACAGCCTCGCACTGATCGCCTACTTCCGCGACGAGCCGGGCGCGGAGACGATGGAAGATATGCTGGTCTCCGCCGGCAAGAAGGACAGCCCGCTCCTCATGACCGATGTGAACTACGCTGAAGTGAAGTACTCCATTGTGAAGAAGGACGGCGCGGCGGCGTGGGCGGAGGCCGCGAAGGTGCTTCAGGGCCTGCCGATTGATTTTCATTCCACGACCCGGGCGCTGGCCGACACCGCGGCCGATTTCAAGGCGCGTTTCAAATTGAGTTTGGCCGACGCCTTTGCCGCCGCGCTGGCAAAGGAAAGAAAGGCGGAACTCGTCACCGGCGATGTGGAATTCAAGCCGCTCGAAAAGGAAATCAAAGTTCAGTGGCTGAGATGATCACAGCCCAGGAAAACTATGGCATACGAAGAGCTGTTTACCGATAGCGCGCCTCGGGCGGAGAGGCAAAATGCCCCAGCAAACCTCAGCCCCGAAGGGGCGACATAAGACAGCCTAGGGCGCAAGCCCTGGGTAAGTCCCCGAGCATCGAGCCGAGTCCCGAAGGGACGGCAGAAACTCCAAAACGTCGCCGACGCACCAAAGTTGCTTGACGAGGCTCGTCACCGATCTATGCGTCTGGAAAACGGCGTTCAGTGCTGAACTTCGCGGCAAACCGTTACTCGCAAGGATCACGGACCCCGAGACGGCCCGAAAAAATGACTTGACAAGCGCCAGGTCCAGATAGTTTACTAACTTTGCAAACTTAGCAACTATGGACACCACGGCATCACTCGGTGAAAAGATCAGGGCGCTCCGGCTAGGCAAAGGGCTGTTAGCCAAGGAACTCGCCAGCAGGCTTGGTATTTCGCTGCCTTACATGAGCCAGTTGGAATCTGACCGCGCTATGCCGTCGGAAGACCTCGCCCGGCGCATCGCTCGTGAGTTCTCCCTAGACTCGGACGACTTCGTTTTCTTGGCTCGTCGCACGCGGGGCAGCCTAGACGCGCTGGTCCAAACCGCGCCCCGCGCGGCTAAGAATTACCTGTCCCGAATGGCGCTGGGTCCGGTGAAGCAATCTCAATGGGAGGGGAAACCAATGGTACGGCTAATCGCACAATCTGAAGAGACCTTCGAGTCCTTACCCTCGCGGACTGAGGCGAAGGGGTCGCAACAAAACGCTCCAAAGTCTGGCGGCTTCCGGGAGCCGCAGCCTCTTGCGGATGTTTTCGACGTAGTTCGTCCGAGTGTTGTCGCATTTGCTTCGCGCCTTGTTACCACTCCGCCCGGAGAGCAGCCTTTGTTTCCAAAGATAATTGGAACTGGATTTGTTGTTGATCGGGACGGCATCGTTGTAACAAATGATCATGTTATTGAGGCCTTGCAGCAGCTTCCCTGTCATCCGATTTCAAAGGTTCCGTCGGGCATCGCTATAGTGTGGGGAAGCACTGAACCCGCCCCCGGTGGGTACGTATTTCCGATCCACTTCGTAGAGATCAAGTCGTACAGCCGCATTGCAAGCTTCGGGGCCAATGGCCCCTACTATGGCGAGGATCGTCCGGACATTGGCTTCGTTCAACTCAAGGTGCGAGAAGTGCCAGCCCTGCCTCTAGTCACGGCGTCAAACGTGCTACGGCAAGGCCTAGATGTAGCGATCGCCGGGTTTCCGCGAGGAACGGAACCCATGGTGGCGTACGGCAAAGTCAGCCAGCTTACCCCGCTGCTGCGCCGCGGCATAGTCAGTAGCCTCCTCCCGTTCCCGTGCCCTCAACCGCACGGATTTACTATCGATATCATGAGCCAGGGGGGCGCAAGCGGCTCCCCGGTCTTCCTGGCCGATTCCCCAGAAGTCGTGGGGCTTGTGCATGCGGGCTTTGATGGAACGAACCTGACGTATGCAGTCCCGTCTATTATGATTCGCGACGCGCTGGATGTTTGTACGGCCGGAGCCGGATTGGATCTTTCCGACGTGCCCACGCTGCAGGATCTCGCCCGCCAGGCAGAACGTTCTGACGAGTTGAGATGGGATTCGTTTCTGCAGCGCATGCCCGATACGGGAGCGGTGCGTTAGGTTCGTCTGCTGCCCGCGTCTGACGGCTTTCGACTGTGATCGAACTCACCGCAGGGCGTCATCCGTCTCAGGCCTAGCCTTCGGCGCAGAGCGCAGAAACTTCATTCGAGCCTGAGTGCTAGAATCGCAGTACAGAGGGGAGTTTATGGCTACTTACAAACCGGGCAAAACGGCTCCAGACTCCGGCGAACTTGTCGAAGTTGGGCCGCGTGGAGGGAAGGTAGAAGGTGGGCGCCGCACGGTGATCGAGCAAGGCGAAACGATCCCGCCGACTTCGGAAGCGGGTAACCAGTTCAAATACAAGCGCGGCTCCAAGACGACCCATCCTAAGAAATAGCACGGCGCGCTCGCCCCAGTTAGAACGACGCTATGTATCGCCTTGATAAAGAGTACGTTGATAGCTGCGCCTACCATGAAGCCGGGCACACGGCTGTAGCCGTGAGCCTCGGAATGCCCCTCCGCAATCGCGGCGTGCACATTGACACGATGGGCAACGGGATTTCTTATTACTGGTTTCGCATCATAGGCGACGGCAGCAACGCGCCCTCGGACATCCTTGAGCGGGAACGGACCATAATCGCGGGCGAGGCGGGTTTCATCGCCCAGAAAAGGTTTTACTGCGACTGCGTGTACGGCGGAAACTGGTTTGACCGTGACCAAACCATTAAGCTCTTGAACGAGATGTACCCGAACCTCGACGATTGGATTGCTGCACAGGACAGGCTCGTCGCCGAAGCTAGACGACTGGTTGACGTGCATTGGCAGGCAATCGAGGCTTTGGCAAAGGCGGTTCTGGATCAGCCACTTAGGCCGCGTCCCCACGACCCCGAGCGTATTTGGTCTGCAGATACGCACGAGCGTTGGATCGATGGAAACCGTGTCATCAGTATTCTCAAGCAGTTTCAGTTGCAGCCTTTCATCCGAGAAGAGTCGGAAGGTAGGTTTTGTCCCAACCTGACACCCGGCGCACTGGTGGATCCCGCTCTGACTCAAACCTGAAGTCCGTGGTGATCACACAGCACGGCGAATCTCAGCCGGCGGCATGTGTGCAAACCTGCGCACCGCCGGCCGCCGTCCCTGCCGCGCCCGCCACAGGTCGTACTGCGACTGCATATTCATCCACAGCTCTGGCGTGGTGCCCAAGGCGGCCGCTAGCCGGATGGCCATGGCTGCGGAGATTCCGGCCTTGCCGTTGAGCACGCGCGAGAGCGTCACGCGCGTAATCCGCAGATGGGCTGCTGCCGTGGTCACGGCCAGGTCTCCCAGATATTCGCGAAGAACCTGACCCGGATGGGGTGGATTATGCATTCGCATGGCTTTCTCCTGTATTGGGTCCGGAGGACCCTAATCTCGTGCATTACCTGACTAGTGATAGTCCTGATAATCGACGAGGATTGCGTCCTCGCCTTCGAACATGAACGTCAGACGCCAGTTCCCGCTGACGCTGATCGCCCAGTGATCCTTGAGCTCTCCGGCCAGCCGATGCAGCTTCCATCCCGGAGCATTCAGGTCCGTCGGCTGCCTGGCATTGTCGAGCGCGAACAGTTGCAAGCGCAGCCTGCTGGCATGTTTCGGCTGAATCCCAGCTTTCGATCCAGTGCGGAAAAACCTCTCCACGCCCCGGTGCCGAAAGCTCTTGATCACTGTGTATAGTGTAACTATACATGCTACACAAAGTCAAATCGGGGATCGTTTCAAGGTGGATTGCGCGCTCTGGCCTTAGCGGGCGGGGCGCCCGCTCCACACAGGCCAGGTGAATTCCCATTTTGGGAATTGGTCCCACGTTTTCTTTGGAATTCTCTTGCCTTCGTTTGCGAATGGCTATTCAATAAATAGATGAGGCGGCATTCGCGAGTTTTCCTCCGAATGCCGCCTTTTTCGTTCTGAGGTAGCGGCATGACGAAACCGAAAGACTGGAAGAACCGGAAAAAACAGAAACCGAAAATTACCGACAAGAAACTCCGCGGCGAGTGGGCCGAAATGGTTTTCATGACCCGCGCCACCGAACTTGGAATTCCCATCAGCAAACCCTGGGGAGAGATGCGGAGCTACGACTTTATCGTCGGACGCCCGCGTCACTTTGTGAGTGTCCAGGTGAAATCCACCATCTACGAACTCGGAACAGGTTATGTCTGCGCCATAAAGGGCGGGCACAAGCCCTATCCGCCCGGCTCCTTCGACTTTCTCGCCGCCTACGTGGTAGACGAGAACGCGTGGTACATCATCCCGGAAAAAGAGTTTGGGGTAAGGGATGCCTTACGCTTTATCCCAAGTCGGAAAAGGCCAAATACGAAAAGTATCGCGAGGCGTGGCATCTGCTGGGCGCCGGCGCTAAGGATGAGAACAAGGGGATCGATATTCAGGGTTGCGCGGAAGAATTCTCAGCGGGGCCGGCTCAGCCAATGCCACCGCAGGCACACACCGAGATCCCTCGCTTGGCTCGGGATGACAATTCGTTCGGCCATTCTCTTGGTAGTTTGCTTCGGCGGTTATTTTCTTTACCGCGTCTAAGTTATTGAAAGGTCGAGGCGCTCATTTCTCGTGCCGCGATTCGTGCGCTCTTTTCCTCAGGCTTCCACAAGCAAGTTTCATCGTCCACAGCTTCTGCACAACGGCGAAACGTTTTTGTGTTGCGGAGCGCGACATTCTACTCCAGAGTGGGTTCAGCGAATACGTGGCAAATCTCAAAGCTTGCCAAACGATGATTGCGGTGACGCCGGTGGCAGCTGGCAATTCTCGAGGGTGAATTGCCAGGGGAAATTCGAAACGCGCGCAAGTGCGTAACGGTTGCCCGGGCATTGCGGCCTCCTCCACTTCCTGCTCTTTGAGCAGGTTGGGCTGCTGGCCACCACATGAGGTTGCAGAGGAGTGATTCTCAGAATCATGTTTCTGCAACGCGTACTGGTAAAAGTGGCACTCTTGGTGAGCGCTGTCGGACCAGTACCGTCGACCCGCTGCTCCTAGCGGCGGGAAGGCAAGACAAGAGATCCACGAACGATGCGGCTCGGATGGCTGGTCCGGGCCGCATTTGTTTTGCGCGCCGTTTTCGCCACGGATTTGCGCGGATTCACGCGGATAAACCACATCGCGTCTTCTAATCTCAAGTGTCCCGTACTTTCTGTTCCGGACCTGTTTTCTCAGGGCTTCCACAGGATAACGGCTGGGTTCACAGCTTCTGCACAAATTCATTTGTAGTTTCGCTTTGTCTTCGCTTATCCTAGGCGAGAGATTAAGCCACAGTGTTGTACGAACTCATGGCGACCACTGACTACAGTATCAGCACACTTCCCGCGAATGTAGAAGCGGAGCGCTCGATTCTGGGCGCGATTCTGCTCGACAACTTCGCTTATAACCAGGCGGCGGAACATCTTCGCATTGAGGATTTTTCGCTGGACTCGCACCGGCGCATTTATACGCGCATGGTTGATCTGGCGGAATCGTCGCGACCGATCGACATGATCACGCTGATCGAGGAGCTGGACCGGCACAAGGATTTGCAGGCGATCGGCGATGTGGGCTACGTGTCGAGCCTGCTGGATGGAGTTCCGGACCGGCCGAGCATCGAGCACTACGTCAAGATCGTGCGCGACAAGGCGCTGCTGCGCGGACTGATTCATGCGGCGAATACCGCGATTGCGCGGGCGGCGGATCAAGCCGATTCTGCAGAGGAGGTGCTCAGCGATGCGGAGGCTGCGATCTTCCAGCTCTCGGACAAACGCATTGGCCGCGGGTTCATGGGCGTGCAGGAGATTGTCCGCGAGTCATTCGGGTCGGTGGATGCGCTGCTGCAACGCGGACAGCGAATTACCGGACTAGCTACGCACTACGAAAATCTCGACGAGATGACGAGCGGGCTGCAACGTTCCGATCTGGTCATCGTTGCGGCGCGGCCATCCATGGGCAAGACGGCGTTTGCCATGAACATCGCCGAGAACGCGGCGATCAAAGATCAACAGGTGGTGGGAGTGTTTTCTCTGGAAATGTCGCGCGAGGCGCTGCTGCTGCGCTTGCTGTGCTCGACGGCAGAAGTGGATGCGCACAAGATGCGCACTGGGTCTTTGTGGCAGGACGATACGAAGAAATTGGTTCGGGCGATGGAGCAGTTGGCGCATGCGCCGATTTTTATCGATGACACGCCCGGCATGTCGCTGAGCGAGATGCGGGCGAAGGCGCGGCGGTTGAAGCAAGCGCAGGGCCGGCTTGATCTGATAATTGTCGACTACCTGCAACTTATGTCGGGGGGCAGCAAGCGTTACGAGAATCGAACGCAGGAAGTATCGGCGATTTCGCGGGGACTGAAGGCGCTGGCCAAGGAACTCAGCGTGCCGGTGGTTGCGCTCTCGCAGTTGAGCCGCGCTCCGGAGAGCCGGGGCGGGGACCATCGTCCGCAACTTTCCGATCTGCGCGAGTCGGGATCGATCGAGCAGGACGCCGACCTGGTGATGTTTATCTTCCGCGAGGAAGTTTACCGGCAGGACGATCCTGAGTTGCAGGGCAGGGCGGAGATCATCATCTCCAAGCAGCGCAATGGACCGACGGGCAAGATCATGTTGGCCTTCCGCAAGAACTGCACCCGGTTCGAGATGATGGCCGACGGCGCCATGGGGCCGGAGGAGTGATTCCGGGGCTACAGGAATCCCTGTAGTTCGGATTACAGGAATGCCTGTAGTTTTGGTGCGTAAGTACCTTGGAGGCCTTGACTTGCGTTGAACTTGGGTGCTGTGGAAAAGCTTGTGGAATTGCTGGCCGCGAGAAAAATTCCTATCGGTAAAGATTTGTCGTCAAGTTCGAGCTGGCAGATTTCTCTCCCCTAAGACCCTGAATAGTAACCAGTTAGGCAATTCACTCGGCATTAACATTGTCAAGTGCAGGGGAAAGCCGAGTGATTCCCACTTTGGGGTTTTGCACATTTCGAAGTTCCTGACCTTTCGATTGGTGTCGTCTGGCGCACACAAAATCCACTCAATTGCTGTCCTCGCCGACCTTCAAAACCGCTAGAAAAGCCTCCTGGGGGATATCGACGCGACCGATCCGCTTCATTCGTTTTTTGCCTGCCTTCTGTTTTTCGAGGAGCTTGCGTTTGCGCGAAATGTCGCCACCATAGCATTTTGCAATAACGTTCTTGCGAATGGCGGAGACAGTTTCGCGGGCGATGATTTTCGCGCCGATCGACGCCTGAATCGCCACTTCGAACATTTGCCGGGGAATGAGCTGCCTCATCTTCGAAACCAGCAGTTTGCCGCGCTCGTAGGCAAAATCGCGATGCACGATGATGGAAAGCGCATCCACCGGTTCTCCCGCCACCAGGATGTCGAGCTTGACCATGGGAGACTCCCAATAATCGGCGAGGTGATAGTCGAGCGAAGCGTAGCCGCGTGAGACTGACTTCAGGCGATCATAAAAATCGAGCACGATCTCATTCAGCGGTAACTCGTAATGCAACATCACCCGGGACGAGCTGACGTACTCAAAGGTCTTCTGTTTGCCGCGTTTGTCTTCAACCAGCTTCAGGATTCCGCCGACGTATTCTTCGTTGGTGAGAATCGTGGCGAGAATCACCGGCTCTTCCACCTGTGCGATTTCGCTGGGATCGGGCCAGCGCGAGGGATTGTCGACCTCGATCAACTGGCCGTCGGTCTTGGTGATCTTGTAGCGCACGCCGGGCGCGGTGGTGATGAGTTCAAGGGCGAACTCGCGCTCCAGACGCTCCTGGATAATCTCCATGTGCAGGAGGCCGAGGAAGCCGCAACGGAACCCGAAGCCAAGAGCGACGGAGCTTTCCGGCTCGAAGAAGAAGGACGAATCATTCAGCCGCAGTTTTTCCAGAGCTTCGCGCAGGCGGGTGTGTTCATGCGCGTCCACGGTGTAAAGTCCGGCGAACACCATGGGCTTGATCTCTTCGAAGCCGGGAAGCGCTTCGAACGCGGGGTTGGCGTCGTCGGTGATGGTGTCGCCGATTTTCACGTCGGCTACGGTCTTGATGTTGGCGATGAGGAAGCCGACTTCGCCGGCTTTCAGTTCTTCGATTTCCACCGGCTTGGGGCTTTGCACGCCGAGAGTTTCGGCGTCGAAGGTCGTGCCGTTTGACCACAGGCGAATTCTCTGGCCTTTGCGAAGAGTTCCCTGGAAGACGCGGGTGAGTATCACCACGCCACGGTAGGCGTCGAACCAGGAGTCGAAAACCAGCGCCTGGAGCCGGCTTTCGGGATCTCCTTTAGGCGGTGGGATACGCTTTACGATGGCTTCGAGCACGTCAGGCACGCCTTGGCCGGTCTTCGCGCTGATGAGCACGGCGTCCGTTGCGTCCAGCCCCACGGCGCTTTCGATCATCTCCTTCGTCCGCGGAATGTCGGCGCTTTGCAGATCGATCTTGTTGATGACGGGAATGATTTCGAGGCCGTGATTGATGGCGAGGTAGGAGTTGGCGAGGGTTTGCGCTTCCACTCCTTGTGACGCGTCGACGATCAGCAGGGCGCCTTCGCACGAAGCGAGGGAACGCGAGACCTCGTAGGAGAAGTCCACGTGGCCGGGGGTGTCGATCAGGTTGAGCTGATAAGTCTGGCCGTCGTGCGCGGTGTACATCATGCGGACGGCGTGGGCCTTGATGGTGATGCCGCGCTCGCGCTCCAGGTCCATGGAGTCGAGCACCTGCGCTTGCATCTCGCGCGCGGTGAGAGATCCGGTCAACTCCAGCAGGCGGTCCGCCAGCGTGGATTTGCCGTGGTCGATATGCGCGATGATCGCAAAGTTGCGGAGGAAAGCGGCGTCCATAGGTTCAATTGCCAGCGGCCAGTTGCCGGTTGCCAGTAAAACCGTATCGGAACCGACAGCTGGCAAGTGGCAACGGGCAACTGCTCTTTAGAGGCTGAAGGCTAATCTTTGATTTTAGCAGGCGGGGAGAACGGAGGGCTGTGGGCGGTTGTCAGTGGCCAGTGGTTCGACCTAGTTCGCCGACAACAGCTCAATCCGTTACAATCTCCCCGCGCGGATTCCTAACTGTTGAGGTGGCACGTATGCGGAAGCTTGCTTCTCTCGTCGTCTGTTGTCTTGTTGTGGCGGATCTCGCGTTGGGACAAACTCTCTCGCCCCAGGTGCGCGCCTTTGTGAAAGTGGACGCTCCTGTGGTTGCCCTGGCTCACGTGCGCGTGATTGACGGCACGGGTGCGGCTGCGCGGGAGGACCAGACGGTTGTGATCTCCAAAGGAAGGATCGAGTCGGTTTCCGATGCTGGGTCCTCGAGTGTCCCAAAAGATGCCCAGGTGCTCGATCTGCGTGGCTACAGCGTGATTCCAGGCTTGGTCGGGATGCACGACCACATGTTCTATCCCGTGGGGAATGTGGTGTTCGGCGAGATGGCGTACAGCTTTCCACGTCTCTATCTCGCTGGAGGCGTAACCACGATCCGCACGACCGGCTCTCTGGAGCCGTACACTGATCTGGAAATCAAGAAGGCGATCGATGGCGGCAAAATGCCGGGGCCGAAGATGCACGTGACGGGACCTTATCTGGAAGGCGCGGGATCGTGGGCCTTGCAGTTGCACCAGCTCACCGGCCCCGAGGACGCGACCAAGACAGTGAACTTCTGGCTGGATCAGGGGGTCGATAATTTCAAGGCGTATATGTTCATCACTCCGGCGGAGCTTGCGGCGGCCATCGCTGCCGCGCACAAACGTGGGGCCAAGGTTACGGGACATCTTTGCTCGATTGGCTTTCGCGAGGCTGCGGCCCTTGGCATCGACGATCTTGAGCACGGGCTGCTGGTCGATACCGAATTCATGCCGGGGAAAAAGCCGGGGGAATGTCCGGAGGAACCGGAGGATCCCGTTCTTACTGCCAAGCTGGATGCAAATGCCGGCCCGCTGCACGAGATGATTCTCGATCTGATTCAGCATCACGTCGCAGTCACTTCAACTCTTCCTGTGTTTGAGATGGGAAGTTTCCCCGGCAGGCCGACGATGCAGAAGCGCGTGCTGGACGCGTTGTCGCCCGATGCTCGCAGCGCTGTGCTTGAGAGAAGAGTGCGTGCCAGCGACTCCAGCCGGCTGCGCGAAGAATACAAGAGCGACGTCTCGCCCTGGCCTGCGGCGTTTAAGAAGGAGATGGAATTCGAGCATGCTTTCGTTCAAGCGGGCGGACTGTTGCTCGCCGGGCTGGACCCGACCGGCATGGGAGGAGTGATCGCGGGCTTCGGCGACCAGCGCGAAGTGGAGTTGTTGGTGGAAGCGGGATTCACCCCAGTGGAAGCGATTCACATCGCTACCTTCAACGGCGCTCAATATCTGGGCGAGGCAGACAAGATCGGCACGATCGCTGCCGGGAAGCAGGCGGATTTGATTGTGATCAAGGGCGATCCGTCGAAGAAGATCGAGGACATTGAGAATGTCGAGACGGTATTCAAAGACGGGATTGGCTACGATTCGGCCAAGCTGATTGAGTCGGTGCGGGGCGTGGTCGGGAGCCGGTAGAAGCAGTGGTCAGTGTCCAGTGGTCAGTGGTCTGTCACAAGAACCTTGGGTGGAGGACTGCATCGTTTCAGCTAGAATCTGGTTCGCATGATCGTGCTCGCTTCCGCTTCGCCTCGCCGCCAGGAGTTGCTGCGCAACGCCGGGATTCCTTTCACGGTGCAGCCCGCCGACATCAACGAAACGCCGCTTGTGGGGGAGCTTCCGCAACCCTGCGCCGAGCGCCTGGCGCGGGAAAAGGCGTTGGCTGTTTTTGCCAGGCGACCGCGGGATCATGTGCTCGCGGCAGACACGATCGTTGTGGTCGATGACGCCATCCTGGGGAAGCCTCGCAATCCAGACGATGCGGGCCGCATGTTGCGAGCGTTGTCCGGGCGTACGCATGCCGTGATTACGGGAGTGTGCCTGGTGGGACCAGCCGCCAGCCGCCAGTTGCCAGTTGCCAGTAAGACCGACACAGCCTCCGAAACTACTTTGGTGACCATGGACGAATTGTCCGACGATGAGATCCGCGACTACGTCGCGACCGGGGAGCCAATGGACAAGGCGGGGGCCTATGCGATTCAGGGCATCGCCTCGCGCTGGATTCCGCGCATCGAAGGCGACTACAGCAATGTGGTGGGACTGCCGGTGGCGCTGGTTTATCGAATGTTGCGGGAGCAAGGGGCGCTTTGAATTGCGGCGGGGTATCTTGGGTTGAGCTTCGGCTACGATTTCTTCTCTTCCTCTTTTTCCTTCTTTGGTTCTTCTCCTTCTTTCATCGCGGCCTTGAAGTTGCGGATGCCTTCTCCCATGCCCTTACCCAGCGCGGAGAATTTGCTGGTGCCGAAGATCAGAAGGATGATCGCGATGATCAGAATCAAGTGCAACGGCTGGAACAGACCCTCACCCATAACTCCTCCATAGGGCCTTGAGAACACACCGTGTAGCGCTGGGTGTCCGAAGTCCCTGCGAAAAGTCTAGGCCATGCCATCCTCGGAGTCAAAGAGTGGGGGCCGCAATTGACTGCCCACGAATCCGGGTGCTTACCTCGGCGTCCTCTTGAAGTCTATTCTTGATAGCACAAGCTATCCCGGAGGCCAGAGGTGATTCTCAAGCGTCGTATTCTCATACTTGCCCTACTCGTTTCGTGCCAGACTTATGCTTTCACTTTCGCTCAAGGCCAAGCCCCGGCTCCCGCCACGGGCGAGCATCGCAAGACCAGCGATCCTTACACGGGAGACCTCTCTATTTTCGATTCGCCCGGGCGCGATGTGCGGCTTCAAGTGAATCGGGTCATGGATATTCTCGGCATCAAACCCGGAAAGACAGTGGCCGATGTCGGCGCCGGATCGGGCTGGTTCACGGTGCGGGCGGCGCGTCGAGTGGGTGATGGCGGCATTGTTTATGCGGTGGATATTAATGCGGAATCGATCCGCTATATTGACGATCGCGCACGGAAGGAGAAGTTGCACAACGTGAAGGCAATCCTCGGCAAAGCCGATGACCCTGTTCTTCCTGCCGGAACGGTCGATGCCGTTCTACTGTTGAAGACTTATCACGAAGTTGCGGAACCGGTTGCGCTGCTGCGGAACTTGCGGGTGGCGCTGCGTCCGGGAGCAAGGGTTGGGATTATTGACCGCAATGGAAATGGCGAAGACCATGGTGTGGGCCGCGACGTTGTGCTGCACGAGGCTGCGCAGGCGGGCTACCGGTTGCTTGAACAGTATGACTTTGTGAAGGGCGACAAAATGGATTACTTTCTGGTTCTGGTTCCTGGGGATTAGATTCAGACGCTTTCGATCATTCCCGCGAGTAACAACGCGCGACGCGGCAACTCAGATATCACAACATAC